>OJSM01001481.1_pt1 | contig 15821 bp, 10 predicted proteins | sample 1599431 | NCBI WGS metagenome assembly OJSM01 (sample SAMN04168659, study PRJEB22393) | human gut metagenome | biome: human gut microbiome; feature: stool | host: Homo sapiens | collected 2014-05-12 | reverse complement strand
GTGTTACACCTATTGAATATGTAGATAAAATAGTTGCAGGCTTCCAAAATTTATGGAAAAGATTAAATATCTCCAATGACGATTTCATTCGTACTACACAAAAACGTCATGAAAAAGTAGTACAAGAAGTTTTCAAACGCATTTCTGCTAAAGAAAATGGAAAATCTGCACTGAGTCACAAAGAACCTACTGAAAAAATTCTGGCTTATTTCGAAGAGATCGTTCCGGAATATGATAAGGAACGGGTATATGTCTCGGATATGAAAAAAATCATTCAGTGGTACAACCTGCTCACCGAGAAGGGAATGCTGGACCTGGATGAAGAAGCCAAAGAAGAAGAGAAAAAAGAAGCATAACCTCCTCCTAAAACATAAAGGAGTCGGGGTGCCCCGAAAGGCTTTCGGACCATCTCAACTTCTTTTCATTTCTGACCACCGATGTTTCAATTCAAGCGATTCGTCATCCATCAAGAACATACTCCGATGAAAGTCGGAACAGACGGTGTATTATTAGGAGCGTGGGCAGAGCTTGAAGAGGCGGCGTCCATTTTGGATATCGGTACGGGGACCGGCCTGATCGCACTCATGGCAGCCCAAAGAAACGCACAAGCCCGGATCGATGCCCTGGAAATCGAACCGGCGGCCTGCCGGGAAGCCGCCTATAACATTCGAATCAGTCCGTGGGCCGAACGTATCCGGTTATATCCCCAGGCCTTGCAAGCCTTCTTTCCTGCTATCGGTTATGACTGTATCCTTTGTAATCCTCCTTTTTTCGTACACTCCACACCGGCACCGGATAACGGCCGTAGTTTAGCGCGGCATACCGGCACGCTTCCCCATACCGAATTGATCGTTCATGCCGAACGCCTGCTTACACCTCACGGTAAGTTCCAGGTAATTCTCCCTGTAGAAGAAGCTTGCCAGTTAATCGCCTATGCCAGGCGATACCATTTATTCCCCCGGAAAATCACCCGTGTACATCCCAATCCGGGAAAAGCCCCCAAGCGGCTTCTTATCCAACTGACAAGACAAGCTCTTCCTCCGGTCGAAACAGATCTGACCGTAGAACTTTCCCGCCATCATTACAGCGAAGAATACATCGCTTTGACCCGTGAATTTTATCTAAAAATGGAATAACTGTCTGATTTTTATCTTTTTTATGGAAATTTCCCGGTTTTAAAGAAATCTGTCCGGACATTTAACGATCCATTAACTGTAAATTATTCGGAACCGCGTTATCTTTGTCATGTCAAAACGAAGAATAAAAGACACGTTTTTTTCATAAGTTTGTATGTTTAGGTTAGTAGTTAGTAATTAATAAGAGATCGGTTTCCCCGATCTCTTATTTTTTTCTATCTTTATCCATTGAAATCATTAACAACACTCAAATTTACGACTTTGTCCATGAAAACTCTTTTATTTGTCTGTAATCTTCTTTTATGTCTGGGCATAACCGGTTGTCGTCAAAATGAAAAGGAACTCAAAATAACGGCCTACGTAAATCCTTTTATCGGCACCGACGGTCACGGCCATTGTTTTCCAGGAGCGATCCTGCCCTTCGGCGGTATTCAGCTCAGCCCCGATAATCCCCGTAACGGTTGGGACTGGACCTCAGGTTATCATTATTCCGACAGCATCATATCCTCTTTCTCTCACACTCATCTGAGCGGCACAGGTATCGGTGACTTGCAAGATATCCGGTTTCTTCCGGTGAGTACGACACCGGATACATCGATCAGCCCTGCTGCTTATATCCAATCGGGATATGCCCGTTTTTCCCACCGCAACGAGCAGGCCGAACCCGGCTATTACAGTGTCGTATTCGACAACGGTATAAAAACAGAATTATCCGTCACCAACCGATGCGGTATCCATTACTATCAATACCCTGCCAACTCGGCCCATGCTCTGACTATCGATTTAACCACCGCCCGCAACTGGGACCGAACGACAGAAACAAGTATCCGTAAAGTCAACAACCGAACCCTCGAAGGTTACCGGAAATCGCAAGGCTGGGCCAACGACCAGCGGGTGTACTTTATCATCGAATTTTCACAGGATTGCGAAGTATTAGCAGGATACAAGAAATTTTCTCCTCTCGAAAACGGGCAGAAAATAACCGACAAAGGATGTTATCTCTATGTCGATTTCGGCCAGAAGACCAATAAAATCCTGGCCAAAATCAGTATTTCGTCTGCCAATACCGAAGGAGCGATAGTCAATCTGGAAAAAGAACTCTCCCACTGGAGCTTTGACAAAGTGAAAAGGGATGCCAACCACGCCTGGAAAAGACAGCTCCAAAAAATCAAAGCAGAAGGCCGGAACGAAGCCGACTTAGAAAATTTTTATACCGCTTTGTATCATGCTTACACAGCACCTTATCTCTTCTCGGATGTAAACGGTAATTATAAAGGCCCCGATAAAGAAATCCACAGTGTTCATAAACACAACCAATATTCGGTATTTTCCCTTTGGGATACTTACCGGGCAGCACATCCCTTATTCACCATCACCCAAAAGAAACGGGTATCGGATATGATCAATTCTATGCTCAAGCACTATGATGCCTATGGCTTACTACCCGTTTGGGAACTAGCGGGCAACGAAACGTTCTGTATGATCGGTAACCATGCCATCCCTGTTATCACCGAAGCCTATCTGAAAGGCATCCGCAATTTTGATGTCGAAAAGGCTTACGAAGCGATGAAAAAAACGTCGCTCACCGACCGGGCCGGTATGGGTGTTTACCGGAAATACCATTATATTCCTTATGAGCTCGAAAACGAATCGGTATCCAAAACGCTCGAATATGCTTACGATGACTGGTGTATCGCTCAAATGGCCAAAGCCCTGCAAAAAGAAGACGACTATCTTTTCTTTTTAAACGCCTCCCGCAATTACACCAATCTTTTCGACCCCGGTACCGGTTTTATGCGGGGCAAATCTTCTGCCGGAGAATGGAAAACACCCTTCTCCCCGCTCTATTCCAACCACCGGGACGATGAATATACCGAAGGTAACGCCTGGCAATATTCCTGGCTGGTGCAACTCCTCGTCTTTCTCGTAATATTCACGCGGCTTATAGCCCTGACTACGCAAGGCTTCAACCTCTTCCGCCGTATTACCAAAGATAAAGATATTTTCTGCGCCCACATGTTCCAGCATCTCGACGTTGGCACCATCCAGCGTACCGATGGTCAACGCGCCATTCAGCGCAAATTTCATGTTACTGGTCCCGGAGGCTTCGGTCCCGGCCAGTGAAATCTGTTCAGACAGGTCGGCAGCAGGAATTATCACCTGCGCCAGGCTGACGCTGTAATTGGGGATAAACACCACTTTCAGTTTGTCGCCAATTTGCGGATCGTTATTGATCACTTTCGCGACATCGTTGATCAGATGAATGATGTGCTTCGCCATGTAATAGGCCGAAGCCGCTTTACCGGCGAAGATATTCACACGCGGCACCCACTCGGCGTCAGGATCGGCCTTAATGCGGTTGTAGCGGGTGATCACATGCAGCACGTTCATCAGTTGACGTTTGTATTCGTGAATACGCTTTATCTGCACATCAAACAGCGATTTCGGATTCACTACCACGTTAAGCTGCTGGGCAATGAGCGTGGCCAGACGTTTTTTGTTCTCCAGCTTCGCCCGGCGTACCGCCTGGTTCACCAACGGGAAATCGCAGTGCTGTTCAAGCTCGCTCAACTGGCTGAGATCGGTACGCCAGGTGCGGCCAATATTCTCATCCAGTACCTCGGAGAGCGGCGGGTTAGCCAGCGCCAGCCAGCGACGCGGCGTTACGCCGTTGGTAACGTTGCAGAAGCGGGTCGGGAAGATCTTCGCAAAGTCAGCAAATAGCGACTGCACCATCAGGTTGGAGTGCAGTTCAGACACACCATTAACCTTGTGGCTCACCACGACCGCCAGCCATGCCATACGCACACGACGACCATTAGATTCATCGATAATCGACGTCCGCCCCAGCAGACCGGTATCGTTCGGATACTGCTCCTGCAGCGTTTTCAGGAAGTAGTCGTTAATCTCAAAAATGATTTGCAGATGGCGCGGCAGAATTTTGCCCAGCATATCCACCGGCCAGGTCTCCAGCGCTTCGCTCATCAAAGTGTGGTTGGTATACGAGAAAACCTGACAGCACACTTCAAACGCATCATCCCAACTGAACTTGTGCTCATCAATCAACAGACGCATCAGCTCAGGGATCGACAGCACCGGATGGGTGTCGTTGAGGTGAATGGCGATTTTATCCGCCAGATTATCGTAGGTTTTGTGCAGTTGATAATGACGATTCAGAATGTCCTGCACCGTGGAGGAGACCAGGAAATACTCCTGGCGCAAGCGCAGCTCGCGTCCTGAATAGGTGGAGTCATCCGGATAGAGCACGCGGGAGACGTTCTCGGAGTGGTTTTTATCTTCCACCGCCGCAAAGTAGTCGCCCTGGTTAAATTTACCGAGGTTGATCTCGCTACTGGCCTGGGCATTCCACAGGCGCAGCGTGTTAGTGGCATCGGTGTCGTAACCGGGGATAATCTGGTCGTAGGCAACCGCGAGGATCTCTTCGGTTTCTATCCAGCGCGTTTTCTTGCCTTCCTGCTGTATACGCCCGCCAAAGCGCACTTTGTAGCGCGTATTGTGGCGTTTGAACTCCCATGGGTTACCGTATTCCAGCCAGTAGTCCGGCGACTCTTTCTGTCGGCCATCAACAATGTTTTGCTTGAACATGCCGTAGTCATAGCGAATACCGTAGCCGCGTCCCGGCAGTCCCAGCGTTGCCAGCGAGTCCAGGAAGCAGGCCGCCAGGCGCCCGAGGCCACCGTTGCCTAGGCCCGGGTCGTTTTCTTCATCGATCAGATCTTCAAGATCCAACCCCATACCTTCCAGCGCATTTTTGACATCGTCATAAATACCCAACGATAACAGTGCATTGGAAAGCGTGCGGCCAATCAAAAACTCCATAGACAGGTAATAAACCTGTCGAGTTTCCTGTGACAATTGCGCACGGTTAGAACGCAGCCAGCGCTCCACGAGACGATCGCGCACCGCGAACAATGTGGCGTTCAGCCACTCATGTTTATTGGCAATGACCGGGTCCTTACCAATCGTGAACATCAGCTTGTAGGCGATAGAATGCTTAAGTGCCTCTACGCTGAGTGTGGGCGATGCATAAGTAAATGGAGCATTCATATAGGTGATTCCTGGATAACTATTTCAAGCGATAGTAAAGCTCACGGTATGACTTCGCCGCGACTTGCCAGCTAAAATCCATGGTCATGGCCTGGCGTTGTACAAACCGCCACAGCGAAGGCCGGGACCACAATACGAAAGCACGCCGGATCGCACGTAGTAGCGACCAGGCATTACTATCTTCAAATACAAACCCACTGGCGATACCGTCCGCCAGGTTTTCCAGCGAACTGTCAGAGACCGTATCAGCCAGCCCACCGGTGCGCCGCACCAGCGGCAGCGTGCCGTACTTCAGTCCATACAATTGCGTTAAGCCACATGGCTCAAAACGGCTGGGAACCAATATCACATCGGCCCCACCCATGATGCGGTGCGAGAAGGCTTCGTGATAGCCAATCTGCACGCCCACCTGACCCGGATGTTCCGCCGCCGCGGCGAGGAAACCTTCCTGCAATACCGGATCGCCCGCGCCGAGCAACGCCAGTTGCCCGCCCTGCTCTAACAGACCCGGCAGAGCCTCCAACACCAGATCCAACCCTTTCTGACTGGTCAGACGGCTGACTACGGCAAACAGAGGCACTTTGTCGTTAACCTTAAGTCCCATCGCGATCTGTAGCTGACGTTTGTTCTCCGCCTTTTCTTCCAGCGTGTCACGCGTATAGCGCGACGCCAGCAGCAGGTCGGTTTCCGGGCTCCAGATTTTTTCATCCACACCGTTCAGCACGCCGGAAAGCCGTCCTTCCCGATGACGCTGCTGCAACAGACCTTCCATACCATAGGCAAACTGCGGCTCGGTAATCTCCCGCGCGTAAGTTGGACTCACCGCTGTAATGTGGTCTGCGTAGTACAACCCGGCCTTCAGGAACGAAATCTGGCCGTTAAACTCCAGCCCGTGCACATTAAAGAACGACCATGGCAATTGGATGTCATCCATATGCTTTGCATAAAACATGCCTTGATACGCCAGGTTGTGTACGGTGAACACCGATTTCGCCGGATGGCCGCGCGCCGCCAGATACGCCGGGGCCAGACCGGCATGCCAGTCGTGCGCATGCACCACATCCGGGCGCCAGAATGGGTCAAGGCCGCAGGCCATTTCACATCCGGCCCAGCCAAGCAACGCAAAACGCAGGACGTTATCGGTATAAGCGAACAGGTTGGTGTCGTGATACGGGCTACCGGGACGGTCGTAGAGATGCGGCGCGTCAATCAGGTAAATACCCACACCGTTGAAATGCCCGAAAAGCAGCGTGATACGTCCAGCGAAGGTATCGCGACGCGTCACGACCTGTGCATCGGGAATGCCGCGACGAATATCAGGAAACGCCGGGAGCAACACGCGGGCATCCACGCCGTCCGCAATTTGCGCGGCAGGTAACGCCCCAATAACATCCGCCAGTCCCCCGGTTTTTAACAGGGGGAACATCTCTGAACAAACGTGTAAAACCTGCATTATCGCTCCTGTTTGATCTGCAGTTTGCGCAGCATTTCACGCGTGACCAGCACAATGCCTTCCTCTGAACGGTAGAAACGACGCGCATCTTCTTCCGCGTTTTCACCTATCACCATGCCTTCAGGAATAACGCAGGCGCGGTCGATAATGCAACGACGTAAGCGGCACGAACGTCCCACCCACACTTCAGGTAACAACACTGCCGAATCAATGTTACAGAATGAATTCACCCGCACTCGCGGGAACAGAACGGACTGCACCACTACCGAACCTGAAATTATGCATCCGCCAGAAACCAGCGAGTTCAGCGTCATTCCGTGGCTACCGGAACGGTCCTGCACAAATTTCGCCGGTGGCAGCGATTCCATGTGCGTTCGGATTGGCCAGTCCTGGTCGTACATATCCAGTTCAGGCGTCACCGAAGCCAGATCAAGGTTCGCCTTCCAGTAGGCTTCCAGCGTCCCCACATCGCGCCAGTACGGCTCGGATTCAGGGTCAGACTGCACGCAGGACAACGGAAATGGATGTGCATACGCCATGCCAGCTTCGGTGATTTTTGGAATGATGTCTTTGCCAAAATCGTGACTGGATTTTTCATCGAGATCATCTTCCGCCAGCAGTTCATACAGATAATCGGCGTTGAAAATGTAGATCCCCATACTGGCAAGAGATTTGGTCGGGTCGCCTGGCATCGCTGGCGGGTTGGCGGGTTTTTCAACGAACTCAATAATTTTATCGGTGTCGTCCACGTCCATCACGCCAAACGCGCTGGCCTCTTCAATAGGCACTGGCATACAGGCCACGGTGCAACGCGCGCCTTTCTCGACGTGGTCGATCAGCATGCGTGAGTAGTCCTGCTTATAAATATGATCGCCCGCGAGGATCACCACGTATTCCGCTTTATAGCGTCGAATGATGTCCAGGTTTTGGGTCACCGCATCCGCCGTACCGCGATACCAGTTTTCACCCTGCATTCTCTGCTGGGCAGGCAACAAATCGACAAACTCGTTCATCTCTTCGCTAAAAAACGACCAGCCGCGCTGAATATGCTGCACCAGCGTATGGGACTGGTACTGGGTGATCACGCCAATACGGCGGATCCCGGAGTTAATACAGTTGGATAAGGCAAAATCGATAATGCGGAACTTACCGCCAAAGTGCACAGCAGGTTTGGCACGTTTGTTGGTCAAATCTTTTAAGCGGGTACCGCGGCCACCGGCCAGGATCAGGGCAACAGATTTTAATGGCAGCTGGCGCGCCAACATTACACGATCGTTCTTCTCTAAACTCACCATGACTAACTCCTTTTTTATCTTCTCTGGAACACACACAGTCCGTGCGCAGGTCCCTGCCAGACAGCCGTAAGCACCGGATTATCCTCTCCGGCAAATGGGGGAATGGCATGCCATTCCCCTTCAGGTAAAACGATATCTGTCACCTCAAGCGTGGCGTTTATTGCAATCAGAAAACGGTCTGAAAGCTGGATTTGCATCTGCCTCGGGCCGTTTTGCCACTCATCCGCACTTAAGGGTTGTGCGTACTTATTCAGCCAACGAACATTGCCATCGCCCTCTTCCCACCAGCAATCCCCTGTTAATGCAGGGATTTGCCGGCGCAGATGAATCAGCGCGGCGGTAAATGTGGTTAGCCCACTGTTTGCCTGCTGCCAGTCCAGCCACGTTAAGGCGTTATCCTGACAGTAAGCGTTATTGTTGCCGTGCTGGCTATGACCATGCTCATCGCCCGCCAGCAACATCGGCGTCCCCTGGGAGAGCAACAGCGTGGTTAACAGCGCATGAATGCTGTCGCGCCGCCGCTCAATCAGGTCCAGCGTGCCGCCTAATCCTTCTTTACCATGATTGTCGCTGTAGTTATTGCTAGTGCCGTCGCGATTTTCCTCACCATTCGCTTCATTGTGCTTATTTGTGAAGCACACACAGTCGCGTAGCGTAAAACCGTCGTGCGCAGTCACCAAATTGACCGTGGCGCTGGGTTTGCGGCCCTGGCGTTTAAACACATCGCTGGATGCGGCAAAACGCCCGGCAAACTCGCCCAACGAGAGATTACGCTGGAGCCAAAAGCGTCGCGTCGCATCGCGGAAATGGTCATTCCACTCGGCAAACGGAGGGGGGAAATTCCCCACCTGATACCCGCCTTCACCAATATCCCACGGTTCCGCAATCAGCTTCACGCGTGAGAGCAGCGGACAGGTTTGGATCGCGGTAAACAGCGGTGCATCCTGACGAAACGCAGGTGTACGCCCCATGACGGAAGCCAAATCAAAACGAAAACCATCTACATGGCAGGTTTCAACCCAATAGCGCAGGCATTCACATGCGTATTCCACAACGCCAGGATGGCTCAAATTGAGGGTGTTCCCACAACCGGTCCAGTTGTAGTAATCACCATCGTCCCTGATCCAATAATAGCTACGGTTATCAATTCCGCGCAGCGAGAAGACAGGCCCTTCGAGATCCAGCTCGGCGCTGTGGTTCAAAACGATATCGAGAATGACCTCAATCCCCGCTTTGTGCAGCGCTTTTACCGCGTCGCGAAACTCATCAAGCGCACTCTCCGGCGAGCAGGCATAGGCCGGATGCAGCGCGAACATGGCCACCGGGTTGTAGCCCCAGTAGTTCGACAGGCCCAGCCGCTGAAGTCGCGGTTCGCTGGCAAAATGCGCCACCGGCAGCAGCTCCAGCGCGGTAATGCCGAGACGCTTGAAATAGTCGATCATCACCGGATGACCCAGCGCTTTATAGGTTCCGCGAATCTCTTCCGGCAGGTCAGGATGCAAATACGTCAACCCTTTGACATGCGCTTCGTAAATCACGGTATTGCCCCACGGCGTGCGCGGCGGGGCATCATCCTCCCAGTCATAATGATCGGACACCACCACGCCCTTCAGCGCGATGGTGGCATTATCATGGTGATCCGGTTCATTTAGCCCGCCGTGCAGCAGCGGGTTATCTTTTAACTCGCCATCCACCCGACGGGCGCAAGGGTCGAGCAGCAGCTTGGCTGGGTTAAACCGGTGGCCCTGCTGCGGTTGCCATGGGCCATGGACGCGATAGCCATAGCGCAGACCGGGCCGGGCGTTGGCCAGATAGCCGTGCCAGACATCACCGCTACGCCCCGGCAGGTCGTAGCGGAGTTCGCAACCGTCCTCGTCAAATACGCATAATTCAACGCGTTCAGCGTGGGCTGAGAAGAGAGTAAAATTAACGCCATGGCCGTCATACGTTGCACCATGGGGGGTGGCGTTGCCGGTTGCCAGTTGCGTCATTCCCCCTCCCGAACCAGCCAGATCGTTGCCAACGGCGGTAACGTGAGGCTCAGTGAATGCTGACGACCATGACTGGCGATTTCATCACTGTGCACCGCACCGCCGTTGCCAGTATTGCTGCCGTGGTAATGCATCGAATCGGTATTGAGGATCTCACGCCATTTCCCCGGCTGATTGATACCGAAGCGATAGCCGTGGCGGGGCACAGGCGTAAAGTTACTGACCACGATGATTTCATTGCCGACCTTGTCACGACGCACGAAAGCCAGCACCGAACGTTCTTTGTCATCCACCACCAGCCACTCAAAGCCATAGGCGTCAAAGTCGAGCTCGTGCAGCGCTTTGTGATGACGATAGGTGAGGTTCAGATCGCGCACCAGACGCTGTACGCCGTGATGCCAGTTATCACCGCCTTCCAGCAGGTGCCAGTCGAGGCTCGCGTCATGGTTCCATTCACGTCCCTGCGCAAACTCGTTGCCCATAAACAGCAGTTTCTTACCGGGGAAGGCCCACATCCAGCCGTAGTAGGCGCGCAGGTTGGCAAACTTCTGCCACGCATCGCCCGGCATGCGGTCGAGAATCGATTTCTTGCCGTGCACCACTTCATCGTGCGACAACGGCAGGACAAAGTTCTCGGTGTAGTTGTACAGCATGCCGAAGGTCAGCTTATCGTGGTGATGTTGGCGATAAACCGGATCCAGCTTCATGTAGTCCAGCGTGTCGTGCATCCAGCCGAGGTTCCACTTATACCAGAACCCTAAACCGCCCATGTCCTGCGGTCTTGAAACGCCAGCAAAATCAGTGGACTCTTCCGCCATGCTCACCGCACCAGGCACCTGTTCGCCAAGAATACGGTTGGTATTGCGTAAAAACTCAATGGCTTCGAGGTTTTCACGACCGCCAAATTCATTTGGGACCCATTCCCCTTCTTTACGGCTGTAGTCGCGATAAATCATCGATGCCACGGCATCCACGCGCAGCGCGTCGATACCAAAGCGCTCAATCCAGTACAGGGCGTTGCCCACCAGATAGTTGCTGACTTCACGGCGGCCATAGTTGTAGATCAGCGTGTTCCAGTCCTGGTGATACCCTTCTCGCGGGTCGCTGTGCTCATACAGATTAGTGCCATCAAACTCTGCCAGACCAAAATCGTCCGACGGGAAATGGCCCGGCACCCAGTCAAGAATGACGTTCAGCCCCGCCTGATGCGCGGCATTCACAAAATAGCGGAAGTCATCGCGCGTACCAAATCGACGGGTCGGCGCATACATGCCGGTAGGTTGGTAACCCCAGCTACCGTCGAACGGATGCTCGTTAATCGGCAACAGTTCAAGGTGGGTAAAGCCCATCCACTTGGCGTAAGGCACCAGCTGATCCGCCAGCTCGCGGTAGCTCAGCCAGAAGTTGTTATCGGTATGACGACGCCATGACCCCAGGTGCACTTCATAGATAGAGATTGGCGCATCAAACTGGTTGGCTTTTTTACGCTCCTCGCTTTGCACCACTTTTTCCGGCAGACCACAGATAAGCGACGCTGTTTCCGGGCGCATTTGCGCTTCGAAGGCGTAAGGGTCCGCTTTGATTCGCAGCTTACCGTTGGCATCGATCATCTCATATTTATACAGCTGACCATGCTGCGCACCGGGGATAAACAGCTCCCAGATACCGCTTTCTTTGCGCAGGCGCATCGGGTGGCGACGGCCATCCCAGTAGTTGAACTGCCCAACCACTGACACGCGTTGAGCGTTAGGTGCCCAGACAGAGAAGCGCGTGCCGGTTACACCATCCATGGTATCCGCATGCGCACCCAGCGTTTCGTAAGGTCGCAGGTGCGTACCTTCAGATAGTAGCCAGGCATCCATATCCTGGATCAATGGGCCAAAACGATAAGGGTCATCAATCAGATTCTGCTGTCCATGCCAGACAACGGCCAACTGATAGCGAAAGAAATTTTTACGGCGGGGAAGTACTGCACAGAAAAAACCACGAGAGTCGAGGCAATCCAGCTTGCCGACTTTGCGTCCGGTTTTGGGTTCGATCACCCACACTTCGGTGGCGTCAGGTAATAGGGCGCGGACTTCAAGTCCAGCGTCAGTTTGGTGCATACCGAGTACGGAAAAAGGATCCGCAAAATGGCCTGCAATTAGCGCATTAATCACGTCTCTATCGATACGAACGGACATGGTTGTCATCCTGTTTTATGGTGTCACCCCTTCCAACTGATTTTCGACATCAGGTAGCGACACTTTTTTTGACCTGAACGGCGCAGCACAATTGTGCATCCTCTCTGCGTCGTCCCACCTTCAGGCAACAACTTAATACCTCCGGTACTAAGTCACCCTTAAAGAATAGCCAATGCTTTATCTTACTCCTGGTAAAAAATGAAACATCTGCGCTTACTCCTGTATTACGCAAAAAAAAGGGTGACTCAGCACCCTTTGATCATTAACAAACCATTACGCCAGTTGACGTAACATGCGGCGCAATGGCTCCGCAGCACCCCAAAGCAGCTGGTCACCTACGGTAAAGGCTGACAGGAACTCCGGTCCCATATTCAGCTTACGCAGACGACCTACTGGCGTGGTCAACGTGCCGGTAACGGCCGCCGGGGTTAACTCACGCATGGTGATTTCACGATCGTTTGGTACTACTTTCGCCCACGGGTTGTGCGCCGCCAGCAGTTCTTCCACGGTCGGAATAGACACATCTTTTTTCAGTTTTATGGTGAACGCCTGGCTGTGGCAGCGCAGCGCGCCGACGCGCACGCACAGACCATCAACCGGGATCACGGAAGACGTGTTGAGAATTTTGTTGGTTTCCGCCTGTCCCTTCCACTCTTCACGGCTCTGACCGTTATCGAGCTGTTTGTCGATCCACGGAATCAGGCTACCGGCCAGCGGTACGCCAAAGTTATCAACCGGCAGTTCACCGCTACGGGACAGGGTCGTCACTTTACGTTCGATGTCGAGAATAGCAGAGGAAGGGGTCGCCAGCTCCTCGGCCACATGGCCATACAGATGACCCATCTGAGACAACAGCTCGCGCATATGACGCGCGCCGCCGCCGGAAGCCGCCTGATAGGTCGCCACGGAGACCCAGTCGACCAGGTCATTGGCAAACAGGCCACCAAGGGACATCAGCATCAGGCTAACGGTACAGTTACCGCCGACAAAGGTCTTAATACCTTTATTCAGGCCATCGGTGATGACATCCTGGTTAACCGGATCGAGAATAATGATGGCGTCGTCTTTCATACGCAGCGAAGAGGCCGCGTCAATCCAGTAACCCTGCCAACCGCTTTCACGAAGCTTTGGATAGATTTCGTTGGTATAATCGCCGCCCTGACAGGTCACGATGATATCGAGCGCCTTCAGCGCATCCAGATCAAAAGCGTCCTGAAGCGTGCCGGTCGCGGTTCCACCGAATGTCGGTGCCGCCTGCCCGAGCTGGGAAGTAGAAAAGAAAACAGGGCGAATGGCGTCGAAGTCACGCTCCTCAACCATGCGTTGCATGAGAACAGAGCCGACCATACCGCGCCAGCCGATAAAACCAACATTTTTCATAGCGTTTTTTTCCTGCAGAGATGTGTGCTGTGTATGTATGCCAGTGTCCTGGTGGCATATCCTTCACCATACAAAATGCAGCCAAAGTCGCAAGTGAAATTAATCAATGATAGCGAAGCCATCAGTAATGCGACTTATCCTGCTTTGTTAGCACGCAGAAAGTCCGCGGCAATTATCAGGGAATTTGAGTTATGAATGAAATCATTTCTGCAACAGTTTTATTGATCCTGATTATGGATCCACTCGGAAATCTGCCCATTTTCATGTCCGTATTGAAACATACCGAACCAAAACGCCGCCGCGCGATTATGATTCGCGAGCTGTTCATTGCGCTGTTGGTGATGCTGATATTCCTGTTTGCGGGCGAGAAAATTCTGGCATTTCTTAACCTGCGCGCGGAAACCGTTTCTATCTCCGGGGGCATCATTTTGTTCCTGATCGCCATTAAGATGATTTTCCCCAGCGCCACCGGGAATAGCACCGGGCTTCCGGCGGGTGAAGAGCCGTTTATCGTGCCGCTGGCGATCCCGCTGGTAGCCGGTCCGACAATCCTGGCTTCATTAATGCTGTTGTCGCATCAATACCCAAACCAGATGGGGCATCTGGTGATTGCACTGCTGATCGCCTGGGGCGGTACGTTTGTGATTCTGTTGCAGTCGTCGCTGTTTTTGCGTCTGCTGGGGGAAAAAGGGGTGAACGCGCTGGAGCGCCTGATGGGGCTGATTCTGGTGATGATGGCCACCCAGATGTTCCTCGACGGCGTACGGATGTGGATGAAGGGGTAATTTCTCCTTTTTGAACCGGATGACATGTTACCCGGAGAACGGTTCCGTTCACGTTATGACAGCAAAACAAATTTAACTGGAAGTCAGAGCGTTGAAGCGATGACACCGGTCCGGCTGAAAATCGATGAGGCGTTGACGGCTGACCGGGGCTGCCCGCAGGGATGCGGGCAGAGGGGACGGCCTGCATGGACGCAGGCTCGGCCCCGACCCGACAGGCAGACGGAATAAGACGAATACATCGCGCAGCGACGATTTTCCCGCCGGGAGCCTGGGTTGCAAGGGAGGCGGCGGTGAGCCTCCCTTGCACGTTCACGGGTATCAGCGCTTCAGAGAAATGACACCACTGAGGTGAACGGAAACCTGAGCAATAATCACATGTTCACCCTACATGCTTAACTGAACGGCATTGCGCTGTAATTTCAGGTATTCCTTATGCTTTTAAGTCGCTGATATAACGTATTTTCATTTCTGCGAAGCGCCTTCCGGAATGCCCTCTTGTCAGCATCGTGAATTAGCCTTATCTTCTCGCTGCACCTGCAAAATCAGGTGTCAGAATTAGCCTTCTGAAAATCATACTGGCGACATATACTTCTATGTCGTGCGACCGATTTCGTCTCAATGGCGGGTCGAGCGGGGGCGTCGCAAGACGCGCCGGTATCCAGTATGACCGGTAAGGCTAACTCCGCTCGATTCTGCCACCCGCGAGATTAGCCTCTCCGGTGGTGGTTTAAATAAAACATACTGGAGGCTGCCCTATGGCGACTACCCCTCTCTTTTCACACTCTTTATTTACCCTGCCCTTTAGCCATGCCACGGACTTCACCGAACTGGCGGATAACTGCGAGCGTTTTGTCGAAGGGCTGGTTGAATGCCATGACCCGGTTGAAAAACTGGCGATTTGTGCACGTCTGTCGGCCTGTCTCGCATTATTGCAACCGACCTTAACGGAGCCTGTACCGCAGCATCTACAGGCGAGCCTGACGGTAGAAACCTTACCGACCCGTTTTCCCCTTTTCGAGCCTGAGCCCGACCAGATGGGACGTTACTGCCAGCTTTTGACGCATTTGCTGATGAGCAAAACGCTTTCTGATGATATGGAGCGAGTGGCAGGTGATTTGCTGCAGGATTTGGTGGGTTATTTCGCCGACACGCTGAAAGCGCCGCGCTGGTTGAAAACAGATGAAGGCATGGTAATGCTGTAAAAAAGCCGGGTGATGCTTACCCGGCTTACGGTGTGCAATGAATTCAGGCCCGGTAAGCGCAAGCGCCACCGGGCAACAAGACTCAGCTCAACAGCTGGAAGGCAATCATACCGACAATTGCGCCGACCGTACCGAGGATGGTTTCCATCATCGTCCAGGTCTTCAACGTTTGTGCTTCCGTTGCACCGGTAAATTTACCGAACAACCAGAAACCGGCGTCGTTAACGTGGCTGACCACGATCGAGCCGCCTGCGATACAAATAGACAGTGCCGCCATCTGTGCGCCGGAGAAGTTTAGCTGTTCAATCACCGGCATCACCAGACCGAC
>OJSM01001479.1_pt1 | contig 15834 bp, 9 predicted proteins | sample 1599431 | NCBI WGS metagenome assembly OJSM01 (sample SAMN04168659, study PRJEB22393) | human gut metagenome | biome: human gut microbiome; feature: stool | host: Homo sapiens | collected 2014-05-12 | reverse complement strand
GTTGAGCAGCTGGTCGAAATGGCTCGTGGCGTGCGCTTCGCAGAGGTGGAAGACCACGACCAGCAGCGCAGCGACGCCGCGCAGGCCGTCCAGAATATCGTAATGGGGTTTGCTGTCGGCATAGGCGGCCGAGGGGAGCGAAGTCTGAGGCATAGGAGTAGTTTTTTCGGAATACAAAAATAGCGAAATCGCAGAAAAAAAGCTCGGATTGCCGAAAGATTCGTATTTTTGCAGCCGGCGGACGGATCCGCCGCAGCGAAACGATACGACCCGAGATGACGATTCTTCCCGCAGCCTATCTGCCCAGCATCGAATACTGCGCCCGTTGGGCGCAGGGGCCGTGCGTGGTCGACGGCGGCGAACACTTCGTCAAGCGCTCGGAGCGCAACCGCGCCCGTATCCTCGCTACGGATGGGGTGATGGAGCTGACCGTCCACGTGTGTCATGCCAACCGTCCCCGCCAGCCCGTACGCGACGTGCGGATCGACTATTCGAAACGCTGGCAGCACCAGCACTGGGGGGCGTTGGTCGCCTCCTACAAAGGGTCGCCCTATTTCGATTTTTACGCTGAATATTTCGAACCTTTCTACCGCCGGGAATACGGATTCCTGGCCGATTACAATGCCGAACTGCTCGGTCGGCTCTGCTCCCTGCTGCGCGTTCCCATGCCGGAGTTCTCCCAGGCGTATGTCGCTGCCGCCGCGGGCGACACCGACCTGCGTCCCAAACGGCGCAATGAGGGCCCGGCGTTCATTGCCGAGCCCTATGTGCAGGTCTTCTCCGATCGTATGCCTTTCCAGCCTAATTTGTCTGTTGCGGACCTGCTGTTCGCCGAGGGACCGGCTGCCGCTTCGGTTTTAGCACGTTGCCGACTCTGAGCGTTACGCTGTCGCACTGCTCCCCGGCCACTGCTTTCACCTGCACGATACCCTGTATTTCCACCGAGTCGGAACGGTACTGGCAGGCGGCGTATTGGGTCATTGCCACGGTGTCTGCGCCCACGAACAGCGTAGGCGCTCCGACCGACGAATAGACGCTGAACGCCTGCCGGTTGCGGTCGCGCAGGCTGCGCCGCTTGTCGACGATATGCAGCGTCGGCTTCCGTTCGTTCCACAAAGCCCTGTATAAGTAGTATGCGTCCTTGCGCTCGCGGCGGTCGATGGTCACGAGACCGGCGCCGTTCACCCCGTAAGGCCGGCGTACCGAACCGTAGTCGAACATGTTGTTGATCCATGTCCCCCAGAAAAGCGAGTCGTTCTGGAGGTTTTTGGCATACTGCTCGTGGAAGTGAGTCTGACGCTCCTCGGGCATCCAGTTCGCGCGGGGTGCCGCCTGTGCCGTATAGCTTTTGTGTCCGATGAAGCCGCTGCCCCCGTAACAGATTCCCGAGCGGAGGTGTGACCACCCTTTCTGCAACTGGTCGCGCCATACGGTCACGTCGTCCGTCGTGCCTTTGCGCCAGCCTACGTCCTGTCGCCAGACGATCAGGTCGGTGATGAAGTTGATATTGCCGTCCTGGTCGCTGCAGGCCACCGTGGGACGCGAAGGGTCGAGGGCGTGTGCCGCCGCGTTGAGCTTGCCCAGGTAAGGCGTTACGTCGTTGCCGCGCGTCCAAAGCCGCGAAAAGATACCCCACATCACCACCGAGGGGTGGTTGTAGTTTTGGGCAATGATCTCCTGCAACTGTTGCAGGCCGTTCTGTTCGAACTGCGGGGTGGCGTAGTAGGCCACGTCGCCCAGGAACGAGGAGCGGTGGAACGGCGCATCGACCCATACCAGCATGCCCAGCTCGTCACAACGGTCGTAGAGGTATTGCGCATGGGGCATCACGGCCGAACGCAGGGCGTTCGCCCCGAGGGTGCGGATATGGCCGAGGTCAGCCTCATAGTCGGGCGCGATGAGTGCGCCGCCCGAGATGGCGTTGTCGTGGTAGAGCGTTACGCCGTGTATCGGGATGCGGCTGCCGTTGACCGCAAAGCCGCCCGCCGGGGTGGCTACGATGCTGCGGAAGCCCGTGCGCACGGCGACGCTGTCGGTGACGGTCGCGTCGCCGATGCTTACCGATACCCGGTAGAGGGCCGGGTTGGCGGGACTCCACAACTGCGGGGCGTCGACCGAGAAGGGAATCGTGACGGGTTTCCCGTCGATGCGCGTTTTCTGTCGTTTGGAAAATACGCGGCTGCCGTCGGGCGCTGTGATGTCGAGCGTCAGGACGCAACTGTTCTCCCCGCCGGTAACCAGATGGATCTCCGCTTCGCCTTCGACCCGCTCGTCGCTGACCGAGTTCTGGCGCACCAGTATGCCGTCCGAGCCGAGGTAGAGGGGTGATACGGCTGTTTTTTCCGTAAGGATCAGCTCCGCTTCACGGTAAATGCCTCCGTAGAGATTCATGTCCGTCGAGGTGGGAAGCACGTCGTCGCAGTAATTGTTGCTGACGACGACCAGCAGCGCATTGTCGGAACCGAACCGTATCTTGTCGGTGATTTCGAAGGTGAAGGCCGTGGACCCGCCGCGGTGTGCGCCGACATGATAGCCGTTCACGAAGAGGTCGGCGACGTTCTGCACGCCGTAGAACTTCACGAACAACCGTTTCGATGCCCATTCGGCGGGTACGTACATGTCGTTCTGATAATTGGCTGTCGTTTCGAGGAAATAACCGCAGGCTCCCGTGTCGGTATTCCATGTGTGGGGCAGGGTTACGTGCCGGGCGTTGTCGCTGCTGTTCTCCGACTTGAAGAAGAAACGCCATCCCTCGTTCAGGGGGAATACCTCGCGGGCCTGTGTAGAGGCGCAGATGGCGAGGAGCAGGAGTGTCGCTATGTATCGTTTCATTGTCTCGGATGGTTTTGGTGTCCTGATGCAAAGATAATACAACGCCGGCTCAAAATCAAATTTTCCGCTGCGGGCGCCGCTTCCGTGCTGTCGGTATCCGGAGTCGGCTGTCCGGCGTTATGCGGGGCGGAATGTATGTCGGGATATACGTACGGCGTGTTTGTCGGTTGAGTGGTGTGCATTCGTATTGGGCCGTTGCGTGATTGTAGAAACACTGCCGGGTCGGGCGCGAGCGGATATTAGGACAGGGTCGGTCATTGCGGGCCGCCTGCCGCGCGTGATGCCCGCGAGAGGAAGATCGGAAGAGTTCCGCGGAACTTCCGGGCACAAAAAAAGCGGCAGACCGCGCCTCTTCGGTCTGCCGCAGGCAGGAGTTTTACTTGAAAAGTGGGAGTTGTTGTTACCAAAAAACTTTGGGGATGTGCGACTCCTGCCTTGGGGTATGTTTCCGGGTTCCCGGCGCTGCTGTGAGGCAGCGCCGGATTCCGCGGGAAAGATGTCTTAGTCAAGAACAACCGGTTTGACCTTGACCTGAATGAGGGTCTTGGCGACGCCGTACTTGTGCTGAACCGATACGGGAATCAGTACCGATACCTCTTTGCCGAGGTCGTTACCAAGCAGGCTGTGGAAATCGAGTTTCGTAGCATCCTGGGCATTCGTCTCAAAGCAGTTCTGACCCGAAGGCATCTTGAAGAACGAGTTGGCGCTATAAAGCTTTCTCTTGGCAACCTCGGTTGCGTAGTTGTCGGCAGTGATACCCTCGATGCTGACAGCCGAAATATTGCCCTGCGCGTCGACAGCCTGATTGACAACTGCTTCGGCAAAGTTCCATTGAGCGGTCTTGACATCGTAGTACTTGTAGCGTTCGGGAGCATATTCATCCTCACCTTGCGCTGCTACCGGGGCTTTTGCAGCTACGAGGTAGTTCTGGAAGTCTCGGATCGAAATAGCCTCTGCGCAATCGATAGTCTGTCCTTCAGCTGCATAGGGAAGCTCTACGACACCCAGGTCGTTCACGAACTTGAGCGGGGCAACGTAGGAAAGTTCGAACGTTTCGACCAGATAGATGTTCTTCGGGTTGATTGAGCCCCAAATCTTCGCGTTCGCACGCTGGCCGAGCAGTGCATAGCCGGCTGTATTTTCACCCACGAATACGGATATCTCGGATGCGACCGACTTGCCGTTGTCTATACCGAACCATGCATTCTGCGTCTGAGAGCCGTTGAACTGGATTCTCGAAGCATTACCGCTGAGGGTCTTCGATTGCAGCACATAGCCGTAATCGTCGTTGTTGTGCTCTACCTGGGGTTCGGCGGTTGCAGGGTTAAAGTTAACCTTGAAGTCCGTAACTGGCTGCGTTTTGGAGAACTGAATATCCCATACGGCGCAGTTGTTCATATTGGCGAGCGGCTTCTTGTCGGTAAATGCGCTTGTCAGGTCGAACTCATAGTTAACCAACTTATCGACAGTTCCGTTGCGGTATTCCGGGTTGGCCGTGTTAATGTGGATCGGCGTGACCTTGACACTCTTGTTCGCGTTGCCTGCGTAGTCGGAGTGCCACCATGCGGTATTCTTCGTAACCGTAGCCTTCAGCTCGACGGTGAAGTTTACACCGAAGGTGATCGTCAGACCGCCGTCTACGTTGCCGTCCTTGCGTACCAGATTGATCGTAACGAACATATCCTTACCGTCCTTGTACTTGCTGAGCAGCTTCCCGTCCAGGTCGATAATCTTACCGATCTGGTCGGCCGTCAGGTGCCATTCGAACGCGGGTGTCGACTCTGCGGCATTGGCATCGAGTCCATACCACATTTCGTAATTGCCGTTCTTGTAATCGTCGGAGGTCTTGTCCGTAACGACCTTGCCTAAACCGGTATTATTGTTGCGCTCCGTCCATTTGTCGGTCGTGCTGATACCTGCGACTTTATAAGTATTCACGAAATCGGCCTGCGACATGCCGCTCTCGCCCATCTTCTCGAGGATATGCTTGTTCATATCATCCCAAAGGAACTTATAGGTATAGCTGCAACCCAGTTTCGTATAGATCTTGTCGATCGGGAAGCTGAAGGTCTTTTGTGTCCATTTGAGCTGGAGCCATTTTACGTCTACGATCTCATTGCGTTTTGCATCCCACAATTCGACGCGTACAACGGGGGTTTTACCGATGGCTGCCTGGTTATTCTCGGTTCCTTCCGGGGTAACGGGGGTTGCAACCGAGCCGTTCAGTTTGATGTACTTCTGGTTGTCGGCTTCGTTTTCGCCGCGTTTGAACGGGACTGTCGGCACTGCGAAACGGAATTCCAAACCCGCAACAGCAAGAGCTGCCTTATTGATTTCACGGGCCTTAGCTCCCTCTGCATTGGTTGCACAACCGGTAACCAGGGTCAACAGGTCGATCGTTTCGTCGTAATCGCAAGTCGCAGCCGGCTTCGATGCCACCAAGTCTGTTGCCTTCTTATACGTCTCGTAGAAATGATAATGTTTGCTGTCCGTATCGCTGTACTTGGCAATTCCTTCCCCGTCATCGCGCAGGGCTGCGATCTTAACATCATAGATATATTCGCTCAGTTTCGTATAGTCGGAATAAATGAACGTATCGTCGGCATCGTCTTCCAGCCATTTCTCCGCGATAGGCACCTTCAATGCTGCCGTATAGATATTATTTTCGGGAGCAGGCTTTACAAGACCATAACCGGCAACACGACGTGTGTTGACTGTCAGTTCGTTGCTCTTGATGTTCCATGCACTGCCGGCCTCGGTCGACCATGTGTTGGAAACGACGGACAGGAGCGTGCTGCCGACGGCGGAACGCGAAACAGCCTGTTCGAACACGAACGAAGGAGTCTCGATATCGCTGTTGGTAACGACCGAAGGCGAAACGTGGTAGCGAACGGGTGTAGCTTTTTCGGAAATATACCAATACTTTTCGGTAGCAGGAGTAACAGCGGCCGTTTCCGTAGAGGTATTGACCTTCATTTTCTTGTAGCGTAACGAGTTGACTTCGATCGTCTCAATGCCGTTTTCATACAGATCGGGAATCAGCGTTACACTGGTCAGACGTCCCGATACCCATTTTTGCAACTCTGCCGTCAAATCTGTTTTCGCATCGGCAATGGCATCGGCAATAGCATTGGTTATAACACCGTTTTCTGCCAAGGCGTCGGTCAGGCACTGGTGCATTTTACCATCGTATTGCGAAATGGCAGCCGTGATAGCCTGGTAGATCTTACCTTCCTTACCAGCCTCGGACGAAAGCGCTGCATCGAGTGCCGATGTGAAACGCGTGTCGAAAGCTGCCTGGAAAGCTGCTCCGTTTGCATTTACAGCAGCAGCTACAGCATCGTCGATGGCCTTCTTGATGGCTGCATCGGTGTTGTAGACTTTCAAGTTCTTTGCAAGAGCTACGGCATCTGCAACACTGGCGATTGTCGCATAGGTTTTGGCAGCATCTGCTGTCTTGAGGAAAGCCCCGTCGCAATATTTCTTCAGATTATCAATATTGGTTTGCAAGCTTTCATGGGCTTTAACTGCTTTTTCGAGTTCTTTTTCAAGCTGCTCGATATCACCTGTGGCGGAAGAAATGGCCTTTTCCTGTTCGTTGATTTTTTGCTGAAGATCCTTGTCGGCCTGCTCCAGCGTACTGATTGTAACCTTTAGGGAGTTGAGTTGTTCCTCAAGCGAGGCAAGCTTGCCCGTCTCGAGGCCTTCGATTTTGTTGTTGATTTCCTTGATGTCGTCGTCGTAGTCTTTACAACCGACACCGGCTAACAATGTTCCCGTGAGGAACAGTGCGGATAATTATTTTGACCTTGTTTATCAGTCTGTTAATGACAATAAGAAATAGCCGGTTGACAGGACGGTTTACAATCCGCCGGTATTCATTTCGAGCGGTTCTGTCCGGGGGATTTGCCAGATGCGTTTGTTGGCGCTGATAATCTTGTCGGTGTCGAACTCCTTGAGGTAGGTCTCGATCTCCGCGGGGTTGCGTCCCATGTTCTGAGCGATCAGGGGCAGGGGAACGTCGGCATGGTAGAGCCTGGACGCATAGGTATGGCGTGCCGCATAGAAGGTGACTTTCCGCGTGAGGCCGATGCGTTTGGCAACCCGTTGCAGGCTTTGGTTTATCACGTTGTTCGCATAGGTGATCCGCTCGAACTGATGCACAGGGTCTTCGTCGAAGTAAATCGGAAAGACGAAATCGTTGCCCCGCGCCTTTCCCGGCCCTAAGAACGGCACCATGTAGGGCCATGCCACCGACCGTTCGACCAGCACCCGTGTCGGGTGTTGCGTCTTGGCACGGACGAGGTTGATTTCGTAGAACGTGGCTGTGGCCTTGTGCACCTCGGCATATCGCAGGCCGTATGTCGTACGATCCCGGTCGTATTTCTCCTTGTCAGGAATTTCGATGCAGACCATATCCTTCCACTTCAGCCGGGCGAGGTCGACCAGGGCAAGCCCCTGGAAGATATAGGAGCAGATAAACAGCGCGAGCGAAAACTGTTCGGCATCGATCGCGGCCTGCCTGACGGTGCCGTCCGCCCCATACACACGGCTGCGCCAGTAGCGTCGCTGCATCGTTTTTACATCGGGCTTTCGGTTCGTCTTATAATAATAGGTGTCGAGGTAGTAACGTACGATCGCCTCCAGTTCCCCGGTTTCCAGCGCCCGCTTGGCCGTCCTGACATCGAGCCTCCGGCTAAGGCGGAACCCGTGGAACGGACTTACGGCCAGTTGGCCGCTTTGGCAGGCGTAATTCATCAGCGCCTTGAATGCGCTGAAGAAGCGTTTTATGCTCGTGTCGGCGTAGCGCGTATGGAGGTGCTGTTCGAAATCCTGCAGCCAGGCCTTGTCCACGTCGAACAGCTCGACCGTCCGGTTCTGGGAATACCGTCCGATAATATGCCGCAGCGTCTGGTAGCCGGCCGCCGTATTGTGTTTCTGCATGGAGTCCCTGAAATAGGCGATGCGTTCTTCGAACAGGTCGTCCAGCGTTTTGCGCGACGGCGGTTTCCGCCCCGAAGCCTCGAGCAGGCTCTGCACCGAATAGGCCATGCCCTGCCGTTCGTAATCCAGCACCTTGTTTTTCAGGCACATCAGTTCCGATTCGATAAGGGCGTTCATATTCATCGAAAGGGGATGGCGTCCGCGTACTTCCTGTTTCGCCGTATTCCAGAGTTTTGCGGGGCAGGAGAGCCCCGTACTCTTGTATTTACGTTTGCCGTTGTAACAGACCCGGATCATGACGGGGTGTTCGCCGTTGGCAAGGGTCTTGGAGGTGTAAAGGAGCGCGGTAATGGTAGCTTTTGCAATTTTCATCTTTTTTCCGGTTTACGCTATGGTTTACAAATTAAGGGGCGGAAAAAGCCCCGTTGCCCCGGCAACATATGTCCTATGCGATTGATATGCAATAATAAATCCGGCCTTATTCCCCGTCGGGAAAAGGCACAAGAAAAATCCCTCTTCGGGAGAGGGATTCATCCTGTGGCCGCGCATGCCGATCAGCCTTTGCGCTTGTAGCGCGAGGGGCTTGTGCCGGTATGCTGCTTGAAGTATTTGCCGAAGAACGACTGGGTCGAGAAATTGAGGTGGTAAGCGATTTCCTGGATACTCATTCCCGAGTATTTCAGCAACGCTTTGGCCTCGAGGATCACCGACTCGTCGATCCAGCGCGCAGCAGTTTTCCCGCTGACTTCCTTGACGACCGATGAAAGGTATTTAGGCGTGATATTCAACTGTTTGGCATAGAAACTCACGTTGCGTTCCCGCTTGTTGTACTGTTGTAACAGGGACATGAATTCGTCGAAAAGTACTTCGCAGCGCCCCTGTTTGATTCCGCCGGGCTGCTCGCGCTGGTTAATCTCGGTGATGATGTAGAACGCCGTGGTAAAGAGCGTGCGGATGATCTCGTGGCGGTAACGCTCCTTGTCGCTGCGCAGCATGGTTTTGATCAGTTGGAACAACTGGCGTATCTCATCCACGTCCTGCGGCGCGACTTCCAGCACGGGGGCTTTCCCGAAGCGCATGTAGACCGGCAGCGAGGTAGAAAGGTCTATCTGGATTTCGTTGACGAACGACTTGGAGAAGGCGAGGAAATAGGCTGCGGCGTTCGCCGAACATTTCACCGTGCGGATGATGCTGTCGGGATTGAAAAAGACGATCGTATTGGGTTTGACACTGTAATTCTGCATGTCGATCGACACGGTCGCCTCGCCTGTCATCATGATGATGGCCGAAAAACCGTCGATCGAAGCCGGGTACTCGGCCGTCGTATTGTTCTGTGCAGAAAGCGTTGTGATTACCAGGTCGTCGGAGAGATAGAACACATCGTTCATCTCCTTTTTGATACGGGAGATCGAAACCTTACGCAAGTTCTCCCTTCCGCTCTCCCTTATCGCCCTTGCCGTTTTGATAGTATCCGCCATATCGTCGTGGTATTTCGGACAAATGTAACATTTTTCATACGCAAATGCAATATCTCGTGCAAAAAACAAAGGAAACGCAATGTCCGCGGCCGGATTTTGTCCCGCCTTTATTTCCCCTCCTCGCGGGGGCACATCACACGCAGGCCGCCGGCGATACACTCGATATGCAGCGGAAATTCGGCACCCTTCTGGCCGTCGACGTCCGTAGGTTCGTTGAGTGTCGAGACGATGTCCAGCGCCCGAACCCGCAGGTGGCGGACGATCTTGGGGTTTCCGCCCAGCAGGTAACGCCCCATGGCCAGCGTCGAACGCAGGAAATTCTTCTTTTCGAGCATCAGGCAGTCGAACAGGCCGTCCTTGATCGACGACCGGCGCGCAAGGCGGAATCCCCCGGCGGTTTCGCCGTTGAAAACCAGCACCATGAGCGAATTGAAATCGAACGCCTCGCCGTCGGCCACGACCTGGAGCGGCACGGCGTGCATCGCCCGGAACTCCTTGACCCCTTCGATGATATAGGCCAGCTTGCCGATTTTGTGCTTGCGTTCGTCGAGCGTACGCTGCGAGGTGGTGGTAAAGATGCCGAAGCTGAAAATATTGACGAAGTAGAGGCCGTTCACACAGCCGCAATCCACCCGGTCGATGGCGCCCGAGGCAATCTGCCTTGCTGCTTCGAGCGGTTTGTGCGACATGCCGAGCGCCCCGGCGAAATCGTTGGCCGTACCTGCGGGGATTACCCCCAAGGGGATATCTAGCCCCTTGCTTTTCATGGAGTTGACCACATAGTTGACCGTGCCGTCGCCGCCGGCCACGACCATCAGGCTGATCTGCTCGTTGCCGTCGAAGGGATTGGCTTCGAAGTCGATCGGCTGCGGGGTAATCTCGTAGCCGTAAGCCCGGAATACGGTGCAGATGCTATCGGTACAGTGGCCGATCTTGCACTTGCCGGATTGGGTGTTGTAGAGGAAAACTGCGCTTTTCATAAATCGGTTATTGCATGATTGCCGCCTTCATGGCGGGCGAAACATACTCTTCATAGCCATCCGCGCCGTCGGCGAGGATGAAATAGACTTTCATCCGGGGCATGGACTTCGCCGCGGCCAGCGCATCGTCGGCCCCCATCGCCAGGAACATGGTTCCCAGGGCGTCGGCCTCGGCGCAGGTCGGAGCCGCGACCGTCACCGACAGCAGGCGCGAAACGGCGCTGCGCCCCGTGCGGGGGTCGATCGTGTGGGCGATCTTGTTGCCTTTGGCATCGAGGTAGAAACGGCGGTAATTGCCCGAGGTGGCCAGGCCGCCTTCGGTCATCCCGATACGCCGCTGGAGGTATTCGCCGTTCGACATGTTGCCGTCGAACGGGGTCTCGATGCCGATGCGCCACGGATCCCCCTGCCGGTTGACGCCCTTGCAGCGGACTTCGCCGCCGATGTCGACGATGTAGTTCCGGGCACCGAACGACTCGACGAGCTGCGCGAGCAGGTCGACGGTATATCCTTTGGCGATCGAATTGAAATCCAGCTGCACACGGGGATCGTCCTTTATCAGGCGGCCGTTTTCGATGCGCACCTTTTGACGGCCCACGAACGCAAGGATCGAATCGACGTTCGGGTTTTCGACGCGCTCCCGGCCGGCGAAGCCCCACGCCTCGACCAGCGGCTTGACGGTCACGTCGTAACGCCCGTCGCTCAACGCGCCGATGCTGTCGGCCAGATGCAGGTTGAAGGCGATATGGCGGTCGACGCTGTCGGTCTGGTTGCGGTTCAGGCGGCTCAGCAGCGACGCCGGGTCGAAGATCGACATCGAGGCCTTGGCCTCCCGGTCGAGCGCCATGACGGCGGCGTAGAGCTCCTGCGGCGAAGTGCCCTGCACGTCGGCCACCACGTGCAGCGTCGTGCCGAGCATCGTCCCGTCGACGGTCGTATAGGAAACCTTGCCGCCGCAGCCCCACAGGAAGGTTGCGCACATCGTCGCGAGGAGTGCGAAAATAAGCGTCTTTACCATAACGTAGACTTGTTTTGCCGCAAAAATAGTATTTTCCGGAGTTTAAGGCGATAAATCCGTGTAAAAAAGGTAAATAATTTTTCATTTGCCATGCTTAATTGTCAATTATTTCGTAACTTTGCCGGACGCTCTGGCGTTATCCACGGTAAGGGGGATGCGTCGTAGAGTGGAATTTAAATAAACTTTCAAAAATGGCTTATTTAACAGCAGAGAAAAAGCAGGAGCTTTTCGGCCAGTACGGCAAGTCTAACACCGACACGGGTTCGCCCGAGAGCCAGATCGCGTTGTTTTCGTACCGTATCAGCCACCTTACGGAACACCTCAAAAGCAACAAGCACGACTTCGGAACCCAGCGCGCACTGCTGCGCCTGGTCGGCAAGCGCCGCGCGTTGCTGGAATACCTGAAGGAGGTCGACATCGAGCGCTACCGCGCCATCGTCAAGACGCTCAACCTCCGCAAGTAATCCGCGAGGAAGAAATGAGGGCAATTCCCGGAAGGGGTTGCCTTCATTTTCGTTGCGAAAAACAATTCGAAAACATTATAGGTTTAAAATTTTTATGGAAGAAAAGAAGCTGTACAACGCAGTCCGCAAGATCATCACGCTGGCCGACGGTCGCCAGATCGAGATCGAGACGGGCAAACTGGCCAAGCAGGCCGACGGCTCGGTCGTCGTCAAGATGGGCGACACGATGCTGCTCGGAACCGTCGTGGCCGCAAAGGATGCAAAACCCGACACCGATTTCATGCCCCTCCAGGTCGAATACAAGGAGAAGTACGCCGCCGTAGGCCGCTTCCCCGGCGGTTTCATGAAGCGCGAAGCGCGCGCCAACGACAGCGAGGTGCTCGTCGCCCGCCTGATCGACCGCGCCCTCCGGCCCCTGTTCCCCGCGGATTACCACGCCGAAGTCTACGTGACGGTCAACCTCATCTCGGCCGACAAGGACATCCAGCCCGACGCGCTGGCCGGTCTGGCCGCCTCGGCCGCACTGGCCGTGTCGGACATCCCCTTCGGCGGCCCGATTTCGGAGGTGCGCGTGGCGCGCATCAACGGCGAGTACTGCATCAACCCGACCTTCTCGCAGATGCCCGACGTCGACCTGGACATCATGGTCGGCGGTACGATCGACAACATCCTGATGGTCGAGGGCGAGATGAAAGAGGTTTCGGAGGAGGTGATGCTCGGAGCGATCAAGTTCGCGCACGAGGAGATCAAGAAGCACTGCGCCGTACAGATCGAACTTTCGAAGGAGCTGGGCAAGGACGTGAAGCGTACCTACTGCCACGAGGTCAATGACGAGGAGCTCAAACAGACGATCATCGCCGAACTCTACGACAAGGCCTACGCCATCGCCACGAGCGGCACGATGAAGCACGAGCGCGAGGATATGTTCAATGCATTGGAGGCCGAGTTCGCCGCCCGCTACACGGAGGAGGAGCTGGTGGAGAAGGCCCCGCTCATCCACCGCTATTTCCACGACTACGTGCAGAAGAAGGCGATGCGCAACATGATTCTCGACGAGGGCAAGCGTCTCGACGGCCGTCGCACGGACGAGATCCGTCCGATCTGGTGCGAGACCGACTACCTGCCCGCAGCCCATGGTTCGGGCCTCTTCACACGAGGCGAGACGCAGGCGCTGGCCACTGTTACGCTCGGCACGAAGATGGACGAGAAGGTCAAGGACGAGGTGCTCGTGCAGGGTACCGAGCAGTTCGTGCTCCACTATAACTTCCCGCCCTTCTCGACGGGCGAGGCCAAGGCCGCACGCGGCCTGAGCCGCCGCGAGATCGGCCACGGCCACCTGGCATGGCGCGCCCTGAAACCGATGGTTCCACTGGGTGAGGAGAACCCCTACGCCGTGCGTATCGTATCGGACATCCTCGAGTCGAACGGTTCGTCGTCGATGGCTACCGTCTGCGCCGGCACGCTGGCCCTGATGGACGCCGGTGTGAAACTCAAAAAGCCCGTCTCGGGTATCGCCATGGGGCTGATTTCCGATTCGCAGAGCGGCAAGTGGGCCGTGCTGTCGGACATCCTGGGCGACGAAGACCACCTGGGCGACATGGACTTCAAGGTGACGGGTACCAAGGACGGTATCACCGCCACGCAGATGGATATCAAGGTCGACGGCCTCTCGTACGAGGTGCTGGCCGCAGCGCTGGAGCAGGCCCGCAAGGGACGCCTGCACATCCTCGACAAGATCACCGAGTGCATCGCCGAACCGCGCGAGGACTACAAGCCTTTCGTACCGCGCATCGTACAGATCACTATCCCGCAGGATATGATTGGTGCCGTGATCGGCCCCGGCGGCAAGGTCATCCAGGACATCCAGAAGACCACGGGTACGACCATCACGATCACCGAGGTCGACAATAAGGGTATCGTGGACATCTTCGGCCAGGACAAGACCGCACTCGACGGCGCGCTGAACCGCATCAAGGCCATCGTTGCGATTCCGGAGGTCGGCGAGACCTACCACGGCAAGATCCGTTCGATCGTCACCTTCGGTGCGTTCGTCGAGATCATGCCCGGCAAGGACGCCCTGCTCCACATCTCGGAAATCGACTACAAGCGCTTCGAGACCATGGAGGAGACCGGCCTGAAAGAGGGCGATGAGATCGACGTGAAGCTGATCGGTATGGATCCGAAGACCAACAAGCTCAAATTGTCGCGCAAGGTGCTGCTGCCCAAGCCCGAGGGTTATGTGGAGCGGGAGCGTCGTCCGCGTGGCGAGCGTCCCGAGCGCGGCGAACGCCACGAACGCCACGGACGTCCTGAACGCAAAGAAGAGTAAAACGACTGTTAATGTGATATTTTCGGGCGGAAAAGTACTGAAATTCCGCCTGAAATATTGCACAATTACCAAGAGTTTTCTATATTTGCGTTGTTCTGGCTGGGGAGTTGGAAGATGCAATACCGCGAATTCCGTACGAACCGGGCCGAAAGACAGATAAAAAGGCAAACATTTAAAATAAACACATTAAATTAACCGATTATGAAAAATCTAATGAAATTGAGCGTTGTGCTCGTAGCTGCCGCACTGGTATTCTCGAGCTGTAATTGCTTCAAGAAGATGGCCAAGAACCGGGATGACATCAACCTGACGGTTACCCCCGAGATTCTGACGCTGAACAACGGTATCGTTGCCGCTGACATCAATGTTACGTTCCCGGTTAAGTATTTCAACGCGAAAGCCGTTATCAAAGTAACTCCCGTGATCGTATTCGACGGTGGCGAGGTTGCCGGTGCCGCCAAATATCTCCAGGGTTCGAAAGTCGACGAGAACTACACGGTCATCGACAAGAAGAACGGAGGCAATTTCACGCAGCACGTAGAGTTCCCCTACGACCCCCGTATGGACAAGTGCGCCCTGCAGCTCCGCGCCGAGATCAAATGCCCGGGCGGCAAGTGCAAGGAATTCACGCTCGTGAACCTGAACACCGGCGCCATCCCGACCAAGGAGCAGGCTGCCGTGCTGGCCGGTAACGACGAGGCTGCCAAGGCCGCTCTGGCCAAGGAATTCGGCCTGACCGTAGCTTATGGTCTGAACACGCTCCAGAAGGATCTGAAATACTCCGACCTGATGGCTCCGATGGCCAACAACTACAAGAAGGTGACCACCGTCGTCGACAAGACCGATCTGCTCTATGCGATCAACTCTTCGGTCGTAACCAAGAAGAACGAGAAGAAAGCCAACCTCGACGCGTTCAAGGCTGACGTAGATGCCAAACTGCAGAACGACCGTGCTACGCAGAACATCGCCGTGAAGGGTTATGCTTCGCCCGATGGCCCCGTGAAATTCAACGACAAACTGTCGAAGTCACGCAGCGAGTCCGGTAAGAAAGTCGTTGCCAAGCTGCTGAAGGATTCGGGCCTGGACATCGACGCTGCCGCCTACGGTGAGGACTGGGACGGTTTCAAGGAACTGGTCGAGAAGTCGAACATCAAGGACAAGAACCTCATTCTCCAGGTGCTGAGCCTCTACAACTCGCCCGCAGAGCGTGAGAGTGAAATCAAGAACATGTCTTCGGTATTCAACGAACTGAAAGAGGAGGTTCTTCCCGAACTGCGTCGCTCGCAGATCGTGAACAGCACCGACATCCAGGGCAAGACCGACGCCGAGATCATGGCTGCGTTCCGCAACGGCCAGGAGCTGACCGTAGAGGAGTACCTCTATGCTGCCGAGACGCTGGCTAACGGTGCCGAGGAGCAGGTTGCTATCCTGACCACCGCTTCGAAGAAATACAACGACGCCCGCGTTTACAACAACCTGGGTATCGCACAGGCCAAGGCAGGCGACAAGGCTGCTGCGCTCAAATCGTTCGAGAAGGCTGCTAAGATGGATTCGTCGAGCGAAATCACCAAGAACCTCATCCTGGGCAACCTGGCCAACGGCAACACCGCCGAGGCTAAGAAGTATGCCAAGGCTGCCGATGCACAGGCCAAGGCTGCTATCGCTGCTGCCGAAGGCGACTACAAGGCTGCTGCCCAGAACCTCGACGGTTACAACGAGGCCGTGGCTCAGGTGATGAGCAACAACCTTTCTGCCGCCAAGCAGGCCATCTCCAAGGACAACTCGGCCG
>OJSM01001457.1_pt1 | contig 16088 bp, 9 predicted proteins | sample 1599431 | NCBI WGS metagenome assembly OJSM01 (sample SAMN04168659, study PRJEB22393) | human gut metagenome | biome: human gut microbiome; feature: stool | host: Homo sapiens | collected 2014-05-12 | reverse complement strand
CTTCGGTATAAGCTGCCACTTCCCGGAAAGTACCTACCCAGATCTTATCTTCCATAGCTTTTACTTTGTCCCAATGATCCCATAAACGTTGTGGATTCGGGAAGGCATCGTAACCATACGTCAAACCATGTGTCATACCCACTCCCCAATCATTTGTGGCAATTAATGTCGCCACCCATTTTTCCAAGTCTCGTGGAGTGGATTTTCTTCCTATGGAACGTTGTTTGGTCCTTGTTCCTACCCGGTTCTGTACGGCAATTCGTTTGCCTTCTTCTTTTTTGTTATTATTGGGATAAAAGAAAGTACGGGGCATGACGCCGGTATTGGCTAATATGGCACTATCATTCTTTACTATATCTTCCCGGATTTCCTCTAAGGGAAAACGGGAGAAATTCTTATGTGCCCATCCGTGATTTGTGATTTCATGACCTTTGTCGGACATTTCTTTTAACTGTCTCCAGGTCACTCGTGTGGTATCTGTGATGTGTTTGTTGTCTTTGTTGACTTTGGCGCCATTCACACAGAAAGTTCCCCGAAATCCCCGTTTCTCCAATTGGGGAGCAGCCAATGTATATTGTTCTGCTAATCCGTCATCAAAGGTATAACTGATGGAACAAGCTTTGTCTCCTTTATATCGGGCGACGTAAATGCTATCTGAACTGAAAGCATAGTTTGAAAAGAGTCCTAAAGTAAAAAGGTAAAAAAGAAATTTCTTCATGATATTTGAGTTTATTATATTAACTATGCAAAAGTAGGGAATATGATTTAGCATTTCTATGGATATATGTGCGGATTTCATGAAAAATAGTACATGAGGAAGTTGTAAGTGTATTATTTTATATGTATTCGGTAGAATTTATATAGGGATAGATGATTTTCCGGTTTATCTTTGTTGGGTGAATGATAATTATATGGATCATCCGTACAATTATTTAAGAATAATACTAAGAAAACAATCTAAGATGAAAAATTTTATTCTATTATCCTTTTTAGTACTGCAATCAGTGTTAGTCTTTGCGCAAGAACAGCCGCGTGTATCGCAATTATTTAATTTTGACTGGAAGTTTCGGGCCGGTGATTTGAAAGAAGCTCAATTGGTAACTTATGATGATGATGATTGGCGTGTGCTGGATTTGCCTCATGATTTCCAGATAGAGCAAACGTGGGATGAGTCCGCCGGAGGGGCACGTGGCTTTAAAGCTATGGGGACAGGTTGGTATCGTAAACATTTTAAGGCAAATCCTGCATGGAAGGGTAAACGTGTCTTGCTTGACTTTGAAGGCATTATGCTTGTTGGAGATGTTTGGGTAAATGGCAGGAAGGTAGGGAGTACCGATTATGGTTATCTTGGTTTTGAAACGGATATTACTGATTTGCTTAAATATGATGAGGATAATGTAGTGGCTGTCTGGGCCTCAACGGGCAAAAAAGACGGATCGCGTTGGTATACGGGCGGTGGTTTGTTTCGGGATGTTCATTTGGTCATCAAGAATCCCATTGCCATTGCAAGACATGGCGTATTTGTCTCAACTCCTAAAATCACGGAGCAAAGGGCGGAAGTCAGTGTACAAGTAGAGTTGGAAGGAATTCGCAATAAAAGTCTGGATATTGAAATCAATGCCCGAATATTGGCTCCTGACGGAAAAACGGTTGCCGATACGAAAGGGAAGGCTCCTCAAAAATCGAAATTACAAACAGTTGAGGTTTCTCTTCCGATAGTAACGGTAGACAGTCCCGGGTTATGGTCTTGTGAGACCCCTAATCTTTATACTGCTGAAGTTTCTTTGGTGCAGGATGGTAAAGTTATTGATTGTGTGACGGAGACATTCGGCATTCGTACGTTAGAGTTCTCTCCTGATTTCGGATTTAAACTGAACGGCAAAAAATTGTTCCTAAAAGGTATTTCCAACCATCATGATTTGGGAGCTGTAGGAGTTGCCGCTTTTGACAGAGCTATCGAGCGGCAGTTTCAGCTAATGAAGCGGTTCGGTTATAATCACATTCGTTCGTCTCACAACCCTTATTCCGAGTCGTTCTTGAAACTGGCTGATAAATATGGTATTTTGGTAGTGGATGAGCTGATTGATAAATGGAGCGACAATAGCTATTGGGGTGGTAGAGTGCCTTTCACACAACTATGGTATCAGATGATTCCCGAATGGATCAAACGCGACCGCAATCATCCGTCTGTTATATTATGGAGTTTGGGAAATGAATTGCAGATGCGGGAAGACTTAGCCGGATTTCCTACCGGTGATTGGGGTGTCACCACTTACCGTATCTTCGATGTGCTTGTCAAACGTTATGATAAGACTCGTAAAACGACTGTGGCTATGTTTCCGGCACGTGCCGGAGCTATCGGAAAGAATGAACCGGAATTTAACACCAAAGTATATCCTCCCGAGCTGGCAACTGTAACAGAAGTGTCAAGTTTCAATTATCGTTATCTGAACTATGCCCAATATCTGGAAAAGTGTCCGCACATGACCGTATATCAGAGCGAAGCTACAACGAATGAGCTTGCTGCTCCTTTCTTTGGCATGGATCATGATAAGATGGTGGGACTCGCCTATTGGGGAGCTATCGAGTATTGGGGGGAATCGAACGGATGGCCGAAGAAAGGCTGGAACTTTTCTTTCTTCAATCATTGTCTGGAACCTTATCCGCAAGCCTATCTGATAAAGAGTGCTTTCTGCGAAGAGCCTTTGGTGCATATCGGAGTGATGGATAATGGTAAGGAAGCCATTGAATGGAATGATATTATGGTGGGAAGTTTATCTTTGGCTTCTCATTGGAACTGGACAACGGGCTGTATGCAGAACTTATATACATATACCAACGCTGATGAAGTGGAATTGCTGGTTAATGGCAAATCTATGGGGATACGTAAGAATGACCGGACGGATATCACCCGGCGCAATATCATTTATTGGGAAAACATACCATACGGTAAAGGAGGAAATATCATAGCAGTTGCCCGGAATAACGGAAAAGAGGTGGCACGTCATAGGTTGGAAACGACCGGTAAGGCGACTGCTTTGAAAATGGTGGTAGAGAATCCGGAGGATTGGAAAGCGGATGGGATGGACTTACAATATGTAAAGGTATATGCGGTGGATAATAAAGGAAGGGTAGTACCTGATACTAAAGACGAGGTTACTTTTAAGGTTTCGGGGGCTGCAAGGCTGATTGCTGTGGACAATGGGGATCATTTTACAGATGAGTTATTTACCGGAAATACGAAGAAGTTGCATAAAGGATTCATCATGGCGATCTTACGTTCGGACCGTTCCGGTGGCGAGGTAGTAATAACTGCATCCTCCAAAGGATTGAAGGATGCAGTAAAGAAGTTGGTTACAAAGTAGTTATCGGAATCAGTTTCACACCTCCATTGAGGCCTGAAGGAAGGACTTCCCAACTGTCGTATTTATTCTTTTTGTAGTTGAGTCCTACAAAGTTGATTTCTTTAAACTTGCGCCAGGGAACGTTTTGTCTGTCCAATTCTGCAATACGGTTAGCGGGAAGATTGGTCACCTCAATCTCAATCAGATTCTTGCCCGGTTGCAGATATTTGCCGACCTTTAACCGGAAAGGTGCGGCCCAGACAGTTCCCGCTTCTTTACCGTTAATGCGTATGCGGGCGCTTTCCCGCAAATCTCCCAGATCGAGAATCCAATCATCAGCGTTCAGTGCAGGCAGAACTGTCTCAAGACTGTATAACCCTGTGCCCATATTGATTTTTGCGTTCGGATGGTTGATTTCTGTCCATGAAGTCGGGCTATCGATAGCGAAAGTTCCTTCGATAGCGGGGGTACTTTGTACAAAACGCAACGTCCAGTCATGGTCGAGGCTGAGGCTGACAGGTTGCTCTTGGATATATTTCCATGCTTGAGTCTCAACCGGATGATCGAATGTTTGAATAATCACACTTTCGCCGGACTGTAATTGCAGATATACTTGTAACTTTCCGTCCTTTATCCGGGTTTGCGCTTTTCCTTTTTCTCCGGTCATCGGATCAAACAGCATGGCTGTTGGTTCATTAACACTGAGAGTAATCCAATTATCTACTCCTTTGTCTTGCAAAGAAGAGATGAAATAATGGTGTCCGGTGCTGTGTTGGCGGCGGATATATTGCAGACCAAAGTTCGTCTTCATCTCTTCAGGCATTACCTTACATTTACCTAATGTCGCAGCATAATCCGTACCGGTTATGATATGTCCTTTTCCGAATGAACTGCTAATGCTTTGGTTAAAATCGCTGATGTCGGGAAGTTGTTTTTGAACTTTTGTGAAAGCATTTCTGCGACTTTCCAGATTACCGAATCCGGGAACATCTTTAGGATAATTCTCCATGAATACAATTGTTGCTCCTTGTTTTGCCAATGAGACTAGATGTGCCAATATTTTCTCCGGCATATATTTTACAGCGGGCACGATTATTGCTTTATAGTTACTGCCTCCTTCTGTACGGAGATTTCCTCCCTCGTAGCGGGTATTCTGGAGGTACTTGTCCGAAATATAGTCTACATCGTAACCATTGGAGGTTATCTGGTGGATGGTTTTTATAAACTTCGGAGCACGCTTGGCCATTTGGTGGATGTCGAATAAGAGAAGCCGTCCCGGTTGTTCTTCCCACATATCATATACCGGAAGATAAACAAGGAAGTCATTATCAGGCTTACCCATTTGCAGGAAACTCTGGCAACGGGTGATGTATTGGAAAAAAGCCGGGGCGTCACGCCAGATGCTATTGGACGGCGACATATTGATAGTGGCGTAAAATAACCAGCCCGGCCATTCCGCCTCTTTGGGAGAATAGGGGGTGCCGTGAAAAAACATATGGTTCACTCCGGAGACAAACATCAGATCCATATCCGGTTTACATTGAGACAGTGAAGTCCGGAAATGTTCCGTCAACCAGGTAAACGTCTCACTGGATGTATATGGCTTTCCTGTGATATGGGCAGCGGAAGAGGCATATTTCAGCATTGAAATGTCCGAATCGTTCTTGCGGGTAAGTGAATCCTGGCGTAATCCTTTGATATGGAATTGGGAAAGTCCGAAACCTTCACATTCCGGAATATCTACGGAGGCATATACATCAATCAGATTGGCGGGTGAACCATGCCCTTGATTACGCGTGATACTTCCATGCTTATGTGCCCATGCAGTCCATTGCCGGGTAAAGTTCTCAATCAGTAAGTCGGAGATCGTCTCCCGGTAATCCGTTATGATGCGTGTCGTTATTTCCGGTCGTTTTTCATCCAGAAACTCGGGGAAGTAATTTTCTAATTTGTATCCTCTTCGGCGGGCGAACTCCTCTAATAGGGCAGGTGTCCAATCGGCTTGGTACACTTCATACGAATCATTGAAGAATGTTTTGGGGTAAGTGACCTTATCTCTTTGAAAAGCCCTGTCGAATTTGTCAAGATAACGTTTAACGCTTCCCTTATCCAAGTGGTTCATTACATAACCTTCTCCTCCGGGAGCGGCACGCTTTACTTTTTGCTGTGTCTTTCCTATATATAATGCAATGATTCGCCATTCTCCTTTGGGAGCTTTCCATGTGAGCCGGTAATCTTTTACTTTTGAGGTGATATCCAGTTTCTGTCCCTGTGCATTGTAGGCCATAACTTTATTCAACTTTGCAACCTTTGCTTGCTTAGGGTCTTTTACCTCCAGATTGAGAATGTTTTCTTCCCCTCCTTCTATCTTGTATTCCTGAAATATGGCTTTGGTGGCAGCGTCCTCCAACGTAACTTCCGGTCCTCCGAAAGGCCAGCCGGTTCCGGTATTCATATCAATCTGCATACCGTTTCTGTTTGCTTCTGCCTGGGTATGCTTTAACATAGCCGTCCATTCGGGTGACAGGAATTTCAGTTCTTTGTCGTCCATTCCTTGTACCCCGTAGATTGGAGTCACTTCCAATGTTCCCAACCCGGCTTTAGCATATTCATCGATGTTGTAAGTCAGATTGGGAATATCGACTGTGTTTCCCATCCACCACCATCTGCTGCCGGGACGCGCTTCTGTTTGGACTGCCGGCCAATCTTGTGCCGCTAAGGTTCCGCTGACAAGCAGGAGACCTATCAATAGTGTATTTTTCTTCATGTTTTTATATATGTATCATTAGCTTTGTGAGGCTGTTTCTTTTCACGTTGCTAAATTACGGCATTCTTTCCTTAAAAAAATGCATATTTGTACTAATACATAGAATTATGTACAAATGTACATTGTTTCGTACGATTAATCCATCTACTTTTGCGGCATGAAGTTTAATTAATCATTTTGAATACACATGAAAAATAATTTAGTGCTCTTATTCTTTTTTGCGTTGACGGTTTCTGTCAGTGCCCAATCTTTGCCCGACCGGAAGGAAACGCTGGAAGTCATGAAAAAAGTGAACGGTTACTTTATGAAAAAGTATGCCGATTACACGATTCCCAGTTTTTACGGCCGTGTACGTCCGAGCAATATCTGGACACGAGGTGTTTATTATGAAGGACTGATGTCGCTCCATTCTATCTATCCGCGCGAGGATTATTATGAATATGCTTATGATTGGGCAGCTTTCCATAAATGGGGAATGCGTAATGGCAACACTACCCGCAATGCCGATGACCATTGCTGCGGACAAACCTATATCGATTTATATAATATCTGTCCCCAACCGGAGATGATTAAGAATATCAAACTATCCATTGATATGATGGTAAATACTCCGCAAGTCAATGACTGGTGGTGGATTGACGCCGTACAGATGGCAATGCCTATTTTTGCCAAATTCGGAAAAATGACCGGAGAGCAGAAATATTATGATAAGATGTGGGATATGTATTACTATACACGCAGCCAGCATGACGAAACAGGTATGTTCAATCAGAAGGATGGCTTGTGGTGGCGCGATCAGGATTTTAACCCTCCTTATAAGGAACCGAACGGTGAAGACTGCTATTGGAGTCGTGGCAACGGATGGGTATATGCCGCTTTGGTACGTGTGCTGAACGAAATCCCGTCAGACGAGCTGCATCGTCAGGATTATATAAATGATTTCCTTACCATGAGTAAGGCATTGAAGAAATGCCAGCGTGAAGATGGTTTCTGGAATGTCAGCCTGCATGATCCTACTAACTTCGGTGGAAAAGAAACTTCCGGAACAGCTCTTTTTGTATATGGAATGGCTTGGGGAGTGCGTAATGGCTTGTTGGACCGTAGTGAATATCTGCCCATTCTCTTGAAAGCATGGAATGCTATGGTAAAAGACGCTGTTCATCCGAACGGATTCTTGGGTTATGTTCAAGGGACGGGTAAAGAGCCGAAAGACGGACAACCGGTGACTTATAAGAGTGTGCCTGATTTTGAAGATTACGGTGTAGGTTGTTTCCTGCTTGCCGGAACGGAAGTGTATAAACTGAAATAAGCATTCTTTAAGTAATAAAGAAACCAACTGTATTTTATTGAAACGGTTGAAAACAATTCATCGGAAAAGATGCATTGGCTTTCAACCGTTTTTGTATATATGTAGAAGAACCAGGCTTTTGGGGGACAGGAAAAGCCGTGAATGGATAATCCTCCCTGCATTAACGTATAATTTTCCATTATCCGATTACTTGATTCCCGCTATCTTTGCGATAATTGAGAGAACGCGATGAAATGTTCAACTTTAAATAATTCAGATATAATGAAAAAGATTGCATTATTGCTAAATGTTTTACTGGTTGCAACGATATGTGTTGCCCAAAAGCAGACCTATAAGTTCGATTTTAGTTCGGATAAGAAAGTAAAGGAGGGGTATTTGAAGGTTACGCCTCAGACTTTGTTTAACAATGAACAAGGCTATGGGTATGATTTGCAACCCACATGGGATGGCAAAAGTAACAAACCTTTCTTCTTTTCGGTGAATGTTCCTGATGGAAATTATAAAGTGACAGTGGTCATAGGCAGTAAGAATGAACCCTCCAGCACTACGGTACGTGGTGAGTCGCGCCGTTTGTTTATAGAGAACCTGTCTACCAAGAAAGGGGAATTGAAAACAGAGACGTTTACAATTAATAAGCGTAATATTAAAATATCCGGGAAAGAGAGAGTACGTATCAAATCCCGTGAGAAGAATAAACTTAATTGGGATGATAAACTGACACTGGAATTTAACGGAGAATCTCCCCGTTTGAACTCTTTAATAATAGAACCTGTGGAGAATATTCCGACCGTTTATCTTTGTGGCAATTCAACGGTTGTAGACTACGACAATGAACCTTGGGGAGCTTGGGGACAAATGATTCCCCGTTTCTTCACGGATAAAGTGTGTATAGCCAATCATGCCGAATCCGGTTTGTCCGCTAATACTTTTATCAGTGGCAACCGTTTGAAAAAAATCATGTCCCAGATTAAAAAAGGAGATTATCTTCTCGTTGAATTCGGTCATAATGATCAAAAGCAGAAGCAACCGGGAACAGGGGCTTACTTTTCTTTTGTCTATAATCTGAAAATATTTATTGATGAGGCCCGTGCTAAGGGAGCCAATCCGGTGCTGGTCACTCCTACTTGTCGCCGTCGTTTTGACAAAGAAGGAAAATCTGTAAATACACATGGGGAATATCCGGACGCTATTCGTTGGGTAGCACAAAAGGAGAATGTTCCTTTGATAGAGCTTAATGGGATGACAACCATGCTTTGTGATGTTTTAGGAGTTGACGGCTCCATGAAATTATATGTTCACTATCCGGCAGGAACTTTTTCCGGACAAACGAGAGAGTTCAAGGATAATTCTCATTTCAGCACGTATGGCGCTTATGAGACTGCGAAGTGTGTGGTGGAAGGAATGAAAAAGGCAAAATTGGATATTGTCAATTATTTGAGAGCAGATTATAAAGGATTCAACCCTGCCCAACCGGATAAATTTGAAACCTTCAAATGGAATTTATGTCCATTTACGGAGATAGAAAAACCGGACGGCAATTAAAGGGGAAGCAATGGATGATTACCAAGTCATTTGCGTACAATCGTCCATTGTACACTTCGATAAGTAGGCTTACATTTGCAAAAAACAATCGGAAAATAATAACTTAAAAATGAAGACATCAATGAAAAACATGTATCTGGCTGCCGCTATGGCAGTATCATTGGCTTTTACAGCTTGTAGTGATGATGAATCGGGAAAAGCGGACCGTGCTTATAATCCAATCGAGATTTTGGGAACTATCAATGATGCGACTGATGTTCAGAATACCCGTGCTGTCGGCTCAAACTGGGGAGTTGACGACCGTATCGGAGTCACTGTGGACGGACCGACGAGTGGTAATGCAGTCGATACTTATATCAATATTCAGTATCGTAAAGACAATGGCAATGCATTCCGTGTTGTGAACGAAGGTTCTGTGGATAACAATATCCGTTTGAAGGGTGATGGCGCATACACATTGGCGGCGTATTATCCTTATCAGGGAGAGAACGGTGCTTTGCCGGGAGAAGAAGGAGTGATAACAAAGAAAATAAGCGGAGCGGAACAGTCTGTCGATAAACAACCTCAGATTGACTTCCTTTTCGCAGAGGCTACCGAAGTATATGCGGATTCTCCCGTAACATTTAATTTTACACATCGGATGGCTAAAATCATTCTTCGTTTCGCAGCAAAGAATGGTGCTACATTGAATGATATGACTGTACATCTGAAAAGTCTGCAACTGGAAGGTACATTTGATGTGAATACCGGAGAGGCGGTTGCTAAAGAAGGAGCTACTCCTGATTCTGAGTTGACAGTGGATGTAGCCAAACCGTCGGAAGGGGAAATGAATGTTTCCATCATCCTGTTCCCGCAAGAAATGACTGAAAGTGTGTTGTTGGAAGTCAGAATGAATAATGAGACTTATACTGAATATGTTCCTGCACAAAATCTGTTGGCCGGTCATGCATATCCTTACAATGTGACATTTGAAAATCCCGCCATGACTATTAAGACTGCTGAAATTGCCGATTGGGTTGAGGAAGATGAAAAGGATGTGACAGCGTCAGTGACAGAGTGAATAAAGCATGATAAGGATTCAAAAAAAGAACGGTATGAAAAGAAATAAATTAGCCCTTTCTTGCTTATTGATGGTAACAGGTTTCTTCGGAGCGTGTACCGATATGGCAGAAGATGACTTTCAGAATAATAAGTATCCGGTAGAATTGATGGCGGAAAAGGCGGATATGACCTTTACCCGTGCTATTGGAGAAAAGACCTCTTGGAATGGTGGAGAGGAAATATCTCTTTATGATGGCGTTACGCAGAAATTATATGAGGTTTCGGCTTCCAAGGAAATGACAGCCAAGAATAACGATCCTCTTTATTGGTACACAACTACGGAGGAAGAGACTTTATTTGCCTGGTATCCGGCTTCGGAGACATTGCTGACCGGATGGACTGTACCGGAAGATCAGACTACTGAAGAGGCGTACAATCAGGCGGATTTCCTTTATGCGTATGAAAAGATGAAATTCCGTAGCGATCGGAAACTTACTTTCCGTCATGGAACGGTTAAGTTGATTATTAATGTAAAAGGAGATGACGATACGGTATCAGAGACAGATTTGGAAGGTGCGGTATTTACTGTAAGAACCGTGACAAAAGCAACTGTTTCCGAAGGGAAGATCAGCCCTGCAGAGGGTGTGGAGACTTCCGTGATGCATCCGTTTGTATCGGAGGTTAGAAAAGATTATGTCGCTTCTTATCAGATGTTGACGGTTCCTCAGGATATGTCAGGTAAATTGTTTTTTCAGGTAGAGTTGAAAGATGGGAGAAAGTTTGCCCATACACCGGGCAATGGTGAAGGAATTTTGGAAAGCGGACACCAGTATACATATAATGTAGGAGTAGGAAAACCGGGACTCGTGGTGGAAGTAGAGAAGAATTCAGCGTCATGGGATGGTGATGATGAATCAGTGGAAGGAACTGATGATGCAGAGTAATATTCAAAACTAAGAATCGGATATGAAACAATATAAATTTATACAAAAGCTGTTGTTGGCAGTGTTGGCATTGGGTTGTGCAAGCTGCTCACAGGATGAAGAAACACAAGTAAATCAGCAAAATCTGGTTGTATTGAATGTGGCTGATACAGGGTTGGTAAGTAGTGAATCGCAGACGCGCACGGTTGACGACGGATTTGTGACTACCTTCACGCAGGGTGATCAATTAGGACTGTTCGCAGTGAAGGATGGTGTGATTATGGATGAAATAAATAATATGCTGCTCACTTACAATGGTTCTAGTTGGTCGGGTAAGCCGATATTATATGATGAAAGCTTGGAAGGCGTAGTATTTTATGCGTATTATCCTTATCAAGCAGATATGACGGGTAAAACTGATTTGCAGGGAGAGGATTTCTTTGCTCCTCTTGTAGATAGTTGGAATTTGACTAATGCACAAAGTGACCAGAAAGAGTACGCAAAACAGGATTTAATGACTTCGGGTAAGACGGAGCTAATTGGTGAAAATGGAAATTATTCATTGAGTTTTCAATTATCGCATCGTATGAGTCTGGTTGTGGTGAAGTTGCCTTCTACACATTATCTATTTACGGATGCAGAGGGAACGGTACTTCCGGAAGAAACTCCTTATATTGCGAAACCGAATCCGGCGAGTATTTCGTTTGAGATAGGAGAAGAGAAAATATTGCCTTATTATGATGCAGCTAAGGATGAGTATCGCTTGTTGAGAAAACCGTCGTCTGCAGAAACGATTACAGGGTATTATAATGGAAAGAAATGTTCACTAGTGACAGAAGGTAAAATGGAACAAGGCAAATATAAACGCTTCGTTGTTGATGGTGGTCATCGGGAAAAGAAACATCATTTGCAGGTGGGTGATTTTTATTATGCAGATGGTAACATTGTCTCTGTGACAGATGAAAATCCTCCGGTCAAAGGATGTATTGGTGTGGTTTATTATGTGGGAAAAACTTTTCCTTCTGAATTATATGAGGGTGAATATGGAGATGTGACTAAAGATGCATTGAAACGTGACTATCCTGCATGTAATCATGCTTTTGTTGTTGCTTTGACTGATGGAGAAGATGAACGTATTTATTGGGAGACGGAAAAGAAAAGTATAGAGTTTGATAAATGGTTTGAAACATTATCTTTGCAGAGTTCTTTTTTCAATGTGCAAATAGCAGATTATGGAATTCCAAGTAAGTTTGAAAAAATGCTTGGATATAATAACACAAAGGTAATAGAAACTATAGTAAAACAAGCACCTGGATCTGAATATATTAATATTGGAAGTTTACAGGGATATCGTGATAATTGTTTACTACCTGAAATGACGACAAACTGGTTTATCCCTTCTATTCAGGAATTGGCTATACTTTATAAAAATAAGGATATAGTGAATCAGAAGCTAGAAATAATGCAGCAAAAGGAAATGGATTTTGTACTTAATGATAAACAACTAGGTTATTGGTCAAGTACTGAATTTAACAACCAAATGATGTATGCATACAATAGTAAAGTAACAGAAAAAAGTATCAAGGAAGCTAGAGCCTATAAGTCTACTAGAACGGCATATCTTCGTTTTACTTTTGCTTTTTGAATGAATTAATATAAGAAAATGATGAAAAAAGTATTTGTATCAATAGCTTTAGCTGCTGTAGCATTAGGCAGTCAGGCTCAAATCGTTAAGAATGACCTATTGAAAGGTTATAAAGAAGGTGATGTTTTGGAGAAAACAGTTTATAATGATAAAAGAGCGCCTATCAACGTAGATACTTGGTGTGGTGGTTTTACTTCTAAACCGGTTGAAGGATCGGTAAGCCCTACGATAGGAAAGGCGTTGACTTATGAGGGATATAGTGAAGCGGGGCCATCTATCACTTTGGGTTTTCCGCAAGGTGTGAAAGGCTCTCGTGTCAGCGTATATTCATTGGTTGAATCCGGAAAAGTATATTCTAAAGGTACATATTATATTGCCTGTCTGGCGAATTTCTCTAAAGTCGGAACAAACTTGGCCGACTTCTTGGCTGCCAGTGCCAGTTATGTAGGTGGTGGAAATCGCGGTCAGGTATATGTGAGACGCGAAGGAAATGATAAAATCAAATTTGCAGTAGGATTGTTGAAAGAACGTGCTGAAGCTCCGATGGCTTATGATTATAATAAAACTCATTTATTGGTCTTGAAGGTAGACTATACGAAGAATGAAGTTTCATTATTTGTAGATCCGGAATTGGGACAGAGCGAGCCAAAAGCAGATATAGTAGTTACTGGTGAAGAAGGTGCTTTGAAAGCAGGTCTGAAGTCTGTCGCACTCAGAAACCGTAATGGGTTTAAAGGAAATATCGGTAATTTCCGCTTTGCCAAAGACTGGGCTGGTGCCATAGGAAAATAAAAGAAGATTCATTTCTTATTTCTTCAGTGCAACAAAATTGTCTTTATTTTAAGTTTTATACGGGGAAAAACAAAAATGTCACATCGCTTATAATCAGATACTTAATGATGAAAATGCCCCTAAATTAAAGTAAGTTTACAGAAAACATAAGGTCGTTTTCGCTCTTTTTGGAAATAAAATTGCACTTTCTGGATAACAGTCTGTTCATCAGCCTGTTACTTCTATATTATTCTGCTTGTTTACGATTAGTCTGTTGCTGTTGGGCAACCGTGATGATGCACAAGTCTGACTTAATGGTTACACTTGTGTATTATTGAGGTTGCTCAAGTGTAATATCTTAATTCTATTAGGAGACTTTATTAGTATTACGGTATGCAATGATTAGTTTGTGCGGGAGAAGTGCTTACCTCGTCTATATGTTTCCGATAAAGCATACGGTCTTTACGTTCCAAAGCTAAGGGGAATTGATACAAGTAAACCTTATATAATAAAGAAAAGTCCTCCGATCCGTAGAACCAGACCGGAGGACTTTTCTTATCAACCTTTTAATAAATGAATGCCGGTATTGTATCGTCTAATTATATCCTTTATTTTGTTCATATAGCCCTTCTTTTACCTTCATTTGCGAGTCGGGTATCGGATAGATATATGAGTCTTTTGTAACCAATTTATATAGTTCGTATGTTTCCGGTTTGCTAATCACGCCGTTCTCGTCCGAGCCATTAAACTTAAACATTTCCTGCAATACCTCTACATAACGGTTTTGGCGTACGAGGTCATGCCAGCGAATGCCTTCGGAAGCCAGTTCAAGACGGCGTTGCCAGTCTACAATTTCGGCAAATTCTTCGGGAGTAACATGATCGGGTACGGTTGGGACACCGGCACGTTCGCAAATATCATCGACCAATGATTTTGCTTTATCGGTAGGTCCTACAATTTCGGCATACATCAACATTACATCTTCAAGACGGATTATCGGATAATTGATAGGGAAATAGGTACGGTCTGCAATCTGTGCATCAATATCTTCGTAACCTAGCATCTTGCGTTTCATCTTATGTTCAAAGAACTTCTGGAAGAAAGGACCGCCCGTATAAGGCACACCGTCGTCATCCACGAAATCATCCGTGTAAATCGTGCTCGGACAACGTATATCCAAAGACACCCCTTCCGTATCCATTAATTTGAAACGTCCTGCCAGTCTGGCTTCACACCATATTCTATTACCGGACATTTCCAGTTTTGTATACGAATCATTCACTTGCGGAACCGAGTTGAACACCATCGGATTACCATAGTTTTTGGAAGCTATGTATTGAATTTCAAAAATATGGTATTTGTTATCATTGTCGCTGATCCACACTTTCTGCCATTCGTCACCCGTTTGTGCCCAATATTTATTATTGGCGCGGGCATAGTCTATCACCTCACTGAATAGCTGTTCCGCCAATGTTTTCTTGGATTCGTCTTGCACGGGATATCCTGCCATTGTCAGATAAACACGTCCCAGCAACGATTTGGCAGCGGCTAAGGTGGCGCGTCCGGCAGAAGCATTGTTTCCCTGATAATTCAAGGGAGTGTCTACCAGCTTTCTCACTGCATCTTCCAGATCGGGGACAATTGCGGTCTCGTAAACATCGACTTGTTTTGACTGTTTGATGGTCATTGCTTCATTCACCGATACAGGTTCCAATACGATGGGGATATGTCCGAAGTAACGAACCAGGTCGAAGTAAGCCAATGCCCGGAGGAATTTGGCTTCACCGATAAACTGATTCTTTATCTTTTCGTCGGAAAAAGTAACACCGTCCGTTTTGCTGAGGAACATATTGGCACGCGCTACGATTTCATACAAATCATTCCATGCAGACGAAAGGGTGCTGATGGTGGATATATTGGGATTAAACGTACCTATGTCGATATAGTCGCGCTGTTTGTCGGTGGTTTTATCTACCCAAGCATTGTCCGAACGAACTTCCGACAACATCCATGAATAATTGGCAATCGGCAGCAGACCGTTGTAGATACCGATCAATGCCTGCTCCATTTCGTTGGGAGTGGTGTAGAAATAATCAGTGGTACGTGTATCGTTGGGTTCTACTTCCAACCAGCTTTCACAAGAGGACAGAGTCAATGTCAGCGCCAGTCCTCCGCAAATGATATATTTATATAGTTTCATAGTTTATTGCTTTTTTAGAATGTAACATTAACGCCCAAAGTGATGACTCTTGCCTGCGGGTACGAACCGTAGTCGTAGTCTCCGCTTGAACCGGCGTTGTTGGCTTCCGGCGAGAATCCGCCGTCGTACTTATCCCACATCAGCAGGTTTTCTCCCGACAGATAGACGCGTGCGTTCTGAATAAATTTCTTTTTGAACGGAAGACGATAGCCCAATGTAATATTCTTGATTTTGATGAAATCGGTGCTGTACAGCCAGCGGCTGTCGTAGAATTGTCCGGTGTTGGCATTGTCGATACCGGGAGTCTTGCCGTCACCGGGTTCTGCTTCCGATTTCCACATATTTTTCCAATGTGCAAGCACGTTGATATTGGCGCCCATACCCGGACGGTCCATTGCACGTCCCAATACTCCGTAAATATGTCCGCCTGTCTGTCCTGTGGTCAGGATGGAAAGATCGAAGTTCTTGTATTTGAAAGTATTGGTCATACCGAAAGTATAATCCGGATCAGGTTTCCCCATCAATGTACGGTCACTGTCGCTGATC
>OJSM01001447.1_pt1 | contig 16195 bp, 7 predicted proteins | sample 1599431 | NCBI WGS metagenome assembly OJSM01 (sample SAMN04168659, study PRJEB22393) | human gut metagenome | biome: human gut microbiome; feature: stool | host: Homo sapiens | collected 2014-05-12 | reverse complement strand
TATCTACAAGGCTACAAATGTTCAGACAGCAACATCCTCGGACAAGGCAATGAGTTGGAATGTCGGCGAGTGGACGGATTCATCAAACTCAAACGGTGTCGTTTCGTCTGTTGATTCAAACGGTGTTAATGTTCGAAACGGATTCTTGTATGTTTCCGGCTATCAAGACGGTGTTAATCCGCTTAAAGGCCTTTCGGCATTCAAAGTGGATGTTCAGTTCCAATTCGTTAATGATTATGCTGTTCCAAAGGAAGATACAAATCATATCATCAAAATTTCAAGCAATCCCGCTTCTAATTTGACAATTACAGGCGAAAAGGCTTGGAACAATTCATTTTTCTGTCAGGACGGCTACGGTCGTATGCATGTTGACAACACAGGTTCGGTAAGGTCAAATGAGGATTCCTCGACAAGACTTGATACAACCGTTCTTTCAAAAAATACCGAATATCACTATGTTGTAAGTTATGCAAAGAATCACATTAATTCATATGTGGCTGATGCTGACGGAAACATTGTTATCAACTACGGCTCATACAGAAAGTCACTTGATACATCAAAAATCTACGGACTTTATCTCGGTGCCGCAGGTGGTCACGCGTTCTATCAAAATATTACTTATAATAATGTCAAACTCTATAAAGGCACAACCGCAGCCGATGAAGAGAAATCACTCGGAGATAAAAATAAGTACTTGCTCACTTATTTCACCGGCAACAGCGCCGAAAACCTCAACTATGCCGTATCCGATGACGGTTATAACTGGGAGGCTTTAAATGGCAATGACCCCGTTTGGGATTCTTCAAAGCTTGATACATCAAATATCAAGTCATATCCCGGCAATTCGGGTATCGCCGCATCAGGTCATGTTCGTGACCCGTATGCGTTCCAGGCAGAGGACGGCTCATATTATATCCTCGCAACCGACTTGAATACAAACAACGGTACAACGTGGGGCAACAACTCAAAGCTAATGGTTTGGCATCTCAACGATTTAGCGGATGTTTCAACCACACAGCCTTGGTTTATTGATACGCAAAATATCACTTCAAGCGTTTGTGCAGGCGGCAATGTAAGCCGTGCTTGGGCTCCGCAGGCAATTTGGGATAAGGACGCAGGCCACTATATGCTTTATTGGTCTGTCGGCTATTTAAGCAACGGCAATAAAACCCAAATGTATTATGTTTATACCGACGATTTCAAATCATTCCTTTCAAAACCTCAAAAGTTAACCGCAGATACATTCAGCAATATCGACGGCGATATTACATATGACGGCTCATTGTACTATTTGTGGTACAAAAATGAGGATAAATCAGAAATCGTTTATGCAACTTCAGAGTGTGCACACGGACCTTACAGTCAGCCGACATCATTTACCGATTCAAACTATTCAAGCAAGTTTGAAGGTCCGCAGGTATATAAGCTTTATTCAACAGGCGAATATATCCTTATGACAGACCATTTCAGCAGCAGTATGTCATACTTCGCAACATACAAATCAACAAACCCTGCTGATTTTGAAAATAATAATGTTTCGGGTATGAATCTTAACTATCTTTCACCCCGTCACGGCTCCGTTGTTAATATCACAACTGAGCAATACAATAAGCTTATAGCCAAGTATGGCAAGGTTACATATGATACAACAAATGTTCCTACCGGCAAGGATGTAAACGATTATCTTGTTGCTCGTTATTTCACAAACAGCGATGCAAATAACGATTCAACCGGCAACGGCTACAATCTCACATCAAACAATGTTGAGATGACAACCGATTATTTCGGCAGAATCGCAGCTCATTTCATAGGTACGGCAAAGGATGACCTTTCTGACCCGAAAGCAACAAAACAAGGTGATTCATACAAAAAAACAAATTCATATGCGCGTGTATCAACAGCCAATATGCTCAAAAACCTTGATATTAACAGTGGTGTTACATTTTCGTGGTACGGCTATGCAAACAATGCAAATACCGGCAGATGGATGGACTGGTCGTCGGCGGAGCCGGGAACATTGTCTTGGGATAATGTTCAGGGCAAGGGCAGCCAGGAAACCGACGCATATGCCTATGTAGCATCAAATATGGAATATACAGCCGCTAACAAAAACGGTAAAGCCGGTGTTAAATCATATCGCGGCACAACCTATAAAAACGACTGGCATTTATACACATTTACAATCACCAAAAACTATATGACAATGTGTGTTGACGGTGATTTGCTTAAGTATGAATTTGCCAAAAACGGCGAATCTGTTTCAAAGGAGGGTGCTCCGCGTTACGATAATACGCTTGATTCCTCGTTCTTTGAAAACATTCAAACGGGCGGCAATCTTCTTCTCGGTATTTCTTCTTGGGCACCCGATGATACTCTCAACGGTTATATTTCTGACTTCCGTGTATATAACAGAGCACTTTCACTCTACGATATGCGTGAGTCAATTAAAAAGCTTGATAACAGAATTCCGTCAACAGATGCTAATAACAGCACAAGAGATTATTATGACCCGATGGAAGACACAACCGTTAACGGTGTAACTTATAATAAGTATGATGCCACTGTAACAGACCCTAGAAACATTCAGGGCAATGTGTTGAATGTTTCCGGCGGTGTTACTGCACATAATAAGTTTTACGGCACAAAAACAACAGCCTCAAAGGGCTACACAATTTCGACCTGGTATAATCCGGGCGAGAATGTAACCAACGGCGTAATTTTCAATATCGGTCAGGAAACATCATCCGGTGCTACAAGAAAATATTTTTATCTTCTTGAAAACGGCGATTTGCATTATTGCAGAGATGCCCAAAATGCCGGCGATAACTATATTGACGCAACCAATGTTTTTGGTACCGACGGACTTCAGACAAATAAATGGAGTCATATTGTTATTCAGGTTGAGCCTTCCGGCGGTTGGGATTATGTTTATATTTATGTAAACGGCAACTTGACAAAGAAAATTTCATATTATACCGAAGCTAATGCAAAGACCGATACTGCATATTCAATTCACAACTATCTTGCTTCCGAGGATTGGAGTGTTCTTTACGGTAAAGATGGTACCGGCTATTGGTCGAATGCTACGGATGGTTATATTGATGATTTCACAATACGCAACGGCGTTTATTCGGCAAAATCTGTATATAAAATAGATAAAGAATCAATTGCCGATAAACTTTTGAGTGTAGGTATAAAGGATTATCAAGACTCAATGGCAAAGCTCAAAGACGCTGATTATGTATATCTTGGTATGGGTGATGCATACCTTGCATATGACCGTATTCATCGTTATATTGATGCTTGCAAATACGGTAATCATGAGCCTAACGACGAAGAGATTCAGCAGCTTTATGATGAGCTTGAGGCTAAAATAACATATATGGAAAGCCACCAATACAAAAAGCCGACATCGACTGTCCAAGGATATGAACAATCGGGTAAAAATAAAGTTGACGAAAAATATACTCACAATATGCTTACTAAACCGGACCAACTTTATTCTGTAGTCGAACAAGATGGCGCCACCAACGATGGATTCAATACAAGAATTTCGACATCAAACTTTGTTTGGCTTTATACCGGTATTGACGGTGACACACCAACAGCGCCTTATAGTGTTGGATACTATAGAAATAAAAATCTTCAATCTCGTAAGGCTGCCGCCTTTTATATCGCAAACAGTGTGCCAATGGCTTTCGGCGGAGCAGGTCTCGGCATTGATGATAATTATTGGCATGTATATAAAAATGGTTACGATGATGCAGGTTCATCAAATAATGTTAATTGGTATTACGAAAACTATCAAGAAAAATTCAAGATGGATTCAAAATATGATTCCAATAATTTAGCCGATACCAATAATAATCAAAAGTGGTATAACGGTTCGGGTTATGCAAGATTTACCGGCAATAATTCAACATTTACAGTATCATCTGCAGGCGATACAGTTCATACAAATTCAGATGGAACATATACAAGCTACATTTACAGCTTCACCCCAACTTATAAGGCGACTTATTATTGGGTGGTTGCTGGCTCGGGATACAACAAGGACAATTCTAAGTTTGAAAAAGGCAATGGCACTGTTCAGGTTATCAATTACAAGCCTGTATATGATGCTTTGATGGCTGTTAAGAATAAGACCGACGCAGACGGTAATAACTATCTTGCAAATATTACTGCTTATTCACCTGATTCCGTTAAGGCTCTTCTTTCAGCTTTTGACTCTGTAACAGGAATTGATTATTCACTTTCATCAACAGAGTTTGCAACCGCTAAAGCACAGGAAATCAAAACAAAGGTTGATGCGCTTGAAGATTCAAATCTTACTAAAAATGTAATAAAGCAAGCTGATTACAGTGATGTTCGTACTGTTGCAGAAGAAAATCAAAAAGAGGTTGACAGATTAAACGGCAACATTCTTGATGAGCAAGGAAATATCGTCGGCAAGTACACAACTTCTTCGTGGAATGCATACAAAAATGCAACAAATGCAGTCACAAAACACTATGCTTCACTTAATCCGTTAGGCGAAAACAAAAACTATGCTACATCTCAAGAGCAGGTAGACCAACTTAAGAACAATATCACCGCTGCAAAATCAACTCTTGTTGAGGCTGCCGATTATGATTCGTATGTAGGCACAACTGTTCCGGCTAACCAAGATACCGAAAGCACAAAAAACTACAACAACGATAATCAGATTTACACTTATGATTCGTGGATAAATTTCAGCGATGCATACAACATTGCAAACGCTTGGAATACAAAATCCGCCGCTTATAAGGCTGATACCGAAAAGTATCTTGTAAATTATCAAAAGTACGGCGAAAACAATATTAATGCAGGTCCGTATATCGCATTTGATAAAAACGGCAAAATTGTAACAGACGATTCGCAGTCACCGTATTATTACGAATATATCGGCTCATTCTATGAGAACGACGGCGACGCAAATCCGTCACAGTTTGAAACAGGCGACTATGTTAAAATCGACGGCGCATATATCAAGCTTAACGGTCACAGATACTATGCAACAGCCGTTACAACAACAAATTCACCTCGTCAAAGCGACATCATCACAGCTTCCAATGATTTGACAGACAAGGCAAATGCTCTTGTAAGCAACAATGTCGATGAAAAGGATGCTTACACAACATTCGATAATGCGTACGATACAGTTTCATCATTTGACAAGGTTAAGTACATCAATCCCGGTGCTGTTCAAAAGATTTATAATGACGAGCAAAATAAAGTTTATAAAACTCTTACCTCTGCCGACGGTTCGCTTGAAAAATACAATGCGGCAACCGACAGAAACTTCCCTGAGGGAACAAGGATTTATAATACAACGCTCGGCAAAACCGATACAAATACAACAAATCTTTTGACAAGCTCAAATGCGATTAACAATACCGAAAAAGATAAGTATGTCAAGAAATTCAAGGCAAGCTTCTCTGTTGAAAGCCAAACAGGGGACACCTCAACTGTTTTAACAGAGCCAACCGTATCGTCTGCTTATTACGGCGAAGAGTTCAACTTTGGCTCACCTGAAATCACCGCAGACCAATATATTAAGTGGACTGTTACAACATTTAATTACGGTGATGACAACTTTAACCAAGGTGCTCTCGGCTCAACAAAGGTCAATGTTGACAAGGATTTTAAGCGCTACGCGGATTCAAACATTCGTGTAACTGCTATTGTTATGAACAAAACAGACAGCGACACCGCAATGTCTAACACCGTTAAGGTCTACAATGCATACGGCAAGCTTACAAATATTGTTTATACAAACGCAGATGTTTCTGCACTTGATTTGACAAAATCATCTCTTGCAATTGACGCAAACAACACATTGACACCTGATGAAATCCCGTTCTATACATTCAAGAATTGGTCGCTTAACAAAGTGTCGGATAACGAATACACAATCAGGCCGATTTACACCGTTTCGGACACCTGCACAATTACCGCGCAAAACGGTACTGTTACAGGCGCAGGCAACGGCTCGGGCAACAAAATGGTAATCAGAGCAAACGCACTTGTTACCGTATCTGTTGACGAAACGGCACTCGACGGCGATTTCGTTGCGTGGGCAGTAAACAGCAACGGCAAGTATTATGTTGCATCTTATGAGCCGACATACGCTTACTACACTGTTGCAAGCGAAACATTTGTTCCGATTGTCTCAAAGACAGACGGCAGCGGCAATGTAACATACAGCTTCAACGGCAGTGAAACCGCTCTTTCGGCATCCGACTTTATGCTTGATACCGATTTCAACTACACAGCCGCAGGACTTACCGCTGACGGTTATCTCAACGCTAAACTTTCACAAAAGGCTCCGTTCGTTCAAATCATCAAGCAAGTTCGCACCGAAGATAACAAGGCTCGCATCTATGTTCGTTCCACAAACGGAGCAAAGGGAACATACGGCGTTCTTATGAACAAAACCGCAAAGGTTGATGCAAAGGATATGGTTACATCAAACACATCGCTTAAATACGGCGGCATAACAAATGTTATGGACAACGGTCAGTTCTATGTAACGGTTAATTCGCAGTCCGATATGTCAATCCGCGTTATCGCATCATACGATTTCAGCTATACTGATAAAACAGTCGGCAAATCAACAATCAGCGTTATTGATTACAGCACATCTGCTGATTTTGACGCAGTCAACGCTTAAGGAGGTAAAACAATGAATAACAAACAAATTACCACCGAAAGCATTGAAACAAAAAAATCGTATTTAGCACCTACCTATGAGATTGATAAATTCACAATTTATTGTGAGGTTACTGTATCCCAAGGCGGCATGGACGGCGGCAACGAATTTTAACAAATACAAATAAAAACAAGGCAGTTGAAAAACTGCCTTGTTTTTTTGCTTAATCAAAGCGACTAAGTTTTAAAATAAAATTATATGTTTTTACATTTGAAAATTCTCGATATACGAATCAATGCAGGTTTGAATTATTTCCTCTGCTTCTTTTCTCGGCTTAACCTCTGTTACGGATGTAGCTTTGTCATGCTCAAGAGTTTTGTAAACCTCAAAGAAATGCTTGATTTCGTCAAATCTGTGGCTCGGAATTTGGTCAATATCTTTATAGCAATTGTAGTTGGGGTCGTTAACCGGAACTGCGATGATTTTTTCATCCTTCGCGCCGCTGTCCTCCATGATGAGCACGCCGATAGGTGTGCACTCAACTATTGTCATCGGCTGTATTCTTTCACTGCAAAGCACAAGAACATCAAGCGGGTCATTGTCGCTTGCATATGTTCGCGGAATAAAACCGTAGTTAGCAGGGTAGTGGGTTGAAGTGAAAAGCACTCTGTCAAGCTTGAGCATACCTGTTTCCTTATCAAGCTCATATTTGTTTTTGCCGCCTTTTGAAATTTCTATTACGGCATAAAATTTATCTTTCTTTATTCTTTTAGGTGATATATCATGCCAAATATTCATATAGCTGCCTCCAATATATTTATTTTTATTTATTCTACCATACAATCAATAAATATACAAGAAAAAAGGGCATTTTAAAATGCCCTTTTATGTGTATTAGTGTTTTATTATCTCTTGATGTCGTCCCACTTAACGCCGTCAACTTGGAACAAGTCGTCAAACTTGTATGTATTGTTTTCGTCTTTTCTGTGGTTAGGATACCAAACCTGTGCAAAGAACGGATTTGTTCTTGCAATTTTGTCATAATCCCAAGCCTTTTGCGGAACATAACACTCCGGACACCAGTGACCGCCGAGGAGGATAAGTGCCGGTGATGCTTCAAATTCAGCACCGCAGCAACCGCATTTCCAAACAAGTTTTGTTGCAAGGTCGCCCTTCTTCATCTCTGTTGATACAAGCTCGCCGCCTCTGAATTTAGCAGCCTGCTTCATATCCTCAATGTCAAGCTCTGATTCAGGCTTAGACTCGTCATAGCCGTGGTCAAGCTTGTAGTTTTCAGCGTCCGCATTGTCCTTATTAAATTTGATAATCTCGAAGTCTTCCCATTTTGTAGGAATCTTCTCATATTCCTCATATGAGCCGTAGTAAGCAGAAAGTCTTTCCGGATTTCTTGTCTTAACCCAGTCAATTGTACCGAAGTCTTTTGTTTCTGCAATCTTCTTCATAAACGGTTTAGCGCATGCTGCAACAAGATTCTTCGGCAAATATCTCGGAATCTTGAAGTAGAATTCAACATGGTCTGCAAGTCTGTTGAAATAATCCTGAATAGGAAGATTTTCACGGAAGTGAAGGAAGTTCTCAAGCTTATCGCCGTCTGCATAGAACTGACCGTGGAAGTTCTTTGTGATGAACCAATTAGGGTCAAAGAGCTTTTCAGGTCCTGCAAGACCGAGTGTGCCGAGAAGAAGGCACTCAAATTCATAGTTAGAAATTCTGTATTCCTTACCTGAGCCGATGTTGAAGAAGTGATTCCAGAAATCAGAGCCGAGGTGACCCTTCATATCTTCAAGAACAAGGTTGCACATAAGTCTGCCCGAGTCCTCAACAGTACACCACTCAAGAACACCGTTAATCGGTACATGGAACATAATCGGGTCCATATTCTTAAGAATGTTAGGATAAAGAATACCTGATTGACGCATTACAACCCAATTCTTGATTCCGCTGTCTACGAATGTGCGCTCTGCAACTGTTTTTGAAACTGCATAGTGGTCGTAAATAGAAATTTTAATCGGGTCACCGCAACGGCCCCAGTGAATAGGATAGTTACGGTCGCCTGTCTCTGCAACTGTACCGATGTAGCACACCTTTACAGCGTCCGGATCAGGTTGAGCAAGAACAGCTTTGCAGATGTTTTCTGCAGCGCCGATATTTGTTTTTTGTGTTCTGTAAGGTTTCCAGTCTGCAGAAGGTGATACCATACCGCCGACATGGAGTACATAATCAGAGCCGGTGATTCCCTCGAGAAGTGAATCATAGTCTGTAAGGTCACCCCATACAATCTTAACATTCGGCATTGCCATTAAGTCTTTAAGCTTTTCTTCGTTTTTAGGGCTTTTTCTTGCAAGAATCTTAAGATTGATTTCGTTTGGATGCTTAATAATCTCTTGAACTGCAGCCCATCCCATGTTACCGGTACCACCGGTAAGGAATACGGTTTTCTTTGCCATTAATTTTTTCCTCCTTATTTAATGACTGTTTGCAAAATGCAAACTTTTAAATACCTCAATAATTATAAACTATTTCTTAACTAATTACAAGTAATATTTATAAATATTAAACAATTAATTTACCTAAATTTATCATTTTTGCATATTTTAAACTAATATTATTTTTTTGTTGACTTATGGCGACAAAAAGTATATTATATATACAAATAAAAAAAGTAAACAGCCTTATCGAGAGTAACTGAGGGACAGGCCCTATGAAGTTGCAGCAACCTGCTTAAGTAAGGTGCTAAAACCTGCGGTACAACCGAGTGATGAGAATTCAGCATACGGTTCAAGGCCGTGTGCTTTTTTATTTAATACAGTACAGAGAGGTGCATATATATGTCTAAATATTTATTTACAAGCGAATCTGTTACAAAAGGTCACCCGGATAAAATTTGCGACCAAATTTCAGATGCTATTCTTGACGCTATGATTGAACAGGACCCAATGTCCCGTGTTGCATGCGAAACAACCGTTACAACCGGTCAGGTTCTTGTTATGGGCGAAATTACAACAAATGCACAGGTTGATATTCCTGCTATTGTCAGAAAAACTATTGTTGACATCGGATATGATGATGATGCTAAGGGCTTTAACGGTAACACCTGCGCAGTTCTTACCGCAATTGATAAGCAGTCAACCGATATTGCTATGGGCGTTGATAAGTCATTTGAGCTTAAACATGATGAGGAAGATAAGTACAACCTCAATGGCGCAGGCGACCAAGGTATGATGTTCGGCTACGCTTGCAACGAAACCGAGGAGTTAATGCCTCTTCCGATTTCACTTGCTCACAAGCTTGCCGTTAAACTTACAGAAGTTCGCGAAAACGGCACAATGCCTTATCTTTATTCAGACGGCAAAACACAGGTTACCGTTGAATATGATGACGGCAAGCCGACCAAGGTTACTACTGTTGTTGTTTCATCACAGCACAGCGCAGATGTTTCTCTTGAGCAACTTCGCGAGGATGTTATCAACAATGTTATCAAAACGACCGTTCCTGCCGAATTGATGGATGATGACACTGTATTTTATGTTAACCCGACAGGCAGATTCGTTATCGGCGGTCCTGCAGGCGACTCAGGTCTTACCGGCAGAAAGATTATTGTTGATACATACGGCGGATATGCCCGCCACGGCGGCGGTGCATTTTCGGGCAAGGACCCGACAAAGGTTGACAGAAGTGCTGCTTATGCCGCTCGTTGGGTTGCAAAGAATATTGTTGCCGCAGGTCTTGCCGATAAGTGCGAGGTTGAGCTTGCATATGCAATCGGTGTTGCAAAGCCTGTTTCTGTTCTTGTTGAAACATTCGGCACAGGTAAAGTAAGCGACGATAAAATTTCGGAGATTGTTAACAAGGTATTCGACCTTCGTCCGTCGGCAATTATTGACAGACTCGACCTCAGAAAACCGATTTATGAAAAACTTGCCGCATACGGTCATATGGGCAGGGAAGACCTCGGTGTTTCTTGGGAGAAAACCGACAAGGTTGATGAAATCAAGGCTTGCTTATAATTTAATTTATACAAAACAAAAAGGCGAGATTTTCTCGCCTTTTATTTTTTATATTTATTTATTGCTTATTATAATTTCGAATCCTTATCAACAGCTTTGTCAATTGCGTTGTGAATTGCAGATTCAAAGCCGTCTGCCTGTAATGATGTTACAGCCTCAATTGTTGTTCCGCCGGGGGAGCATACTTTGTCAATCAGTTCCCATGGGTGCTCGCTGCTGTCCAAAATCATTTTTGCACTGCCCAAAACAGTTTGTGCCGCAACCATAAGCGCAGTGTCCTTTTTCATTCCGTTTTTAACGCCTGCTCTTGCCATTGCGTCAATAAACATATATGCAAATGCAGGACCGCATCCGCCGATGACACCGAAGAGAGGGAAGTAGTTTTCGTCAAGATACATAACTTTTCCGACACCGCTGAAAATGGCTTCGGCAGTCTGCTTGTCCGCCTCGGTAGCATCGGCATTTGCAGTGTATGCACACATTGCCTCACTGACCGTTGCGTTAATATTCGGCATAACACGAATAATCCTGTTGTTATGAGATAAAGCACCTCTGATGAACTCTGTCGATTTTCCCGCCGCAATCGAGATAAGCAGAGTGTCGCTTTCTTCAAGCGTTGTGTTGATTTTGTTCAATACCTGTGGCAAAACATTCGGCTTAACAGCCAAAATAACGGTGTCGCTCGATGATACAACATCACATTCGCTTTCACACTTGTTGATTTTGTATTCGGCGGTGAGTTTTTCAACCGCAGGAGCGTAAACATCAAAAACATTAATTTCGTTTTCCTCAACAGTTTTGCTTTTGATTATACCTTTAATAATCGCCGTTGCCATATTGCCGCAACCAATAAATCCGATAGACATTTTTAGACCTCCTAAAACCTTTATTATTCCTATTCTATCATTAAATACTCAAAATATCAACTCTTCTTTAGTCGCATATATTTTTCTTTGGTCGCAATTCCTCCGCGAATGTGCCGCTCTGCCTTGTTTTTTTGCAATACCGTATTCACTCTTTGCGCAAGATTCGGTGAAATCATCGACAGCCGCTTTGTGACATCCATATGTACCGTTGATTTGCTGATGCCGAACACAGCCGCCGTTTGCCTCACGGTTGAATTGTTTTTGACTATATATTCTCCAAGTTCAATACACCTTTTTTCAACAATATCGTTCATTAAAATCACCATAGCCTTTCAGGCAACAAACCAAATTTTAAGCACCGCAACCGGCGTATTTGAGCAGCGTAATTTCTTACACTGCTCCTTTTGTAATCTATATGAACTCGTTGCATTTTCTATTACTCAATTTTGTGTCGACCGTTTGCAGAATAAATAATGCCGTTTCTTAAGAAATCTAAAAACAATTGACAAATATTACCAACAATGATATTATGAATTTGGGAGATAGCGAAAACAAAAATCTCGGAGTGGAGTTTTTTTATTTATCTCTTAATTTCTTATCGGAAGCGGTAGAAAAATTTTTAATGGCATCTATATTAATTAAATTTATGAGAGGGAATCTAATATGTCTAATGTCAAAGAAAATTCTAAATTTAAAAGATTTATAAGTTTATTTATTTCGTTAATTATGGTTGTTTCAATTGCTGCCGGTGTAGACACGCTTGCTTTTGCGGCTGGTACATATTATCGACCTGTAGCAAAAATGCAAACAATGCTTAGAGTGGATAATTATTCATCCGGCGATGTAAAGTGCACTAATCTTGGAGGAATCTCTGCCGGAACTGCCAATAACCGTTTGTTCTGTATCAAATCCAATTATGACGAAGTAGTTTCAACACTTTATTATTACAATAACATCTATGATTCAAGGTTTAAGGCTGAAGATTCAAGTAAAAGAAAGAAACCAAAACGAATTGTGTTTAAAAATGCTTTACTCGGTCATGCAAATGCAATGGCGGTTGATGACAATTATCTTTATGTATGCAGATGGTACAGGTTTCCAGAACACGCAACAAGTAAATCAAGCAAGTCAGATATTTTGAAAATCAGCAGAAAGGCAATTTCTGAATTAAGTGACGAGCAACTGTTACTTTAGATACTCAAAAGACAAGTAAGGGCACTCCTATTTGTGAAAATATTACTCCATACTATTCAAACGGTAAAGAATACACTCGTTCTATTTGTGCAATTACAAGGTATTCGTATGACAAAACAAATAATGTAATTAAGTTTTTGATTAATTACAACTACAAGTCAGGTGACAACGGCGAAAAAAATAAGTATCTGCAATATACGATTGCTACTTACAGTAACGGAAAATTCGTTGTTTCGACAGACCCAAAAGATATTTTTACAGTAGAAAACTGTTATGGCGATGCAACCATGCAAGATATTTTTTATGACAGTTCATACGGTATATTTATTCCGATGTGGTTTAACAGATATAGTGATAAAAATGTAAAAAATACTAATCGTGTTTTAATTGCAGACATCAGCAAGTTGAAATCAAATACAACCGGCTCATCTTTAACATTTAAACCAAAGACTGTTGTAACGGTTAACGGTTCAATTTCAAAATATGATCAATATGAGGTTGAGTCGATTGCATTTATTAACAGAGACAGTAATAAAAATTCTATTGTCCCGAAAATTGTGTTCTCGTGCAATACGTTGACAAAAGAAAACAAAACCGAGGATAGAGTTGAAATGATAACCAATTCTGCCGAAGTATTAAAGTAAACATTTGATAATATTATTAATGAGGTGATTTTATGAAAAAGATTATCAGTGTATTCTTAAGCGTGATTATGCTTGTGACATCGATCTGTTTTGCTGTGTCGGCTAATGCAAGTGTTAATAAAAAGAGCGGAGAATACGATTATACTTTTGTAAGTGCCGACAAAATCGCGATTATAAAATATACGGGCAGCGAAAGCACGGTTAATATTCCGAGTAAAATTGACGGTTTTACAGTTACCGAAATATCCGGTGCATTTAATGTAATGGACAGTCTCAAAAAGGTTGTAATCCCGTCGACGGTTACAACAATCAGCGCAAGCTTTGAATATGATTCTAATTTGGCTGAGGTTACAATACCGTCATCTGTCAAAACAATTGACGCCAACTCTTTTTACAAAAACACCGCTCTTAAAAGCATTGTTATCCCTTCATCGGTTAAAACGCTCGATGCTTTTCAGAATTGTACTTCACTTACAAGTATAAAAATAGGTGACAACATTTCCGACATAAGCGCTTATGCGTTTGCCAATTCACCTGTATATGAAAATCAGTATAAAAAGGGCATTGTTTATATAGGCAAATGCTTGCTTTATTGCAACACCGAGGCATATAAGTCAAGCAAAGTTACCGTAAAAGACGGAACAAAGACAATAGCCAACGAAGCTTTCAGCGCTAACAACACAAATCCGGTAAAGACTAATAAGGTTAAAACCGTTGTATTGCCGAAAAGTGTTAAATACATCGGCGAAGATGCTTTTAGAAACAATTACAATATCGAGTCGGTAAACATTAACAGTTCGCAGAATATTGCACCAACTGCTTTTATCGGTACGAAATACTACAATAAAAACAAAACATATTATAAAGGCGCATATTATTTTAACAACTGCTTAATCTCGGCAAACCGAAAGGCAACATCAATCACTGTTAAAAACGGAACAAAGGAAATTGCTCCGGCTGCATTTTGCGGCGATGAGTTTGACAGTGATGATAAATCAAATCTTCAAAGTATCACACTTCCGTCATCTCTTAAAAAAATAGACGAAAGAGCATTTTCACAATGCACACAACTTAAATCAATCGTATTCCCCGACAGCTTGCAGTCAATCGGTGACGAAGCGTTCTATCATTGCTCAAGCCTCAAAAAAATCAATATTCCCAAATCGCTTTCATCAATCAGCGACTCAGCATTTAACAGATGCACCTCGCTTGAAAAAATTACAGTCAGCGGTGAAAATAAATATTTCACCACTAAACGCGGCGCTCTTTGCAATAAAGCATTGACCGAACTTTATTTGTATCCTGCAAATAATTCGGCTCTTTCCTACGGCACTCCAAACAGTGTTAAGTATATCGGCAGCTATGCATTTATGGATGCTAAAAATCTCCGTTATGCAACAGTCGGCAGAAACACATTGTATATAGGAATATTGGCATTTGCAAACTGCAAGAATCTCAACAGCATATCATTGCCGGAGTCAATCAAGGTGATTGATGCGTATGCGTTGGGCTGTAACGAATCTTATACCGAGGATGAAATTATTTTAACCTCGCAAAAGAAGTTTGTTGTTAAAGCCTCAAAGAACAATGCCGTTGCCGCTGAATATTGCTCGAGAGATTACAGCGACCAAAACTCAAATACAAGTGATAACATAGTAGCACCGAAACTTGTTTACATTTGCAGTGATAATGCACACACCTATAAAAAGGTTGCAGAGAAAAAGGCAACATATACATCAACAGGATATTCGGAACATTATGTTTGCACAAAATGCGGTGACAAAAAGGGTTACAGCATTTATTCAAAGCTTATCCTTAAAACACCGACAGTGAAGGTGAGCGCAAAGAAAAAAGCTTTCTCGGTTTCCTACAACAAGGTTTCCGACGCAAGCGGATATATTATTCAGTATTCAACAAGCAAGAACTTCAGCAAAAAGTCAAGAAAAGATGTTTATGTCAGCGCAAAAACATCATCAAAGACAATCTCAAAGCTTAAAGCAGGCAAGAAATATTATGTCAGAGTTTGCGCTTATAAGAATGTAAAAATTAACGGTCAAAAGAAAAAGGTTTACTCTTATTGGAGCGGTGCAAAGGCTGTCACAACAAAGAAGTAACTTGAATTGACATATTAGTTTCCTCAAATATAAAAAAAGGCACAGTTCAAACGAACTGTGCCTTTTAATGTTAATGTATGTTATTATTCGTTTTTGTTAACACAAGAGTTTTTAACAAAATATTTGTTGCCTTTGTACTTGCCGCTGTTAACGGTTATTTGTGTATAATCGGTTGATGTTTGGTCATCCTCGATTGATACTTCTGTTTTTTCATCGGCAAAAACAACATCGCTGTCTTTTGTCAATTTGTCGGCGTCATCCTGCTTGTTATTATCAATGGCGGCATAATAATTTCTTATTGAGCTTATGTCAACGCCCATAGGAACGCTGTCGCCGTTGTTTGTCAAATAGCCCGTTGTCGGCTGGCTTGCGGCATTTGACAATGCGTCAATAAGTGTCGGAACATTGATGTGCTCAACGCTTTTGTAAACAAATTTATCTTGATCCTCTTGCTTAACATCATCAATTGTGAGAAGCGTCAGCGAAAGATTTTGACCGTTTATCGAATATTTATAAACAGCTGTTGATTTTGAACCTTTCAGAGTCAATTTACTGCCTTTTAATGTGTAATCGCCCTCAAGTGCGTAATCGTTGCCGGCAACAGCGTTGTAGCTTTTGTAGGTTCCGTCATCATAGAACTCATATGCGCCGGTTGCCATTCCTTTATCACCCTCGG
>OJSM01001386.1_pt1 | contig 16898 bp, 16 predicted proteins | sample 1599431 | NCBI WGS metagenome assembly OJSM01 (sample SAMN04168659, study PRJEB22393) | human gut metagenome | biome: human gut microbiome; feature: stool | host: Homo sapiens | collected 2014-05-12 | reverse complement strand
ATATCTACTGTAGGGCTGTCTGGTTGATAGTGATTTTTTCTAAGAATCCTCAACAGCCATGTTGCGTTTCTTTCATTTTTTTCAACGCCAATTCCATCGGCATAACATATTTTCAATTTATAAACTGCATTAATAGATCCCATTTTTCCAGCTTCAAAAAAATAGTTGACTTGCCTGTTCCTTTTCTTCCCACAAGAAATGTAGTATTATCTCTCATACATTTCTCTAATACAACATTTCCAGGTAATAAATCTACATACAATTTATCAAGTAAACTCTTTCCAGAATTATCATCAACTAATTCTGCTCTTCTATATTTTTTCAATGATTCTGCCGCGTTACTAAATCCAATTTTTTCATCCTCTGTATACATTTTATCACCTCTTGTGCTCCAAAGAATTTTATTCTTGATCAAAAATTTTATCTAATGTTTTCTCCATATCTGCCACCAGATTAACCACCAGTGCATTTCCCATCATAAATCTACGTTTTCTCAATGGCATCTCCACTGTTTCTCCCTTAACCAGACAGTACTTTGTATGGTCTGTAGGAAATCCCTGGATTCGTTCTGCTTCTGTTGCGGTAAGCAGTCTCACTCTTCCAGTCATCTTATCTTTCACAATATGAGTTGTTCTACTGAATCCACCTTCTGATGTCAGCATTGTACGTGCCGGTTTATCTTCCTGATCGATCATAGAAATAGCACCCTCTGAGAATACATATTCATGACCTGTCGAACTTGTACGTAACAATTTTTTTGCCCCTTTCAGATACTGCCATGTCTGTCTATCCTCCTTTGGAAGACGCTGTTCAGTTTCATCACTATGTGTAACCGCAGGATCCGTATAATATAATTTTTCTTCTGGGATAAAATACTGTTCTTCCACTTGTCCGATTTCCATAACATCACCAAGAGTTATCTGTTTTCCATGATAATCCGGAACAGTCTTTATTGTATATATTATTCCATTTTTCATTATCCCTGAATTTTCAAATGCACATTGAAATGTTTTGGACACTTCACCTACTTCTACCGGCAGTTCCTTAATTTTCATCTTAGCAGATTCTGCTTTATTTACCGGAAATGTTTCTGCAAAAAAGCCTTCTTTTAAGATTACATTTTCCATGCATTCTTTCTTACCTTCTTCTTCCAATACATCTGCATATCCAATTGTATTTAAAATTCTATCCGCATATTTTGTGTTATTTTTATAAGCAAAAATAAATGTTCTACGACGTCTTTGCTGATATCCATATTCCGCAGCATTTATCACCCTCCATTCTACTATGTATCCTTCGTCTCGAAAACATGCAAGAATCACACCAAAATCCCTACCTCTTTGCTTTGCAGGAGATTTTAATAATCTATCAACATTTTCTAATAATACGAATGGTGGCTTCTTTGCTTCTAAAGTCTCACGTATTGACCACCATAAAATTCCTTTTTTTCCCTCAAGTCCTTTGGAAGTAGCTAATGAAGATGCTACAGAATAGTCCTGGCACGGAAATCCGCCAACTAACAGGTTAAAATCAGGAAGTGTTGTTTTATCTACATCTTCAATATTATAATTTGTTGTATCTTCACCATTATTATCTAACCGTGTTCCGAATCGGTATACATAACAGTCATGTGCGTACTGTGTACTTTTCTCTGCTGGCTCCCACTGGCTAAACCAAACTGTATCCCATTTTTCTTTTTTACCATAATCTTCTGCTGTTCTTATATTATTAAGTCCACATCTAAAACCACCAACTCCGGCAAACAATTCACAAACTGTTTTCTTCACTTTATATTACCTCTTCTTTTATTATTCGAACGATTGTTCTTTACATATAATATCTTATTTTATTGTTTTTGTAAAGATCCTTTTTATTTCTTTTCCCACGCAATGTTATATGCCAATTCACCACTATGCTCTTTTATATAATTCAAAATAAAATCATTATTTAACCAATAACTTTGTTTCCCAATAATATCTCCATTTGGCAATTCGCAACCAAATGTATCTTTCTTTTCTTCTCGTTGAACAAAGCGACCATTTACTGTATTCTTTTCAATATATTGCTCTGACACTTCATCCACCCCAATAATATTTTTTCTATCAATATCATATGTAGATTGACCATGTACTTTTATAACTCCCTTTTGATTTTCAGTTTTTCCTCGAATATTAGAGTGAATTATCACATCATTTTTTCTTTTTTCCAAAGTAAATCGTATTCCATTTACTACTTTACTTTTTAAATCTTCCCAGGTTTCTTTCGCCCATTCGTCTAATTGTTCTGGAGTAAATTTAAGGAATAAATGACCTGCATATACATATCCTTTTTCTTCTTCAACAAAAATCTGTAACAAAAATCTTTGTTCTGATAAATATCTAAATACTTCCGACTCTTCCCATTCTTGATTTATCACATCTGCGATTTCAAACGTTGGAAATGATATTTTTTCTTTTATTTGTCGTTTTTTATTTATCCTTATACTTTTTACAACAGTATGTGTCTTCATCAAATATGCATCAGCATTTGACTTTATTCCCAACAAAGACAAGCCAATTCTACTAAACGCATCTTTCCCATTTATTTTCAATCCATTTACTGATTTCAATTTAGAAGCAACTATTTTTCTTACAGTTTTTGCACTCCACTTTTCATCAATAGTGTTCAACCAATCCTCGAAACTTTTTCCTCGTGGAATTTTTATTTCACTCCGTTTCTTTTTCGGATATATCGTTTGGGCAAAATCTTTTTCTGGTACAATATATTCCCTTACCAAATAAGACATATATGATTGTTTAAAAGCAAATCGTCTTGGTAATGCTTTATCACCTTTTGGTGCATCCTGCTTTTTAGAATTTTTATCACCTCTTCTGGCTGCACCTAAAAATTCTGTATCTCCCTCCGATAATTCCGATGCCTTTCCCTCCATAATTTTCTTAGTAATTATGTAATAATCCCTCTTAATCTGCTCCATATCTGAAGCTACAATTTTTTCAAACTCATACAATCGAAGATACTTTATTTCAGATTCTATTCTCAACTGTCCAGTTTGCAATAAATAAATCACAAACAACATATTATGACATTTTTTATACAAATGACTTTCTTCAAAAGATACTTTCTTCTGATAATCCATATAATCAATTGCAGATAATGCTAGTCTCTGATCAGCACGTTTTGTCTCCCAATATCCAAAAGTCTTCAATTCCAAAGGAGCCTCTGGAAAATCTGGTTTAATTGAGGAGTTTCTCGGTATCCCAAAATAACATTCTTGTATAAGATTTCCTATTTCACCTTTATCTGCACTCTCTTTTTTTTCAGCTTCTTTCACAATATCTGATATCTTTTGATTTTGCATTTGTAACGCATATTCATATATACTTTCAATTTTGGTCATATCATATTTTTTTCTCATGTATCAATTCCCCTTATTGCATACCTCTAAGCAACTACTCTGTATAATCATTCCATATATTATTGACATCTACTAATTCAACAAACGCATTCATAACATCTCTTTTTATCAATCTTACATTGGTATATGTATGGTATGATTTTTTCATAAGTTCATCTTTTATATTTTTGTTATTCAACTGTCCAATATTTTCCTCATATTCAGCTATCAGTACATCTATGAATTCTGAAACAAACCGCTTCTTATCTTCAGTTGTTAATTGCTGAAACTCATACGTCATATCAAACCGCGAAAACAAAGGTTCTGGAATCATTTCCTGAAAATTGGAAGAGTCTAAATTTGCAGTAAAAATGACAATATATCCATCTAAATCAACGACTTTCCCAACCAAATCCGTATACTGACCATCTTCCAGCATTTCATAAAAAAAATTAAATATAGTAGCATCTGCTTTATCTAATTCATCGATTATGATTATCTTTGATTTACTGTTTGTAATTTTATTTGTTAATTCACCACCAGTTTCACTTCCCATATATCCCTTGGGCGATCCAATCAAACTCCATAACGATCCCTTTCCTGAATAATTTCCAAAATTTATTTTTATTGGTGGCTCTTCTGGATACATTGCTTTTTGAAGAATTCTTCCTACTTCTGTCTTTCCTATACCTGATTTTCCACATAATAGAATTGAAAATATCTTTTTTCTCTTCATACGATGTAACAGAATATATGCTTTAAGTTGATTTTTTAAATTCTTTTTAAACCTTTCATGTCCGTATAATTGTATTTTAAAATTATCCATGAGATCATCAAATTCTCTCTTCTCATACTCTACAATTGATTTTTCTTCTGTCACAGTTTCTTCTACGTCCTTTTTTACATCAACTTCATCTGTTTCAAAATAGTAATGAAATAACTCACAAGCTTGGAACAAATATTCTCTTTCAACACAATACTCTATACAGTCCTCATTCTCCTCATTCAAAGCATTAATCCAGGATTCATAAATCAATTGCAACCCTTTTCTTTCGTTAAGAGACATTACCAATGCTGTTATGTCTAATACAAAACACTCTTCATCGTTTATTCCATTATATTTCAAATTAACATTTTTGTCTGTTAAATATGATACCGGAAAAACTTTTCCCTTCTCACTTTCTACTTTACAAATAAACTCCTCTATTTTTTCCTTCTCATAAACTAATAATCTCTTCTTCATATTTATATGTTTGAATTAATCTCCTGAATAATCGCAATTACATCAATTACTGTTTCACTTTCATCATCTTCATCATTTTTTGGTGGTATGATATTACAATCCTTTTCTTCAGTCGAAGACTCCAATTGTAATCCTTGATTTTCATATTTACCGTTTCCCATTGGACCATCTTTCTCTGAAAAAATTTCTTGTAAACTCTTTCTCCTTTTATGCTTTCTAACTCCGCGATTTATTCCTATAACAGTCACACTACCAGCTTGTAAATCATATATGTTATAAGAATTTTCAAAATCATTTTCAAACGTCATTGGAACTGTTATCAAAAATTTTGTTTCTTGGTTTTTGCATTCTAATTCATATGCACAATCCTTCAACACCGAATTAATCATCGCCGATAAATCAAGTTCAATTTGCATGTCATCTGAATTACTACTAATTTTAGTGTCTTTAAATGCACCATTCAAAATCATTTTTGTTACTGCATATGAATCTTCCTCATTCATCAGCGATAATGTAACATTCCTCAAACATACCAAATCTCCTACCTTGGAAGCATCATCATAATCTTTTGCTTTAGAAATGATTCTTGCTAACATATTAGATTTTGTTGTCTTCACATCAAAATTCTCAAGTACTTTGCTTTTCATACCATCATGCACTTCTTTTGATAATCCTAGTTCTCCCTTTATCGCCTCTAAATAACTCAAATTAGAATTAATTCCTAAACTAGTTTTTATATCCACACTACTTTCAGTTTCGTTTTCTCTCGTTCCCCCAGTAATGATTTTATTATTCAGTAACATCGCTATTTCATAAACTTTATCTGTGTTTATATAATATAAGCTAAATATCTTTTTATCGCTTTTCTGTTCTTCATTGACTTCATGTTTATCAGACATTGAAATCTCTTTTCGAACAAAAAACAGTAACACGCTTCCACTTGTCAAAATATATATCAATATTTTGACTTGAAAAACAACATCCACTTTATTTTTCATTATCAAAAAGAAATATTCTACGATTGCCATACAAAGTACGAAAACTATATTCTCTATTTGACCCATTTTTTCCTTTCGAGCATAAAAAATTTTCATACAGATTCCTAGTCCCAAAGGAATAATAACAATATATGGAGAGTAGGATTTTGAAATATTAAAGTATTTAACAATGTCAAGCATTATACACACAGCCGATGCAGATATTAATAACAGCATCAACATTCTTGTCCAATTATCTCGAGCAAATTTTTTTATCTTTTCCATAACATCACCTTCTGTTGTCATCTACCGGTTAGCAATTCTTAATTCTCAATAAAATTTTTATCCAACTGCGACAAAATATAACTATTATTTAACCAGAAACATTGCTTCGGATACTGCCTTCCGTCTGGAAGTTCGTAAGTATCTTTTGAATTCTGTGCATGTGGTCTTACATGGCACACTGGATTTTCTGATGATTTTGGAAAATTATTATAATTCTTTCCATTTTTCTTTTCTATATGAAGTCCTTCGCGAAGCACTCTCTGCGTCTTTTCCCAAACCACCTTCACATTGCTTTCCAAATCATCATATGGAATATTCCAGAACTGGCAGCCCTTTAACCTTAATTCATCTTGTTGATCAAACTTATAAACCACAAATAAAAATCGAGTTTCACGTAAATAATTTCCAAATGTAGAATCTTCCCAGTCTTCCTCTACTAACTCTTTAAATTTGAAAGTTGGAAATGACATATTTTCCTTTATCTTATTATTTTTCTCAATGCGTATCGTCTTAACTACCACATTTGCTTTTTCAAATTCTTCCGCATGGTTTCCTTTTATGCCTAACATTCGATATGCTAACATTGCCTCCAGGCTTTTCGGTTTCTTTTGATATTCTATATGGAATGTATTACATAAATCAGTAACCGACCAATCGCAATACGCATCTATTTTACTCACAACATAATCCTCAAAAGATTCCTCTGCCGTACCTTTGATAATCGGTTCGTATGTATTTTTCCCCGGAATAATATAATTGTTCAGAACATATGTCATGTATGAATTTTTAAATGCAAATGCCCGTGGTTTTGCTAATTCATCACTAAACGGTTGCTTTCTCCGGTCCTTTGACGTTGCTGCTTTTGGTGCTGCTCCTAGATACAGAGTATCCCCTTCAGATAATTCATGTGCTTTTCCGTTTCTGATTTTCTCAACAATAACCTCAAAATCATGTGCTATGATTTTTATATCTTGCTCCGGCGGTGCAAACAGCTTCACATATCCAATACGATAATCCAACCGATTCTTTATCTCTTGTTGATACAAATAATACACCAATAAAATCAACCGGGCCTTTTGCCACATATGACTATCTTCAAATGTCTCATCGACAACTGAAAAATAATCAATCATTGTCAATATCAGTCTTTCCTTAGCCACCAATGTCCCATTCTTATTTTGTTTATACGGTGTTACTTTTAGTTCTACACCAGCTTTATCAAAGTCCGGACGTGCATCATTATTCGTCTGATAGTGAAAGAATCTCTCCTCTATTAGTTCTCCTAAACCGCCTTTTCGCTTCTTATTCTCATGTTTTACTTCGTAATTTGCAGTCTCCCTGACAACCATAGCTTTAGTGATATCATCTTGCCTACACACATCGGCAAATGTTTTTCCAATCAACCTTTTTGCATATGTTTCAATTGAAATAGGATCCGTTTCATCGTATTCTTCCAAATAATTCATCATTACATTTCCTCTTCATCGTCTACTTCTTCCAGTTTCTGGTCAAATATTGTCTCTTCTATCACTCTAATGCACTGTTCTGTATCTTTCAGAATATCTTTTCCCCAGAAATGTATCACAGTCCACCCCATAAAATTTAATTGCTGGTCCTTTTCTTCATCTCTCTGGATATTTCGCTCTATTTTCTTAACCCAATAATCCGGATTTTTTCCTTTCTCTAATCGTGGCTTCAATATTTCCCAATCTTTTCCATGAAAAAATTCACTGTCACAAAAAATCGCAATACGATACTTCGTCAGAACAATATCCGGTCTCCCCGGCAATTCCTTATAATTTTTTCGATAACGAAATCCCCTATGCCATAGTGCCTTTCTCAACACAACCTCTATACTTGTATCTTTTCCACGTATTCTACTCATGTTTTTATGACTTTTTTCTGTAACTTCGCCATGAAAACGCGGTTCTTTCGTCGGCATAATTTACTCCCCCTCAATACCGTATAATCCATTTTATTGTATCAAACTAACAGCCACTATTCAATTCCCTGCAAACAGAAAAAAGACACGTTTTTATTCAACGTGCCCTTTCTCATATCATATTTGATTTTATTTTACAAGTATTCCTTATACATAAATTATTTCCAATTATTGAAGCAACATCTGCTCTATTTTTCACATAGTCTAATAAAGCAAATGAAAAAATATCTGAGTTTTTCGACAAACTCACTTTAGATTCAAATACAACACACGCAATGCGTATGACGAAAGAAATTTCCAATTCTGATGTAAGAGATCAACTACTTGTAAAGCTTTCATTACATCTTGCTGGAATTAATGAAGACAAAATTTGTAAACAAACCATCGAAATTTGTACTAATTCGCAGAATGAATCTTCAAATCAAGCTGACTAACTACATATTTTGGTTATCATTTTGTTATCACAAACGGTTGTCAGGATACTCTCCCGGCAATCGTTTCTCTATACTGTTCGTTATTCTTTACTGCTCTTTTTACATATTTCCAGGTAACAAAAAAACCCGTAGAACTGAAGTTCTACGGGTTTCTTACGTTTAGACACAACGTTATCTTACGATAACAAATCCATATTCAGATTTTATTACTCGATAACTGTAGCAACACGTCCAGATCCTACTGTACGTCCACCCTCACGATACTTTAATATCATTTTACCTCATATTTTTTATGGTTTTCTCTCCAAAATACAGTGAAAAACGACTGATTTGTACTATTTATTTTTATTTGCCTGATTTCTTGGCACCGTTTTGGCACCGGAAGCCTCAGTCAAAAAGCTTCTCTTCTGCTGTTTATACTCTTCTCTATCAGCTTTAATTTATAGCCAAAAAGCAGCCAGTTTTTCATATAAATAATTTCTAATAACTTTTATCGCCTTTCTTCAAAGGAGAAAACGTAATCTTATTTGCCAAAAGAAAAAGAATTATTATTACAATACCAAATCCCACAAAAAGTGAACTTGTATCAACAACAGTAACTTTGTATATAATACTAATCACAAAAGATACCACTGGCGCGCATGCGTATGTAAGTGAAAATCGAATTGCAGAAACACGTCCTATATATTCTTTAGTAACTTCTTTTACAAATTTCACTTGTACATAAGTAATCATTAATCCCAATGCTGCACCAATTATTATCGAACCGATTAGCAACAGTAATTTTTGAGTTATAGGATTTGCAATATATTTTGAAACAAATGCAATAAAAACATAGTATACACCTAAAACAATTCCACAAAATGTAACAAGTGTATTATTTTTTTTCTCCTCTTTCATTTTTGCAAAAGTCAATGATCCCAAAATAGTACCAATAGTTACGCTTACACTTAGTAATGAAACAATTTTGGCATCTCCACTAAACATTTCTCTTGCAATCGGGGCGAGCAGTGCATCAAATGGAACCACTGCTGAATTAATTAGAATACATAAAAAACATAGTTTTAATAGCTTCTTATGGTCAAATACATAACTAAATCCATCTCTAAGCGAAATTAAATATTCTCTGCCAATTATTCGGTTTGTCTTCTTTTCTTCTTGAACAGAAAATTCTATTTTTACTATAAGCAACGCTGATATTAAAAATATCAAAGCATCTATCGCTAAAGAAATACCTATTCCAAATGAACTAATCACTATGCCTGACAAGCCAGTTCCAACTAATACTGCTATTTTGGTACAAGACACATTGACACTTACACCTTTATCATAATGTTCATTAGGAAGTACATGCTGAATAACTGCTACCCCTGCTGGCATATGAAATGCTTCTATTAATGAAATGGATATTGTCATAAAAACCAATATTAATGGTGAAAGCATGTTTTGTGTATATACATATAATATATACAAAACTAACAGAACTCGAGCTATATCTGAAAGTACTAACACTTTCTTTTTATTCATATTCTCGACTAATGGACCTATAAATGGTTGAATAATTACAGAAGTAGCTTGATTAATACCAAAAATAATCGCAGACCACCCTGCACTATTTGTAAGTAAATATACCAACCATGTAAAAAGTATTGTATCTAATGAATCACCACAGCGGTTAATAATATTAGAAGTCAGCAGATAAACATAATTGTGGTTATGATATAACTCATGTTTATTCATATTTGTTACCTCTCTAATCATAATTTAGATTGTTTAATTTCGCAAGCTATCTTATAAAGATCCTGATGTTTTAAAGCCGCTGCTTTTTCTATAACATTATCAATTTCTGATATATCATTAAGTGATTCCAAATATTTTTTCCATTTTTTCATTTCAACATTATATGCACAGTATCTATTTTCACTTTCAAATGAGCCGTTAATGCAATAACGACTATTACTACATCCTCCTAAGCATCGTTCTGTATAACGACATTCTCTGCAAAATCCTTTTAACTTACTACTATCAAAATTTCTATTCCACTTAAAAGAGTCCGGACTTTCCCAAATCGACTTTAAAGATTTTTCACGAATATTTCCCGCTACTAATGTTTTATCTCTAATAGAAGTACAAGCAACAATATCTCCATTATGCAGAATACCAATTACATGCTTTCCTGCTCCACAACCTGTCCAAGACCAATTATCATTAAGAAAATTCTCATTTACTTTTATATCTTTATTGCTATAATAACCTATGCAATCTGCCAAAACAATTAACAACTTACCTCCAATTTTATTATATGCAAAATCAATAATAGAAAGAATATCTTGAGGTTCTATAAGCCATTCTGGGCGTTTTGCAAAATTCCCCATTGGTAATGCAATCTGTAACTGCCAACTATTAACTCCCAAATCACTTAATAATTGATATAGTTCTTCCAATTCACATATATTTTCTTTATTTATTGAAGTTATTACTGATGTCGAAATATTATTTTTTCTTAATTCTTTCAATGCTTTAATACTTTTATTGAATGATCCCGATCTCCGTATAAAATCGTGAGTTTTTTCAAGACCATCAATACTTAAACAGACACTTCTAATTCCTGATGTTATCGCATTATGAATAAAGTTTTCATCAATCAACCAACCATTTGTAATAATACTTGTTATTATGCCATTATCTACTAATCTTTTCGCAATAATATGCCAGTCACTACGTGTCGTAGGTTCCCCTCCAGATAATGTAATAACTTTTAATCCCAAATCTTTTAATTGGTCACACACCTCAAGAGCTTCTGATGTATTCAACTCATCGGGTAGCGCTTCTGCACAACTTGAACCGCAATGTTTACAACGCATATTACAACCCATTGTTATTTCCCATACAGCTGTAGTTAATTTATTCATATATTCTCTCCTATAATCCTTTTTAAATAAAAAAGACCTACTCTATATTTCTTTTTACATAGAGCAAGTCTTTTCTACAAACTACATTCTCACACCTGTTCCGTACATAACTGGTCCAAATAAGTTCTTAGAGGTTTTTAATTCAGAAATCTTTACAAACTCCAAGCTCAATTCTTCAAGATTAAACATTTTTATCCACCTCCCATTTATTGAATTTATCTTAAGAATACATCTCTTATTTTCAAATGTCAAGTTATTTTCATTATTTTTCCCAAATTTCGAGTTCAAATTCTCGTTTTATTTGTAACATATTTTCCATTTTCTACGCATACATCAGATCTCTTAACCACTTATAAATGTCCGTAAAATTGCAAAAGCAACTGGAATCAGTGCTACAACCTTATATTCAATCATTCAAAAAGATTCCAATATTCGATTTGATTTTGCTTTAAGACTTGCAAACGAATTGCAAATTGATGTGAATGAGATATGTTCTGCCAGTCCATTTTCTGGCACAATTAAAGAAGAAGAGATTTATCCTACACTTCCAGACGGTTTGAACGGAGCCTTAGACGCAAGTCGTGTAAAGACTTACTTAAAAAATTCTATGTATCCGTTGATGTATCTTTTTGGCAAAAATAGTATGCCTGATGTAGATAATTTACTTACATCGTTTTATCAACTTGATGATGAAGCCAGACAGGAAGTTGTGGAAACAATCCGTCTGAAATTGCAATATCATCGTGATCCGGAACGTGCTGAACAGATCAAACAGATCAAAGGCTGGTAAAAAAATTACTCCTGTGAATAGCAAACATTCGCAGGAGTTTCTTTTTGGCACCGTTTTGGCACCGCTGGTCTGATTTTTCGGTTTTTAGTTTGTTTGTACTTCGTCTTACTGATTAATTTTCTGCTTACTTTTATCTTGAAAACTCATAGGTGATTTTACTTTCCACTCAACAGAAAAACCCCGGAAACCTTGCGGTTCCGGGGTATCTTACGTTTGGACACAATGTACCTTGCGGTACTCAATATATATAATTAAGATGTTATGCTAAAATTATTCGATAACGGTAGCAACACGTCCTGATCCAACAGTACGTCCACCTTCACGGATAGCGAAACGTAAACCTTGTTCCATAGCTACTGGGTGAATTAATTCGATTGACATTTCTACGTTGTCACCAGGCATACACATCTCTGTACCTTCTGGTAAGTTACAAACACCTGTTACGTCAGTTGTTCTGAAGTAGAACTGTGGTCTGTAGTTGTTGAAGAATGGTGTATGACGTCCACCTTCATCTTTTGTCAATACGTAAACCTGAGCTGTGAATTTGTGGTGGCAAGTTACACTACCTGGTTTAACAAGACACTGTCCTCTTTCGATTTCAGTTCTCTGAACACCACGAAGTAATGCACCAATGTTATCACCAGCTTGAGCTTCGTCAAGAAGTTTACGGAACATCTCGATACCTGTGATAACAACTTTACGAGATTCTTCTTTGATACCAACGATTTCAACTTCGTCAGATACGTGAAGTGTACCACGTTCTACTCTACCTGTAGCAACTGTACCACGTCCTGTGATAGAGAATACGTCTTCTACTGGCATCAAGAATGGCTGATCTGTTGCTCTCTGTGGATCTGGAATGTAGCTATCTACTGCATCCATAAGTTCCATGATTTTGTCTCCCCATTCTCCGTTTGGATCTTCAAGAGCTTTAAGAGCTGATCCCTGGATGATTGGAGTATCATCTCCTGGGAATTCGTATTCATCTAATAATTCACGAATTTCCATTTCTACTAATTCTAATAATTCTTCATCGTCAACCATGTCACATTTGTTCATGAATACTACGATGTAAGGTACACCTACCTGACGAGAAAGTAAGATATGCTCTCTTGTCTGAGCCATAACACCATCAGTAGCAGCTACAACAAGGATAGCACCATCCATCTGAGCAGCACCTGTGATCATGTTTTTAACGTAATCGGCATGTCCTGGGCAGTCAACGTGAGCGTAGTGACGTTTTTCTGTTTCGTACTCAACGTGAGCTGTAGAAATTGTGATACCACGTTCTCTTTCTTCTGGAGCTTTGTCGATGTTTTCGAAATCTACAGCAGCGTTACCAGCAACTCTTTCTGCAAGAGTCTTTGTGATAGCAGCTGTTAAAGTTGTTTTACCATGGTCAACGTGTCCGATTGTACCAATGTTAGCATGTGGTTTTGTTCTTTCAAATTTAGCTTTAGCCATTTTGAATAATCCTCCTTAATTATATGCCCCTTATAAAAGGGGCTTTTTTCATATTTTTGATTTACTCGGTTATCTCTGATTATATTTCAAATCATGCAGATTTTCAAGTCTTTTTAAGATTTTCGTCCTGAAAATTAGTAAGAATTATGCATTTTTATTAGATAATACTTTTTCCTGAACGTTCTTCGGTACTGGTTCATATTTTTCAAAGAACATAGAGTAGTTACCACGTCCCTGAGTTCTTGAACGTAAGTCTGTAGAGTATCCGAACATTTCTGACAATGGAACGTAAGCTCTTACGATCTTACCGCCGCCTAAGTCATCCATACCTTCGATACGTCCACGACGTGCATTGATGTCACCGATAACATCACCCATATATTCTTCCGGCATTGTTACTTCAACTTTCATGATTGGCTCAAGAAGTACCGGAGCTGCCTTTGCCATAGCATCTTTGAATGCTAAAGATCCAGCAATATGGAATGCCATTTCACTTGAATCGACTTCATGGTAAGAACCATCGTATACAGTAGCTTTAATACCAACTACCGGGAATCCACCAAGTGTACCAGATTTCATAGCTTCTTCAATACCTTCTCCTACTTTTGGAATGTATTCTTTTGGAATCGCTCCACCTACTACTGTAGATTCAAAGAAGAATGTCTGCTCGCCATTGACATCTGTTGGCTCAAATTTAACTTTACAGTGTCCGTACTGTCCACGTCCACCTGACTGTTTTGCATATTTGCTGTCTACATCAACTGCTTTTGTGAATGATTCTTTGTAAGCAACCTGCGGTGCACCTACGTTTGCCTCTACTTTGAATTCACGAAGAAGTCTGTCTACGATGATTTCAAGGTGAAGCTCACCCATACCAGCGATGATTGTCTGACCTGTTTCCTGATCTGTATGAGCACGGAATGTCGGGTCTTCTTCTGCAAGTTTTGCTAAGGATTCACCAAGTTTACCCTGAGAAGCTTTTGTTTTTGGTTCAATAGCTAGCTCGATAACCGGCTCTGGGAATTCCATAGATTCAAGAACTACCGGATGCTGTTCGTCACAAATTGTATCTCCAGTTGTAGAGAATTTGAATCCGATCGCAGCTGCGATATCTCCTGAATATACTTTGTCAAGCTCTTCTCTCTTGTTTGCATGCATCTGAAGGATACGTCCAACACGTTCTTTCTTTCCTTTTGTTGCATTCAATACATAAGAACCTGAGTTCATTGTTCCAGAGTAAACTCTGAAGTATGCTAACTTACCTACGAATGGGTCAGTCATAATCTTAAATACTAATGCTGAGAAAGGACCTTCATCAGAAGGTTCTCTTACAACATCGTTTCCGTCTTCATCAACACCCTGGATTGCAGGAATGTCAAGTGGTGAAGGCATGAATTCGATAACTGCATCAAGAAGTTTCTGAACACCTTTGTTTCTGTAAGCTGTACCACAGCATACCGGAACAGCTGCACAAGTACATGTTCCTTTTCTTAATGCTGCTTTCAATTCTTCTACAGATGGTTCTTCTCCTTCTAAATATGCCATCATTAAATCGTCGTCTAATTCGCAGATTTTCTCTACTAATTCTGTACGATATAACTCAGCATCATCTTTCATATCTTCCGGAATATCAACGATAGAAATGTCATCACCTTTATCATCATTGTAGATATAAGCTTTCATTTCAAATAAATCGATGATTCCTTTGAAGTCATCTTCTTTTCCGATTGGCAACTGAATGCAGATTGCATTTTTACCTAATCTTGTCTTAATCTGTTCAACTGCTGCGTAGAAGTTGGCACCTAAAATGTCCATCTTATTGATGAATGCCATTCTTGGTACGTTGTATGTGTCAGCCTGACGCCATACGTTTTCTGACTGTGGTTCAACTCCACCTTTTGCACAGAATACACCTACTGCACCATCAAGTACACGGAGTGAACGCTCAACTTCTACAGTAAAGTCAACGTGTCCCGGAGTATCAATGATATTGATACGGTGCTCAAGAGCTCCCTTTTTAGGTTTTGTAAACTCTTCGAGTGTCCAGTGGCATGTTGTAGCCGCAGAAGTGATTGTGATACCTCTTTCCTGCTCCTGTTCCATCCAGTCCATGGTAGCAGTACCTTCGTGAGTATCTCCAATCTTATAGTTAACACCGGTATAGTACAGGATACGCTCGGTAAGAGTTGTCTTACCAGCATCGATATGCGCCATAATACCGATATTTCTTGTTCTCTCTAATGGATATTCTCTTCCAGCCAAGATTTTTTCCTCCTATAATTAGAAACGATAGTGAGCAAATGCTTTGTTTGCTTCTGCCATCTTGTGCATGTCTTCTTTCTTCTTTACAGATGCGCCAGTGTTGTTAGCCGCATCAAGAATTTCATTTGCAAGTCTTTCTTCCATTGTCTTCTCGCCTCTGTTACGAGAGTACAGTGTAAGCCAGCGAAGTGCAAGAGCCTGTCTTCTGTCTGCTCTTACCTCGATCGGTACCTGATAAGTAGCTCCACCGATACGTCTTGCCTTTACTTCAAGTACAGGCATGATGTTGTTCATTGCTTCTTCAAATACTTCGATAGCTGGTTTTTCAGCTTTCTCTGCGACTTTGTCAAATGCTCCGTATACAATTTTCTGAGCTACACCTTTCTTACCGTCAAGCATGATGTTGTTGATAAGCTTTGTAACTACCTTGTTGTTGTATAACGGATCCGCTAATACGTCTCTTTTCTGAGTATGTCCTTTACGTGGCACGGTCCTTCCCTCCTTAAACATCTTAATTTAATTCATCGGTACTCACATGTGTCTTTCTAATGATACTGTGTAGTGCATAGGGCATACATATATATACCTTGCAACTTACATAATCATAGTTCTGTTTGTGATTACATTTTTAATTGGTTTGAAATCTTATCTGTTGTCTATGCAATAGATTTATTTCTTAGCATCTTTTGGTCTCTTAGCACCGTATTTAGAACGAGCCTGTCTTCTCTTAGCAACACCTGCTGTATCAAGTGTTCCTCTTACGATATGATATCTTGTACCTGGAAGGTCTTTTACTCTTCCTCCACGGATCAGAACAACACTATGCTCCTGAAGGTTGTGTCCTTCTCCCGGGATATAGCTTGTTACTTCGATTCCGTTAGACAGACGTACTCTGGCGATCTTTCTAAGAGCTGAGTTCGGTTTCTTCGGTGTAGCTGTCTTAACTGCTGTACACACACCTCTCTTCTGTGGTGCAGATGTGTCTGTAGCTCTTTTCTTCAAAGAATTGTATCCTTTCTGGAGAGCCGGTGCAGTAGATTTCTTTACAGCTGTCTGACGACCTTTTCTTACTAACTGGTTAAATGTTGGCATCTCTTTCACCTCCTATGAAGTAATAATTGGTTACGATTTTAAACAAGTTCTGTTTAAAATGCGCAGAAAAACAGTGCATCGTTTTTCGCACGCTTGTTTATTG
>OJSM01001328.1_pt1 | contig 17513 bp, 18 predicted proteins | sample 1599431 | NCBI WGS metagenome assembly OJSM01 (sample SAMN04168659, study PRJEB22393) | human gut metagenome | biome: human gut microbiome; feature: stool | host: Homo sapiens | collected 2014-05-12 | reverse complement strand
ATATAAACAACTGTCCCTTTGCGCCGCAGCTGCTCAATCGTGGGTTTGCTAAAGATACTGGGCTCTACAAAGAAAGTGGGTTCTGCTCCTACCCTTTATGGACATTTGATGAAACCGTTCTGAAAGAAACCGGCGGTGAGAAGTACGAGAGATACGCACGGGCTTATGACGAGTATATGGAGTCCTCTTTTATAGGAATGATGGGTGCGGAAGATGAAACAGGCGAAGAAATATGTACAGGAATGATGATGTAATAAGTCCATAATACAGTCCGTGGCTGGACTGAGGAATACCAAGAGGCTCTGGTGAACTCGGAATGGGTCAACTGGACAGCGGACTGCGTTCTCGCCCACTGCGCTCCCAGCAGCGGAGTAATGACGCATACGGAGTGGTCCGATGTATATCCCGGAATGATTGTGGAATAGACGAACAGCCCGTCCTGTGATATGATGGTAGTAAGTCAAAAAGATTGGAGGACAGGCTAATGCCGGAAAAACAGAAGAAAACCATTCGGGAATTGACCCTCATGCTGATGTACCTGACCTCCTGGGAGGAACGGGATACACCGGAAATGCGGGCGGTCAAGAAAAAGGAACTGGAAAAGATGCGCAGCGAGCTTACGGTGGGGGATCAGGTCACCACCATCGGCGGCATCATCGGCCGTGTGGTCGCCATCAAGGACGACACCTTCGTGCTGGAGACTGGCGCTGACCGTGTGAAGATCCGCTTCGCCAAGAACGCCATCAGCTCTGTCGAGAAGCTGAACATGGACAACGCCCCCAAGAAGTAATAATTTTCCGGATTCGTGCTTTGAACGCGTCTCCCTGCATACAGTAGGTGCAGGGAGGCGCGTTTTTATGTCTGATACCAAGAAGTTCCCGGCGATAGGTCTGCTGGTCGTTTTCGGAGTGGGCAGTGCGGCAGCAGCCGTGAGCCTGGCAGGGTTCGGCTGGCTGATGGTCAAACAGGGCCTGACGCAGGAGGCCGCTGCTCCGCTGGCCACGGCGGCAATCTGTCTCGGCAGCTTTCTCAGCGGTCTGCTGATGGCCATTCTGCAAAAGGGCAAGGGACTCGTCTGGGGCGCAGCGGAAGGAGTTCTCTTTGCAGGGCTGCTTTTTATTCTGGGTACACTGTACCAGAGCGAGTGGGAAACGATGCAGTTCGTCCGGGCAGGGCTTGTCCTGCTGATGGGGGTTCTGGGCGGGGTCCTCGGAATGCTGCGCGCGGAGCGAAAGCGGCGCTGAATGCTCAGTCCACGCTACAGCGGCCATACACAACAAAAGCAGGAGGGAAAAAGCACGATGTGGGTCTATCAGGAAACGAAAACAAATGCAGCGGCGCTTGTGCCGGCGCTGCCGGAAGATACAGCGGGCGAGTCTCTGGCAGAAAAAGAAGCCATGACGCCTGTCTCCAAGCCGTTGGCGGAGCTTCCGCCTCAGAAAGCTCCCCGGCGGAAGCCCTTCCAGGCCAGCCGGGACTGCATCCTTCTGGCGGCGGCCTATCTCTTCGGTACGCTGATGGCGGGCGTCCTGCAGGCGCTGTGCGACGCTGAAGAGATGGAGACGCTGGCCTATTATCTGGACTGCTGGCGCGGAGTGTTCGCGGCGTCCAGTACAGCACAGGCGGTGGGACTGTTCGGGGCAGAGCTGGCCGTCGTCCTCGGGGCGGCGGCAGTGTTCCTCCTGCTGGGGCTTTCGGCAGTGGGGCCGCTGCCCATCTTTCTGTTTGCGATGTTATACGGGACAGGCTCCGGCCTGCTCTCGGCGCAGCTTCTGAATAGCCTCGGGGCAAAACAGCTCATTCTCTTTTTACTCACAGCCAGCCTGCCGACCGCGCTGGCGGCGGGTGCGCTCTGCCTGTTCGGAGCCTCGGCTCTGCAGGTCAGCAGCCGCATCCACGCCTTCTCTTTTGGCAGAGGCGGAAAGGGAAACGGCAGTCTGCATCCGGCAGGAGCACGGCTCCTGGTGGGGCAATTCGCCTTACTGGCGGTCTGTCTCTGCCCGCTCTGCGGTGCGGCCACCGGCCTTGTGTGTCTTGCAAATCGTCTGATGCAGGCCGGATAAGCGCCCGGCTTTCTTGCGGCCTCGGGCCGGATGTGGTATGATAATACAAAAATGACAAAGTCACTTTTCAATAGTTAGCTTCATACAACAAATTGGAGAGTCCAGAATGAAAGAACCAAAGCTGAAAACCGTATACGTCTGCTCCAACTGCGGAGAGACAAGCCCCCGCTGGATGGGCCGCTGCCCCAGCTGCGGCAGTTGGAACACCATGAATGAGGATGTGGTCGCCGAAGCGCCCAAGGCCGGGCTTTCCGGCGGCAAAGCCGCTGCGCCTGTCCGGCAGGAGGGCGTCACCTCGCTGACGGCAAGGCGTCTGGCCGACATCAGCACGACGGAGGAAAAGAGCCGCATCCTGACGGGCATTTCCGAGCTTGACCGCGTATTGGGCGGCGGCATCGTGCTGGGCGGCGTCGTACTGCTGAGCGGTGAGCCGGGCGTGGGCAAATCTACGATGCTGTTGCAGCTCTGCGGTGCCATCTCCAACCAGCACACGGTGCTGTATATCACGGGCGAAGAGTCCGTCCGTCAGGTCAAGCTGCGTGCGGCCCGCCTGAAAGTCCCGCAGGATAATATCTATCTGGCGGCAGAAAACGACGTAGACGAGATCTGCGGCCTCATCGAGAAGGAAAAGCCGGAACTGGTCGTCATCGACTCCATCCAGACCATGCGGTGTATGGACATCTCGTCTTCGTCCGGCACGGTCAGTCAGGTGAAAGAGAGTGCGGCCCGCCTGCTGGCTGTCGCTAAAAAGCAGGAGATCCCGATGTTTATCGTGGGCCATGTCAACAAGGACGGCGCTATCGCAGGCCCGAAGGTCATGGAGCATATCGTGGATACGGTTCTTTACTTTGAGGGAGACAAAATGCTGCCATACCGCATCCTGCGGGCGGCTAAGAACCGCTATGGCTCCACCAACGAGCTTGGTATGTTTGATATGACAGGGCAGGGCCTTGAGGAGATCGAAAATCCATCCCAGATGCTCCTGGAAGGCCGTCCGCTGGGCGTTTCCGGGAACTGCGTCGCCTGTACCATGGAGGGCAGCCGCCCCATTCTCAGCGAGATACAGGCCCTTGCGACCAAGACGAATTTCCCGGCACCCCGGCGGGCCTGCAGCGGTTACGACTACAACCGCATGAACCTTCTCATTGCCGTGCTGGAAAAGCGTGCAGGCTATTTCTTCGGCAATCTGGACGTATATATCAACATCGTCAGCGGCATCACCCTGCGGGATACCGCCTGCGACCTTGCCGTCTGCCTGAGCATGGTATCTTCGCTTCTGGACTGCCCCGTGAGCGATAAGCTCATTGCCATTGGTGAAGTCGGCCTCGGCGGCGAGGTGCGCAGCGTGCCGAATCTGGAGCAGCGCCTGAGGGAGGCCGAGCGCATCGGCTTTGAGCGTGCCGTCGTACCCAAGCACAGCCTTGCACATCTGAACGCCGCCGATTATCCCGGCATGAAGCTTGTCGGTGCCGCCTATATCTCGGACGCCATCCATGCCCTGAAATCCGACCGTCTGTGACCATAAAAAGAGGAAACCATGTCGATTTATCTGGACGAGAAAAATCCCGAAAAACATAAGCCTTTTGATGATGCCTCGCCGGACATCGTCGCGTATGTGCGCTATCTGGAAGTCATCGCAGGCAAAAGCCCCAACACAGCCTTCAGCTATTACTGCGACCTGCGCAATTTCAGCCGCTTTATGAAGCGCCGGCGCGGCCTTGTAACAGACGATACCGAGATAAAGGACATCGACCCCAAGGGGCTCGATACGGCTTTCTGGGGCAGTGTGACCAAGGAAGACGTTTATGAGTATCTGTACTTTCTGAACAGCGAGTGCGGCAACAAAAAGTCTTCGACGGCCCGGCGGCTGGCCAGTCTCCACGGCTTTTATGATTATCTGGTCAATCAGGTAGACTTGCTCAAAGAGAACCCGACGGCATCCATCAAGCCGCCCAAGCAGGATAAAGTCCTTCCCAAGTACCTGACGGCAGAGCAATCCATGGACCTTCTGGAAAGTACCCAGACCCAGAGCGATTTCCCGGAGCGGGATTACTGCATGGTCGTGCTGTTTTTGAACTGTGGGATGCGTCTTTCGGAACTTGTGGGGATGGACCTCGGCGACATCGACATGGAACAGCGGCAGATCCGTCTGTTCGGTAAGGGCCACAAGGAGCGGATGGTCTACCTGAATGATGCCTGCATGGAGGCATTGCAGATCTATCTGAACAAGCGCAACACGATGGAGGGTCTGAACCCCAAAGAGAGAGCTGTCTTTATCACCCGGCGGCGCAAGGAGCGAATCTCAAACCGCAGGGTAGAGCAGCTGGTCACCGGCGCCATGAAAGCAGCGGGTCTGCGTGGTTTTTCCACCCATAAGCTCCGCCATACTGCCGCGACGCTGATGTATCAGACTGGCAACGTGGATATTCTGACCCTCAAACAGCTTCTGGGCCACAGCAGCGTCGGCACGACACAAATTTATACGCACCTGCAGGAATTTCAGGTGCGTGCAGCGATCGAGCAGAATCCGCTGGGTGAAGTTAAGAAGGCAAACTTGGATACAACATCGAAGGAGACAGGGGAGAGCAAGGGGGAATTTGCCGATCCTTCATCGGATGAGCCTGAAAATGATGCACCGGACGGCCCGATGGAGGCCTTTGAGGGTGCCGCACAGGAAGGTTTCCGGGTGGATGTTTCGAGCCTTGCCGATACGAATGAACCCGAATGAACCCACACGATTTTTCAAAAGTTATTCGGTGTAGATGCTTCGATTTAAGGACATTCCAGAGGTTCTGAGACTTTACGAGAAAAATCAGAAGCTTCAGCTGGGATATATTGATGGAACCACGCAGACTGAACGCTCTTGAAAAATATGAGCGGCCGGAATCAAAAAGTGATGGCTATTGTCAGAAAAGTTTTTACAGACAACAGCTGGACGATTGTAAAACAAAAAGCTGACCAAACATACAAAGCAATGCATTCAAATAACACAACTGTACAAAACCCGAAAAAACGGCTCAGCCAGCCCAAAAGGCTCAGGAACCGCCGGAAAGGTCCGAAATCCGGAAAAGAGGGCTTTTTCGCTCCCCTATATTTCGTATAACCTGCATTATACGAAATATTATAAAAATCAAAAACAGAGGCCCCCTTCTCCTGCGTTCCGTCATCGGTGCAGGTTTTGGGAGTCTCTGCTGTTCTTTTATATCATTTTGTTTGGGACGCGTGGATCGCCTGCCAAGCAGGCATCGTAAAATACAGCTGGACAAGACCGCTTTCATGCGAGCGTCCATTGCATCAGACTTTACAGTGGTGTATCCAGCGGCTGTGTTCCGAAGTACGCGCAGATCGCTTCATAATAAACGCGCGCCACTGTCTTACAGCCTTCTTCGCTGCCAAACTGTGCAACGTCCTCTTCGCTGGTCACAAAGCACTGTTCTGCCAGAACCGCCGGACAGTTTACATCTTCCAATAAGGTAAAGCTTCGCTCGTCCCTTACTTCGGTATGTGTGCTCTCTACAAGCTGCTTTACCTCGCCCTGATAATAAATGTACCGGATGCCACCGTGGCCGCGGAGCTTTGCGCCTGCGGCCTGCATTCCCTGTGCCAGCTGCTGCGCGAAGTAATAGCTCTCCCTATGCCATGTACGGCCGGGAACGGACGGATAACACTCAAAGCCTGCAGCGGCAGAACCCTCCGGCGCGGAGTTGCCGTGGATGGACAGCAGCAGCTGCGGGCTTTTGGCATTGATGGCCTCTGCCCGCTCGCTGGGCTTTGCGGTGACATCATAGCTTTCACGGGAACGCAGCGGGATGTAATTAGGGTCGGCCTCCAGCAGCGCAAGCAGAGCCTCGGAGGTCTGGGCCGTCATCTCTTTTTCTTCGACGACTCCCCTTGCGCCCGGGTCGCTTCCGCCGTGGCCGGCATCAATGCAGACCCGGTAAGGCGGGTCGCCCACCACAGGCCGGAAAGGCTCTTCCCCGCTCTCATTTCGCCCAGAGCCGAACAGCGCTGCTTTCCAAAGGAAAAATGCTGCACTGAGGCAGACGACACACACCAAAAGGCCGATGACCGTCGCAGCGGACGGGCCGCCCTGTCTTCTCCGGCGTGCGTGTCTCGGATTTGAACGTCCTGCCATCGGCTTACTTCAGCTCGACGACGGTCACGCCGCTCTCGCCCTCGCCGTAACGACCCAGACGGAAGCTCTTGACCATTCGGTTTCCCCGCAGATGCTTATGGATGGCCGTGCGCAGTGCGCCGGTACCATTGCCGTGGATGAGATATACCACCGTCTGACCGTTCAAAATCGCACGGTCGATGAAGGAATCCACCTCCGGCAGCGCCTCGTCTACGGTAAGACCCAGCAGGTTGCATTCCATCTTTGCCGTGCGCTGCACGCGCTCTACCCTGCCATTGGGCCGGTTAGCATCGCCGGTCAGGCGGGAGTAACGCTGCTGGGCTTTGGTCTGAGGCTTCGTCTCCTTGACCAGCTTTTCCGGCTGCTTGAGGCCCTTGAGCGGCACTTTCGTTTTGATGATGCCGGCACGCACCAGAACATCGCCGTTTTTATCCGGCAGAGAGAGCACGGTAGCCAGCTGGTTCAGTTCTGCAATGCAGACCTCCTGCCCTACCTTGACTTCCTTCAGCGAAACGAACTCCTTGACCGGGTTGTGTACCACTTCAGTCCCCATAAAGAGCTTTTCGGACTCTTTCTTGGCGATCTCACGGGCGCGCTGGGCCTTCTGCTGGGTGCTCATCCGCTCGTCTTTCTGGAGCTGGCGCAGCTCATCCGTCAGAGCGTAGGCCTTGCTCTCGACCTCCTGCGCCAGTGCGCGGGCCTTGGCGCGGGCAGCTTCCAGCTCATTCTCGCCCTGCTGGATAAGCTCATCGCGCTTCTGACGGGCTGCATCCAGCTGGTGGGCGGCCTCGTTTTTCAGGCCTTCCACCTCGTCCTGACTGGCTTTGAGCTGGAGCTTCAAATCATCCAGCTGGCCCAGAACGGCGTCCAGACGCTTGTCTTCTGCGGACAGATGCTGCTGTGCCGCCTCAATGACCCGCTCCGGGATGCCGAGCTTTTCGCTGATAAGGAAAGCGTTGGACTTGCCCGGAACGCCGACGCTGAGCTTATAGGTGGGGCGCAGCGTCTCCAAATCGAACTCGCAGCTGGCGTTGACGACGCCCTTTGTCTCGAGAGCGAACACCTTTAATTCTGCATAGTGCGTTGTGGCCATCAGGAGCACACCGCGGCGGCGCAGCTCTTCGATGATGGCAACAGCCAGTGCCGCACCCTCCGCCGGGTCGGTACCGGCACCAAGCTCGTCCAGAAGCACCAGCGTGTGGGGCATGGCAAGCTCAAGGATGCCGGTGATCTTCTTCATATGACCGGAAAAGGTGGACAGGCTCTGCTCGATGCTCTGCTCATCGCCGATGTCCACAAGGAACTCGTCGAAGACACAGATCTCACTGCGCTCATCCGCCGGGATGAGGAAGCCGCACTGTGCCATCGCGCAAAGCAGACCGGCCGTTTTCAGAGTGACGGTCTTACCGCCGGTGTTGGGGCCGGTGATGATGAGCGAATCATATTCCCTGCCCAGCGAAATATCGACAGGAACACACTTCTTTGCGTCGATGAGCGGATGACGCGCCCGGATGAGCGAGAACGACGTATCCGTCCGGACAGTGGGTTTGAACGCCTTCATATCCAGTGCAAGGCGGGCTTTTGCAAGCAGGACGTCGATTTCCAGCATGGCCTTATAGCTGTACTGGAACTGCGGCTCAATGGCTGCGACCTGACCGGTAAATGCTACCAGGATACGCTCGATCTCCTGGGCTTCCTGTGCGCGGTACTGTAAAATGCGTGCGTTTGCCTCCACAACAGCCTGAGGCTCGACGAAGACGGTCGCACCGGTAGACGAGACGTCATGGATGATACCGCTCACCTCACCGCGATACTCGCTTTTGACAGGAACGACATAACGGCCATTTCGGATGGAGACGACGCTCTCCTGTAAGTACTTGGAGGTGTCCATATTCCGGACCATGCTTTCCAGACGGTCGCGGATGCTGTTTTCAGTCGCACGGATCTTCTTGCGCAGGTCGTTCAGGGTGTGCGATGCCGTATCTGCCATTGCATCCGGTGCAAGGATGGCACTCGAGATCTGCTGCTCGAGGCCCGGCTGAGGAGCCAGCGCATAGAATAAGTCGTCCGTCGGAAGTGCATCGTGTTCCGAAGAGCCGTACCAGCTGACGAGATTCTGAAAGTTGCGAAGCGCACCGGCCACCATCAGCAGTTCACCCATTGAGAGGACACCGCCCTTGACGGCGCGGGCGGCCAGCTGACTGACGCCCTCTACTCCACCGAAGCGGGGCGAGCCGTTCTTGATGAGCAGTGAATTGATGGCATCGGTCTGTTCCAGCGCATACCGCACTTCATCGGGGTCGCACTGAGGTTCGATGGCAAGGAGCTTTTCGCGGGACTCTTTGCACACACAGCCCTCCGCCGCCCGGGCAATGATCTTGTCCAGTTCCAGCGTTTTCAAATAACTTGTTTCCATAGTAATTCCCTATACTAAATCGATTTTTTGATTTTTCACGACAGAACAGATCTCAGGAAGTCGTAGCTCTTCAAAGGCTTGTCCAGATGCGTCAGAGCGTACTGTTCTGATACGGCCGCAAGCTTTGCCAGACTGCCCACAGAGATGCGAAAGCCGAATATCTTCTTATCCTCGACCAGACAGATATGCCGCAGCGCAAACAGCGCCCCGGCGTCCAGATTGCACTTCTTCCCCGCCTTTTGGGCGCAGGATTCGCAGAGCAGACAGCCCTCCGCCGGGTCGAGATAAAAGGCAGGGCCGTCGTAAGTGCCGCAGTCGCGGCAGTAGACCAGCTGCGGCAGAAATCCGCATTCGCTCATGGTACGCAGCTCAAATACGGCCTTGATGACCCTGAGGTCGGCCTTTTTCTCGCTTATCATGTAAAAACAATTCAGGAGAAGTCTCAGTTCTTTTGCGGCTTCGTCTCCTGTGGGCGAAAGCGCCGAGGCCATTTCCGCCATATACATGGCAAGGCTCATCCCCTCGATGGAGGACGAGATGCCGTGGAAGACGTTTTTGACATCCGCCTCTCGCACTGTATACATATTCCGTCCGGGGACAAGCACGAACTCCGAGTAACAAAAAAGCCCGCAGGCGCTGAACAGTTTGCTTTTCAGCCGCAGGCTGCTCTGCGCAGAGGCCGAGATGACTCCCAGCCCCGGCGTCAGAAGCGTGATGATCCGGTCTGATTCTTTATACCGGGTCTCTTTCAGGACAAGGCCCGGGGTCACAATGGTATCCATCTGTTTTTTCTCCTGCCGGGGCGGTGAGCCGCTGCTGAGCGAGCTGCCGCCTGTAGTCCAGATAACACAGAATATCACCGGTGCAGGCAAACGTCTGCCAGCTGAGTTCCACATCCATCGGACAACGCTCCCTTCTTTAAGGTATAGTATCACCTCTAGGGTACTGCGCTATCCCCGGGAAATCTGTCCTGTTATGAGGCTCAGCGGTTGGGCTGCTGCTTAAAACCGAAATTGTTGAGCATGAACTCATTATCGCGCCAGTCGGCTTTGACCTTCACCCAGCACTGTAAGTTGACACGGCAGCCGAGGAATTCTTCGCAGTCGGTGCGGGCTGCACTGGCGATCTTCTTCAGCATCGCGCCGCCCTTGCCAATGACCATGCCCTTGTGGCTCTCCCGCTCACAGTAGATGTTCACGTCGATGTCCACAAGGTCGGTGCCGGGGCGTTCCTTGAAGCGCTCGACCACGACCGCAATGCCGTGCGGGATCTCGTCGCGCATATAGAGCAGAGCCTTTTCACGGATAACTTCCGCTACAAGCTCCTTCTCAGGCATATCGGTGTAGGCATCATCGTCAAAATAATGCGGGCCTTCCACGGCATAGCGGCTCAGGGCGTCGAACAGTTCCTCACAGTGGTCATTATCGCGGACACTGACGGTATAGACCTCATCAAAGACGCCCAGCGCTTTCAGCTCCGCCTTGCGGGCCTCGAGGTCCGCCGGGTCCTTGACGAGGTCGGTCTTGTTGATGACCGCGATGGCCGGGCCGCCCTTTTTCAGAGCCTCGACCAGAACCATCTCCGATTCATTCAGCGCGCCGTAGGGCTCGAACAGCATCATGGACACATCGACGTCAGCAATGGAGTCGCTGGCCGTCTTGTCCATCCGTTTGCCCAGCTTATTGTGGGGCTTATGTACGCCGGGAGTGTCCAGCAGAACGTACTGCAGAGGCCCCCGGGTGATGACGCCAGTAATACGGGTACGGGTGGTCTGGGGCTTGGAGGTGACGATAGCAACCTTCTCCCCCACCAGCAGATTCGTCAGGCTGGACTTGCCCACGTTCGGGCGGCCAATGACCGCCACGAACACAGAGGATGTATCATAATGGCCCTGGATCGGTGTTTCGTTTTTCAAAATAGAACTCCTGTCTTTTTATTCCGTGTAGCTCACCGTGCGGGGCAGACCCAGTTGGATGAGGACAGCTTCTTCCTTCTCACGCATCCGCATGGCTTCCAGACCGCCGTTCTCGTGGTCATAGCCCAGCAGATGGAGCATGGAGTGGACCGTCAGGAAAGCGACCTCTCTCTGCAGCGGATGGCCGTAGAGAGTCGCCTGCTCCTGTGCGCGCTCCATGCTGATGACGATGTCACCCAGCATCTTGCAGCCGTTGTTCTCGTCCACGTCATAGACGCCGTTCTCACCCAGAGGGAAGCTCAGCACATCCGTGGGCATCGGCTTGTTGCGGTACTGGTTGTTCAGCTCAGCAATGGCTGCGTTGTCCACGAAGGTCACGCTGATCTCCGCCGGGTCGTCAAAATGCTCATATTCCAGCACAGCATTGCAGGCGCGGCGGATGAGGATGCGAAGGCCCGAGGGGACCTTGATCGCTTTCTGCGAGTTGGTGATCAAAACTTTATTGGACATAAATCGTCCGCTCCTTTCGTTTCTACATTCTATTGAGCGAATGCCCCCGGTTTCTGTGGTATGCCGCCGGGGTTGTTTTTTTCAGTGTTTAGCCGGGTGGGCAGCGGCCTCGTAGGCTTTGATGATCTCCTGCACCAGACGGTGACGCACCACGTCTTTTTCGGTGAAGTAGCACTGCGCGATGCCGTTCACGCCCTTGAGCACCTGAAGTGCATCCACAAGGCCGCTGCGGGTGCGGTCGGGCAGGTCGATCTGAGTGACGTCGCCGGTAACGACCACTTTAGAGCCGACGCCCATGCGGGTGAGGAACATCTTCATCTGCTCCGGGGTGGTGTTCTGCGCTTCGTCGAGGATGATGAAGGAATCGTCCAGCGTCCGGCCGCGCATATAGGCCAGCGGTGCAACCTCGATGATCTGCTTTTCCACCAGACGCTCATAGGTCTCTGCGCCCAGCATATCGAACAGGCCGTCGTACAGGGGCCGCAGATAGGGGTCTACCTTCTGCTGCAGGTCACCCGGCAGAAAGCCCAGCTTCTCGCCTGCCTCCACCGCCGGGCGGGTCAGCACGATGCGGGAGACATCTTTGGCCTTGAACGCCTTGACAGCCATGGCCACAGCAAGGTAGGTCTTGCCGGTACCCGCCGGGCCGACGCCAAAGGTGATGGCGTTGTTCCGGATGGAGTTGAGGTACTCTTTCTGGCCCAGGGTCTTGGGACGGATGGGCCGGCCTTTGACCGTCACCGTCACGAAGTCTTCGGTCAGCTCCCGGACGCGCTTTTCCTCGCCGTCATGCGCAAGGCTCAGGCAGTAGCGCACCGTCTGGTCTTCCAGCGGCGTATGGTTCTCGATAAGGAGAAGCATCCCCTCCACAGCACGGGCCGCAGCTGCAACATTGGCCGGTTCGCCTGAAATGCGCAGCATCGTACCGCGGCACACCGCCGTCACCGAAAATTCTTTCTCCAGCATACGGATGTTCCGGTCACAGTTCCCGAATACGGCGGCTGCGATCTCTACGCTGTCTAATTCAATGCTCTTTTCTGCCATGCGGCTCCTCCTGAATGTCACTAGATTCTGCTTCTATTGTACCACCAAAACAGCGCGAAGAAAACTATGAAAATTGCACAAAATTTTTCAACCGCATATGGCGGTTTGGCAGAGCACTCGAAACCTGCTCTATCAGCCTTTTCAAAGTCGTCTTTAGGACAGCTGCTTCGTTTGCATTGCTTTCCCCGGAGGCTTGTGCTATACTTTGCTCAGAGGCCTCCGGCAATCTACTCCTTGAATCTTCGGATTCTACGTGGGTACCACCGGAGGCTTCTACCGATTTTGTAAATGGCACACCTTCAATCTTGACGTTTTGCCCATGATAGGATATAACTACCTATAGAGCCATAGCGTTGCAGTTCAATAGGCAATCGGAAGCCTAACGACTTCAACAACGCTGTGGTTCTTTTTTGTCTGCGGAAACATACAACACCTCACTTCGAAAGGCATTTTCGCAGCCAAACAAAAATCCCCGAAAAGCTAGGCGCGGAGCCACTTTTCTGGGATTTTTGTTGTTTTATATTCTGTTACTCCTGCATATAAGCCAGTGCCTTATCGAACAGCGGCAGATATTGGCTTTCGATACGGTCAAAAATCGCTCTTGCAGTCGCCTCATCATAAATATGACTGGTCAAATTGCGGTCGTTCAGCAGCTCCAGCCACACTTTCGAATCCTCTATCATGCCGAAAGCAAAAGCCTGCTTGATGACCTCTTTCGGACTGTTGATATTGGTATATCCCTGGTCGAGCAGATATTCCCTCATAGTTTTCCATGCAAGTTCCGTGCAAAACTCAAAGCGCTGGATGGCACCATCCCGCACAGAATCCAGCGGGTATTTCTTATAATCATCCAATGCCTCACGCAGCCGCTTCACAGCTTCCTTAAGATAGTTATATTTTTCATGCAGCTTATCCATCAGCTCTACACCATCCTTTTCAATGTTTGCAACAAAGGCGGGATTCATCCCGTCCTGCATATGGACAATATCAAATTTCAGCAGCGTGGGCAGGTCTTCGCATTCCATCCAAAATTCTGCTCGGTTGTCTGGCGGCATCCCGTACACGGCCAGATCCATGTCGCTGTTGGGGCGGTTGTCCCCTCTGGCCCGTGAGCCAAACAGCACGAGCCGCTTTGCCCCGAATCGCCGGGCCAGTGCAGCCAGCCGCAAATACAATTCATCCATATTCCCTGCTCCTTTTATACCTGATATGGTCCAGCTGATAATGCAAGCTTTAATTACTGAAGTCCTGAGGCTCATCTGAATTGCGGTGAGAAGGCAATCATTCTACTTTAGAGGGAGCCTTTTGGGAAACTGCCTCTTTTTTACGTTGTCAGCTTTTCTGCTATACGCTCGAGTAGTTCCCAGTCCTTCGGCTCTAAGTCGGCCAACATGACAACCAATCGCTTACGAAATTCTTTGTCGTCATTACGTGCAATCTCTGCAGCAAAGTCCATAATTTTATCGCTGGCGGCAGTTGGCGCTGCGAACATTTCACCTTCTCCGGTGCGCAGCCATGATTCATTGACGCCAAATTCGCGGCAGATGTCACTAATTGTACGTTCACTGGGAGATTTAGCACCAGAACAAAGTTCGGATGCAAACGGCTGTGAAATGTGCAACCTGTTTGCAAAGTCGATTCTTTTTAATCCAAGCTCTTCAAGAATTTTTTTAATACGTTCGTTCATCGGTTTTCGCCCCCCTTACAATCTGCATTGTATCACGCAGGTAAAGCCATGTCAACAAAAGAGTATAGCTCGGCTATGATTTTGTTCTTATCGATGCCACTTGGCTATTCCGTAGTTACTTACAGATAAAGCCAAACAAAAATCCCCGAAAAGCCAGGCGCGAAGCCACTTTTCGGGGATTTTACTTTGGAGCTACTGATCCGATTCGAACGGACGACCTGCTCATTACGAGTGAGCTGCTCTACCGGCTGAGCCACAGTAGCACATTGCGATCTCTGCAACGTGTGATATTTTACCATAAAAGCCGGGAGCTGTCAAGATTGATTCGCAACTTTGTCCCTCTGTGTTTGATTCGGCTCCTTTGCAAGGACGCGGCTCAGCTCACAGACCACAAAGCAGCAGCCGAGAAACACCAGCAGCGCACAGTCGGGCGGGAGGCGGCGCATCGTGGTCACGCGGCCGCACAGGGTGCTGAACGTCTCCTGCGCCCGCTGAGGAAGCAGAAGATAGAATATCAGCAGCGAAAGCGGCAGATGGAGCAGCCGGGCGCGGTAGAGCGGGCGGAGGGTCATCTCGGGCGGGCAGATGGTCCGCACCTGCATCAGGACAGAAAGCCCCTGCACGCTCAGCGCCGCGCAGCACAGCATACTGGCGAACCGGCCGCTTTTTGCAGCCAGGTCACAGCCGGAGCAGACCTCTAAAAGCATCGCGCAGAAAACGCCTGCACCCGAGGGCAGCACTTCCCCCGCTCCTGCGGCCAGCATCCGGAAAAACAGGACGAAGCCGCAGAGCTTGAGGTAGGTCTGGGCCGCCTGCGCGATGATGCCGTCCAGCCGGAGAGGCTGCGAAGCGGTCGGGACAGCGGGGTGCGCCATTGACCCAAGCGTCCCTCCCAGCCGCGCCAGAAGCGCGGCGGACAGATAGCCCGCCGCCACCTGTGCAAGGAACAGCAGGACGCCCAGCTCTGCACTGCCCAGCATGGACTGCCCGACAGCCAATATCACAAAGGACGGGCCGGAACAGACACAGGCCGGGAGGAGCGCATCGGCCTCCCGCGCGGTGAGCTGCCCGGAGCGGACGGCCCCGGCGGCGGCACTTGCTGCGGGGGCAAAGCCGCCCAGAGAGCCGATGAGCAGCACCCGCCCCGCCGCCGGAGCGCGGACCCCGATGAGCCTTGCCGCCGGGCAGAAGGGCAGCCCCAGCACATCCGCCGCCGGGCATTGGATGAGCAGCGTAGACACGATGAGGAACGGGAACAGCGAAAGCAGCAGCGGGCCGCCGCAGAGCGCCAGCCCCTCCCGCAGGGCCTGCGCGCAGGCATCCGGCGCGGCAAACGGCAGCAGACCCGCGGCCAGCGCCATCAAAAAATACCCCACGCCCCGGATTTTCTCTTTCTGAATCATACGCGCACCCTCCATTTCCATATATATGTGGTAATTGGCAGCGGTTTGCATGGCGGGAGGGAGCAGCGTGGGAAGAAAACGAAAGCAAACGCATTCCCTGCGCGGCTGGTTCCGGCGGATGTTCCGTCAGCCGCCCGGGGACTTCTACGGACGGGCTTCGGTCTACCTGAGCGGCAGAAGGATGGAGATCGAGCAGTTCCGGCGCATCCGCTCCTACGAAGAAGGCAAGCTCTGTCTCGAGCTGGGGCGCGGCACTCTGACGGTCTACGGCGACGATTTGAAGATAGAGACACTCTCCGCCCGGAGGCTCACCCTGCGGGGGCAGATCTTGCGGACCGATTTTTCAAAGGAATAGGAGCTTTCTACCATGGAATGGACTCAGCTCTGGGCGGGCATCACCTTTGCGGCGCAGAACGGCGATGCCGAAGGTCTGCTGACTGCTGCGGCCGCAGGCGGGCTGCACCTCTCCGACATCGTTCCCCGGCCCGGCGGGTTCTCGGCCCGGTGCGCCGCATGGCATTATCGGAAACTGGCCGCTCTAGCCCGCAGACGGCGGGTGCGGCTGCGCATCCAAAAACGGCAGGGTCTTTTCTTTTGCATCCGTCCCCTTCTCCGGCGGCGGGGGCTCTGGGCCGGATGCCTTGTCTTTCTCCCTCTGCTGCTCTGGCTGCAGGGCTTTGTCTGGTTCGTCGAACCGGTGGGCCTGACGCCCGGCCAGCAGGCGCGGGCCGCCGTCGTCCTGTGGGAGGCAGGGCTTTTCCCGGGAAATGCCGTCACACAGGAAAAGCTCGCCGCCGGAGAATATGCCCTGCTCCAGAGCGGTGAGTTTTCCTGGGCCAGCCTCAACTTTATGAAGGGAAAGCTGGTGGCGGAAGCGGCTGCGGCGAAACCGGTGCCGGACATCGCGGCCGGGACGCTCCACGGCCTCCGGGCCAGGGTGTCCGGCACGGTCGTTCGCACCAACCTCGTCAGCGGGACGATGCTCGTCGTCCCCGGCCAGGCCGTAGAAGCCGGTCAGGGCCTCATCGGGACAGCCCGCGCCGAACGGGATGGAACGCTCATCTTTCAGCCTGCGGCGGGCAGCGTCCGGGCGCAGTTCGAGTGGGAAAACGAGCAGGATACTGCCCTGATGCTGCCCATCGAACAGCTCACAGGGCGGCAGGCCGTGCATCGGACGCTGTTCTGGGACGGCCATGCTGTCGCTCTGCCCTCCCTACATCCTGCTCCGGGCAAGGCAGAGGCCGCAGCCATTGTCCGGCACTATCAGCCAGAAGCCCTCGGGCTTCCCGTTCCTGTTTTTATCGAAGAAACGACATATTATTACAAAGTCCCTACTGATTTGGAGCGGACCGAAGAGCAGGCTCTGGCCCTTGCAAGGCTGCAAAGTAAACAAGCTTTACAGCAAAATTGGCCTGATTTTGAGCTTCTGGCCCGCAAAGAGGACGTCTCCGTCGAAGAAAACACCCTCCACTACCGGGTCATCTACACCATCACCGCCGACATCTGCAAATGAAAACGCCGCACAGCCCCGAGCATATCTGCTCCGGCCATGCGGCGATTTATGATGATGGATTTTTGTTACTTCTCTTCCGGGGTCGTCTCGGCCAGAAGCTCGTTCAGGTCGAACTCATACTTCGTGTGGCAGAAGTGGCAGACCACCTCACACTTCGGGTCTTCGTCCCGGAGCTTTACCAGCTCTTTGCGGCCAAGGCTGAGGAGCATATCCTTCGTGCGCTCCTTGCTGCAGTCGCACCGATACTTCACCTCGCGGGTATCGAGGACCTGCGGGTCGAAGCCCGCCATTGCCAGCTCCATCATATCCTGCGGGGTCTTCCCTGCCCGGAGCAGCTCGGTGACGGAAGGCATGGCGGCGATGTTCTGCTCCAGACGGGTGATCTCGGCATCGGTCGCGCCCGGCAGGAGCTGCAGCAGATAGCCGCCGGCGCAGGCGATGGACAGGTCCTTGTCCACCAGAACGCCCAGCGCACAGACCGTGGGGATCTGCTCACTGACTGCATAATAGTTGGTAATATCCTCTGCAATCTCGCCAGAAACAATCTCTACCTGCCCAATGTAAGGCTGCCCAGAGCCAAAATCGCGCAACACGCCGAACAGGCCGTCACGCCCCACTGCACCGCCGACATCGAGCTTTCCATTCGGCTTGAGGGGCAAATCCACCCCAGGATGTTCCACCCAACCACGGCAATTCCCGCGGCTATCTGCAATCGCCACAACCGACCCCAATGGCCCTCCACCGTTGATCTAGAAGGTCAACGAGGCGTCATCCTTTTTGAGCATGCCTCCCATGATCGAGGCGCCCGTCAGTAAGCGTCCAAGCGC
>OJSM01001317.1_pt1 | contig 17581 bp, 10 predicted proteins | sample 1599431 | NCBI WGS metagenome assembly OJSM01 (sample SAMN04168659, study PRJEB22393) | human gut metagenome | biome: human gut microbiome; feature: stool | host: Homo sapiens | collected 2014-05-12 | reverse complement strand
ATATTTATGCAGGGGTTTCCGACCAATAGTGACGTGTAGATCTCAGTGCGTGCCGAGTCATTTAATTATAGTGGCATGTTCCGTACCCACATAGCGGAACTGAGTGTTGGATGCAATATGACCCGTAGCTGTGGTTTTACTAAGCGGATACCGCTGAATAAAACCGTAACGAATGGAATTTTTCTCAAGCCACCTGAACTCTTTTGTTGTACCAAAATCCACATCGGGACTTTCCGCAGAGGCCAGCTGTACCGCCATACCTGTTTGCAGTTCACTGTAATTGCCGGGCTGTACGGTTGTTTTGGCGTCTTCCTGCGCGCGGATTCTCGTATAACCTCCGCTGTCCATCAGCCGCTGTACCTCTTGTTCATATTGTGCCTGCTGTGTTTCTTTATCAACATATCCACCCGTTACGTTTAACAGGCATCCGTCACGTTTGGCATCTTCCAGCATGTTTTCCAGTGCGGGAAGAATCCGTTCTTCTATTTGAACTCCCTCAAATTCGGTCAGCCCGATGGAAAAATCTGATGTTAACTGCCTGTTTTTATTAACCAGTACCAAATTAAAGGAATCATCATATACAGGCAACACCGCAGCGTAAGTCTGTGCGGAATCAGACCCGGTTGTTTCTCTGCCGCTTTGCAGAGGTCCTTGCAACATCATCCATATGACCACACCTGCCGCTGCAATAAAAACAACAACTGCTGCCGCGACACTTGTCATCATGATACGCAGACGTTTGACATCATCTGCATGTTTCCACCCCTTACGAGTGTGCATGACTTTTTCTGCTCGAATCTTTTCAAGCAGAAAGAAAGCTGGCTCGTCATTTGGGTCTTGAGGTACAAGTTTGCCTTGTATTGCCCATTGGAGTATGCTGTTTTTTAATTGTTTCCCATTCATAATTCGTAATCCTCTTCTTTTATTCCAAGTTCTCCTTTACTCATGGCATTAGCAATATCTATCTTCAATTCTTCATCATAATCTTGCCCGTTCATGAAGCAATTCACGATACGTAACAATAATTCCTGATCTATATTGGAAGCAGCAACGTGATAAACAATAGACTCTAATTGTCGCATGAAAACACACGCCTGCCAGTAATAGGCATTTTTATGTAAGAAATAAGCTCCAAGAGTAAGAGCAATGCGCTTGTTCCCATCGTTGAAATAATGACCGGAGCAGAACTTGAAAACAAGGTACGACAATTTATCCGCAAAAGATGGATAATACAAATCATTTTGCATGAAATCAAAGGTGGCAAGGATGCCACCTTCATCACGCACACCCTCAAAACCACCATCACTGGCATCTATCATGCGATGATAAATATTCAACGTTTCATCATAATTGATGTATTTTATTTCATCACTCATCCTCTGCTTGTTTTAACCGTTTAAGCACATCTTTATTTTCTTCCAAAATGTGGTCAAAATCAATAGATTGGTCGCCTATAAAACGTTCGAACTCTTCGGGTGTTACAGCTTTCAGATAATTAGCAATATTCCCATGATAAGCATCACGGAAACTATAATCTCTTGAAGCCATCTTTGTTCGTGCATCATTTAAATATGGCTTTTGCATAGGATGCTCAGCAAGTTCATTGACAATATCTTCGACTTCTTCCATGGTTAATTTAACGTTATGTTTTGCCTTATACTGTTCCTGAATGACAGCTCCCACACCATTTTCAAAAGAGGATATTACAAGTAATACTTCTGCATAAAGCGTATGGCGCACATTGTCCTTGGCATTTAAATTGAGTACTTCACGATATTCTTTTGCGTTCTCTTTGAACACTGCTTTGTAAATAAGGTCTGTAACTTGTGCATACTTATAGGTTTGATGCCCGTTTACGCATTGATTGATTGCAGAAGTAAGATTTTTGCGATAGTTTTCTTCAGTGATTGCAGCAGGTATGTAATGTACATCCCTACGATTGATGAATTTTGTTCCCCCACCTGTCTTTTCATTGATGGTAGCTATTACCAAATCTAAAATCATACTACGTACAGCTTTTGCTTTTTCACTTTCCGTTAACAACATGCCGATGTTTAAAAATGCCCGGAAACTGAACAAACCGAGTTGAGTGGTTTTGCTCGCCTCTTTTATAAGGTGAGCAAAGTGCAATTTAAACTCTTTCAGTGACTTACCCTTACATAAAACATATCCATTATGTTTTAGCTCATCACTATTCAACGAAAGATAACGGTCTATGGTAGACGTATCTACTTCATAGAAATCGGCAACCATTTTTTTTGTAAATCGATACTCTCCATCAAATAGCATTCCCGTTATATCAAGGTGTTTTTGTATCCTATCAACTGCAAAACGATTGTTCAGCACATTCTGGCGCTCGATATCGGAGACTGTCAAATCTTTCATAATTTATCCATTAAATTGATACTCAACATGTACTAAATCAGTCTAACTTAATTTCTATACCCAAAATCTTCTGTATTTCGGACAATGTCTTGTCTATCTCATGGTCAAGAGCTGCACGCTTTTTGAAATAGTCAGCAAGCAATTCTGCTGGAGGAAGAATTTCTTCCTCTTCTTTCGGAAACTTACATTGATCGAAATTACAATCCAATGCCATTAACTCCTCCACTGTAAAACAGCGTGATTTTTCGTTTCCGTCTTCAGTGATTATCTCTTTCCTATCGTTCCACCATTTCATGATAGGTTGACAATGCTCTAATCTCATTGGCTTAGTTTTAGAGAAGTGTTTATATCCTTCCGGCATATCCATTCGATAGAACCATGTTTCTTTAGTCTTGTAGTTGTCAGTACTGTCCTCTGCTTTTTCATTATTGAAGAACAACACATTGGTTGCGATGGAAGTATAAGGTGAAAAAATGCTTCCCGGTAAACGGATGATGGTATGCAGATTAAAATCCCGTAGCATTTTGGCCTTAATGGCAAGCTTAGCACCATCTACTCCAAAAAGGAAACCATCAGGTACAATGACAGCCGCACGGCCATCCGCTTTTAGGCGATACATAATCAAAACCATAAAAAGGTCGGAGGTTTCGCTACTTCGGAACTCCATTGGAAAATTACTCTTAGCTGCAATATCTGTACTACCTCCGTAAGGAGGATTCATGGCTATGACATTTACTTTGTCACACTCTTTAAAGTCTGACATTTTTATACCCAAAGAATCACAATGCCGTATGTTAGGAGCTTCAATGTTGTGGAGTAGCAGGTTGGTAATAGAAAGCAGATAAGGTAATGGTTTCCATTCTTGTCCCAAAATGGATTGCTGAAACAAACGCCCATCATTTGTAGTCTGTATCTGCGGAGCTAAATAATTGAGTGCAGAAGTAAGGAAGCCACCTGTACCAGATGTGAAGTCTCCAACAATTTCTCCCAATTGTGGATTAAGTTGTTGAATGATGAAATCGGTCAGTGCCCGTGGAGTATAAAACTCTCCGGCATTTCCGGCAGATTGCAAATCTTTCAAAATCCCTTCATAGATATCACCAAACATGTGGCGGTCTTCAGCATCATCAAATTCTATTTCATTGATGATGTTTATAACTTGGCGAAGCAGTACGCCATTTTTCATGTATTGATTCAGGTCTTCAAAAACTTCTTTTACAATAGCTTTTGAGCGTGGCGTTTCGTGTGTAATATCCAATCCTTTTAATGTTGGGAATAATTCGTTGTTAATGAAAAACAGTAAAGATTCTCCTGTCAAGGCGTTTCCGTCTTTCTCATCAACCGCCCAGTTCCTCCATCTTAATTTATCGGGTATTATGGACTCAAATGTTTGCTTCTCTTTCTTTGCCTTGTACTCCCATGTTTCTTCTTGAGTGTCATATACTTTTAAGAAAAACATCCATACCATTTGTTCTATCCGTTGAGCATCACCATTGATACCCGCATCTTGGCGCATGATATTCTGTAGACGTTTTACTATATTATTTACAGCCATATTTATTTTTATTTTATGCTACGTTATAAATTTCTGTTTCCAGTTCTTTTAGAGCCTTTTCAAAATTAGACAAGCCACCAAATAGTTTGACTATCTTTGGCGGTGTACCAATTTTGTTGAAAGGAGCATTATCCAAGATATCTTCATCTTCAATATCAAGAATACCATTGTTTGCATATTTTTCGAGCAAAGCTTCCAGTACCTTACGGGCTTTACCTTCGTATTTGGCAAAATAATTGCGCTTCTTCACGTTATTAGCACGTTCTCGCCTTGTTAATGGAGTTTGATCATAAGCTATATGACAAATTATATCGAAGATATCAGCTTCGGCTAATGCCGGATTCTTCGCACGGACGGCATCTACCAATACATGGTAATCTTGTAGTTCTTCTACTATAGCCTTTTTACGTTCCGCTTCTGTCCAATTCTTTATAAAATCATGAAGAGTTGCATATCGTTTGCGTATTTGTTTCTTCGTGAAATCAGTAATGCTTTCAGTCCGCATGGTTTTACCGTCTTCTCCTAAAAAGGAGACGATTTCTGTTGATATACAGATTTCCTCACCATTGACTAAATATTTCTCAACCTTTTTGTATTCTACAGGTGGTTCATGTACAACTTTGGGAGGAGTGCTCACTGGTGAATAAGGCTTTGGGTGAGTAACGGGCGGTTCAGGGTCACCATCAAAAGCCGGATCCTTGAATTTAGCTGTGGCATTGCGAAAATCAAGTATTTCTAAGTGCCATTTACCTTTATCTGTACGTAATCTGGTTCCACGGCCAATAATCTGTTTGAACTCTGTCATACTACCAATTTCTTTATCAAGAACTATCAGACCACAGGTTTTACAGTCTACACCTGTTGCCAACAATTCGGAAGTGGTAACTATTGTAGGGTAAGGCTGGTCAACGTCAATAAAGTTATCCAACTGTTTTTTACCCACATTATCATCCCCTGTTATACGCATCACATAACGGGAATCCTTGTGACAAAGATCGGCATTCATTGTCACTAACAAAGAACGCATGACTTCTGCTTCATCTATATCCGAACAGAAAACAATAGTTTTTGTCATGCGCCCGATTTGTTTTAACATTTTGGTAATACGATACGCTACGACTTCCCGGCGTTTTACAAATGCGATATTTCTACCAATATCTTTGCGTTGATAGAATTTTTGTTCTATTAATCGATTATGCAAGTCCATTTCGTCCTTTTCAGGCATATATCCTTGCATATCTATATTGATATAGCTGTTGGTAACTCGATAAGGGGCAAGGAATCCATCTTGAATGCCTTGTAATAATGAGTAGATGTATATAGGTTCGCCAAAATAGTCCAGATTATTCGCTCCATCTTCGGCCTTTGGAGTTGCTGTAAGTCCAATTTGGGTTGCGGAAGAGAAGTATTCCAGTACTTTTCGCCACGCAGAATCGTCTTTTGCACTGCCTCGGTGACACTCGTCCACAATGATAAGATCGAAGAATGAAGATTGTACTTGCTTAAATGGATCTTCTTTATTCTCGTCATTTGATATCAATTGATGGTACAAAGCCATGTAAACTTCAAAAGCCGAATCTATTTTAGCATTTTGCATCTTAGTCATCACTTTTTTAAATGGCTTAAAGTCTTGTACCATAGTTTGGTCTATAAGAATATTTCTGTCTGCCAAATATAGTATTTTTTTCTTCAGACCAGAAGTACGTAACCGATGAATGATTTGGAAGGCAGTGATGGTTTTACCTGTACCGGTTGCCATGACAATCAGTACTCGATTTTGTCCTTTTGCTATAGCTTCAACTGTACGATTGATGGCGATACGCTGATAATATCGTGGCTCATAAGTATATGGACTTGAATAGAAAGGCTGCGAGATAGTAATTAATTCTTTGGGAGTGAAACCTTTGAATTCAACAAGACGTTTGTAAAGGCTTTCAGGTGATGGAAAATCTTCTAGTGTCAGTTCTCGCTCTTTGCCAGTAAGAAAGTCATGTTCTAAGAAACCGTCGCCATTAGAACTATAGGCGAATGGAATATCAAGGATTTGTGCATATTCCATAGCTTGCTGCATACCTCCACCTAACGGCTTAGTGTTGTCTTTTGCCTCAACAATGGCTATGGGGTGATTGGGCGAACTATGTAATAAATAGTCGGCTTTTTTCCCTTTTTGGCGGGCATGAACATTCCCTTGAAATATTACTCTACCATCGGTAAAATAATATTCCATACGTATCAACTTGTTTGTCCATCCGGCATTTGTAATAGACGGAGTAATGAAACGCAACTTTATATCTTCTTCAGTTAATGTTTTCTTATCCATAATCACCGTTTTTAACTTCTGATAATTGTATATTATCAGAAGTTACAAAGATAATGAAGGAGGCTGGTATTCAAAAATTTTTAGTCTAAATATACTTTCTCCCAATTAATTTAGATGTTTTGTGCAGAATTATGCTGTATATATAAATAAAGGAAATGCATTTCTTTATTTTCGAGTTACTTTGAAAGCAAGCCAAGGTAAAATGTAGTAATAAGAGCGGTTGTCAACTCATTATCTCAAAATCGGTCACTTCTCCCAAAACTTTTGTAATAAGGCGATAAGAAATTTATTCCAAACTTACCAAAAAATAGTTGTAATAGTGACTGACTCCTCCTAAGATTTTAGTTGACCGGCATAGATTTGATTCATCACGGATGTGCCAATGAACCGACGTAATATAAATGTGGTGTATGTATCAAAATGTCAGACTGTCAAAGTGATATTCCTGAGCTTCGAGAATTTGCTTGTTTGTGGAGAACGGTGGCAAAGGTGTCCGGAATTGTCTTTATTTGGGAGTTGGATTTTTCGGATTGTTAGGGTTTGATGCTGATTGGATTTATTTTGTACCCTTGTTTTGTATTTACTATGCAGTTTGCTTCCAAATATTATCTATCTTGCTCTTTATTCTTTTTTTGGATAGCTCTGTTTCGGGGGGCAACTAGCGGAAAAACAGGTCGTCCGGTAGAGATTCAGATGTTTCTCTACGACACTCTTATCGTTTCTCTACGACATTCGCATCGTTCCTCGTAGAGTCTCGGAGTGTTTGAAGTAATGAAATTGTAATTAATGTGCCGGAATAAATGCATTTATATCCGGATAAAGTGATAATATGCAGTTTTTGCTGCATGTTATTGCGACTCTTTATGCAGTTTTTCTTCTGGTTGTAGCAGAACTCTAAAAGTTCTTGTTATTAAAACAAGTGATATTCGTGCAAAATATTTGTTTATTCCTTGTTTTAATGACTTTTGTACAAAATCTCCGAAGGATAAATTCATGCTGCAAGGGGGAGAGGCTGACTGACTTTTCCTTTGGGTAAGATTCTCCATATCCATGATGTTTTTGTCTATTGATTACTGTCCTTTTTTAAGCTTCCTTTGCATATGATAAACATTATTCTTATGAGTGTATAATCTTGTAATGAAATTAAGTGATGATTTAAAATAATTATGTATGGAAAAACACATGTTTGAGAAACTTTCTTTCCGGAAAGTATTTAAGTTCATTTTGGCCTTGTTGCTGTTTTCCTGTAGTGTATCGGGTTATGCGGAAGTACTCGATAACAGAGTGGTAAAGGGGGTAGTTAAAGATGAATTGGGTGAACCGCTACCTGCTGTAACCGTAGTAGTAAAGGGTACGACCAACGGAGTAACTACTGACCTGGATGGTGAATATACACTGTCTAATGTGCCAGCCGGATCTACATTGGTATTTTCTTTCTTAGGAATGCAGACTCAGGAAATTGTAGTGAGAAATCAGAAACGTATTGATGTGGAAATGAAAGAAGATGCTGTCAGTATTGATGAAGTAGTGGTGGTAGCATTTGGTACGCAGAAAAAAGAGAGTATGGTTAGTTCTATCCAGACGGTAAAACCTGCGGCTTTAAAGGTACCTTCCAGTAACCTTACTACTGCATTGGCGGGGCGTATGTCCGGTTTGATAGCTTATCAGCGCAGTGGTGAACCGGGGCAGGACAATGCTGACTTTTTTATCCGTGGTGTGACAACTTTCGGCTATAAGAAAGATCCGTTGATTTTGATTGATGGTATTGAAACTACTTCTACTGAACTGGCACGTTTGCAACCGGATGATATAGCTGCCTTCTCTATCCTGAAAGATGCTACGGCTACGGCGTTATATGGTGCACGTGGTGCCAATGGCGTCATTCAGGTACAGACAAAAGAAGGTAAGGAGGGGCCGGCTAAGGTCAGTCTGCGTGTAGAGAATTCCTTCTCTTCCAATACATCGAATATAGAGCTGGCAGATCCGATCACTTATATGCAAATGGCGAATGAGGCGGTAACAACACGCAATCCGTTGGCTCCTTTGGCATATTCACGTGAGAAAATAGCCAATACAATAGCCGGTAAGAATCCGTATCTGTATCCGGCTAATGACTGGCGCAAACTGATGACCAATCCGTTGGTAGCAAACCAGCGCGCTAACCTGAGTGTGAGCGGTGGTGGTAAAGTGGCTCGTTATTATATTGCTGCCACTTTTTCGAAAGATAATGGTAATCTGAAGAATGATAAGTATGCCGGTTATAAAAATAACATTGATCTGAGCACTTACCAGCTGAGATCGAATGTAAATATTAATCTGACGAAAACGACCGAAGCAATTGTCCGGTTGGCAGGTACATTTGATGATTATACCGGACCGCTTGATGGAGGAGATACGATGTATAAGAAGATTATGGTTTCCAATCCGGTATTGTTCCCGGCCTATTATCCTACTTCCGATCTTCCTTCTGCAAAACATGTGCTGTATGGTAACGCACTGTATAATAATAATGTGGAATATACGAATCCTTATGCGGAATTGACCAAAGGATATAAGGATTATTCTAAGTCGACAATGGATGCACAATTTGAATTGAAGCAGGATTTGTCATTTATCACGAAGGGATTGAATGTACGTGGTTTATTCAATACGTCCCGTTATGCTTATTTTGAAGTAGGTCGTGCATCGAGTCCTTATTTCTATAATGTAAGTTCTTATGACAAAGGTGGCTCATATTCTATTATGCAATTGAATGAGGATTCAAATCCGACGGAATACCTGGAGTCTACCGGTTCTTGGACAGATGTACAGTCTACTGTATATATGGAGGCTGCGATGTCTTATAACCGTTCTTTTGGGAACCATGATGTAAGCGGTTTGCTGGTATATCAGCGTCGTGAAAAAAGAGTATCGAACATTAAAGACGATTCACAAAAAGATAATCTGCAAAAGTCTTTGCCCTATCGTAATCAGGGATTGTCCGGTCGTTTTACCTATGCTTTTAATAATCGGTATATGGCTGAATTTAACTTCGGTTATAATGGTTCCGAACGTTTTTATCGTTCCGAGCGCTATGGCTTTTTTCCTGCTATCGGTATAGGTTATGATATTTCCAATGAAAAATTCTGGGAACCGTTGAAGAAGGTGCTCCCTAAGTTTAAATTGAAATATACGTATGGTTTGGTAGGAAATGATGCTATTGGTGACGAAGATGACCGTTTCTTCTATCTGTCTGAGGTAGATGCAAATGATAGTGGTAAGAGTTATGGTTTTGGTACGGACTTTAATTATACAAAGAACGGAGTAACAGTAAGGCGTTATGATAACCGGGATATTACCTGGGAAAAGGCTTATAAGTCTAATTATGGTCTTGAATTGTCGTTGTTTGACGGTCTGAATGTGCAGGTGGATTATTTTACCGAACATCGTACCAATATCCTGATGGACCGTGAGTCTATTCCTTCTACTATGGGACTTTCGGCAAAGGTACGTGCTAATGTGGGTGAGGCGAAAGCGAGAGGTCTGGATTTATCTGTAGATTATAACAAAGTGTTCCGGAAGGGGATGTGGTTGCAATTACATGGTAATTTTACGTATGCTCATAGTGAGTTCCTGAAATATGAAGAACCGGAATATAACGAAAAGTATAAACTCCACGTAGGGCAGTCGCTGAAACAGGAATATGGTTATATTGCAGAACGCCTGTTTATCGATGAGGCCGATGTGGCTAACTCTCCGAAGCAGACATTTGGCGAATATGGGGCCGGTGATATAAAATATCGTGATGTAAATGGTGATGGGCAGATTACTGAACTTGACCAGGTACCTATTGGTTTCCCGACAGTTCCGGAAATTATTTATGGTTTTGGCTTCTCTTTTGGTAGTGCACGTTTTGATGTTTCGGCTTTCTTCCAGGGATCTGCCCGTTCTACTTTCTGGTTGGATGCTAAAAACACTTCTCCGTTTGTACATGTATATGAAGACACTAACTGGGATAATGTATCAATGTGGAAAGACATTCCTTTGCTAAAGGCTTATGCTGATAATCACTGGACAGAAACCAATCGTAATATCTACGCTTTGTGGCCACGTCTGAGCAGTACTCGTATGGAGAATAATATTCAAAAGAGTACCTGGTTTATGCGTAACGGAGCTTTTCTGCGTATGAAGACGCTGGAAGTTGGATATACCTTCCCGGAAACATTGACAAAGAAGGCTTATATAAATTCTGCCCGTATTTATTGTAGTGGTAATAACCTGTTTGTGCTCAGCGGATTCCATATGTGGGATATTGAAATGGGAGGTAACGGATTAGGTTATCCTATTCAGCGGGTTATTAACCTGGGTGTCCAATTAACTTTTTAAATAGAGGAGACGAAAAGCTATGAAATATAATTTGAAAAATAAACTAAGAAACCTGGCTTGTATCTCTTTGTGTGCCAGTGGAATGTGGATGTTGAGTGCTTGTGGCGATTATCTGGATGTTGTGCCCGATAATGTAGGTACTATTGAACACTCTTTCAGTAACCGTAATGAAGCCGAGAAGTATCTGTTTACCTGCTATTCTTATATTCCGGAGTATCATAGTGAACGGGCAAATGTTGGTTTGATGGGTGGTGATGAATTAGCTACTTTCTATCCTATTCAGAGTGGCGATGACTATGCTACCTGGCGTATCGGGTTAGGATATCAGAATGTGAATGATCCTTATCTTAATTATTGGGATGGAGGTAATGGTGCGGCTCATAGTCTGTATGAAGGGCTTCGTGATTGTAATACATTTCTGACTTATGTGTCTGATACGGATTATGTAGGCGATCTTGCTCCTTCGATGAGGAAGAGATGGCTGGCAGAAGTGAAGTTCCTGAAAGCCTATTACCATTATTTACTGTTGCGTATGTATGGTCCGATTGTGATAGCAGATGAAAATCTGCCAATCTCTGCTACTCCGGAAGAAGTACGGCTGAAACGTGCCCCGGTTGATAAAGTAGTCTCTTATATCTCTGATTTGCTTGATGAGGCAAAAACAGATTTACCTGTGAAGATAGATGATCAGGCAACAGAACTGGGACGTATTACTCGCCCGGCAGCTTTGATGCTGAAAGCTAAATTGCTGGTAATGGCTGCCAGCCCGTTGTTTAATGGTAACCCGGATTATGCTGATTTTGTGGATAAAGACGGTGAGCATTTATTTAATAGCGAGTATAGCGTACAGAAATGGGTCGATGCCCAGGAAGCTTGCGAACAGGCCATTGAAATATGTGAGCAGGGTGAAGGCGGAATAAGCCCGGACATTGTATTGCATGAAACACATACGAATCTGGTATTCAGTGCTAAACTGAAACGTGAGTTGAGTTTGCGTGAGTGTGTGACAGAAAAGTGGAATGACGAGTTGATCTGGGGGCTGTCCGGTCGTCTGACAGGTGGTTTACAGCAGTCCTGTATGTCACGTGTGGGTAAGTATCCGTCGAATATGCACGGTGCATCTGAAAAGATAAATCCGACAATGTACGCTACGGAATTGTACTATACAAAAAATGGTGTACCTATTGATGAAGATAAAGAATGGGAATACGCTAACCGTCTGAAGGTAAAGAAGAATACCAATAATACAGCGAATGAGTTTTATTTGATTCCGGATTATGAAACGGTAAGTGCCAATTTTGACCGGGAACCCCGTTACTATGCAAATATTGGTTTTGACGGATGCTTGTGGTATCAAAACAACTGTGTTTCTGGAAATTCATCTGATATCTGGCAACTAAAGGGACGTGCCGGACAAGCACAAGGTATTTTAGGAGCTTACGGTTATTCTAAAACAGGGTATTGGGCTAAGAAATTAGTGAGCCTGGGATTCGTGAATACCGAAAGCGGATGGAATACAGAACAATATCCGTGGCCGGAGTTCCGTTTGGCCGATCTTTATTTACTTTATGCTGAAGCTGTTAATGAAGCTTCGGATTCTGAGGCTGCCCGTACACTGGCAATTAGCTATGTGGATAAAATCAGAGCACGTGCAGGGCTTTTAGGAGTGAAAGAGTCCTGGGAGCAACATTCACGTAAGTCGAATAAGTTTAGAACTCAGTTGGGATTACGCGAGATTATTCAGCGTGAACGTGCCATTGAGCTGATGTTTGAAGGACAACGCTTTTGGGATGTGCGACGCTGGAAAATAGCTGATAAGGAATATAATAAAACATTGATGGCATGGAATCCTCGCGGTAAAACGGTGGATACTTATTATCAGCTGACTGCCATGTATACTCAGCAATTTGTGGCACCACGTGATTACTTCTGGCCCATTAAAGAAAAATCATTGGTGATCAATCCCAATCTGGTACAAAATCCGGGATGGCAATAAAGCGTTTATTTGATTAAAAACAGAAAGAGATATGAAATCAATAAGAATATATATATTTATGTTGGGGATGTTGATGGCCCTTGCCGGCTGTCAGACCGACTTTGTGAAGCCTTTGGAAAATGATAGCGAGGCACCTGCACCGGTACGTGATGTAACTTATGTCAAGATGCCGGGTTCTGTACTTCTTACATATACATTGCCTTCAGATCCCGATTTACTCTATGTAGCAGCCAGTTATACAAATAAAGAAGGCAAAAAATATGAATTTAAGGCTTCTTACTTCACGAATACATTGCTGGTTGAAGGTTTTGGAGATATGGATACCTACTCGCTTGATGTATATGCCGTGGATCGTAGTGAGAATTATTCTGCACCGGTAAATATACAGGTTTCTGCAGATACCCCTCCTGTACAGGCGGCTTATGAAACGCTGGAAGTACAACCCGACTTTGGGGGGATGACCTTTTCGTTTGCGAATACATCAAGAGCAGACTTAACAGTTTATGTTTCTACTCCGAATGAGGATAATGAGATGGTCAATACAGAAACTTTCTATACAGGGCTACCCAAAGCTACATTCTCTGTGCGTGGTTATCTGGATATATCCCGTGATTTTGAAATTTATTTTCAGGATAAATGGGGTAATAAGTCACAGGTAAAGAAAGAGACCCTCACTCCGATATACGAAGCCGAACTTGATAAGAAAAAATTCAAAGAGGTGATTCTGCCCGGTGATTTTCCATGTACTTTCTATGAAAGTAAGATGGAGTATATCTGGGATGGACGGGCAGCTGCCGATGGTGACGGACAGACAGGAGCCCATACAGGTATTGAAGAGCATAACGGCCCTACCTGGTTTACTTTTGACCTTGGAGTCCTGGCGAAGTTGAGTCGTTTTAACTTGAAGTTTGTACAGGATGACAAGCACTTTTATAACGATGTTTCTCCGAAAGTGTATGAGGTCTGGGGATGTGCAGAACTGGATAAATCCGGTAGCTGGGATAGTTGGATAAAATTACTTCATATTGAAAATGAGAAGCCTTCCGGTTTGCCTGGAAGTGAACTTACTGAGGATGATCGTCTGGCTGCACGGGAAGGTGATAATGCTGATTTTCCGTTGGATGCGCCACGTGTGCGTTATATCCGTATCAAATGTATTGATAACTGGACCGGTAACTCTAATATGGTATTTACTGAGGTTACTTTCTGGGGAGATGATAAATCAGAAACGAATAATTGATAAATGCTTGAATTATGAAATTGATGTTTAAATATATAGTGGCAATAGCGGCTTGGTTCTTATTTCTTGGCGGTTTTTCTTCTTGTACACAGATGGATGAGTATCTGAAGTATACGGATGGAAAGGAGATACTGTATATTGGTAAGCCGGAGGGTATGCAGATGTGTTCCGGAAAAGGGCGTGTACAATTCTATGGTATTCTTATTGACCCTAAAATTACCCGGCTTCGTATTACCTATAATATGGGGAAAGAAGTAATTGACTTGCCTATTCAGCGTGGAGAAGGAGCGGAGGTATTTACTTACGATATCCCATTGAAGGAGGGGATTTATAATTTTGTTGTTCAGACTTTTGATGACAACGGACATGCTTCTGTACCGGAATCACTCATTGGCTCTTCTTATGGTACTATTTATGAAAGTACATTGTATAATAGAGGCATTTCGTCTGTGGTATGTGAAAATAATGCTACTACGATAAAATGGGCTACTGCTGATACTCATTCACCTTATGTCCGTATCTGGTATACGGATGTTAATGGTCAGGAGCGTATGGTAGAAGTAGAACAAGCTGAGCAGGAAACGATTCTGGAAGACTACAAGTCGATGAGTGGCTTTAAGATGAAAACTTACTATCTGCCGGATGTCACAGCCGTGGATATCTTTGAGATTGAGGCAAATGTAGAAGCGGATGAAACGTTGACGGCCAGCGTATTGAAAAATGCCACTGACCCTGTGATGCGGAGTGACGATAGTACAGAGAAAAGTGGAATTCTGAAAGACTGGAAGTATACCTCTAATCTGTTGACACAGAATAATGGTACTACCGGTACTTTTTATGAGGCTTCTGCTGGTAAGACATTTATAAATATATCTACGATGAATTATGCCGCTGCCATCGAAAATGGTAAAATATGGCAGGAAGTAACTCTGCCTGCCGGGACATACGAGTTCTCATTCAATGTGAATACTTCGAAAGGTAATAACCTGAATCCATATGGGGTAGTGGTTACTGGTAGTGAAATACCAAATGTAGATCAGGTTGAAGCACAGTCCTTGGCTTATCTTAATTGGGGACGTACCACGGGAGTAAAAACATTGAATTTTACATTGGATGAAGAGACAACCGTTCAATTGGGATGGGTTGCAAGTATGGGCGAAAAGAGTGCCGATATTCGTATAAATAGTGTTGCTCTGAATAAGATACATAAAATAAATACGATAGAAAGAGGCATTGAATGATGCTATTGGCTTATCTAAATGAACATTAGTAATAATATGAAGAAAAAGAGCTTTTTGATAGTTTTAGGGGTATGTATCGGGACTACCGGTTTTGTATGGGGAACCAATGATAAACCATTGTATAAGAATCCGGATGCCCCCATTGAAAACCGTGTGGAAGACCTACTACGGCGTATGACTTTGCAGGAGAAGGTATTACAACTACAGAATAAACCCGTTGGCAGGATTGATGAGATAGAACGTGTTTTTGGCGGACAGAGTTATGGATGTACCCATGAAATGGGCCAGACAGCAGAAGAATGTGCCCGAATCTATAACGAGTTACAGAATTATATGCTGACTAAAACCCGGTTGGGGATCCCAATTTTAACAGCTGTAGAAGGAATCCAGGGCATTTTACAAAATAATTCTACCTTGTTTCCGCATGCTATTGCACAAGGAAGCACGTTTAACCCCGGGTTGATAGAGCGCATGACGGAGGCGGCAGGTGCCGAAGCGGCAACGATGGGTATTCATCAGGTTTTATCTCCTGTGTTTGATATTGCCCGAGAACTACGCTGGGGCAGGGTGGAGGAGACTTATGGCGAGGATCCTTATCTGATTGCTGAAATGGGGATTGGCTTTGTGAAGGGATACCAGAAGCACCGGATTACATGTACCCCGAAACATTTTGTAGCACACGGTACACCGACGGGAGGACTGAATTGTGCCTTTGTCAGTGGTGGTGAACGCGAATTCCGAAGTATGCATCTTTATCCTTTTGCACGCGTTATTAAAGAAGCTGATCCGCTTTGTATTATGAGTTGCTATAGTGCCTATGATGGCATTCCTGTATCAGTATCTCCTTATTATATGACCGATGTATTGCGCGATGAACTCGGATTTAAAGGATATGTATATTCTGATTGGGGATCCGTTGATCGGGTGATGACTTTTCATTATGCTGCCTCTACCCGTGAAGAAGCTGCCCGCCTATCGTTGATAGCCGGTGTTGATCTGGACGTGGATTCTGATTATGAAACACTGGAACAACAGGTGAAAGAGAACATTATAGATGAAAGCTATATCGATAAGGCTGTACGGCGTGTTTTGTATGTGAAGTTTGCTTTAGGTTTATTTGACCGTCCTTATTTCGGTGATCCGGAACTGGTGAAAAAGGTCGTTCGTTCTGCCGAACACATCGCTTTGGCAAAAGAGATCGCGGATGAGAGTGCTATCTTGCTTGAAAACAAGAATAACATCTTACCACTTGATTTATCGAAATATAAATCGATTGCTGTAATAGGGCCTAATAGTAATCAGACTATCTTCGGAGATTATGCATGGACTACTCCGGATACGAAAGAGGGGGTAACTTTATACCAGGGTTTAAAAGAAGTAATGAAGAATAAGGTAAAACTGCAACAGGCAGATGGTTGTGACTGGTGGAGCCAGAAGGAGGAGAATATTGCGGATGCAGTAAGAATTGTAGAACAAAGTGATTTGGCTATTGTGGCGGTAGGTACGCGTAGTACTTTTCTGGGACGCGGACCACGTTATTCTACGGCAGGTGAAGGATTCGATTTGTCTTCTTTAGAGTTACCTGGTAAGCAAATGGAACTATTGAAAGCTGTAAAAGCAACAGGCAAACCGATGGTAGTTGTTTTTATATCGGGTAAGCCATTGGTGATGACCTGGGCGAAAGAAAATGCGGATGCTGTATTGGCGCAGTGGTATGCTGGTGAGCAGCAAGGGCGTTCTATGGCCGATATTCTGGTTGGTAATGTGAATCCTTCAGGACGTGTAAATGTATCGTTTCCGCGCAGTACGGGTAATACACCTTGCTTTTATAATTATTTTCCTACGGACCGTGTACAGCGATTTGACCGTCCGGGTACTTACGAAGAACCGGCAGGGCATTATATTTTCGAGCATCCTTATGCGTTATGGGAATTTGGCTATGGTTTGAGTTATACCGAATTTAAGTATACCGATTGTAATTTAAGTGATTCTATTTTCTCAGACAGAGGTAAGTTGACTGCTACTATTGAGATTGAGAATACCGGAAAACGAGATGGGAAAGAGGTTGTTCAGTTGTATGTTCGTGATAAGATTAGTTCGGTTGCTACCCCTATCAAACAACTGAAAGCTTTCAAAAAGGTATCGGTTAAAGCGGGTAAAAAGGAAACGGTAACGTTGGAGCTGCCGATTTCGGAATTAGCTCTTTATGATGCCCGTATGAAGCATATAGTAGAACCTGGTGAATTTGAGATACAGATTGGTAGCTCTTCCGATCGTATTCATTTCAATAAGACTATTGTGGTGAAATAAAAGGGATTACAGAGTGTACATTTATGTATCATAAGAATGTACATTCTTACATAACAAAAGTGTACACTCTTGACATACAAGAATGTACACTTTTATATTTGTTGACTATCAGTGTGACTATGCCTGTATTCACTTTACACATTTTGGTTAATATCTACTGTTTTCCTTC
>OJSM01001260.1_pt1 | contig 18315 bp, 18 predicted proteins | sample 1599431 | NCBI WGS metagenome assembly OJSM01 (sample SAMN04168659, study PRJEB22393) | human gut metagenome | biome: human gut microbiome; feature: stool | host: Homo sapiens | collected 2014-05-12 | reverse complement strand
ATCAGATCGCACAATCCGGGCTGAGTTCCCTTTCAGTGATCTACTATTCCGCGCATCTATTTAGGGGACTGGCTGTAAGAAGCTAGGCAATGGCGTATCTGTCGACGCAATGCAGAAAGGTGCCTTCATTGCGAAACAGAAATGTCCGGTGAGTTGCTTGACCGTCTTATGGTAGCTAAGTGCCAAAAGCTGACCCTCAATATCGACAGATTTCATAATTGTTGCGGTAGAATCATTAAAAAAGGATATGCCTTAAAGCACGTATCCAATAACAGTCTTCCTTCCCACTCTAGAATGAGCTGTATCATAAAATTTGGTCACTAACTTTATAGGGTACAGCTCACATCAAGTATTATTACATTCTATTTTTTCCAGCCATTTTGTTTTGCAACTTTAGTGGCTGCCATTTTTTCTACCACATTACCATTTTTATATTTATTATGAATAAATGCTTTGTCTTTACCCTCCCAGGCGTCAGCTAATTCAGAGGCCTCGCGAGTTGTCTCTAACAAGCTATTCCCTACAGCCATAGCTCCTTTTCCTGCTACCTTCGCACATTTACCAACTGCATCCCAAAACCCCATGAATACCTCGAGTTGAACTAAGTTAAATTTATTGAGTTTTTATCTCAATAGATGAAAATTATTATACTTAGTTATACGACTATTTCATCTCCATTTTTAGTGGGTTTTACTATGACGAAGATAAATAATTTTACCTACTACCAGCGTATTAACATACGGCATTGCTAGCAACATCCATACAGTTCTTATTACAAAAGTCTACTATTCGCTCAAAGTTGCCCCTCAGCTCCACGCCGGCTGCTGAACAAACGCATCCGTGTAAGTGCACAATTTTCATGTGGCACTAAAGCAGTGTGTTCCCGTCGACATTCAGTCAGCTTTATACGCCTGCCACTCGCGCCAGACATTCTCAGGATCAATATCGCGGTAGCCACGCTCTCTGATTATATCCTCGGCTGCTTCGGCCGGCAGGCGGACGGCTGTAGCGCCATCGCGAATGGACTCAACCTCATCGCGGGTCAATTCCCGTCCTATATCCTGTTCTTTATCAATCAGGACTACGATCAACGCAGGGATAAAAACAATCTTCATACTGACAAGCCTCTGAAATATTCGCATCCCACTGTATCACTGACAGTTTTGATATAATTCAGTAATCGTCAATTTATTACCAGGACGGGAATCATTCATGACATTGCAAATCCGTGACGCCACACCGGCCGACGCGATGTTGCTTAATGCGCTGGGCTACCGCATCTACCGCGCACACTTTGAACAAAAAGCACTGGAGCTTCGCTTATATGTCCACGGAGATAACGGGCGTGCGATTCGTGCTTATGAGCGATGTGGTTTCACTGAATCTCCGTATGCCATTATGAAAGTGGGTTTATAGCTTCCCCAAATACAGTACTCCTAATGCTCCGCCTGAAATCAGAACACTCCTGACAGGCCACGATTCCACCAGATTCAGATTTTTCATTCATCTTATTTTTCATGTTGCCATCAGATGAGGGAGATAATCGTTTTCACTTCCCGTCTGTCGCGGTAATCTCATAACGGTCGTTAATATTGCGACTGCAATGTGTGTAACCCAACTCAAATACTAATAACTAAAAAACAGTACAGACAGGATAACTATGGATTCCACCCTCACCTCCACGGGTCCCCAACAGGACGCCTCTTCGCTTAACCGCGCCCGACGCGCTGCGCTTGGCAGCTTCGCGGGTGCCGTGGTCGACTGGTATGATTTTCTGCTTTATGGCATTACTGCCGCACTGGTCTTTAACCGCGAGTTCTTCCCGCAGGTCAGCCCGGCGATGGGGACACTTGCCGCATTTGCTACCTTTGGCGTCGGATTTTTGTTCCGTCCGTTAGGCGGGGTGATCTTCGGCCACTTCGGCGATCGTCTGGGCCGTAAACGTATGCTGATGCTTACCGTCTGGATGATGGGTATTGCCACTGCGCTGATCGGGATTATTCCCTCTTTTGACACCATTGGCTGGTGGGCTCCTGTGCTGCTGGTGACGCTGCGCGCCGTTCAGGGGTTCGCCGTTGGCGGTGAATGGGGTGGCGCAGCGTTGCTCTCGGTCGAAAGCGCGCCGAAAAATAAAAAAGCCTTCTACAGCAGCGGCGTCCAGGTTGGTTACGGCGTCGGACTGTTACTTTCTACCGGTCTGGTCTCGCTGATTAGCTCGCAAACCACCGATGAGCAGTTCCTGAGTTGGGGCTGGCGTATTCCATTCCTGTTCAGCATCGTGCTGGTATTGGGCGCGTTGTGGATGCGTAACCGAATGGATGAATCGGCCGAATTCGAACAGCAGCAGCAGGCACCGCAACCAGAGAAAAAGAGACTACCGGTAGTCGAGGCATTAATCCGTCATCCAGGTGCGTTTTTGAAAATTATCGCTCTGCGCCTGTGTGAACTGCTGACGATGTATATCGTCACCGCGTTTGCCCTTAATTACTCCACGCAGAATCTGGGCTTACCTCGCGAACTGTTTCTGAATATCGGGTTGTTAGTTGGTGGACTGAGCTGTCTGACCATCCCCAGCTTTGCCTGGCTCGCCGACCGCTTTGGTCGCCGGCGCGTTTACATTATTGGCGCACTGGTCGGGACGCTTAGCGCATTCCCGTTCTTTATGGCGTTAGAAGCGCAATCCATTTTCTGGATCGTGTTCTTCGCGATTATGTTGGCCAATATTGCACACGATATGGTGGTCTGCGTACAGCAGCCTATGTTTACCGGTTTGTTTGGCGCAAGCTATCGCTACAGCGGCGCAGGCGTTGGTTATCAGGTAGCAAGCGTAGTTGGCGGCGGTTTTACCCCCTTCATTGCTGCTGCACTGGTGACATTCTCCGGCGGAGACTGGCACAGTGTAGCCATTTATCTGATGGCGGGTTGTCTTATTTCCGCGACTACAGCATTGCTGATGCGGGATAAACAGCACGGTTAAGCCAGGGTGCGGAGGCCGTCCGGTCTTCGCGCAATCTTCCTCAACGTCTGACTTTTGTTTCACATTCCTGTGACATACTATCGGGAGAGCAGTACATCTGTGGAACAAGGAGACAGACATGAACAATAAGGGCTCCAGCCTGACCCCGGCTCAGGCACTGGATAAACTGGACGCGCTGTACGAGCAGTCGGTTAAAGCACTGCGTAGCGCCATTGGTAAGTATATTGAAACAGGGACGCTCCCTGATGTAATCGCCCGCCATAACGGTCTTTTTGTTTACCCATCACTGTGTGTCACCTGGGATGGCATCGCCACCAATCCCCCGAAAACCCGAGCCTATGGTCGTTTTACCCATGCGGGCAGCTACACCACTACGATTACCCGTCCGTCGCTTTTTCGTCCGTATCTTGAAGAACAGCTCACGCTGCTGTATCAGGATTATGATGCGCATATCTCCGTCGAGCCGTCGCAGCATGAAATCCCCTATCCCTATGTGATTGACGGTTCAGAACTGACGCTGGATCGCTCAATGAGCGCCGGATTAACGCGCCATTTCCCCACCACTGAATTGTCGCAGATTGGTGACGAAACGGCAGACGGGATTTTTCATCCGGCGGAATTTTCTCCGCTGTCTCACTTCGATGCCCGACGCGTGGATTTTTCGCTGGCGCGACTACGTCATTACACGGGAACGCCGGTTGAACATTTTCAACCTTTTGTGCTGTTCACCAACTACACCCGCTACGTCGATGAGTTTGTGCGTTGGGGTTGCAGCCAGATCCTCGACCCGAACAGCCCATATATCGCGCTTTCTTGTGCGGGCGGGATCTGGATCACCGCCGAAACCGAAGCGCCAGAAGAAGCCATCTCCGATCTCGCCTGGAAGAAACACCAGATGCCCGCCTGGCATTTAATCACGGCTGACGGTCAGGGGATCACGCTGGTCAATATCGGCGTTGGCCCGTCTAACGCCAAAACCATTTGCGATCATCTGGCCGTACTGCGTCCTGACGTCTGGCTGATGATTGGTCACTGCGGTGGTCTGCGTGAAAGCCAGGCGATTGGCGACTATGTTCTGGCCCACGCTTATCTGCGTGACGATCACGTTCTGGATGCCGTACTACCGCCGGATATTCCGATTCCGAGCATTGCGGAAGTACAACGCGCCCTGTATGACGCCACCAAAGAAGTCAGCGGTATGCCCGGTGAAGAAGTTAAACAGCGCTTGCGTACCGGTACTGTCGTCACCACCGACGATCGTAACTGGGAGCTACGCTATTCCGCTTCTGCGCTGCGTTTCAACCTCAGTCGCGCGGTGGCTATCGATATGGAAAGCGCCACCATCGCCGCTCAGGGATACCGTTTCCGCGTTCCGTACGGCACGCTGCTGTGCGTTTCCGACAAGCCGCTGCACGGTGAGATCAAACTACCTGGTCAGGCCAACCGTTTTTATGAAGGTGCTATTTCTGAGCATCTGCAAATAGGTATCCGGGCTATCGATCGTCTGCGTGCTGAAGGCGACCGACTGCACTCCCGTAAATTACGTACATTCAACGAACCGCCGTTCCGTTAAGACCTGAAGGTTAACTATGCACAACTCAACTCCTCTTTCCGCCCTGCGCAACCTGCTGATAGCGCAGGGGCTGGATGGCATGATTGTTCCACGCGCCGACGCTCATCAAAGCGAAGATTGTACGCCGCATGACAATAAACTGGCCTGGCTGACCGGATTTAGCGGCTCTGCCGGCCTCGCATTGATCCTTCAGGACCGTGCGTTAATGTTTGTCGATGGACGCTATCAGGTCCAGGTACGCAATGAAGTCTCTCTGGATGATTTTGAAATTCATCATTTACACGATGAACCGCTGGCCGACTATTTGCAGTCTCACGTTGCAGCGGGTACGCGTATCGGCTTTGAACCACTGCTGATGGTCAACAGCCAGTTTGAAGCCTTGTCGGCAACTCATTGCGAGCTGGTACCTCTTGAGCAAGATCCTTTTGACCAGGTGTGGCTTGACCGACCGGCAGCCCCCTGCGGCATCATTCGTGAAATGCCCATTGAAATCAGCGGGGAAAGCAGCACGCAAAAGCGTGCCCGCGTCGTGGAACAACTCGCTCAACATGAAGCTGACGTACTGGCAATTACCCTGCCGGATAACATTGCCTGGCTGTTGAATGTACGCGGTTCAGATCTGGCTATGGTGCCAGTACCGTTTTCGTTTGCCCTGCTCCATCGCAGCGGTGAGCTGGAATGGTTTGTGGATAGCAACAAAACGCAGCAACTACCCGTATCACTGCTGAACACGCTCACGCTGGCCCCGCAAGAGAGTTTCCTGGTACGTTGCCAGCAACTGGCCAGTGGGAAACGCTTCCTGGTCGATAAAGACTACGCCCCGGTTGCGTTGCGTTTTGCCATTGAAGAACACGGTGGCAACGTCTTATGGGCCCCTGATCCCATCACCTTGATGAAAGCCCACAAAAATGACGTTGAACTGGCGGGCTATCGGGAATGCCATGAACAAGATGGCGCAGCCTGGGTTAATTTCCTTGCCTGGCTGGCCCATGAAGTCCCTTTGCGCGAAGCGGCTGGCAATCCGGTCACCGAACTGGAAGCCCAGGCAAAGCAACTGGAATTTCGCCAGCAGCAGCCGGGATTTATTGAGCAAAGCTTCAGCACGATATCGGCCTCTGCCAGCAATGCGGCGATGTGTCATTACCACTCCAGTGAAAAAACCAATACGCCAATTACCTCGCAGGCCATGTATCTGAATGATTCCGGCGGCCAGTACCACAATGGTACGACGGATACGACGCGTACCTTCGCGTTTGGTCCACAGGATCCGCAACGTCGTCTGCATTACACCGCCGTGCTGAAAGGCTTTTTGTCGCTTATTTCACTGCAGTTTCCCAGCGGCACTCAGGGCCATCAACTGGATGCCTTTAGCCGTCGGGCGTTGTGGGATTTAGGCCTGGATTTTGATCATGGAACAGGACACGGCGTAGGCCACCAGTTGCTTATCCATGAACAACCCCATCGCATTGCCAAGAAAGTAAACCCCTGGCCTCTGGTCGCGGGCAATATCATCACTATCGAACCGGGTTACTATCTGGCCGGGCAATATGGGATCCGTATTGAGAACCAAGTGGAAATAATCAATAGCCGCCCTGGCTTCTGTCGTTTCTCAACGCTGACGCTGGTGCCGATTGATTTGAATCTGGTTGAACTGCATCTGTTGAGTGAAGCTGAAAAGCAATGGATTGATAATTACCACCAGCAGGTCAGAGAGACGTTATCCCCTCGCGTGAATGCAGAGGCTCGTCCGTGGCTGTTCGCCGTCACCGCGCCGATTCGCGTTCAGGCTAATTAATGCAATAAAAAAGGCAGCCCGTAGGCTGCCTTAGTTCTCCCCAATGTCTTACTGCTTAGCTGTTACGGATGTACTCATCCATTTCAGTTTTCAGGTTATCGGACTTAGTACCGAAAATCGCCTGAACACCGGAACCAGCTACCACAACGCCCGCCGCACCAAGTTTCTTCAGGCCAGCCTGATCCACTTTGGCAACGTCAGCCACGCTGACACGCAGACGGGTGATACACGCATCAAGGTTAGTGATGTTTTCTTTACCGCCGAATGCCGCAACCAGAGCCGGAGCCATTTCGCCTGACGCACCTGCTTTGCTGTCTTCGGTGGCATCTTCACGACCCGGAGTTTTCAGGTCCAGCGCTTTGATCAGCACACGGAAGATGGTGTAGTAAACCATCGCATAACCGATACCGACAATCGGGAACAGCCACAGCTTGCTGCTGTTACCAGAAAGAACGATAAAGTCGATCAGACCGTGGGAGAACGACGTACCGTCACGCATACCCAGCAGGATACAGATCGGGAATGCCAGACCAGCCAGAATCGCGTGGATGATGTACAGGATCGGCGCCACGAACATGAAGGAGAACTCGATCGGCTCGGTAATACCGGTCAGGAACGAGGTCAGCGCCGCGGAGATCATGATACCGCCCACTTTCGCGCGGTTTTCTGGTTTAGCAGAGTGCCAGATAGCGATAGCAGCCGCCGGCAGACCGTACATTTTGAACAGGAAGCCACCGGACAGTTTGCCCGCAGTCGGGTCACCCGCCATATAGCGAGGGATGTCGCCGTGGAACACCTGACCTGCAGCGTTGGTGTATTCACCGATCTGCATCTGGAATGGAACGTTCCAGATATGGTGCAGACCAAACGGCACCAGGCAGCGTTCAATGAAGCCATAGATACCGAACGCCACGACCGGGTTCTGGTATGCAGCCCACTGGGAGAACGTCTGAATAGCAGTACCGATTGGTGGCCAAATGAAGGACAGAACCACACCTGTGAAGATAGCAGCCAGACCAGAAATGATAGGAACGAAGCGCTTACCCGCAAAGAAGCCAAGATACTCAGGCAATTTAATACGGTAGAAGCGGTTGAACATATACGCTGCAATCGCACCGGAGATAATCCCCCCGAGAACACCCGTATCAGCAAGGTGTTTAGCTGCGATCTCTTCAGCAGGTAAATGCAGAACCAGCGGCGCAACTACAGCCATGGTCTTAACCATGATGCCGTAAGCAACAACGGATGCCAGTGCAGATACACCGTCATTATTAGTGAAGCCTAATGCAACACCGATAGCAAAAATCAGCGGCATGTTCGCAAAAACAGAACCGCCCGCTTCTGCCATTACGTGCGATACAACGGCTGGCAGCCAGCTGAAGTTAGCGGAACCGACGCCCAGCAGGATACCTGCAATTGGGAGTACGGATACCGGCAGCATCAGCGATTTACCGACCTTTTGCAGGTTAGCAAATGCATTCTTAAACATAATTAGGAGTGCTCCTGAGTATTTGTGCTTTTCTACGTTCTCACGCATTAGCGAGGGGGGAGAACCTCGCCGTGTACAGGGCATCTAAGTACCCTTTATTTATTACACAGAGTAAAATAATTCAGTTTGTTTTTGTTTGACGGCTATCACAGTTCAGTCGTGAATGGCCGCAAAATCCGCACATTCCGATAAAATGCGTTTCTGAATGTGTCAAGCTGGTTATTCACCGCCCATTTTGTGGCGGTGAACTTTACTCGCATTAGTGATTAATTACGAGCTTTAAAAAAAGTCAGTTAACGAACAGATTGCAGGCGAGAAGCGTCGATGTGAAACAGGCGGGCAAAGTTATCAGTGGTTGCCTGCGCCAGTTCTTCAACGGCAACACCTTTCACTACGGCCATGTACTCTGCAACGTCACGAGTCATGGCGGGCTGGTTCTCTTTTCCACGATGCGGTACAGGCGCAAGGTAGGGAGAATCCGTCTCGACCAATAACCGGTCCAGAGGAACATAGCGGGCGGCATCACGGAGCTGCTCTGCATTTCGGAACGTGACGATGCCGGAAAACGAGATATAGAATCCAAGGTCCAGTAGTTTGCCCGCCGTTTCTCTGTCCTCTGTAAAACAGTGTAGTACGCCGCCACAATCCGTCACTTTTTCTTCGCGCAGAATAGACAGCGTATCGGCTCGCGCATCGCGGGTATGCACGATAACCGGCTTCTGTAACTCACGACCGATCTGAATATGGTGGATAAAGGATTCCTGCTGGCGCACCTTTGTTTCCGGCGTGTAAAAATAGTCCAGCCCGGTTTCTCCCATCGCCACAACCCCCTCTTCGGCGGCAAAACGACGCAGCTCCTCAACATCATAGGTTTCATCCTGATTTAACGGATGCACGCCGCAGGAAAAAACCACATTGTCGCGCTCACCAACCAGTTCACGCATACTGCGGTATCCTGGCAAGGTGGTTGCAACGGCAAGACAGAATTTCACATCGCGTGCGGCCGCTTTCGCCAGCACGTCGTCCACGTCCTTATGCAGAGATTGATAATCCAGGCCATCAAGATGGCAGTGTGAGTCGACTAAAAACATAATGTCTCTCTCAAAGATGGGGAACAGGCAGTACGGTGCCTGGTTGCAGGTAATGCTCAATACGAAGAATAAGATCGGTTAATACCAGCTCGCGGTTTACGCCCGTCACGTTCAGCAACTGCTGACGGCAATGGCAAACGTCACCGAGTATCGCCTGTATCTGGGCAACGGATAACCGTTCTGCGATGGAAGATATCAGGTCCAGGGCATCGGGATTGGTTAAATGGGCAATCCCATACGGGCGTTTCAACGCATCCGTAAACAACGTTGCCAGCCAGTGTAAACGGGCGGCAGCCTGATCGTGGTTTAACGCCGCGAGCAAGATATACCAATCACCGGCGTTTAATGTATTCACCAGTGCCGCACAAAAATCTGTACGGTGCGCCCAGCTTTCAGCCTGTAACAGCGTGAGTGCCGCGCCTGGCGAACCGGCACTTAGACGTAACGCGCTAAGCAGCGCTTCTGACGACGCAGTCACTTCACGAGCAAGCCAGGAGATAGCATACGACTCCGGAGGTGGCGCAAGATGATGTAACCGACAACGGCTGCGTAATGTCGCCAGCAAACGAGCTGGCTCTGTGCTGGCGAGGAAAAACCAGGTCTGTGCCGGGGGTTCTTCCAGCGTTTTCAACAGGGCATTGGCGGCAGCATCGGTTAACTGGGCGGCATCAGGGATCCACACGACCTTCGCACCGCCGAGACGCGAATGCTCGTACAGCTTTTCACTGACTTCGCGTACAGCATCAACCCCCAGCGTGCTTTTGCCTTTTTCTGGCAGCAGCGAATAGTAGTCAGGGTGTGTCCCCGCCTGCATCAGCTGACAGCCACGGCACTGTCCGCAGCTTTTATGTCCTTCCGGCTGCTGGCACATTAAATAGCGGCTGAGGGCGTAAATAAGCGCGTCGTCGCCCATTCCGGGTAACGCCTGAATCAGTAACGCATGGTGACTACGACCCGCCTGGTAGCTGGCCACCAGTTTTTCAAAATCCGGTCGTAACCATGGGTACCATTTCATGCGCCCTGCTCCTTCACCCATTGGGTGATGGTATTGCGAATATCAGCCATCACAGCCTCCAGCGGCTGCGTAGCGTCTATAGTGCGAATGCTGGCATCTTTGGCAGCCAGCTCAAGATAGCGCGCGCGGGTACGATTAAAGAAATCGAAAGATTCCTGCTCAATACGATCCAGCTCGCCGCGTGCGCGTGCACGCTTCAACCCGACTTCTGGTGTCACATCCAGATAGATAGTCAGATCCGGGCGAAAATCGCCGAGTACTGCATCGCGCAGGGTTGCCAGCATGTTTTGATCGATACCACGTCCACCGCCCTGATACGCCTGAGTAGACAGATCGTGACGATCGCCAATTACCCACGCGCCTTTCGCCAGCGCAGGTTTAATAACGGTTTCGACCAGCTGTACGCGCGCAGCGTAAAACATCAGAACTTCGGCTTTGTCAGTGATAACCTCGTCACCCACCGACTTAATGTCCAGCACCAGGCTTCTTAGTTTCTCAGCCAGTTGCGTGCCGCCAGGTTCGCGGGTGAAAACCATGTCACGAATACCGAGTTGCTCAAGTGTCTCTACCACTACGTTACGCGCGGTGGTTTTTCCGGCGCCTTCCAGGCCCTCGATGACGATATAGTTACTGCCCATTTTTTTCCTTAAGCACTTTCAGGTAATCCTGCACGGACCGGTTGTGGCTGGCAAGATTGGTGTTAAACGTGTGGCCACCTTTACCGTCAGCCACAAAATACAGATACGGCGTTTTTGCCGGATGTGCCGCGGCCTGCAACGATGCCTCTCCCGGCATGGCAATCGGGCCAGGTGGCAGTCCTGTAATGGTATAGGTGTTATAAGCGGTCGGGGTGTCTAAATCCACGCGCGACAATTTGCCATTATACCGTGACCCCATACCGTAAATCACCGTCGGATCGGTTTGTAAACGCATACCGATACGTAAACGGTTAATAAACACCGAAGCCACCTGGTCACGCTCGCTGGCAACCGCAGTCTCTTTTTCAATAATAGAAGCCATGGTTACCAGCTGATTTTTGTCCTGATAAGGCAGGCCGTCAGCGCGCCCTTCCCAGACAGTATCCACCGCTTTAACCATTTTCTGATGCGCGCGTTTTAGCAACGCTACGTCAGTAGTATTGGCGGTATACATCCAGGTATCTGGCCAGAACCAACCTTCCACCCATTGCGGGTTTTCCAGCTTCAGCGCCTGGGCCACGGTCTCATAGCTATCGTCGCTTAATGTATGTTTGATATACGGGGCATCGCGCAGCTGTTTCAGGTAATCGCTTAGGCGCATCCCTTCAACCAGACGTAACGGGAACTGCGCCTCTTTTCCGCTTTCCAGCAGTTGCAGCATCACACGAACCGTCATGTCGCGTGTAAAACGGTAGGTCCCGACCTTAAAATGCGACAGTTCGGGTTCCACACGCAGCAGCCATTGGAACACGCGCGGACGGTTAATAACCTTGTCCGCATACAGCTGTTCGCCCAGGGCCAGGCGGCCCGTCCCCGCTTTCAGCGTAAAAATCGTCTCTTCTTTAATCAATAATTTACTGTCCGCCAGATGGCGAACTTTCCACATTCCCACTCCCGCGGCAATGCCCAGCACAACCAGCAATAACAGGACAACGAGTAACAGTTTTTTCATGACTAATTCGGGTGCTCACAAAGTGGGGCTAAAAAATCGAATAACAAACGTGAAGACAGCAATGTGTCGCCACAGGTACGCACGGGAATAATGGGCATTAACGCGTTACAGACGACGATTTCATCAGCCTGCATAACCTCCTCCAACCCGGCATACACTTCGACAATACTGAACGGTGATTGTGCCAGCATCCGGATACAGAATTGTCGCATAATGCCGTTAACTCCGGCCTGATCCAGGCGAGGCGTGTAAACCACATCACCTTTACGCCAGAACAAATTAGCCGCACAGCATTCCGTAACCCATCCCTCGCTGTCAAGAACCAGTGCTTCATCTGCGTCCATCTGTTCAAGATGAGAGCGAATCAACACCTGCTCCAGTCGATTCAGATGCTTAAGTCCGGCAAGCAGTGGATTACGCCCCAGTCGCACAGGGCTTAGCGCCAGCGAAATCCCCTCTTGCCGCCAACGATCGTAATGATCGGGCCAGGCTGAAACGGAGAGGATGCGTGTGGCGCTGTGACAACTTTTGCCACTGTAGCCCCGGCCTCCACTGCCACGGCTGATAATCACTTGCAACACCCCGCGTACGTGCCCTTTCGCCAGCATTTTCATTTCATTTTGCAGCTCGGACCAATTTTCAAAAGAGATCAGCAGTTTTTGGCAAGCGTCTTGTAAACGCTCAAGATGCGCTGCAAAGAGAGGGATTTCGCCGTCGATAATACAGGCAGTGGTAAAACAGCCATCACCAAATTGGGTCGCTCGATCGCTTGCTGCCAGCATATTCTGCTCGCAGCCATTAATTAAGAACATGGTGGCTCCTTATTTCTGGTCCGCTAGTTTGGCAGGATGAGTAACACAGGACAAGGGCGGAAAACCGAATAAAAAAAGGCCCGACAAGCGGACCTTTTCAATTTGCTATCGATGCTAGCGCATCACCTAACGGGCTTAAATCTTTTTAAAGATCAAAGAGCCGTTGGTACCACCGAAGCCAAAGGAGTTACACAGCGCATACTCCAGACCACTAACCTGACGCGCTTCGTGAGGTACGAAGTCCAGATCACAACCTTCATCCGGGTTATCCAGGTTGATGGTTGGCGGAATAGCCTGATCGCGCAGCGCCAGGATAGAGAAAATAGACTCTACCGCGCCCGCCGCACCCAACAGGTGTCCGGTCATAGATTTGGTGGAGCTTACCATTACACGGCTTGCCGCATCACCAAAGACAGATTTCACTGCCTGGGTTTCAGCTTTATCGCCTGCAGGCGTAGACGTACCATGCGCGTTGACATAGCCAATCTGACCCGCTTCGATAGCCGCATCACGCAGCGCGTTGACCATTGCCAGCGCAGCGCCTGCACCGTTTTCCGGTGGTGACGTCATGTGGTAAGCATCACTGCTCATACCGAAGCCAACGACTTCAGCATAGATTTTTGCACCGCGCGCTTTCGCATGTTCGTACTCTTCCAGTACAACCATGCCTGCGCCGTCGCCCAGCACAAAGCCATCACGTTCTTTGTCCCACGGACGGCTTGCCGCTTGCGGGTTATCATTACGTGTAGACAGCGCACGTGCCGCGCCAAAACCACCCACGCCCAGCGGCGTACTGGCTTTTTCTGCACCACCCGCAACCATCGCGTCCGCATCCCCGTATGCAATGATACGTGCGGCATGACCGATGTTATGCACGCCTGAAGTACAGGCGGTCGCGATGGAGATGCTTGGCCCTTGCAGGCCGTACATGATGGTCAGGTGACCTGCCACCATGTTAACAATCGTCGACGGAACGAAGAACGGGCTGATCTTACGCGGTCCACCATTGACCAGAGAGGTATGGTTTTCTTCGATAAGACCGAGACCGCCAATACCAGAGCCGATAGCGGCGCCAATACGGTGGGCGTTCTCTTCCGTTATTTCGAGGCCAGAATCCTGCATGGCCTGAACGCCAGCGACAATTCCATATTGAATGAAAGCATCCATCTTGCGCTGTTCTTTGCGCGAGATAATGTCTTCACAGTTAAAATCCTTTACTAAGCCAGCAAATTTCGTTGCATAGGCGCTAGTATCGAAATGGTCGATCAGGCTGATGCCACTCTGACCGGCAAGGAGAGCTTTCCAGGTAGACTCTACGGTATTGCCGACAGGAGACAACATGCCCAGTCCGGTCACAACTACACGACGCTTAGACACGGTTGTCCTCCAGGGAGGGAAAATAATTCAAGTGGGATAAAAAGATAAAACTCAGGCGGTCGAATGACCGCCTGGAGATGTTCACTTACGCCTGGTGGCCGTTGATGTAATCAATGGCAGCCTGAACGGTAGTGATTTTCTCAGCTTCTTCGTCCGGAATCTCAGTATCAAACTCTTCTTCCAGAGCCATTACCAGCTCAACGGTGTCAAGAGAATCTGCGCCCAGGTCTTCAACGAAGGAAGCATTGTTGGTTACTTCTTCCTGCTTAACGCCCAGCTGTTCGCCGATAATTTTCTTAACGCGTTCTTCGATAGTGCTCATACTCTTAAATTTCCTATCAAAACTCGCTTTCGCGATGGTTTTCGTAGTGTATAAAATGTTGAAAAATTTGCAACTAAATCCCGGCAGGTCTTACCACGATTTTGCGCTATTTTGAGGCCATTCACCCTAATAACGCAAATATTTTTCAATCGTGGTTAAACCATGTACATCCCGCCGTTGACGTGCAAAGTCTCACCTGTGATGTAACTTGCTTCGTCAGAAGCTAAAAATGCAACCGCACTGGCGATTTCCTGAGCGCCGCCAAGGCGACCCGCAGGAACCTGCGCCAGGATACCCGCACGCTGGTCATCGCTCAGCGCACGTGTCATGTCCGTTTCAATAAAGCCCGGAGCAACAACGTTTACAGTAATGCCACGAGACGCAACTTCGCGCGCCAGTGATTTACTGAAGCCGATCAGACCCGCTTTCGCCGCAGCGTAGTTAGCCTGACCCGCATTTCCCATGGTACCAACCACAGAACCGATAGTGATAATACGCCCATGACGCTTTTTCATCATAGCTCGCATTACCGCTTTTGACAGACGGAAAACAGATGACAGGTTGGTTTCGATGATATCGTTCCACTCGTCATCTTTCATGCGCATTAACAGGTTATCACGAGTAATCCCGGCATTATTGACCAGGATATCGACTTCACCAAATTCTGCGCGAATATTTTCCAGAACAGATTCGATAGATGCAGGATCGGTCACATTCAACATCAGACCTTTACCATTTGCACCTAAATAATCGCTAATGGCCTGCGCGCCGCTTTCGCTGGTAGCAGTACCGATAACTTTCGCGCCACGGGCAACGAGTGTCTCAGCAATTGCGCGGCCAATGCCACGGCTTGCACCGGTAACCAGCGCGATTTTTCCTTCAAAACTCATGGTCTTCCTCTTTTATTGCTCTAGCGCCGCAGACAGTGCCGCCGGCTCATTCAGTGCCGAAGCAGTCAGGGTGTCAACAATACGTTTCGTCAAACCGGTCAGAACTTTACCCGGACCGACTTCATACAGGTGCTCTACGCCCTGGGATGCCATAAATTCAACGGTTTTAGTCCACTGAACCGGGCTATACAGCTGACGAACCAGCGCATCGCGAATTGCGTCTGCCGTGGTTTCACACTTCACATCGACGTTGTTCACGACCGGAACAGTCGGCGCGTTAAAGGTGATTTTCTGCAGCTCAACGGCCAGTTTCTCAGCAGCAGGCTTCATCAGCGCACAGTGAGACGGCACGCTAACTGGCAGTGGCAGAGCACGTTTCGCACCCGCAGCTTTACAGGCAGCGCCCGCACGTTCAACCGCTTCTTTATGACCCGCGATAACCACCTGGCCTGGCGAGTTGAAGTTAACCGGAGAAACAACCTGACCTTCTGCTGACTCTTCACATGCTTTAGCGATAGACGCATCATCAAGACCGATAATCGCAGACATACCGCCTGTGCCTTCTGGTACAGCTTCCTGCATGAACTTACCGCGCAGTTCTACCAGACGTACGGCATCAGCAAATGCGATCACGCCTGCGCAGACCAGCGCAGAATATTCGCCCAGGCTGTGACCCGCCATCAGCGCAGGTGTTTTACCACCCTGCTGCTGCCATACGCGGTAAAGCGCGACAGATGCGGTCAACAGCGCTGGCTGCGTTTGCCAGGTTTTATTCAGTTCTTCGGCCGGACCCTGCTGAGTCAACGCCCACAGATCATAGCCCAGCGCAGCTGATGCTTCAGCAAATGTTTCTTCAACAATTGGGTAGTTTGCTGCCATTTCAGACAACATCCCAACGGTCTGGGAACCCTGCCCCGGAAACACAAATGCAAATTGCGTCATGTTTAAATCCTTATACTAGAAACGAACCAGCGCGGAGCCCCAGGTGAATCCACCCCCAAAGGCTTCAAGCAATATCAACTGCCCAGCTTTAATACGCCCGTCGCGGACAGCTTCGTCCAGCGCGCACGGTACGGAGGCAGCAGAGGTATTACCATGTCTGTCGAGCGTCACGACAACATTATCCATCGACATACCCAGCTTTTTAGCTGTCGCGCTGATAATGCGCAGGTTAGCCTGATGCGGTACCAGCCAGTCCAGCGCAGAACGGTCGAGATTATTGGCTTCCAGCGTTTCATCAACGATGTGCGCAAGCTCGGTCACCGCGACTTTAAATACTTCGTTACCCGCCATCGTCAGATGAATCGGGTTTTCTGGGTTCACGCGATCGGCGTTAGGCAGCGTCAACAGTTCGCCATAGCGACCGTCAGCGTGCAGATGCGTGGAGAGAATGCCTGGCTCTTCTGATGCGCTCAGTACAACCGCGCCCGCCCCATCACCGAAAATGATGATCGTTCCGCGATCGGTTGGATCACAGGTGCGCGCCAGAACATCAGAGCCAACGACCAGAGCATGCTTAACTGCGCCAGATTTAACATACTGGTCGGCAACGCTCAGGGCGTAAGTGAAACCAGCGCAAGCGGCTGCAACGTCAAACGCCGGACAGCCTTTGATCCCTAGCATACTTTGGATCTGGCACGCCGCGCTTGGAAATGCGTGAGTGGATGATGTGGTAGCAACCACAATCAGACCAATTTGCTCTTTGTCGATGCCCGCCATTTCAATCGCACGGTTTGCGGCGGCAAAGCCCATCGTCGCAACTGTTTCATTTGGCGCTGCAATATGGCGTTCACGGATACCTGTACGAGTGACGATCCACTCATCAGATGTCTCAACCATTTTTTCCAAATCGGCGTTTGTCCGCACTTGTTCGGGCAGATAGCTGCCAGTACCAATAATCTTCGTATACATGTACGCTCAGTCACTTTTTGGTTATATACCGCCACGAGCAAATCGCTGATACGTTGGCCACATTCACAAACGCACCGTTATCTGTGTGCTCGTGAGGTTGCGCTTTCGCCACCGTCCAGCAGTTCGAATCCAGCTGGGTATACAGATTCCAGGCGAGCGGCAATTCGCTGAGGAACTTGTCGCTGCACCGCCTGCACTGCCTGTTCAATCGCGACCGCAAAAGCTCGCTGATTGGCTGCACCATGACTTTTTATCACCGTGCCGCGCAATCCTAACAGACAGGCGCCATTATACTGGTCGGGGTTGAGGTGACTAAATCGCCTTGTCAGGCTTTTTTGTAACCAACGTTTTAATAACAGAAGCCACCACGACCGTTTTTTGCCCTCACCCTGAGATTTCAGCAGTGAAAGGAACATTCTGACAACACCTTCCATCGTCTTTAATGTGACATTTCCTGTAAAGCCGTCACAAACCAGCACATCTGTCTTGCCAGTTAACAACTCATTGGCTTCAAGATAGCCGATATAATTGATAGAAGGGATTGTTTTAAGCACCGCTGAGGCATCCCGAATACTGTCGAGACCCTTTACTTCTTCTTCACCAATATTGAGCAACGCCACGCGAGGATTAGGAATTTCCACCACCTCTTCAGCCAGAACTGAGCCCATAATGGCAAATTGCACCAACATTGTACTGTCACAATCGACGTTGGCCCCTAAATCGAGGACCACCGTTTTGCCCTTTTGCTGATGCGGTAATACCGTCACCAGCGCCGGACGCTCAATCCCCTCCAGGGGCTTGAGTAATAATTTTGCCAGCCCCATTAGCGCCCCGGTATTACCGGCACTGACACAGGCTTGCGCTCGACCTTCTTTCACCAGCTCCAGGGCCACGCGCATTGAACTCCCACGACTGGCGCGGATAGCTTGCGAAGGCCGGGCATCACTGGCGATAACTGACTGCGCAGGAATAATCTGCAGACGCGAACGTTGTTCAAAGTCAGCTTTAGCAAGTAATGGCGTGATGGCGTCGGGATTGCCGACTAAAAGAAGAGTGAGTTGCGAATTAGAATTCAGTGCCTGCAATGCTGCAGGCACTGTCACGGAAGGGCCAAAATCCCCTCCCATGACATCTAACGCCAGGGTTAGACGTGTCAAGGTATCGTCGCCGCCCGGTTTGGTCTTTCCCCAGTTGCCTGGGGAAAATCCTCACTAAGCTTCATCACGCAGACGCGTAATTACTTAGCGATGACCTTGCGGCCGCGGTAGTAACCGTCGGCAGTGATGTGGTGACGCAGGTGTTTTTCACCAGAAGTTTTGTCTACAGACAGGCTGGTGACTGCGGTCAGCGCGTCATGGGAACGACGCATGCCACGTTTGGAACGGGTTGGTTTATTCTGTTGTACGGCCATGG
>OJSM01001231.1_pt1 | contig 18601 bp, 11 predicted proteins | sample 1599431 | NCBI WGS metagenome assembly OJSM01 (sample SAMN04168659, study PRJEB22393) | human gut metagenome | biome: human gut microbiome; feature: stool | host: Homo sapiens | collected 2014-05-12 | reverse complement strand
GTAAAATATTTCTCTGTAAAAAAGGAACTACATCATGATGTAGTTCCTTTTTTTATACTGCATGAGCAGTTTTAAACTTGAATTTAATACGGTTATAAGATTCCAGCCAATAGGCCATATCTGTTAATGTGTCTTTCATGGAACGCGGATGATAACCAAGTTCTTGTGTGGCTTTATCGTGTGAAAAATTTCCGTTGCTTTCCAATGTATATAAGGAGTAGGAGGTATAAAGAGGAGGCTGACGAAGCATTTTATACCAAACTTCTGCAAGAGGAGCTGTCAATTTGGCAAACCATAATGGAAGGATGCTTTTTAATCTGCGCTTGCCTGTAATTTCATGTAAATCGTCCAATACCTCTTGAATTGTGTAGAACTGATTGCTTAAAATATAGCATTCGCCCGCCCGTCCGTTTTCTACGCAGGAAATGATTCCGTCTGCTACATCACGTACATCCACAAAGTCATATCCGCCGTTTACACATGCTGTCAGTGTACCGTTTAAATAGCTGATAACCAATTGTGTTAAATGAGTACGACCGTAATCGCCGGGGCCGATAATGCCGCCGCGACCGGTTGAATCACGGTGTTCAACTTCGCCGCTGTAAACGATGGTCACCGTCTCAAAACCACGGTGAGGGTGCTCGCCTACGCCGCGTTTTTCGTTACCCGGCGTAAACGTATGTGGACCGGCGTAATCCAGCAGCAGGAACGGACTTAGTTGCTCAGCATGAGACTGGTAAGAAAACATCGAGCGAACCGGAAATCCATCGCCAACCCAGTGCGGGCGAGGTGCGGTGTAGACGCCTGTTACGTGTTTCATTTGTGTCTCCTCAGTGGCGTTATCTTGATGTGAATAAGCTTATATTCATGACAGCGAGCTGAGTAGTAGCTAAAATAGCTCTCACTGTCTCATAAATAGGACAATTAGATGACGAAGCCAGATCTCAATGATTTTGCATGGTTTGTGCATGTTGTAGAGGAAGGAGGATTCGCGGCGGCGGGTCGGGCGCTTGATGAACCGAAATCAAAACTAAGCCGACGGATAGCGCAACTGGAAGAGAGGCTGGGAGTTCGACTGATTCAGCGAACCACCCGCCAGTTTAACGTGACGGAAGTGGGGCAAACCTTTTACGAACACTGTAAGGCGATGTTGGTTGAAGCGCAGGCGGCGCAGGATGCCATTGCCGCGTTACAGGTTGAACCGCGTGGCGTGGTGAAGTTGACGTGCCCGGTCACGTTGCTGCATGTGCATATCGGGCCAATGCTTGCTCGTTTTATGGCGCGTTATCCTGACGTATCAGTGCAACTGGAGGCGACAAATCGCCGTGTTGACGTCGTTGGAGAAGGTCTGGACGTGGCGATTCGTGTCAGGCCTCGACCATTTGAGGATAGCGACCTGGTGATGCGTGTGCTGGCGGACAGGGGGCATCGTTTATATGCCAGCCCGCAGTTAATCGAGCAAATGGGGGCGTTACACTCTCCGGCGGAGCTGACACGCTGGCCTGGTTTGAGTCTCGCCTCGGGCAAACATGTACATCGTTGGGAGTTATTTGGCCCGCAGGGCGCGCGGGCAGAGGTGCATTTCACGCCGCGAATGATTACCACCGATATGCTGGCGCTACGTGAAGCCGCAGTTGCCGGTGTGGGGGTAGTGCAACTTCCGCAACTGATGGTAAAAGATCAATTAGCCGCGGGTGAACTGGTGGCGTTGCTCGACGGTTGGGAACCGAAGCGAGAAATTATTCACGCAGTCTTTCCATCACGCAGGGGATTATTGCCTTCAGTGCGCGCTTTAGTAGATTTCTTAACGGAAGAATATGCGCGGATGATTGAGGATTAAATACATATCCTCAGCCCACAAAAAAGGCCGGTTAAACCGACCTTTTATTATCTGGACGCCATTCGGGCGTTAAAAACAATCAGCGACTACGGAAGACAATGCGGCCTTTGCTCAGGTCGTACGGGGTCAGTTCAACAGTCACTTTGTCGCCCGTCAGGATGCGGATGTAGTTTTTGCGCATTTTACCGGAGATGTGTGCAGTAACCACGTGACCGTTTTCTAACTCTACGCGGAACATGGTATTAGGTAACGTATCGAGAACGGTACCCTGCATTTCAATATTGTCTTCTTTGGCCATCTAATCCTCTGGGGTATCACTACCGTAATTTGAACCGGCAAGATAATGCCGAAGTTCTTTTAATAAGTAAAGATTTGTGCGTTTAAAACACAGCAAATCGGGTTTGGCGCATTACTCTAACCACACACGGCAAAGCCGCACTTAAAGCGCAACGTGTAAGGGAACGAGGAGATAAACGATAGGCGTTGCCTGACGCGAACTGTTCCTTAACGGCGGCGGGGTAATGGGCTAAACCAACTCTGCGCGACAATTATAACACCCCGACAAAAAATGTGCCGAAAACATTCACCCCTGAGGCGAAAATAACGTCCTGGGAACCCAGAAATGGCTCGGTAGCCGCTGCTGGCGCAGTCTGCTCAGGTGTTCAAGGTACTCCCGACGAGGGGTTTCGACGGCGCCCAGCGAAGCTGTGTGGCTATTTAATACCTGGCAGTCGATTAATTTTCCGCCCTGACGGATAAATTCAGCGCAAAAAACAAGCAGTGCGGTTTTGGACGCATTTTCCTGACGGCTGAACATTGATTCGCCACAAAATAGTGTACCTTGCGCCACGCCATACATACCGCCCACTAATTCATTTTTTCGCCACACTTCAATGGAGTGCGCATGGCCCAGTTCGTGCAGGCGATGGTAGGCGTCCACTACATCATGCGTTATCCAGGTGCCTTCTTCCCGGTCGTTCGCGCAGCCTTCAATCACCTGACCGAACGCGTAATTGAGCGTCACGCGATAAGGCGAGTTTTTATGAAAGCGTTTCATGCTGCGGCTGAGATGAAATTTCTCGGGCCAAAGAATGGCGCGTGGATCGGGCGACCACCAAAGGATGGGGTCGCCAGGCGAAAACCACGGGAAAATTCCGCGCTGATAGGCCATTAATAGTCGGGCTGGACTGAGATCGCCGCCAAGCGCCAACAAACCGTTAGGCTCGCGTAAAGCGCCTTCCGGTGAAGGGAAGGCTATAGAATGACGGGACAATTGCACCAGGCGCATGACTGCGAAACTCCACTACGCGAGTTTGATCGTTCAATAATAGCTTACAGACGTTGCTTAAACTGGTAATAACGTCCCTGCCGGGCTAACAAATCTGCGTGATTACCTTGCTCAATAATGTGTCCGTTGTCCATCACTATTATTTGATCAAAACGTGACAAGCCGCGCAGACGATGTGTCACCATCAGTACGGTTTTATCACGCATGGCATCGCCAATTAATTCAAGCATTTGGCTTTCTGTTGTTGCATCAAGTCCTTCGGTCGGTTCGTCCAGCAGCATCAGTGGGGCATCGTGCAATAAGGCACGGGCGATAGCCAGACGACGAAGTTCGCCACCAGAAAGCTGTCGACCCCCTTCGCCTAACCAGGCGTTGAGTCCATCACCCTCAAGCAGTTTGTCCAGACCGACGCGGCACAGCATTGCGGATAATGTGTCATCACTGGCGTGCGGTGCCGCCAGCAGAAGATTGTCGCGAAGCGTCGCGCTGAACAGGTGCACGCGCTGTGGCACGACGCTGATGCTCTGGCGCAGCGTGGTTTCACTGAGGGCTGAAATCGGCTGCTCATTAATCAGAATTTCGCCGTGCTGCGGATCCCATGCACGGGTAAGCAATTGCAGTAACGTTGACTTACCGCATCCGGTGCGGCCGAGAATCGCAATATGCTCACCGGGCTGAGCCTGCAGGGAAAGGGTGTCGAGCGCTTTTTGTGCTTGTCCCGGATAACTGAATGATACATCGCGTAGCGTGAGAGTGACCTGCTCAGAAACCGGGGAACCGGCATCCGGGAAGGTGACTTCTGGCTGCTGTTCAGTCAGTTCGGTGATGCGCAGCGCAGAGGCAATAACCTGTCCGAGATGCTGAAACGCGCCGGTGACGGGTGCTAATGCTTCAAATGCGGCCAGCGCACAGAAGACAAACAGCGCGATCAGCGCACCCGGCTGGGTATTGCCACCTACGCCACCTGAGGCCATCCATAACATCACAACCACTGCCAGTGCGCCGACTAACAGCATGACCGCCTGTGATAGCGCCGTTAATTCAGACTGACGACGTTGGGCTTCATGCCACTGCAACTCGGTGGCTTCCATTTGGGCGCGGTAACGTTCACTGGCACCAAAGATGGTCAGCTCAGCCTGGCCCTGCAGCCAGGATGTTAGCTGCTGACGATACTGCCCACGTAAATGCGTCAAGCTTTGCCCGGTGCTTTTACCTGCCTGATAAAAGAGTGGGGGCAAGATAAATAAGGTCAGCAGCATAATACCGCCGAGAGTAATAGCTAGCGTGAAATCGAGAACGCTTAGCCCCAGCGTGACCACCATGATGACGACAAAAGCGCCTACAAGCGGGGAGAGCACGCGTAAATAGAGATGATCGAGCGTGTCGACATCCGCCACCACGCGATTAAGCAATTCACCTTGTCCATAACGGGACAGGCCAGCAGGAGAGAGCGGCAGCAGTTTGCTGAAGGTATATATACGCAAATGTTGCAGTACGCGGAACGTCGCGTCGTGGCTGACCAATCGCTCGAAATAGCGGCCCGCGGTGCGGGTGATTGCCGCACCGCGTACCCCGGCGGCAGGGAGCATATAGTTAAAACTGTAAATCCCGGTGACACCCACCACAGCAGAAGCCGACAGGAACCAACCGGAAAGCGTCAGCAAACCAATACTTGCCAACAGTGTGACGATCGCCAGAACGATCCCCAGGGTTAACATCCATTTGTGACGTTTATACAGTGTCAGATAAGGTAGCAAAGCGCGCATTTAGATGTCCTCCTGACGATGAGCCAGTAATGTCGCAAACGCCCCGTTGGCTGCGCTAAGTTCTGCATAAGTGCCTTGTTCAACGATCTGTCCGTCCTGCATCACCCAGATAGCGTCCCAGTCGGCAAGGTCTTCAAGTTGGTGTGTCACCATCAGCGTAGTCTGGCGGCGTGACGCTGCGTTCAACGCTTGCATCACGCGTTGTTCGCTGTGTGCATCCAGACTGGCGGCGGGTTCATCCAGCAGCAGCAACTGACACGGATTGAGTAAGGCGCGAGCCACGGCAACGCGCTGCGCTTGTCCGACAGAAAGTCGAGCCGCCTGATCGCCTACTGGTGTATCTACACCCTGCGGTAGTAGCGGTAAAAACTCACTGACCCAGGCGCTGTCGAGTGCGGCCTGCAGCTGTTCTTCGCTGGCATCGGGGCGAGCGAGCAGCACGTTATCGCGTAACGTGGCGGCAGGGAGTTGCGGATTTTGTCCAACCCAGGACAGCTGTTTGCGCCAGCAATCAGGCGACAGGTCACGTAGTTCAAAGCCGTTAATTCGCAGCGATCCCTGATAAGAGAGAAATCCGGACAGGACATTGAGCAACGAACTTTTTCCGGAGCCGCTGCGGCCAACCAGCACCGCGCGTTGGCCCGCTGGCAGGGTAAAGTTGAGCGGGCCTGCAAGCACTTTACCTTCCGGCGAGGTGATGACCAGATCTTGTGCTTCAATTGAAACAGCGTCTTTTGTTGTCAGCTCAATGTCGCCACGCTCAGGATGTGCAAGCGGGGTTTCCATGAAGGTTTTCAGACTGTCTGCTGCACCAACGGCTTGTGCTTTGGCGTGATAAAACGTGCCCAGATCGCGCAGGGGTTGGAAAAATTCCGGCGCCAGAATGAGCGCGAGGAAGCCGGCAGCCAATGTGACACCTGTGCCGTAGTGTCCAAAATCGAGTTCGCCAAGGTAGGAAAAACCGAAGTAAACCGCGACCAGTGCGATGGACAGGGAGGTAAAGAACTCAAGGACACCGGATGACAGGAAAGCCAGGCGCAGGACTTCCATAGTGCGCTGGCGGAAATCCTGTGACGCAGCGCGGATGCTTTCCGTTTCGGCTTCACCGCGACCAAAGATTCTTAGCGTCTCCATGCCCCGCAGGCGGTCGAGGAAATGGCCGCTGAGGCGAGCAAGAGCCTGAAAATTGCGGCGGTTAGCGTCGGCAGCACCCATACCAACCATCGCCATAAACAACGGGATCAGCGGGGCAGTTCCAAGCAGAATAAGGGCGGCCACCCAGTTTGACGGGAATACCGCCGCCACGATCAATAAGGGGACGCATACGGCCAACGCCATTTGCGGCAGATAACGTGCATAGTAATCATGCATATCGTCAATCTGCTCCAGGATCAACGTGGCCCAACTCCCGGCCGGTTTGCCTTGTATCCAGGCCGGACCTGCCTGTTGCAGACGGTCAAGCACCTGGCGGCGAATTTCAAAGCGAATATGCTGCCCTGCGTGAAACCCGACCCGTTCGCGTAACCAGACGACCCATGCCCGCAGGATGAAAATCAATACCAGCACGATGAAAGGAAGCAGAAGCGCCTCTCGGGGAATATTGGCCATGATCATATGGTCCAGAATTCGGGCCATGAGCCAGGCCTGAGCGACAATTAACAGGCCGCTCACGAACCCCAACAGGCGCGAAATGTTCAGCCATCGTTGGGAAATTACACTTTGCTGTTTTAACCAGCGGGTCAGCTCTTTTTGACGGGTTTTATTCATTGCACGCTTAGCAGGTGAGTTATTGGAATTTTTGGGCAGGGCAATGTTACAACGAGGCAAAAATAAAGGCGACTTATAGTCGCCTTTTTTACTTTTGTTACTGATTTGTAAAACTTATTTGCAAGCGTCCGCCAGACCGTCGAGATAACGTTCTGCATCAAGCGCGGCCATACAGCCCGTGCCCGCAGAGGTAATCGCCTGGCGATAAATATGGTCCATCACGTCACCGGCTGCGAAGACACCCGGAATGCTGGTTTGAGTGGCATTGCCGTGAATACCGGACTGAACTTTGATGTAGCCGTTTTCCAGTTCAAGCTGACCGTCGAAAATAGCGGTATTAGGGCTGTGACCGATAGCGACAAATAACCCGGCAACGTCAAGTGATTCCACGTTGTCAGTGTTTTGCGTATCGCGCAGACGCAGTCCGGTTACGCCCATTTGATCGCCGGTCACTTCTTCCAGCGTGCGGTGGGTGTGAAGCACGATGTTGCCGTTTTCAACTTTATCCATCAAACGTTTGATGAGAATTTTCTCCGCGCGGAAGCTGTCGCGACGGTGAATCAAATGCACTTCAGATGCGATATTCGCCAGATATAGCGCTTCTTCAACAGCGGTGTTGCCGCCGCCGATCACCGCAACTTTTTGGTTACGGTAGAAGAAACCGTCGCAGGTCGCGCAGGCGGAAACGCCACGGCCTTTGAATGCTTCTTCTGAAGGCAGACCCAGGTAACGTGCTGAAGCGCCGGTGGCGATGATCAGTGCGTCACAGGTGTATTCACCGCTGTCGCCGGTCAGACGGAAAGGACGGTTTTGCAGATCAACTTTGCTGATGTGATCAAAAATGATTTCAGTGTCAAATTTGGACGCATGTTCGTGCATACGTTCCATCAGCAGCGGGCCAGTAAGATCGTGCGGATCGCCAGGCCAGTTTTCCACTTCTGTTGTTGTGGTCAACTGACCACCTTTTTCCATACCGGTAATCAGTACCGGTTGCAGGTTCGCGCGTGCAGCGTAGACCGCAGCGGTATATCCCGCAGGGCCAGAGCCCAGAATAAGAAGTTTACTGTGTTTGGTTGCGCCCATGAGATCCCCATAGTTGTTGGCAGGCAATGAGCAGGATTGTAGGGAATTTACAGACGTAAAAAAAGAGTATGGCGATTTTGTTAACAATATGTGTAATAGCAGAAACCGATGAACGGGGTGATCAGCCGTAATACTATAACGATTTCTACTTAAAATCGGTCAGTTATAAGGTGATAAAATGACGATTTTCCATCACTGCGAATGAATAACTGGCATGTTGTACTAAAAATCGATGTTTTGCTTTGACAATCCCCTGCTGTTTTGCGAAAACATTCAAGGAAGAAAAAAACTGTGTCATGTATGTGCTGCATAATCATGCATGTAGATACCATGTTTACCGTGTTAGCGAAATCTACGCATGGTGTGGACAGATGCCATTCGTGATGTCGATAGCCGCCGACAGGCAACGGTCTTCTCACCATAAACCCAGACATTGCGAACCGAAAATCCCTCTGGGTTGCGGTTTATTTTGATGGGTAGCGACTCTGAACAGTGATGTTGGTAGAGTCAGGCAGGAGTAGGGAAGGAATACAGAGAGACAATAATAATGGTAGATAGTAAGAAGCGCCCTGGCAAAGATCTCGACCGTATCGATCGTAACATTCTTAATGAGCTGCAAAAGGATGGGCGTATTTCTAACGTCGAGCTTTCTAAACGTGTGGGACTTTCACCAACGCCCTGCCTTGAGCGTGTGCGTCGGTTGGAAAGACAGGGTTTTATTCAGGGCTATACAGCGCTGTTAAACCCGCATTATCTGGATGCATCACTTCTGGTTTTTGTTGAGATTACTCTGAATCGTGGCGCCCCGGATGTGTTTGAACAATTCAACTCTGCAGTACAAAAACTTGAAGAAATTCAAGAGTGTCATTTGGTTTCCGGTGATTTCGACTATTTGCTGAAAACACGCGTACCGGATATGTCGGCATACCGTAAGCTGTTGGGGGAAACCCTGCTGCGTCTGCCTGGCGTGAATGACACACGTACTTATGTAGTCATGGAAGAAGTCAAACAGAGCAATCGTCTGGTAATTAAGACGCGCTAACACGGAACAGGTGCAAAATCGACGCAGTTTGATTACACTCCTGTTAATCCATACAGCAACAGTGCCGGGGTAACCCGGTGCTGTTGTCCGTTTTAGCATCGGGCAGGAAAAGCCTGAAACCTGGAGAGCCGTTTTTGAGCCAGGAATACACTGAAGACAAAGACGTCACATTGACGAAGTTAAGCAGCGGGCGCCGACTTCTGGAAGCGCTACTGATTCTTATTGCCCTTTTTGCAGTCTGGTTGATGGCTGCCTTACTCAGCTTTAACCCTTCGGATCCCAGTTGGTCACAAACCGCATGGCATGAACCTATCCATAATCTGGGGGGAATACCCGGAGCATGGTTGGCGGACACGCTGTTCTTTATTTTTGGCGTCATGGCCTACACCATTCCCGTCATCATTGTTGGCGGCTGTTGGTTTGCCTGGCGACACCAGGCCAGCGACGAATACGTCGATTATTTTGCCGTCTCGCTGCGCATTATTGGCGTTCTGGCGCTGATTCTCACTTCCTGCGGGCTGGCCGCAATTAACGCCGATGACATCTGGTATTTCGCCTCTGGCGGCGTGATCGGCAGTCTGCTCAGCACTACGCTACAACCCTTACTGCACAGCAGCGGCGGCACGCTGACGTTGTTGTGCATTTGGGCGGCGGGATTAACGCTGTTCACCGGTTGGTCATGGGTGAGCATTGCGGAAAAACTGGGCGGCTGGTTACTCAATATCCTGACGTTTGCCAGCAACCGTACCCGCCGCGACGATACCTGGGTCGATGACGAAGAATATGAAGATGAAGAAGAGTCTGTCGATGCCGCTGATGGCAAACCCCATGAATCGCGTCGGGCTCGTATTCTGCGCGGTGCGTTAGCGCGCCGTAAGCGTCTGGCAGAGAAATTTACCAACCCGCTTGGTCGTCATACCGATGCGGCGCTGTTCTCCGGCAAACGCATGGATGATGAAGACGAAATTGAATACAGCGCCCGTGGCGTGGTTGCCGATCCTAACGATGTGCTGTTTTCCGGCAATCGCGCGACGCTGCCTGAATATGACGAGCTTGACCCACTGCTTAACGGCCACTCGGTGACCGAGCCTGTGGCTGCAGCAGCCGCAGCTACAACGGCCGCTCAGGCCTGGAGCGCGCCGGTAGATCCGTTGCTGCAAACCTCGCCCGTGACCAACACTGTTATGGAGCAACCGGCTCCAGCCGTAGCCTGGCAATCCGCACCAGGCCCGCAAACCGGTGATGCCGCGATTGCACCAACGCCTGAAGGTTATCCGCATTCAGCCCAGTACGCGCAACCTCCGGTGCAGCAGCCGTATGAGCCATGGCAACAGCCGGTTGTGGAGGAGAGTCCGCAGCCGCAATATTACGCACCACAGCCGGAACCTGTTTATGCGCAGCCAGTCGCGCCGCAGCCGGAACCTGTTTATCAGCCAGAGCCTGTGCTGCAGCCTGTCTATCAACAGGATCCGACCTCTCAACAGAACGCCACATTCCAGCAGCCTGCTTATCAGCCGGAGCCTGCGCCGCAACCTGTTTATCAGCAGGAATCAATCCCTCAACAGAGCACTACGTTCCAGCAGCCTGTGGTTGAACAACCGCTTGTGGTGGAACCTGAGCCCGTGGTTGAAGAAGTTAAACCGACTCGTCCGCCGCTCTATTACTTTGAAGAAGTCGAAGAGAAACGTGCGCGTGAGCGTGAGCAACTGGCCGCATGGTATCAGCCGATTCCAGAACCTGCTCAGGAGCCTGAGCGTATTAAACCGTCTACGCCATCTATGCCGACGACTGCATCCATACCGCCCGTTGAGTCTGTTGCTGCTGTTGCACCGCTGGCTGCCGGTGTAAAAAGCGCCGCTTTAGGGGCGGGTGCAGCAGCTGCACCTGTCTTTAGCCTTGCGGGCAGCGGTGCGCCGCGTCCGCAGGTGAAAGAGGGGATTGGCCCGCAGTTACCGCGTCCAAATCGTGTACGCGTGCCTACTCGCCGGGAATTGGCGTCGTATGGCATCAAACTGCCGTCACAGCGTATGGCTGAAGAGAAAGCGCGCGAAGAGCAGCTTGATACAGATGCGTACAATGACGATGAAATGGATGCAATGCAGCAGGACGAGCTGGCACGCCAGTTCGCTCAGTCGCAGCAGCATCGTTATGGCGAAGAGTATCAAGACGATACCCACCAGACTGATGACGAAGATTCAGCCGCAGAAGCGGAACTGGCTCGCCAGTTTGCTTCTTCTCAGCAGCAGCGTTATTCCGGTGAACAGCCTGCCGGAGCGAATCCGTTCTCGCTCGATGACTTTGAATTTTCGCCAATGAAAACGCTGGTAGATGAGGGGCCGCATGAGCCGCTGTTTACGCCTGGCGTGATGCCGGAGCCTGCGCCGCAGTACCAGGAACCTGTTGCACCGCAGCAGCATTATCAGCAACCGGCGCAACCTGTTGCACCGCAGCAGCCGGCGCAGCCTGTCGCACCGCAGCAGCATTATCAGCAGCCAGCGCAGCCTGTCGCACCGCAGCAGCATTATCAGCAGCCAGCGCAGCCTGTTCCGCCGCAGGATAGTCTGATCCATCCGCTGCTGATGCGTAATGGCGACAGCCGTCCGGTGCACCGTCCAAGCACGCCGCTGCCATCGTTAGATCTGCTCACACCGCCGCCGAGCGAGGTTGAGCCGATAGATACGTTCGCGCTGGAGCAAATGGCACGTCTGGTGGAAGCGCGTCTGGCGGATTTCCGCATTAAAGCCGATGTGGTGAACTACTCTCCAGGCCCGGTGATTACTCGCTTTGAGCTTAATCTGGCTCCTGGGGTTAAAGCGGCGCGTATTTCCAACCTGTCGCGAGATCTGGCGCGTTCATTGTCGACCGCAGCGGTACGTGTGGTTGAGGTTATTCCAGGCAAACCGTATGTCGGACTGGAGTTACCGAATAAAAAACGTCAAACCGTTTATCTGCGTGAAGTGCTGGATAACGCTAAATTCCGTGATAACTCATCTCCGCTGACTGTGGTGTTGGGTAAAGATATTGCGGGTGAACCGGTGGTGGCCGATCTGGCAAAAATGCCGCACCTGCTGGTAGCAGGGACAACCGGATCCGGTAAGTCTGTTGGGGTGAACGCCATGATCCTCAGCATGCTCTACAAGGCGCAGCCGGAAGACGTTCGCTTTATCATGATTGACCCGAAAATGCTGGAACTGTCGGTTTATGAAGGCATTCCGCATCTGCTGACCGAAGTCGTGACCGACATGAAAGATGCTGCTAACGCCTTGCGCTGGAGCGTCAATGAAATGGAACGTCGCTACAAGCTGATGTCGGCGCTTGGCGTGCGTAACCTTGCCGGTTATAACGAGAAAATCGCCGAAGCCGCCCGCATGGGACGTCCGATTCCGGACCCTTACTGGAAGCCGGGTGACAGTATGGATGTTCAGCATCCGGTGCTGGAAAAACTGCCGTATATTGTTGTGCTGGTGGATGAATTCGCCGACCTGATGATGACGGTTGGCAAAAAGGTGGAAGAACTGATTGCTCGTCTGGCGCAAAAAGCGCGTGCGGCGGGGATCCACCTGGTGCTGGCAACCCAGCGACCGTCGGTTGACGTTATCACTGGACTGATTAAAGCGAACATTCCAACGCGTATCGCCTTTACCGTGTCCAGTAAAATTGACTCGCGTACCATCCTTGACCAGGGGGGAGCGGAATCGCTGTTAGGTATGGGTGACATGCTCTATTCCGCACCGAACTCGACGATCCCTGTGCGTGTTCACGGCGCCTTTGTCCGCGATGAAGAAGTTCACGCAGTGGTTCAGGACTGGAAAGCGCGCGGTCGTCCACAATACGTCGACGGCATTACTTCTGACAGCGAAAGCGAAGGAGGCGGTGGCGGCTTTGATGGTGGCGAAGAGTTGGATCCGCTGTTCGATCAGGCGGTAAACTTTGTGACCCAGAAACGCAAAGCCTCAATCTCCGGCGTCCAGCGTCAGTTCCGCATCGGCTACAACCGAGCGGCGCGCATCATCGAGCAGATGGAAGCGCAGGGTATTGTCAGCGAACAAGGGCATAATGGTAATCGTGAAGTGCTGGCTCCGCCGCCCTTCGAATGATTGCAAAGTTAAGTAATTCAGTATTTTCTACTTTCCTCATGCTGATTTTTGGCCTGAAATGGATAGCAGAGGGATCTCCCCGTTGGGAGTGACGTATTTTGAGGAATAACGATGAAAAGAATCGCAATCACCTGTGCATTACTGTCGAGCTTTGTGGTGAGCAGTGTCTGGGCTGACGCTGCCAGCGACCTGAAAAGCCGTCTGGATAAAGTCAGTAGCTTCCATGCCAGCTTTACTCAGAAGGTCACGGACGGCAGCGGCGCAGCGGTGCAGGAAGGTCAGGGTGATTTATGGGTTAAACGTCCTAATCTGTTTAACTGGCATATGACCCAGCCTGATGAGAGCATCCTGGTTTCCGATGGGAAAACGCTGTGGTTCTTTAATCCGTTTGTTGAACAGGCGACCGCGACCTGGCTGAAAGACGCCACGGGGAATACGCCGTTCATGCTGATCGCGCGTAACCAGGCCAGTGACTGGCAGCAGTACAACATTAAGCAAAACGGCGATGATTTCGTGCTGACGCCAAAAACCAGCAGCGGTAACCTGAAGCAGTTTACGATCAATGTTGGGCGTGACGGAACGATCCATCAGTTTAGCGCCGTTGAGCAAGACGATCAGCGCAGCAGCTATCAGCTGAAATCTCAGCAGAATGGTGCGATTGAACCTTCCAAATTCACCTTTACCCCGCCGCAAGGAGTAACGGTTGACGATCAACGTAAGTAGAGGCGTGTGAGTGAGCAATCTGTCGCTCGACTTTTCTGATAATACCTTTCAGCCACTGGCCGCGCGTATGCGGCCAGAAAATTTAGCGCAGTATATCGGCCAGCAGCATTTGCTGGCTGCGGGTAAACCCTTGCCGCGCGCTATCGAGGCGGGACACCTGCACTCCATGATTTTATGGGGGCCTCCGGGGACGGGAAAAACTACGCTTGCCGAAGTCATTGCCCGTTACGCCAACGCCGATGTCGAACGCATTTCGGCGGTTACGTCTGGTGTAAAAGAGATTCGTGAAGCGATTGAGCGTGCACGTCAGAACCGTAACGCTGGTCGGCGTACGATCCTGTTTGTCGACGAAGTTCACCGTTTTAATAAAAGCCAGCAGGATGCGTTTTTACCGCATATTGAAGACGGTACCATCACGTTTATTGGCGCCACCACCGAAAACCCCTCGTTTGAACTGAACTCGGCGCTGCTGTCACGCGCACGCGTTTACTTACTGAAATCGTTAACCACCGACGATATTGAACAGGTGCTGGACCAGGCGATGTCAGATAAAGCGCGGGGTTACGGCGGCCAGGATATCGTACTGCCGCCAGAGACGCGTCGGGCTATTGCCGAACTGGTTAATGGTGACGCGCGCCGGGCGCTGAATACGCTGGAAATGATGGTCGATATGGCCGAAGTTGATGATTCTGGCAAGCGTGTATTGAAACCAGAATTGCTCACTGAAATTGCCGGTGAGCGCAGCGCACGCTTCGATAATAAAGGCGATCGTTTTTACGATCTCATCTCCGCATTACATAAGTCGGTTCGCGGCAGTGCACCGGATGCAGCGCTTTATTGGTATGCGCGCATCATTAGTGCAGGCGGTGACCCGCTGTATGTTGCTCGTCGCTGCCTGGCAATTGCCTCTGAAGATGTGGGCAATGCCGATCCTCGCGCCATGCAGGTGGCAATTTCCGCATGGGACTGCTTTACCCGTGTGGGACCAGCGGAAGGCGAACGTGCGATTGCTCAGGCGATTGTTTATCTGGCCTGCGCGCCGAAAAGTAATGCAGTTTACACCGCCTTCAAAGCTGCGCTGGCTGATGCACGTGAACGTCCGGATTACGACGTGCCGGTTCACCTGCGCAATGCACCGACGAAGCTGATGAAGGAGATGGGCTACGGTCAGGAGTATCGTTACGCCCATGATGAACCAAATGCCTATGCTGCCGGAGAAGAGTACTTCCCGCAGGAAATGGCACAAACGCGCTATTATCACCCCACAAACAGAGGTCTTGAAGGCAAGATTGGCGAAAAGCTCGCCTGGCTCGCCGGACAGGATCAAAATAGCCCTATAAAACGCTACCGTTAGTGTTATCGTTGCGGTAATGTTGTCTCTGTATCCCTGTGACCGCAGGCTGTGGTCACTTTCTCCTATTTTAATTCGATAAGCACAGGATAAGCATGCTCGATCCCAATCTGCTGCGTAATGAGCCAGACGCAGTCGCAGAAAAACTGGCAAGCCGGGGCTTTAAGCTGGATGTAGATAAGCTGCGCGCTCTTGAAGAGCGTCGTAAAGTTCTGCAGGTACAAACTGAAAACCTGCAGGCAGAGCGTAACTCTCGATCGAAATCCATCGGCCAGGCAAAAGCGCGCGGGGAAGATATCGAGTCTTTACGTCTGGAAGTGAACAAACTGGGCGAAGAGCTGGATGCCGCGAAAGCTGAACTTGATACCTTACAGGCTGAGATCCGCGATATTGCGCTGACCATTCCTAACCTTCCAGCGGACGAAGTTCCGGTGGGTAAAGATGAAAATGACAACGTCGAAGTCAGCCGCTGGGGTACACCACGTGAGTTTGATTTCGAAGTGCGCGATCACGTTACTCTGGGTGAAATGCACACGGGTCTTGATTTCGCCGCGGCGGTTAAGCTGACTGGCTCTCGTTTCGTTGTTATGAAAGGCCAGATCGCACGCATGCACCGTGCGCTGTCTCAGTTTATGCTGGATCTGCATACCGAACAGCATGGTTACAGCGAAAACTACGTTCCGTATCTGGTTAACCATGACACGCTGTACGGAACAGGCCAACTGCCGAAATTTGCTGGCGATCTGTTCCACACCCGTCCGCTGGATGAAGAAGCTGACAGCAGCAACTATGCGCTGATCCCAACGGCAGAAGTGCCGCTGACCAATCTGGTACGTGACGAAATCATCGACGAAGATGCGCTGCCGATCAAAATGACTGCGCATACGCCGTGCTTCCGTTCTGAAGCAGGTTCTTACGGTCGTGATACCCGTGGTCTGATCCGTATGCACCAGTTCGATAAAGTTGAGATGGTGCAGATCGTTCGCCCGGAAGATTCGATGGATGCGCTGGAAGAGATGACCGGTCATGCTGAGAAGGTCCTGCAACTGTTGGGTCTGCCGTATCGCAAGATCATCCTGTGCACAGGCGACATGGGCTTCGGCGCATGCAAAACCTACGATCTGGAAGTGTGGATCCCGGCGCAGAACACCTATCGCGAAATCTCCTCTTGCTCCAACGTGTGGGATTTCCAGGCTCGTCGTATGCAGGCGCGTTGCCGCAGTAAATCCGATAAAAAGACCCGTTTAGTACATACGCTGAATGGTTCTGGTCTGGCGGTAGGACGTACGCTGGTTGCGGTAATGGAAAACTATCAGCAGGCTGATGGTCGCATTCAGGTTCCGGAAGTGTTGCGTCCGTACATGAATGGCCTGGAATTCATCGGCTAAGCTACCTTTCCCTGCTAAAAAAGCGCCTCCGGGCGCTTTTTTTATGCCCGTTTGACGTCGGACAATAACGACTACCTCCATAGGAGTAATACTGCCTTCAAATGAAAGTCAGTATTTATCTCTGTCTTTTCGCAAATTCAGTATCTACCAGTCTGTATATCGATAGTAACGTTATATAAAAATCTATACAACGAATATTTGCCTTTTGTTTATTGTGAGCAGCAGAGTGAGCCACTATGAAAACTAAGATCCCCGATGCCATGCTGGCAGCTGAGGTTAGTCGCCGAGGTTTGGTGAAAACGACGGCGATAGGCGGACTGGCGGTGGCCAGTAGCGCGTTTACCCTGCCATTTACCCGTATTGCAAATGCTGCAGAAGCCCTTAATCCAACACAGGCCAGTGAGAAAGTCATCTGGAGCGCGTGTACGGTGAACTGTGGTAGCCGCTGTCCTCTGCGTATGCACGTGGTAGATGGTGAAATAAAGTATGTTGAAACCGACAACACCGGTGATGACAACTACGACGGTTTGCATCAGGTACGCGCCTGTCTGCGAGGTCGCTCCATGCGTCGTCGCGTCTATAATCCCGATCGTCTGAAATACCCGATGAAACGCGTCGGCAAGCGTGGCGAAGGTAAATTTGAGCGTATCAGCTGGGATGAAGCCTACGACATCATTGCCAGCAATATGCAGCGTCTTATCAAAGACTACGGCAACGAGTCTATCTACCTGAACTACGGCACAGGTACGCTGGGCGGCACCCTGACACGCTCCTGGCCACCGGGCAAAACGCTGGTAGCACGATTGATGAACTGCTGTGGTGGCTACCTGAATCACTACGGTGACTACTCTTCAGCGCAAATCGCTGCCGGGTTGAACTACACCTACGGCGGCTGGGCAGACGGTAACAGCCCGTCAGACATTGAAAACAGCAAGCTGGTGGTTCTGTTCGGGAATAACCCAGGTGAAACCCGTATGAGCGGGGGTGGGGTAACCTATTACCTTGAACAGGCGCGACAGAAATCCAATGCCCGCATGATCATTATCGATCCTCGCTACACGGATACTGGCGCGGGTCGTGAAGATGAGTGGATCCCCATCCGTCCGGGTACGGATGCCGCGCTGGTAAATGGGCTGGCGTATGTTCTGATCACCGAAAACATGGTTGATCAACCGTTCCTTGACAAATATTGCGTAGGTTACGACGAGAAAACCTTACCGGCCGATGCACCGAAAAACGGTCACTATAAGGCGTATATTCTTGGGCAGGGCAAAGACGGTATTGCCAAGACCCCGGAATGGGCTGCGCAAATTACCGGGATTCCTGCTGAACGAATCGTCAAACTGGCACGTGAAATCGGTAGCGCTAAACCGGCATACATCAGCCAGGGGTGGGGACCGCAGCGTCATGCTAATGGTGAAATAGCGACCCGCGCCATTTCTATGCTGGCTATTCTGACCGGTAACGTTGGGATTAACGGCGGCAACAGCGGGGCGCGTGAGGGCTCATACAGTTTGCCGTTTGAACGTATGCCTACGCTGGAAAACCCTGTAGAAACCAGTATCTCGATGTTTATGTGGACGGACGCCATTGAGCGAGGTCCGGAGATGACGGCGCTGCGTGACGGTGTTCGTGGTAAAGATAAGCTCGATGTTCCGATTAAGATGATCTGGAACTATGCGGGTAACTGCCTGATTAACCAGCACTCCGACATCAACCGCACACACGAAATCCTACAGGATGATAAGAAGTGCGAGATGATCGTTGTCATCGACTGCCATATGACCTCCTCGGCGAAATACGCGGATATTTTGCTGCCGGACTGTACCGCTTCGGAGCAGATGGACTTCGCACTGGATGCCTCCTGCGGGAATATGTCGTATGTGATTTTCACCGATCAGGCGATCAAACCACGCTTCGAATGCAAGACTATCTACCAGATGACCAGCGAGCTTGCGAAACGCCTAGGCGTTGAGCAGCAGTTTACAGAAGGTCGCACTCAGGAAGAGTGGATGCGTCATCTGTACGAGCAGTCGCGCAAAGCGATTCCTGAACTGCCAACGTTTGAAGAATTCCGCAAGCAGGGGATCTTTAAACAGCGTGACCCACAGGGGCATCACGTGGCGTACAAGGCGTTCCGTGAGGATCCTGACGCCAATCCGCTGACTACTCCGTCAGGTAAGATCGAAATTTATTCGCAGCAACTTGCCGAGATCGCGGCGACCTGGGAACTGCCGTCAGGAAATGTGGATCAAC
>OJSM01001195.1_pt1 | contig 19009 bp, 19 predicted proteins | sample 1599431 | NCBI WGS metagenome assembly OJSM01 (sample SAMN04168659, study PRJEB22393) | human gut metagenome | biome: human gut microbiome; feature: stool | host: Homo sapiens | collected 2014-05-12 | reverse complement strand
TTAACGAATATTCCGGGAGTGTGAATCGCTGCAGGGTCCAGTTCTCCGGGAGGGACAATCTCTTCGACTTCCACGACGGTAATGCGCCCGGCGGCAGCCATCAGCGGATTAAAGTTCTGTGCGGTGTGGCGATAGATGACGTTGCCGTACCAGTCGGCTTTCCAGCCTTTAACCAATGCAAAATCACCGGTTATCGCCTGTTCAAGGATGTAAGGGCGTCCGGCAAACTCGCGAACCTCTTTCCCTTCCGCTACGGGGGTTCCATATCCAGTCGCGGTAAAAAATGCCGGGATCCCCGCGCCGCCCGCGCGCAACTGCTCTGCCAGCGTACCCTGTGGCGTCAGGATGGCTTCCAGTTCGCCGCTAAGCACCTGCTTCTCAAACAGGGCGTTTTCCCCTACATAGGACGCGACCACTTTGCGCACCTGGCGCGTTTCCAGCAGTACGCCAAGGCCAAAGCCATCCACGCCACAGTTGTTTGATACAACGGTAAGTCCCTGTACTTCTCGACGGCGTACTTCGGTAATCAGGTTTTCAGGGATCCCACATAAACCAAAACCGCCCGCCAGCAGCGTCATGTTGTCGGTCAGTCCTTCCAGCGCCTCTTGATAAGTGGCAACACGTTTATCCAGTCCAGCCATACACTTGCCTCCCCAGTTGTCCTTGCCGACATCATTGGGGGTGAAAAATGATTTGTTAATTTTAAATTTGTGACTCACTCATTGGGTTTTTTTATCAATTTAATGTTAATTAAAGGTATTCAACAAGTTAAAGGAATGCGAAATGGGAATGAGCATCAAACAGTTACGCGCGTTTTTAGCGGTAGCTCACACTCTGAATTTTGCTCATGCCAGTGAAAGACTGAACATGTCGCAACCCGCATTAAGCCTGGCGATTAAAGGACTGGAAGATTCGCTGGGCGGGGCGTTGCTGTTGAGAACCACCCTCAAAGTGACTCTGACGCAGGAGGGAGAAACGCTGCTGAATATGGGGAGACAGCTGCTGGCGGACTGGGAGAATACGGAAGAAGCCATGCGCCAACGCTTTACGCTGCAGCGTGGTAAAATCTCGATCGCCGCCATGCCCTCATTTGCCGCTAACGTCCTGCCATCGGTACTGAAAACGTTTCGTGATTCTTATTCTGGTATCAACGTAACGGTTCATGATGTGATCAATGAACACGTGATTGAAATGGTCAGTGAAGGGCGGGTCGAGATGGGTATAGCCTTCGAGCCGGACTATTCGGGACATCTGCATTTCACGCCGCTCGGCGTGGATCGTTTTATCGCGATTGTGCCGCCAACCTGTCGGCTGGCAGACAGGGATCGTATTGCATGGCGCGAACTGCTGACGCTGGATTTCATCACCTTGCAACGTCCGTCAGCCGTGCGGCTGATGCTGGAAGAACAACTTGTGCAAAGCGGACATACGCTGGAAGTAGCGCTGGAGAGCCATCAATTAGTAACCGTTGGCCGTCTGGTGGCTAACGGTCTGGGCGGTAGCGCCGTACCAGCACTATGCCGCACGCAAATGACAGAGTTAGGCGCAACCTGTATCGATCTGGATACGCCGGTGATCCAGCGTCGGATCGGGGTTTTGCGTTCAGCACATCATAAATTATCTACTGCTTCCGAGGTGCTGGTGGATTCACTGAAAAAGGCGTATCGCACCTGACTTTTCTCAACGGCTCAGGTCATGTAACCGCCCGCCAGCATCGAACATCACATCCGGTATCACTTTTCAGTAATGCCTGTTTTTTCTCACAACCGTGGGTTGCCAATGGACATCTGTCACGGAAAAAGCATCCCTGGGGCAACGTTCGGTTTCCCGGTAGCTCGGTTTTACGTAACACCAAATCTTCCGTCAGTGGCGCGCCCGTTTTAGGGACAGAGTCCAGCAATAACCGTGTGTACGGATGGGCGGGGTGAGTGAGAACGTGTTGAGCATCGCCCAGCTCAACAATTTGCCCGAGGTACATCACCGCCACACGGTCGCTCATATGGCGGACCACCGACACGTTATGCGATATCAATACGTAGGTCAGATTTCTGCGCGCCTGTAGTGACACCAGAAGATTGAGAATTTGCGCCTGCACAGAGATATCCAGTGCTGAAGTGGGCTCATCGAGGACGATAACATCCGGTTCTGACGATAGTGCCCGGGCGATGGCGATACGCTGGCGTTGTCCACCGGAAAACGCATGCGGCAGACGGTCGAGATATTCCGGGCGGATACCTACCTGTTGTGCCAAATCTTCAGCAAGCATGCGGCGCTCACGTTCCGGACTTCGTTTTTGGATCCATACCGGCTCAGTGATCGTGCGCCACACCGGTAAGCGAGGATCCAGCGATGAAAGAGGGTCCTGAAAGACCATTTGCATACCGTTATGCTGTTTATCACCACGGCGAGAATAGCTTCCCTGGCTGGGTTTAAGCATGCCCATCAGCAGTTGCGCCAGCGTACTTTTTCCACAACCGGATTCGCCAACAATCCCCAGCGTTTCACCCTGGCGAATCTGTAAATCCAGGCCGTTGAGCGCATGCACCCGTTCCGTAACCTTGCCAAGCCAGTTTTTACGCGCAGGAAAGTTGACATGAACATCCTGCAGCGCCAGTAAAAAATCAGACATGTGTTGTCTCCAGTTGTGGATACCAGCAGGCAGATTGTTGATCTACGCCTCCCTGACTACTTAACACAGGCGTTTCTTCACAACGAGACCCAGCGGCAAAGCAGCGCTCACGAAATGCGCATCCGGCAGGTAAGCAGGTTAGGTTCGGCACGGTGCCGGGGATCGCAGGTAACAATGCGCGCGGCTCGCCGTGTTCCGGCGCGCATTTCAGCAAGCCGATGGAATAGGGATGCGTCGGACGTTGAATAACGGTTTGCGTCGGGCCACTCTCAATCACGCTCCCGGCATACATGACGTACAACCGGTCGCATAACTGTGAAACCACCGCCATATCATGACTGATAAATAACACGGCTGTTCCGCTGGCCCGTGCTTTTAACTTCAGCAAACGCAGCACCTGCAGTTGCACCGTGACGTCCAGCGCGGTGGTCGGTTCATCGGCAATAATAAGCTCTGGTTCGCACGAAAAGGCCAGCGCAATCATCACGCGTTGGCGCATCCCGCCGGAAAGCTCAAACGGAAATCGTTTCATAACCTCCGGCGCGTCCGGGATTTGCATCTCTTCGAGTAGAGCGACGGCTTTATGACGGGCATCCGTGCGGCTTAACGCCTGGTGATGGCGGATCACCTCCACCATTTGCTGGCCGATACGCCGGGTCGGATTCAGTGCCGTCATGGGCTCCTGAAAGATCATCGCGACGCGTGCGCCGCGCCATTGGCGCATTTGCTTCTCACTGGCGTTGAGCACATCTTCACCCAGCAGTGAAACGCGTCCCTGGTGAATACGATAGCTTCCCTCCGGAAGCAGACGCATGGTGAGCATGGCGGTCACGGACTTACCGGAACCGGATTCACCCACCACACCAACGATTTCTCCACGGTTGATGTGCAGTGATACATGGTTCAGCGCATGCACATCAGCTTTATAGCCGGGGAAACTCAGATGTAAATCTTCGATTTCCAGTACGGGTTGTGTCATGACTGTTTTCCTCCGGCTTTCGGATCAAGCAGATCGCGAATACCATCGCCAAAGAGATTAAAGCCCACGGCGGTAATCAGAATGGCGGCGCCGGGAAAAGCACAATACCACCACTGATCAAGCACGTAATTGCGGCCAATTGCGACCATCGCGCCCCATTCAGCGCTGGGTTGCTGTGCGCCCAGACCGATAAACCCGAGCGTGGCAGCCATCAGGATCGCACTGCCGATATCCAGCGATGCCTGCACAATGAGTGGTGGCAGAGAATTGCGTAAAATGTGCCAGCTAATCAGATGCCAGCGTGAAGCGCCGTAGGTCCGGGCAGCCTGTACATAGCTAAACTGGCGCACCACTAACGTCTGACCGCGGGCGAGGCGCACATAGAAAGGGATACGGACGATGGCAATCGCCAGCATAGCGTTAAACAGGCTGGGGCCCAGCGCGGCGGCCAACGCCATCGTCAGCACCAGCGAAGGAATGGACAGCATAATGTCCATCATCCGCATAATTATCGCGTCGGCGCGCCCGCCCATGACACCCGACAAGCAGCCCAGCAGTGATCCCAATCCCCCGGCGATACCCACCACCACCAGACCCGCAACGACCGACTGCTGACTTCCTACCAGAACGCGGCTGAACAGATCGCGACCGACTTCATCGGTACCAAACCAGTGAGCGGCTGACGGGGGCAGCAGGCGCGCACTCAAATTGATGGCATTAGGATCGTGTGGCGTTATCCACGGCGACAGCACCATCAGCAGCAGTATCAATACGATAATGACCCCGCCAACCAGCGTCAGCGGGCTACTTTTCATCATCCAGAACAGTTTGGCCCAGTCCGTGCGGCGGCGTGCTGTCTGAGGGGCGGTCGGCGTTTCTTGTGTGAGCATCATTCGGCACCTCCACGTCCAATTCGAGGATCTACCCACAAATAGAGCAAATCCACCACCAGGTTGACCAGCACATAGGCGAACGAGACCACCACGGCAAATCCCATTACCGCTGGGAAGTCGAGCGCCTGAATTGAGGTCACCACCCAAGCGCCCATACCTGGCCAGGCAAAGACCGTTTCGGTCAATACCGCACCGTAGAGCAGATCGCCCAGCGCCAGGCCGAGGACGGTGATTGATGGGATGAGTGCGTTAGGCAATGCATAGCACAGCACGATGTACCAGCCCGGTAACCCGCTGGCGCGAGCGGTACGAATGTAATCTTCACTCAGTTGCTCCAGCATGGCGGAACGAATCTGGCGGGCAACGATCCCAAGATGTACAAAAGCCAGTGTCAACGACGGTAAAATCAGGTGCTGAAGCGCATTGAAAAAGACTTCGCCGTTGCCTTCCAGCAGTGCATCAATCAGGTAGAACCCGGTGACGTGAGCCGGTGGATCCAGCCAGTCGTCTAAACGTCCACCGCCGGGTAAAATTTGCAGATGACCGTAAAACAGCACGATAACCCCCAGCCCCAGCCAGAATGCAGGCGTGGAGATACCGGTAATTGCCATTAGCCGAACAAGGTGATCAAGCCAGCGGTTACGCCAGACCGCAGATAAAATACCCAGCGGGATACCTATCACCAGCGCCAGCAACAAAGAGCAGAAAGCCAGCTCAAGGGTAGCGGGGAAGAAAATGCGCAGTTCATCCAGTACCGGACGCCCGGTGCGAATGGAGGTGCCTAAATCGCCGTGAAAAATGTCGCTGACATAGCGAAAAAACTGGACATACAGCGGTTGATTCAGCCCCAGCTGTTGGCGAATATTTTCAACAATTTCATCGCTGGCGCGGTCGCCCGCCAGCAGCCGTGCGGGGTCGCCAGGTATCAGATGTGAAATAATAAAGGTGATTACGCAAACACCGATAACCACCAGAATAAGTCCCCAGCATCGCTGGCGCAAAATACTCCAGAACGTCATTAGCTTCCCCTTGCGGAGCCAGAGCGGCTCCGCGTAAACGTGGCTTATTTACTCATGGTGGAGATATTGAAGACCTGTTCCAGCATGGGGTTGAATACAAATCCTTTGACGTCTTTGTTCATCGCCAACTGATAGTTTTTCTGGAATAAATAGACGTAGGCCGCTTCATCAATCACGATGGTTTGCGCCTGCTGGTAGTCATTGGTTCTGGCCACCTGATCGGTCGTGGCCAGCGCGCTACGCAGCAGCTTATCGACCTCACTGTTTTCATAGAACGAACGGTTACCCGGCAAGCCTTTCTTATCTGACTCAAACCAGTAGTTCATAAACATGTACGGGTCGGCAAAATCCGGACTCCAGTTGCCAATGGCAATGTCGTAATCGCCTTTGCCCACGCGGTCACGCATGGTGGCGTTCGCCAGTTTTTCCAGCTTCACCTTAATGCCCAGTTTGCCAAGGCTTGCCTGGGTAGCGAGCGCGATAGGTTCCCAGTTAGGATCATTATCTGAGTACAGGAAGCTCAGGCTTTCAGGTTTGGTGGCAACTTTGTCCCACGCTGCTTTGGCTTTGGCTTCATCGAAGCTGTACTGCATGGCCTTATCGTCAAAACCCCACATGCCTTCGGGGATTGGGCCACGCATTTGCTTTCCATTGCCGCTCAGGATCCCGTTGACCATCCCTTTATAATCGGTGGCCCACGAGATAGCTCGGCGTAAATCCACCTGATTGAGCGGGGCCTTACTGTTGTTGAGATACAGATAAGTCACGCGCAATGAGGGATAATCCGCCACGTTCACTTTGCCTTCCTGTTTTAAAGCAGCAAGCTGGTCAACAGGAAGCGCATCGGCAATGTCGATATCGCCACGCGACAGTTGCAGGCGACGGGAGGCGCTTTCACCAATGATTTTGACTGAGACGCGCTTAAACGTCGGTTTTGTACCGGCATAATGCGGGTTAGGCACCAGCACCAGTTGTTGCCCCTTTTGCCAACTCTTCAGCATGAAGGGACCAGATCCTGCCGTGTTCTGCGCCAGGAATCCGCGGGCGTCGTCTGCGGCATGCTCTTTTAAGATGGCCGGGTTAATGATTGAGGCACCGTCATTTGCCAGCGTATACAGAAACGGAGCAAACGGCTGGCTGAGGGTAAACTTCACCGTGGTGTTATCAATAGCCTCAACCTTCAGATCTTTCGGGAAAGCCTCCGCAGGTCCCTGACCAATCTTGAGCAAACGTTCGAAGGATTGCTTTACCGCATCAGCCGTCACCGGTGTTCCGTCGGCGAATTTGGCATCGTTTTTCAGGGTAAACGTCCACTCTTTCTGGTCGTCCGAGGCTTTCCAGCCGCTGGCTAAATCGCCTTCAACTTCCGTGGAACCTTTACCACCATCGGTTTTGTACTGAACCAACCGCTGGTAAGAGGGATAGGTGACCGTCCAGTCATTGTTATCTATGGTCACAGCGGGATCGAGCGTCTGCGGATCGGCGGCTTTACCAATCACTAACATATCTTTGGGAACGGCAGCCTGCGCGGCGGGCAGGGCAACCGCTAACGCAACGGCTATCAGAGCGGGGCGGAAAAAAGCGTTTAACGCAGGTGTAGTCTTCATAACCAGGCTCCAGAATTAAAGGGGATGTTGTGTTGTTATAGACGTGACAGTGTAACAATCAATTTGATCGTCAAGCAGCGGGTAACGGGCGGCATCAGGTAATTCAAAATGCCACCATTCGCTGTTAATACCGACAAAACCACCACCAAACATAATGGCATTGAGCAGCAGGCGGTTACGCTGCGCTGCCGGAGGAACAGACGGATGCCAGGCATGGGAACGGTCGTGCATTTCATCAAAACCGGCCCCCATATCAAGGAGATGGCCGCGATCGTCCATCAACGTGACGTCAATGGCCGTACCCCGACTGTGATTGGAACCAATCGCGACATCGACAACATATTGCGGGTCGGGACAGGCATTCCACAGTATCGCCTGCGCCTGCTGGGGGCGATACGCGTCGTACACCACCAGCGACAAGCCCGCCAGTTGCGCAATGCTGATGCTTTTTGCCAGCGCGGTTACCGCCTCGGTGTGCAACAGGCAACGCGCTTCCCTGTAGATAGGTGCGCCGGTAATGTTGTCGGCAGTAGCGTATTTAAGATCGATATGCAGCGACGGAAATATCACCGACAGATCGACCAGTTCTGGGAGTTCTGACATAGCACGTTTCCTGTTTATTGTTCGAATTGACCAAATTGTTGTTGTAACTGGCGATTAGTTTGCAGGCGTCCTGCGAGGGCGTCACCCAGTTGCGCCACCACCGCAGAAAGTAATAAGTTGAACAGACAGCTCACCGGTGCCAGTGAGTCCCAGAAATGTCCGGTGTCGGTTTTTACCTGAAGCAAATCAATGGAATAATCCCTGGCCCATGGGCACCACACATCGGTAATTAGCGCCAGCGGAATGCAGCGTTCAGTGGCGACACGGCAATATTGTCGCGAAATAGCGGAGTAGGCGCGCATATCGGTAATAACCACGTAAGGCTGGCTGAATCCCGAGTTCAGCGACTCTACCCAACTGCCGGAAAGGCCTTCGGAGTAGCTGACTTTAGGTCGCAGATATTCCAGGTGACTAAAAAAGGCGTTAGCGATCCCGCGTGTGGACTGGATCCCGAGGATGTACACGGCTTCCGCATGCGCCAACTGCTGTGCAATGCGTAGAAACGTCTCACCCTGAGCAAGTTGGTAGACGTGGGTAATGGCGTCGATTTCCAGTAACAGCGACTGGTGCGCCCGATCTGGCAGGCTTTGTTGCTGGTGCCAGGAATCCAGTCGTTCATTCATTCCCCAGGGCTGATACGGAACTACAGGCAGCTCACGCAGACTGGCTTTTGCATCCTCCAGGTTACGAAAGCCCAGTTTACGCAGATAACGTCCGACGGTAATGCCGCTGGTTCCGGTTGCTTTCGCGATGCCATCCGCGGTTTCAAATGGGATCTGCACAGCATGGGCTAACAGCCACCCAGCCACGCGCTTTTCGCTGGGCGTCAGCTGGCTAAAGGTTTGCTCTATGCGGGTAAATAACTCTGGTTTGGCTGTCATTACCTTCTCGCTGTTAGTTGTCTGTCAGATTCCGTATCTCTGTTAGCGAATTAACAATGCAGGACGCGTGCCATGTCAGTAACAGCAGCATGCTGGCTGTTTTTGTTAAAATTGAGCTCAAATTCGTTAACTAATGATCAACATTTGTGCAGCGTAGTTCAGATTTGGTGCAACGGCAGAGGAAGCGGGGTATGAATCTGCTGATTTCGTCGGAGCGATCACATTGTGGGCAACATTTATCCCTAAGACATAAGAATCAGTAATTGAAAATATAAATTTCAGCCATATCAATAACACCAATCTTTATTCTTATGACGATAGAGGTATTATTTTTCGCGAGCTACATTAACGGTGTTAAGCGCAAGTGTAGATATTATTTATATTATACATGGAGTACTACAATGAATAAATTCTCCCTTTCTACAGCAGGTATTCTGGTCGCAGCGCTGTTAACCAGTGTCAGCGTCAATGCAGCAACAGATAACGCTAAAACTGAAGTGACTCCGAAAGGCATGAGCTGTCAGGAGTTTATTGATTTGAACCCACAGACTATGGCTCCGGTGGCCTTCTGGGTGCTCAATGAAGACGAAGACTTCAAAGGTGGCGATTACGTAGACTATAACGAAACTGTTACGACTGCAGTTCCTCTGACCGTTGAACTTTGTAAGAAACATCCGCAGAGCGAATTAAGTAAAATAAAAGACGAAATCAAAAAAGAATTATCTAAATAAAATTAAGCCATTATTAAAACCCAGCCAAAGTGCTGGGTTTTGTTATTTGTGACGCTGTCACTTATTTGTTTTGCAATACTTAAGAAAACTTTATAAAGATATAAACACCTGTGCCGATACTGGATAAAAGTTAGCCTTTTGCAGAAGGAGTTTGTATGGCCTGGTATCCTACTCGTATTTCAACGCGTTTAACCATCGGCGGCATTCTGCTGCTTGCAGTAACGACTATTGTTATCGTGGTGATTATGCTCTGGCGTGGTCAGCCGCGCGTCGTTGAAATCAACACCGCCCTGATCGAAGAAACAGGGCAAGGTTTAACCCGTCAGTTGAGTACCGTATTGTCCCGAATTGAAGGTGAGACAGTCAGCCTGTCGCGACTGGCTGAAGTGTTGCCTAACGATGAATCTCTGTATCAAAGCGTTGTTCCGCATCTGATTGGTGAAGGTAAAGACTCGATTATTACCGGCGGCGGCATCTGGCCAGAACCAGACGCCTTCACCGCAGGTGTGGAGAAAAGAAGCTTTTTCTGGGCGCGTAATGCCGAAGGAAAGCTTGTCTATTCCAACGATTATAACGTCGAAGGATCAAGCGGATACCACCATGAAAGCTGGTATCAGCACGCCAAAGGGCAATCACAAAACAACTGCCTATGGTCTGATGTTTACCAGGATGCCAGTTCAGGCGTCAACATGGTGACATGCAGCGTGCCTTATCAGCAGGCGGGCAAGTTTGCCGGTGTCGCTACCACCGATATCCGTCTGGATAACGTCGCTACTTTCATGCAGCAGCAGGGCAACAGCACTGGCGGTTACGCGTTTGTGGTAGACAAGCAGGGACAAATTCTCTATTTCCCGCAGGCCGACCTGGCCAAACATAAAACCATTAACGATCTGGCGCAAAGCGCGCAGTGGCTTATCCCGGTGCAAAACGGTCTGAAATCTTTGCGCCCGACAGATGGGGTGAAGACCATAACGCTGGAAAATGATCACGTCCTGAATACAGCGTCACAAGTAATGCTGTTCCCGATGCCAGATACCGGCTGGGTCGTAGGGCTTGTGACACCAGAATCACGTATTGTCGGTCTTGCCAAAGTGATGATGCAGGACGTTCTGGAGGTATTGATCCCTATCATGACGCTGTTGCTGGTGGGATCATGGCTGGTGGTTCGTCGACTAATTTCACGTCTCGATGATACCCGTCAGGCACTTGATGACATCGCGCAGGGAGAAGGCGATCTTACCCGTCGTCTGGATGTTCGCGGCAAAGATGAGATTTCGGCTATCGCCGAGGCGTTTAACCTGTTCGTCGATAAAATCTCGGCCATCCTGATTACCGTCAGAAGCAGTAGCACAGTGGTGGCGAATAACGCCGTTAGCCTGGCTGATAGTAATATGGAGCTTTCATCTCGCGTAACGCAGCAGGCCGCTGCGCTGGAAGAGAGTTCAGCGGCTATGGAGCAGTTAAATGCGACCGTTCATCAAAACGCCAGTAATACACAGTTGGCGGATGAGCTATCCGATAACACAGCGCAAACGGCCAACCGTTGCGGTGATGTGATGCAAGGCGTTATCTCTACAATGGATAACGTCAGCGCCTCATCCGGCAGAATGGTGGAAATTGTCGCTGTCATCGACAGCATTGCGTTCCAGACCAATATTCTCGCCCTGAATGCCGCGGTTGAAGCCGCCAGAGCGGGTGATGCTGGCAGAGGGTTTGCCGTCGTGGCCTCCGAAGTGCGCACGCTGGCTCAGCGCAGTGCCACCGCTGCCCAGGAAATTAAAGCGTTGATTGATGAATCCGTTTCTCATGTTGGTAGCGGAAGTCAGCAAATTCACACTGCCGGCGAACGTCTGGGAGAACTGGTCAGCAATGTGCGTCAGGTACGCCAGTTGATGGGGGAAATACGCGTTGCTGGTGAAGAACAGCGTAAAGGTGTTTCCGAAGTTACGCTCGCCGTTACCGAAATGGACAGCACCGTTCAGCAAAACGCATCATTAATTGATGATGCCGCCGCACGTACACAGGCATTGAAAGAGGAGGCGGAGCAGTTGGCGTTGCTGGTCTCGTCATTCAGATTGCCTGAGCCTTCAGTGGCCTGATAACGACACGATATCCGGGTGCAAACATTGTGCCCGGATAACTCCAGTATAATGGCGCTTAACCACGATTTATCGATTTAACTCCTCTTTATTGTGCCTTACAAAACTTTGAATCATTCTCCACTTAACTCTATAATATTGGGTGTAAAGTCGTTTTTATTCCAATAAGAGCCAATATTATGGATTTAATGCTCAATACAGCAGCCGATATCGTCAAACTACTTTGCGACAGATTGCGTAAGGAACGGCTCGCGCAGCAAATGACGCAGGCAGATGTTGCCGCGCGTTCAGGTGTCGGTGTGAATACCGTTTCGAATCTGGAAGCAGGTAAAAATGTAGGATTTGAGAATCTGGTCAAAGTCGCGATGGTGTTAGGCTATGGTGACGCGCTCGAGGGCTTATTCAAACCCAGGATCGACAGTCTGGATGATATTTTGCGTTACGAGAAGAGCGCGGCACGTCAGCGGGTGAAAAGGAAAAATACTGATGCCTGAGCAAGTCGATATCTTTTATGAAGGCTGGGGTGAAAAATGGTTGTGGGGAAAACTGGTGTCTTCCTCAGCCCTGACCGGACGCCCGTTGATCGCCTTTGAATACAGTGAAGACGCTATACGTAAGGGGCTGGAGCTGTCCCGGCTAAGGTTACCACTGAACGGTCCTCGTTTACGCAGGGATTTCCCGGCTCATCAGTTGGGATTACCAGGACCCGTGTACGATTCGCTACCTGATGGTTGGGGTATGCTGTTGATGGATCGTTTATTTAAACGCCGTGGACTCAACGCAGCGCGCATAGGACCTCTGGAGAGATTAACCTGGGTCGGCAATAACGCAATGGGCGCCATGACGTTCCGGCCCGTTCAGTCAGATGCCGAGACGCTTTCAAAAGAGGATGTTCCTCTCGAACAACTGGCATCTGAGGTTCAGGAAGTCCTGAGCGGCGAAGGCGGGGAATTCTTGCAAAAACTGCTCCAGATGGGCGGTTCACCGCAAGGGGCCAGGCCAAAAGCGTTACTTTATCGTGACAGTGTCACGTCAAAGTTCACCACTGCGCCTCTCCCGGGGAGCGAAAGCTGGTTGATTAAATTTCCTGCCAGGCATGAGCATGCTGAGGTATGTGCCATCGAAGCGGTGTATGCTGAATGTTTGCGGCAATGTGGGATCACTACGCCTGATACCGCGTATTTTAATCTGCCTGACGGGCAGGCGGCATTTGCTACCCGCCGTTTCGACCGTGACCAGTCGGTCCGTATTCCTATGCAGAGCCTGGCGGCATTTACCGGTGCAAATTACCAGATACCCGGTGCTTTAGATTACCGGGATTTTCTGCGCGCCACACAGATTTGTACCAATGATGTCAGAGAAAAAGCGAAAGCGTTCGAACGCGTGGTTTTCAACGTGGCATTTAACAACCGCGATGACCATCCCAAAAACTTTGCCTATTTAATGTCAGCCGCAGGAAACTGGACTTTGGCTCCGGCTTACGACGTGACCTGGTGCGAAGGACCCGGCGGGTATCACCAAATGGACGTGCTGGGAGAAGCGCTGGATATCGAAAGAAAGCACCTGCAGCAGCTTGGCGTACAGGAAGCTGAGCTATCAGCTGAGCATGTGAACGCTATAATCGACAAGATCTGCCACCATGCAACAGCGCTAAGCGTTACAGCCAAAGACAAATACGCCGATCAGATAACACAAACTACGCTGAATACGATACAGAAACAGATTAATGATAATGTCCGCCGTTTAATGTCCCGGTAACGCAGATACAGCCGCTACACTTAGCGAAGAATTAAATCTGAGCGAGGCAACGTTATGGCTGAATTTGTCGTGAATATGCTGAAAAACACGCCAGTTTGGGTGTATCTGCTGTTTGCCTTTCTACTGTATCGAGGGATTAAAGCCAGAACACCCGCCACTGTCACGCTGGAAAAGCTGGCGCTGATCCCCGCTATTTTTTTAGTCTGGGATATCTACGATTTAATCACTTATCGCGACCCGACCCTCATTACGTATATTCAGTGGGCGATAGGTATCATCAGCGGCGCAATCATTGGCTATATATTAATTAACCCCGGCCGTTTGAGCCGCAGTAGCGCACCACGGAGTATTCACCGTCCGGCAGATTATTCCGCATTGCCATTTATGCTGCTGGCATTCGGCGTTAAGTACGTACTTGGCGTACTTAACGCCATTTCCCCCGACGTTTTACGTCAACCCGCAATGAGCGCCCTGGCTATCATTACTGGCGGCATGTTCGCCGGAATTTTTGTGGGGAAATTTACCCGCTACGTGAGCGTCTGGCTCAGGCTTCCCGCTCAGAACAACCATTAACGTCCCCAACGATTGCGAATATAGGTCACAGCTTCCTGCGTTTGCGGTTGATTAAGATAATCTTCGCGAAACAGGATCGTGCCGTTAATGTACGGTTCGGTCTCGTTTAGATCGAGCTGCTTTTTCAGTTCCGGCACACCGCCTTTGACCGTCCAGTCTGGCTCTTTTCGCGACGGCTCGCCGACTTTATACAGCGCTACACCAATGTAGAGGCGAGTGTTGGTTGATTTCACGACATCTGCCCACCATTTTGCCAGTACATCGTAGCGCGCTGCATCGCGGGCAAAAGGCCAGTAGAGTTGCGGTGCGATGTAATCCAGCAAGCCTTGTTGCACCCAACGGCGGGTGTCGGCATAAGACTCATCATACGCTGCCGCACCGCGCGTGTCGGAGCCCGCTGGATCGTGCGAACGGTTGCGCCATACGCCCGCAGGGCTGACACCGAATTCAACCTCAGGCTTGAGTTTCTTGATAGTCCGCGATACCTGGGCAATCAGCCGTTGCGTGTTATCGCGGCGCCAGTCAGCTTTGGAAGCGAATCCCTGGCCGTATCTTCTGAACGTCTGGCTGTCATTGAGCGCAGAGCCAGGAGACTCGGTATAGAAGTAATCATCAAACTGCACACCGTCAACAGGGTAATTCTCAACCACTTCCGCCACGATGCTGGTTATCCAGTCACGCACTTCGGGAATACCGGGGTCTAACACAAAACGCTCGCCCGCGGTGCGGATCCAGTCCCGATGCAGAACGTATACGCTGGACGGTGTTTGTGACAGCGTGCTGTTTAATTCAGTGACCGTCGAAGGTTTGGTGTTTACAGACACGCGATAGGGGTTAAGCCAGGCATGAACTTTCATTCCGCGCTTATGCGCTTCATCGAGCATAAACTGCAGCGGATCGTAACCCGGATCCTGGCCAATCGTGCCGGTCAGGGTATCTGACCACGGCAGAATCTTTGACTTCCACAATGCGGTCCCATCCGGCTTAACCTGGAAAAAAACGGTGTTAATACCAAGTCGTTTCAGGTTGTCCAGCTTATCCGTCAGCGCTTTTTGCTGCAGGCTAATGCGTACAGCAGGTGAACTGATGTTCACAGATGAGATCGGCGGCCAGTCAAGACGTGAAACCGTCGCCAGCCAGATCCCACGCACTGGTTCCTTGCTCTGCTGGGGTTTGCTCACCGGAGGTTGCGAAGTGGTTTTGGGGCCGGGCGGTTGTGAAGAGCAGCTGCCAAGTAACAACATACTGCCCACAAGTACACCAAACCATTTCATGTTGGTCAGCGGTAGTCTGGCACGAGAACGGGCGAGAATCTTCGCCAGTTTTTTCTGATAATTTCCTGAAAAGAAACCGGATGCTGCCATCTGATTTTGCTCTTATTTCTTCTTATTGCGGCTGTTAGCCCAGGGATCGAAGGCCGGTTCGGGAGTGTGATTTGAGACCTGGTCATGTAGAGAGTCCAGGTACAGCGCTTCTACTTCTGCCCGTGCCCACGGCGTACGGCGCAGAAACTTCAAACTGGATTTAACGCTCGGTTCATTTTTAAAGCAGTTGATATTAATGCGTTGCGCCAGCTCAGCCCAACCATAACGTTCAACCAGGGCATTGACCTGCATTTCTAGCGTCACGCCATGTAAAGGGTCTTTAGAATTATGAGCATTCATATGAAGTCCAGTTCAGTGGTTCCAGATTTTGTCAGTAGTGAGACGGGAAGAAGGTTACAAGAAAGCAAAGCTGCCAGCAACGGCAGAAAGCGGTATGGCGCGACAAGCCGTACGTCATACCGGCAATGGATGGATCAATACTCTTTAAAAGCCAGTTCCAGACGGGCAATCAACGGTTTAAACAGATAACTCATCAGGGTTCGTTCACCGGTCTTGATCGTCACGCTGGCGGGCATACCCGCTTTAATTTTGTAATCGCCCAGCAAACGCGCGCCCTCTGCTGAAACCTGTACTTCCGCAAGGTAGTAAGGCTGCTGAGTGGCTTCATCAATTAAGCGGTCCGCAGAGATAGTCAGAACCTGGGCCGGAACCGACGGTAACAGCGCATGGTTAAGGGCAGGGAACAGCACATCAACGGTTAAACCGGGGACCAGTTTATCAATGGCATGTACGGGTATTTTGGCATCAATTTGCATCGGTTGTCCGGCGGCGACGATATCCATCAAATGTTCTCCAGGCTGAATGACGCCGCCCACGGTACTGACTTTAACATCCAGCACAATACCGTTAATCGGTGAGCGGATCTCGGTGTTATCCAGCTCATGACGCGTTGATACCAATTCATCCTCCAGCATTGCCACTTCTTTTTGGTTTTCCGTCAGTTCAGACTCAACTTCACGTAAATATTGATGACGCACCTGGTAGGCTTTAATTTTTAATTCGTTCTGCTGCGATTTCAGTTTGGCAATGTTAAGAATATCTTCTGAAACGCTGCCAGATATTTCTGCTGCCTCGCGCTCCAGCACCAGTAATTGTGCTTTGGGGTAATAGTTTTTTTCGCTCAGCGCGCGAATAGCCCCTAACTCCCGGTTAATCAGAGAAAACTGGTGGTCGCGATAGCCTTTTATTTTATTGAGATTATCCGTCTGTCCAACCAGACCATCGAGCGTCTCCTGAATCATCGACAGTTCATCCTGAATCGTTTTGCGACGGGTATCGAAAAGTTTAGCCTGCAGATTTCTGACTTCTGATAGCCGTTTATTGCCAGAGAATTGCTGCGTCAGCGTAGTATTAAAGCGGATCACATCCAGGCCATCGCGTTCTGCTAACAGGCGATCTTCGATACTTTTTGCAGAAATATACTGGGCATTCAACGCGCTGAAACGCATTTCAAGCTGCATTTTATCCAACCGGACGAGGACCTGATTTTTCTTCACGAAGTCGCCTTCTTTGATAAAGATATCGGTTACCCGACCACCGCTCAGATGCTGAATGGTTTTGCGGTTACTCGATACGGTTACCGTACCATCGGCGACCACGCCCGCATCTAACGGAGCTTGCACTGCCCAGAGGATAAAACTACCGACACCAAGCACAATGACGATCACGCCCCGGATAATCGGTGACCAGATATTGGTATCTACGCCAGCAGAGGCCGTGTTGTGGGGATTCTTTTTCATCATCAAGCCTCACGTTGCTGTTCAGTCGTGGATGGAGAAGGCGTAGCCACCGGTTTCAGTACGTTGGCCTGACGCAAATGGGCAAAAACCTGATCGCGGGTACCAAACTCCTGTATAACGCCATCGTTAAGCAACAAAACCTTATTGACCACGCCGAGCAGCGTCGGGCGGTGTGAGATAATGACTGTGGTTTGTCCCTGGGTACGCAGGGCATTGATGGCTTTAACGAGTGCAAATTCGCCCGCGTCGTCAAGATTGGCATTCGGTTCATCAAGCACGATAAACGCAGGATTGTTATACACGGCGCGCGCCAGCCCGATGCGTTGTCGCTGCCCACCGGAGAGCTGGTATCCACCTGCGCCCAGCAGTGTGTCATAACCTTGCGGCAAGCGCAGGATCATCTCATGAACGCCTGCCAGTAATGCGGCGGCAACGATAAGTTCACTGTCATTCTGCGCGAAGCGGGCAATGTTTTGTGCGATGGTACCGTCAAACAGTTCCACATCCTGCGGCAGATAGCCAATAGACGGGCCCAGCAGCGCTTTATCCCACTGGCATATATCTGCGCCATCTAATCTGACTTTCCCTGATAACGGTTTCCAGACACCAACCAGAACCTTTGCCAGCGAGGTTTTTCCTGAGGCTGAAGGGTTCCATTAATAATCTGCTCACGCAGAGATTCAAGAACAATTTCTGATGTAGTTGTGTTTGATGCTTTTCGTTGTTCCTGCATATTTACCTCATCTAATTTCCAGAATAATCCATTAAGACTTGCGCAACATATTGCATATCAGAAGGTGTGAAGCGCTGATCGCAAGGAACGGATACAATGTGGTCATAAATGTATTGTTCTGATGAATCTGGCAGTGGATGAACCAGAGGTCCTACTGGCCAGTAGACAGTCGAGCGAATCTGGTGATCTGCAAGGTATTGCTGAAATTCGTCACGATTTTCGGCATACAGGCAGAAATGGCTTGGGACAGTAGCCTCTGGAAGTTCAGGAAAGACTGGCTGCACACCATGAAGAGGTGCTGTAAGAGCGTCTAAAAGTGCAGCGTAGTTTTCACGTCTTGTCTTGCAAATGGAATCAAAGTCAGCATGGCGAAGGAGATATTCTGAATTATCATCTCCGGCAAAGCTGTCAAATATCTGACGAAGTCGCAGCTCGCCTTCCCAGAAAACATCGCCGTCTCCTGTCTCGTAGTATTCTTTTCGCTGTTTAAGATGTGTTGGTTCTACCGGCAGAAGAGGTGTTTCAAAAGTTCCGTTTCGTTTAACAGCAAATCCCCCGCAGGCAACCCCCATCCATTTTCGGAAGCTTCCGGCAAAATAATCACAGAGAGGATCGATACCGTCAGTTGAGAGCATGGAATGAGTTACATCTTCAAAAATTACAACTCCTTTTTCTTTGCAGGCTTTAACAAAGCTGTGATCATAGTTGCAGAAGCCATAGTAACCGCAAAGAGATAAAACACTGATTTCATCGATAACCGCTGTGTCAAAAATGCTGTGCAAATTCTGGTCCAGCTCATAAAATTTCAGCTGATATCCGGCTTTCTCAAAAGGAGCAAGGACTGTCTCACAGGTATACAAAGGCACATATGCTACTTTACGCGTATCGTGCAGTGCAATATCCTGTAAACAATAATAGATACCGCATCGTCCAGACATGGTAAATGCCAAATCATCATTAGGTGAGCAGATACGTGAAAAGTATCCGTTTTCGATAGGTTTGCTTGGTTCATAGTTGAATAAACCGCCAATTTTTCGCATGTTTTATTTCCTCCTCATATAAAATAGGTTACTTTATCGTCATGTTCCCAGTTGATTTTTGTCCGTTAGCTAAAAACTCATTATAATTATAGTAGATTGTTAACGAAAACGAAAGTATTATTTTTCGAAAGAAAATATCTAAAAAAGTCACACAATAACATTATTAACAATTATTATTTTGCAATATTGGTAAAAAAGCATAAAAAAGTGCGTTTTGTAGATGCAGAAACTTCTAGAATTACTGTCAAGAGAAAAAATATGTTAAAAATCAACAAAATTACTGATATTTTTTCGTTGTTAACATCAAGCTGGAATTGTTGACAATCCTATTGGCCTAGAC
>OJSM01001156.1_pt1 | contig 19875 bp, 16 predicted proteins | sample 1599431 | NCBI WGS metagenome assembly OJSM01 (sample SAMN04168659, study PRJEB22393) | human gut metagenome | biome: human gut microbiome; feature: stool | host: Homo sapiens | collected 2014-05-12 | reverse complement strand
TAGTTATCATTTTGGTTTGTTTGATAAAGACGGTAACTGGACTGCGGTGCCGGTGAAAGAGACTGAAGTGGTAGAGCGACTGGAATACACCTTACGTGAATTCCATGAAAAATTACTTGGCTTGTTAACGACGCTGAATCTGGCGCTGGAACCTGCTGACGGCTTTAAGGATGAACCGGTTAAGTTAACGGCATAATGAACAGTGAAAAGCCGGATGGCGGCGCAACCCCATCCGGCTTTTTTATGCTATATCAAAACTGGTAGACCATACCGACTGCAACGATATTATCATCGTTGATGCCCAGCTTATTATCGCTATCGAGCTGGTTGATTTTATAATCGACAAACGCGGACATATTTTTGTTGAAATAGTACGTTGCGCCGAGATCAATATAATTCACCAGATCTTCATTGCCGACGCCTTCAATATCTTTCCCTTTAGACAGCACATAACCCAGTGACGGACGCAGACCAAAGTCAAACTGGTACTGAACGACCGCTTCGAAGTTCTGTGTTTTATTAGCAAAGCCACCGGAAATTGGCGTCATATTGCGCGTTTCAGAATAGAACGTTGCAATATAAATATCGTTAGCATCATATTTTAAGCCAGTTGCCCAGGCTTCTGCTTTATCGCCTGTACCGCGAGTTTGCAGATTCTGCTGGTTAGTACGATCGGAGTTGGTATAAGCGCCGCTCACCGCAAAATCGCTGCCGCCAAAGTCATAGGTAACGGAAGTACCAAAACCGTCGCCGTTCTGTTTTTTCACATCGCGGTCCTGGTTTTTACCCTGATATTGCAGGGTCAGATCCAGGCCATCCACGACGCCGAAGAAGTCGGTGTTACGGTAAGTTGCCAGGCCGCTGGCACGTTTGGTCATAAAGTTATCGGTCTGTGCGGAGGAGTCGCCGCCGAATTCCGGGAACATATCGGTCCATGCTTCCACGTCATACAGCGCACCCAGGTTACGACCATAATCAAATGAGCCAAAATCTTTTAATTTCACACCAGCGAAGGCCAGACGTGTTTTTTGTTGGTTAGAATCGCTTTCAGCTTTATTGCCGGCGAATTCAGCCTCCCAACGACCATAACCGGTCAGTTGATCGTTAATTTGCGTTTCGCCTTTAAAACCTAAACGGATATAGCTTTGGTCACCATCTTTGCTGTCATAATCCGTCATGTAATGCATGGCTTTTACTTTGCCGTATAAGTCCAGCTTATTACCGTTCTTGTTATACACTTCCGCTGCCTGTACGGATGCCGACGCAACAATTCCCATCACCACTAATGCCAGAGTGCTCTTTTTCATTTTCATTCCTGATTAAAAGTACGCGCTAATATTCACTGGGTGTGATCCCCCGTTAAAAGACAGGAGGGTTTTTAACGTCTGGCAATGAACGTTTTATGACAAAGTAAGAATATTTTTAAAAAAGGATGTTTTTTTGTTTCTGTAATAAATGCGTCAAAATCTGCCGCTACGCTTGCTGATCCTGCGCAATAAAATTTCATGCTTTGTGCGCTGGTTGTTGGCAACCGGGGCCAGTCCTGCTAAAACGTTCGTTTGATATCATTTTCCCCAATTTTGAATGGCAGAGAATCATGAGTGACAGCCAGACGCTGGTGGTAAAACTTGGCACCAGTGTGTTAACGGGCGGATCCCGCCGCCTGAACCGCGCCCACATCGTAGAACTGGTTCGCCAGTGCGCGCAGCTCCATGCCGCAGGGCATCGTATTGTTATTGTTACCTCAGGCGCGATTGCCGCCGGACGTGAGCATCTTGGTTACCCTGAACTCCCGGCAACGATAGCCTCGAAACAGCTGTTGGCAGCGGTAGGGCAGAGCCGACTGATTCAACTATGGGAACAGCTTTTCTCGATTTACGGTATTCATATCGGGCAGATGCTGCTGACGCGTGCGGATATGGAAGACAGAGAGCGCTTCCTCAATGCCCGCGATACGCTGCGTGCGCTGCTGGATAACAACATCGTTCCGGTCATTAATGAGAACGATGCGGTGGCGACCGCTGAAATTAAAGTGGGTGATAACGACAACCTCTCAGCGCTGGCGGCAATTCTGGCTGGAGCCGATAAGCTGCTGCTGTTGACCGATCAGCAGGGGCTGTTCACCGCCGATCCGCGCACTAATCCGCAGGCGGAGCTGATCAAAGACGTGCACGGTATTGATGATGCGCTGCGCGCCATTGCCGGAGACAGCGTCTCGGGTCTGGGAACCGGCGGTATGGGGACTAAACTGCAGGCCGCCGATGTCGCGTGCCGCGCCGGGATCGACACCATAATTGCCGCAGGCAGCAAACCGGGCGTCATTGGCGACGTGATGGAAGGCGTTTCCGTTGGGACGCGTTTTCATGCACAGGCATCTCCACTGGAGAACCGTAAACGCTGGATCTTCGGCGCGCCGCCTGCCGGAGAAATTACTGTTGATGAGGGCGCTACCGCAGCGATTCTGGAACGCGGCAGCTCATTACTGCCAAAAGGCATTAAAAGCGTGACAGGCAACTTCTCTCGTGGTGAAGTGATCCGCATCTGCAATCTCGAAGGGCGCGATATTGCCCACGGCGTCACCCGCTATAACAGCGATGCGCTGCGCCGTATTGCCGGACATCACTCACAACAGATCGACACCATCCTGGGCTACGAATACGGCCCGGTTGCTGTCCATCGTGACGACATGATCACCCGTTAAGGAACAGGCATATGCTGGAAAAAATGGGCATTGCTGCCAAAGCCGCGTCATATAAGCTGGCGCTGCTCTCCAGTCGCGAAAAAAATCGCGTACTGGAAACCATTGCTGATGAGCTGGAAGCGCAAACCGAAAGCATCCTCAGCGCGAACGTACAAGATGTTGAGCAGGCGCGAGCCAACGGCCTGAGCGATGCGATGCTCGACCGCCTCGCTCTGACGCCAGCGCGTCTGAAAGCGATTGCTGACGATGTACGCCAGGTGTGTAATCTCGCCGACCCGGCCGGGCAGGTGATTGACGGTGGGCTGCTGGACAGCGGTCTGCGTCTGGAGCGTCGTCGCGTCCCGCTGGGCGTGATTGGCGTAATTTATGAAGCGCGCCCAAACGTCACCGTTGACGTTGCCTCCCTGTGCCTGAAAACCGGCAATGCCGCGATCCTGCGTGGTGGGAAAGAGACCTACCGGACGAACGCCGCCACCGTAGCGGTTATCCAAAAGGCGCTGGAAGCCTGCGGTTTACCCGCGGCTGCCGTACAGTCGATTGATAACCCGGACCGCGCACTGGTCGCTGAGATGCTACGGATGGATAAGTACATCGATATGCTGATCCCTCGCGGTGGCGCGGGCCTGCACAAGCTGTGTCGTGAGCAGTCGACTATCCCGGTCATCACCGGCGGCATTGGCGTATGTCATATCTATGTTGATGATAGCGCGGAGATCGCCCCGGCCCTGAAGATTATCGTCAACGCCAAAACCCAGCGTCCGAGCACCTGCAACACCGTAGAAACTCTGCTGGTGCATCAGGATATCGCCGCGCGTTTTCTGCCAGCATTGAGCCAGCAGATGGCACAAAGCGGCGTCACTCTGCACGGAGACGAAATGGCGCTGGCTACATTGAAGGCAGGACCTGCTAATGTGGTTGCGGTGAAAGCTGAAGAGTATGACGACGAGTTTCTGTCGCTGGATTTGAACGTGAAAATCGTCACCAGTCTGGATGATGCCATCGCCCACATCCGCGAGCATGGTACCCAGCATTCCGATGCGATCCTGACGCGTACGCTACGCAACGCCGATCGTTTTGTGAATGAAGTCGATTCTTCCGCTGTGTACGTTAACGCTTCTACGCGTTTTACCGATGGCGGCCAGTTTGGACTGGGTGCGGAAGTGGCGGTAAGTACGCAAAAACTGCACGCGCGTGGTCCAATGGGGCTGGAAGCACTGACTACATACAAATGGGTTGGCTTCGGCGACGACACGATCCGTGCGTAATTGAAACCGGGTGATGCAAAAATAGGCGTTTGATTCACAAGGCCATTGACGCGTCGCCCGGTTAGTTTTAACCTTCTACCCCGTGTTCACATTCGTGGACATATCCTTTTCAGGGCCGATATAGCTCAGTTGGTAGAGCAGCGCATTCGTAATGCGAAGGTCGTAGGTTCGACTCCTATTATCGGCACCATTTCAAGCTCTTCCCAAGTCTACCGAAATCAACTAAAAGCCCGTATACTGCGGTTTCTGGCCCGTATCTTATCTCCTGTTATCAACTGTACTCAACCGAAATCAAGTCACAGTTGGGGGCATAAGTGGGGGCATTCTGTGTTCGGTCCAGGGAGATGCCCCCAATGAAGCTTAATGCCCGACAGGTAGATGCTGCTAAACCCAGAGAGAAAGCCTACAAGCTGGCAGATGGTGCTGGTTTGTATCTTGAAGTCGTACCCTCTGGTTCTCGATACTGGCGAATGAAATATCGCTTCAATGGAAAAGAGAAGCGTATGGCTTTTGGTGTTTATCCAGCAGTGTCCCTTGCACAAGCGAGGGCACTACGTGATGAAGCCAAGAAAAAACTGGCCGAAGGTATCGATCCATCGTTTGCTAAAAAAGAAGAAAAGCTGGTTCGCGATGTGCAACTCAATAATACGTTCCAGTCTGTGGCACTTGAGTGGCACGGTACGAAGGTGAGTAGATGGTCAGAAGGGTATGCTTCTGACATTCTGGAGGCCTTCAATAAAGATATTTTCCCTTATATCGGCCAACTGCCGGTGAATGAAATCAAACCGCTGGTTCTGCTTAATGTGCTGCGTCGAATGGAAAGCCGTGGCGCGACAGAGAAGGCCAAGAAGGTTCGCCAGCGCTGCAGTGAAGTCTTTCGTTACGCCATAGTTAGTCGCCAGAGGATGCACGGTGATATACCCGTTAAGTTCACCAGTGAGGTACCAGCAGCCGTCGAGTGATATCAGGCGGTACGGGGCCAGCCCGTCACAGCGCTCTCCCTCGGCCAGCAACAGTACCCGCTGGCAGGCAGTAATGGCACTGACAAGACGGTAGAAGACCAGTGAGCTGGCCGGTGACACAGACTGTGGCGGCTGCCATACCAGACACGGCATCCCTCCTGCAGTGAGCAGCATGCCCGCCAGACGCCGGTCCAGCCCCGGAAAAATATCGGCCAGTCCGGCCCGGTGCGCGAAGGTCAGCGCATCGAGTTCCCCCTGTACGCCCCCACCGGTGCTGCGCAGGCGGCATTGCCCCCGTCGATACTCAAGGTCGAGGTACATCAGCCGTTCACGAAAATCCCGTCGCAGGGTACGGACTGACACTCCAAACTCTGCAGCAAGCCGCGTCATGTTCAGTGTTTCACCGGCAACCAGGCGGCTGATTATCAGTGACAGCCTGACAGCCAGCCGGTCATGACGGCGCTCTGCCTGTGTCATCTCGAATCTCCGTAATAATTAACTGACTGAATATGAAATGATTCTAAAGAGGGGGGCGGACAGGGTATGGACATGGAATGAACTATTTTTTCTCTGCCACCGGAGGCAGGCCCGACGCGGCACACCGTGAAATGCGGTGATAAAACACTCAATCCAATGGAGGTAAAACGGACAGGGAGTGTCCTTTGTTAACATGGCGATAACACTCTCAGGACTGAAACCCACTCAGCATAGCTTCCGCCATCACCCAGAGAGCCCGGTTGAGCTTCACATCTCCGTCGATACCACGCATGGCGCGGGTATGTGTTCGCCCGCCTTTTGCACTCCGGCCACTGAGCCCGCCCTTAATCAGGTTCTCCTGAATACGCTGGTATGTGGTCCACAGATCATTGCTCTCATCCTGCCAGCGGCGTGGGGAGAGTATCTGAGGTGCTGTCACCGGCTGGTGGTCCTCACCAAAACGGTACGTCAGTGCAGCCTGTGCCAAAGCCTGTTGTGCAGGTGGCGGCAGCATCAGCGACTGCATGGCATCCCGCTTCTCTTCCACACGGTCAAAAATACCCAGCACTTCATACGCCCCTTCAATCACCTGACTCACCACATCCCCTTTGTGCGGCACCCGCACCTCGCCAAACGACTCACCGCAGACGAGGCCGTTCTGGCATACCGCACGAAATAATCCCGGCAGCATCTGATACGAGCTGGTGCCATCATGGGAGTTGAGCAGAATGATTTCTGGCACCTGTTTACCAGTAATTTGCCCCTCACGGCGCAGACGCAGCATGTGCTTTGTATGTTCGCGACGCCCTGGGTCACGAACCCTGGTCTGACAGGCAAAGAACGGCTGAAAGCCTTCCCGCTGCAGGCTTTCCAGCAGGGAGATGGTGGGGATGTATGTGTAACGTTCACTGCGGGATTCGTGTTTTTCCTCGCTGAATACGCTGGGCACTACACGAAACAGCTCTTCACTGGTTAACGGACGATCACGACGAATAAGATTTGCTGCGCCAAAGCGCGAAGCCAGACGGGTCATAAGCAGACTCCTCATGATGGGAAATAAAGACAAAAAAGCCCTGCCGCTCAAATGGCGACAGGGCTCAGGAAACGACGGATTAAGTGGCAATATTCAGAAGAAGAAATTCCAGACGGCACGGGCAACCGACACCACGGTGTCGCGTACAGTCTGAATGATTGCCCGAACCGGTGCCGGTATCAGGGGCATGGAACTTACTGTATCCAGTACCGAGCCTACCGTTTCCCCAAAATCGTCACATGCTTTTTTATTAACGGCATCGGTACGAAGCGGCGCACTGAGCTGTACCGCTACCGGACTGCTGGCCTCACGTGGCAGGCAACGGATCATCCTTTCAGCCATTAATGCCGTTAACTTTCTGGTGGAAAAGTATGAGTTAGTACGTATCGATCCCACAGGATTTACCTCACATGAACAAGCGCCATATTTGACCGTGATAGATATCCTTCATGCCAGGAAATCATGCGGATTAATGAACAGTTGTTCTTATCGGGAAGTAAGTAATATTGTTCTTAGCCGATCACGGTTGTGAGGGGATGGAGGTCTGAGACTGTCTCCACGATACGTGAAGAATTTAATGAGATTAACGACTCGATGAAAGGCTCATCGAGTCGCATGAAAAACAAGGTGGGGGCACAAAAGGGGGCATTTATAAAGATGAAACAAGAAAATATGTATATTTATCAATGGTTATGTGGGGTGCGTTATGTTCCTATTATCGCACCATCTTTTCTCGTAAAATCATTAAGTTACTATTGCAGTGTTTTGCTTTGTTCAACACTAATGTGCAATTTTGCGCGTTGTGGATGTGACGAAATTGTAGCAACTGATGATCAATATATTTGTTTCAATGAGTTGAACAATGCAGAGTGAGAGTTTTGTAAGACGTGTAATCGCTGGTCCTCGCCATTCTGCGAACGGAGGTTTTATCTCCGAATTACATGAAAACCACAATTTTACTTAGGGATGGGGTGATTTTACATGAATAAGAACATTTACCTAGAAAAAACAATCGACTAACAATAAACTTATTGGCAGAAATCCTTGTCATCTTGCGCTGTATTTTTTAATCTATCTTCAATATCTACCAGAAGATAGGCCTCTCATGAAATTCCAGGACGTTGCTACTTTTTCCGGAAATATTCTCACCTTTTTGGGATTGCCAGCACTGATTTTTTTTAAATTTTCCTCTTTTTTGTTTTTTCTGAATGAATGGAAGATTCCTTTCATATGTGGTTCTGTTGTCATTCTAATAACTACATTAATTTATCATCGAAAAAAAAGACGTTATCCCAACAAGTCGAATTGTTTCTCATTGCTTGTGTTGTTTTTTGCAATGGGTTGTGCGATTTTCTACCAACCATATCCTGAATTTGCACAGATAAGCATTTCTGGCTTCTATAATGAAAAAGATGGGGGGTGGAACAGTAGTAATACAGATGAAAATGCTTATGACATCACTCACCAGATGGAGGAGACATGGAAAAGGGCCACATCTAAAGAGAATCCTTCATTCCAATTTGTGCCCCCGTTTGCGGTTGAGAACTGGCAATTTCCGACATTGTTTTTGACTCATCGTTCTAAACAGCAAATAATTAATTTGGCTGAAGCTAATTCTCGCTCAGTCGTAACGTTGGTAGGGTTTACACGTGATAATAAAATAGAGAAAATCCACTATAGTTTGAACGGGAAGTTGTTATCACCCAATGCGCATAGCATTAATTTAGAGAGTAGATGGTTTAATCAGATTTTTGATAAAATTATTTCGCAATCACAGTTAACTGATGCTCAAAAGCGAGAGATAATAGCTAAGATCCTCTTCATTGATATAAATGCCCGTACACTAAGTGCCCGAAAAGATGAAATGGACGCTATTGGTATGGCTAACCTGGTCGTTAAGATAAGAAGTGAGGTCATTGATTTAAAAGGGAGATATCCTTTTATAGACGATGAGCTCAACTTTTTGATGGCTGGTCTGACAGCTTCTTTCGTAGATGTTTATAGTGCAGAACTATCTGATGACGTCGCTGCTGGGTTTTTAGTGCAGGCACTCAGCTTTCATCCGTATTATCCTTATCCAGATAAGGAGAGTTTTCAACGCGCTTATGTCAAAAATAGTTATGATAAATGGAAACTAACTAATGATGCTGAAAATGATGTGACTTTATTGAGCCACCTTGCGCAGTTGACATATTTTATCGAAGATACTAAGGAAAAAGAAAAGATCATAGATGAATTTAAAAATCAGGTTTTTCTTCAAAACCAATCGCCTACGATTTTTTATTCAATGTTAGAAATGATCAAAACCAGTAATTCACTGCTTGATATACCAGTTAAACAAATTCATGAAATTAAAGAAATAGAAGATTATACGGATAGTTTTCTTTACCAACATCCAGGCATGGATGATGAATTCATTGAGTTAAAAAGCGCATTGTTATACGGTGTATGCCATACCTGGTATGTTAATCATAATCGAAAAAAAGATGCTTCAAGGTTATTTGGGAAATTCACAAATATTGTAGATAATAATCCTAATGTGTTGCATTTTTTAATGAAAATGAAACAAGAGGATAGTGAATGAAAATAATAGTGCCTGAACCCTCGTTTTAGCTTGTAATAGCAAAAACGCGCTTAGACTCCCCTGTCTGTTGGTGGCTAACTGGTACTATATCACTTGGTTTTTCATTAAAATGGCTGATAATATCGAGCGGCCCTGCGCCAGGGCCGATTCGTTTACTGAGCAGATTTAGCAAGATGTAAATGCAATACGCTTCAACCCCTCTACCGCTTTTTCGAGGTAGGCGCGTGGACATCCCATGTTCAGGCGGATAAAACCTTTTCCAGCAGGACCAAAGCTATTTCCCATTGAAGGCGCAATACCGGCAACATCAAGCATTACCCATTTGAGCTGCTCATCATCCAGTCCAAGCGCTTTGCAATCTATCCACAGTAGATAAGTTGCCTGGGAAGGAACAACCCGAGCCCACGGGAGATGTTCATCAATTTGTTGAATAAACCAGCGTCGATTTTCAGCCAGATAGCCAAGTAACTCGTCTAACCATGGTGCACCATGTTGCCATGCTGCCGTACTCGCTTCGACGGATAGCGCATTGAATACATCCAGCCCATGTGCATCCAGACGGCGTAAAAAGTGTTCACGCAATGCCGGTGCCGGTATCAGAAAATTAGCAATACGTAATGTCGACAAACCAAACGTTTTACTGGCTGAAGTGGCTGAAATTACACGCGAATGCCAGCGTTCTCCCAGATGCAGAACTGAAGTAAATTGTTCTCCAGGAAGCAATAAATCTGCCCATATTTCATCAGACAGCAACGTCACATCATAGGTTTCGCACAGCGTAAGTAGCTGTTCCAGCTCCTGTACAGACCAACAACGGCCGGTTGGATTATGCGGATTACATAAAATCATCAACGGTGGACGTTCAGTCCGGAATAACATTTCCAGGTGAGCAAAATCCATTTGATAACCGGTAGCCGGGTCCTCATACAACGGATTTTGCAGCAACTGTCTGCCGTTCAAAGAGATAATTTTAGCGAATGAGCCATAATAAGGCCCCTGAACGACTACGCCTTCACCGGGTTGGCTCAGCATTTGTACGAGTAGCGATAATCCCGGAACAACACCTTCAATACTGCAGATCCACTCTTGCTTGATTTCCAGCTGATGCCGGGTTGAGAGCCATGAGATTAATGAATCAAAGTAGCTTTGTGGCCGTTCGCTGTAACCAAAAATACCGTGCCCGACGCGGTGAGTTAAAGCCTCCTGAACAGCGGGCGGGCAAGTAAAGTCAAAATCAGACACCCACATTGGCAACAGTTGATGTGTATCCTCGCCGAAATATCGCGCCATAAAGTCCCATTTCAGCGATGCGGTATCGTGGCGATCGATAATCTTATTAAAATCCATTACATGCTCTCCCTATTCTGTTGCCGTAATATTTTTTTCTGTTTCTGTCACTGATGGCGCCTTCGCAATACCGATTCCCGTGAAGCCGTAAATCAAGGCGAAGAAGATTGCGGCATAGCACTGAATCGCCCATGGCAATAAATCCAGTGTGCTCACTCCTAATGTTGTGGCCATATAAACTCCGGCGGCGGTCCATGGCAACAACGGCTCAATGACGGTGCCAGCGTCTTCAATTGTGCGGGACAGATTTTTGGTATCCAGTCCCATGCGGCGGTATGCGTCTTTAAATAATTCAGCTGGAACCAGAAGAGCCAGCTTGCCGTCGCTTGTCGCTCCGGTAACAAGAAGGGTGGTACCAATGGTTGCCGCAATTAACTGACCGACGCTGTGAATGACCGTCAGTAAGCGGTTAATGATAATGTTGAGTGCGCCCGTTAACGTTAAGGCACCGGCAAAAGAAAATGCGCAAAATACCAGAAGAATAGTGCTCATCATTGAGAACATTCCGCCACGGTTCAGCAGGCGCGGAACATCAGCAATAATGCCCTCACTCCCTTGCGGGAACATAGTAATGTTGAACCCATCTATAAAGGCATCCAGCCCCTGCTTGATGCTGAGTCCTTGCATGACAACGCCCAGAATCAGGGCTAATACGCATGCGCTCAGCATTAAAGGAATGACCGGCTTTTTACGAATCGCGCCCCACAACACAATAACCGGCGGCAAAATCAGAATGATATTGAAGTGGTATAGCGACTCCAGAGCGTTGACAATATCGGTAACCCGTTGCGGCGTGGCGACCTCGCCGAGCATATTGCTGTGGCCCGCAATAAGATAAACCACAGCGGCAAGCAGAAAGCTGGGAATAGTGGTCCACAATAAGTGCTGGATATGCTCGAAAAGGGTGGTATCTGCGACAATGGCCGCAAAGTTGGTGGAGTCTGACAACGGCGAAATCTTGTCACCGAAGTAAGCGCCAGAAACAACGGCACCTGCCGCTGCTGCCAATGAGACATCCAGTCCTGCGGCAACCCCCATCAGCGCTACGCCAACCGTTCCGGCGGAACCCCAGGAGGTTCCGGTACACACCGATACGACGCTGGTCAAAAAGAACGCGGCGATGAGAATGTATTCGGGGCTGATGAGTTTAAGTCCCCAGTACACCATGTAAGGGATGGTGCCGCTGAACATCCATGTACCAATCAGGCCGCCAACACAGATAAGAATCATGATAACCGGCATTGCTTTGGCGAGTTTATCCACCACCGAATTAATGATGTCTTCCCAGCAATACCCTTGCCACCAGGCCATGCCCGCGGCGACTGCAGCAGAACAAAGCAATAAAGGCTCAATACGTAGCCCCATGATGCCGTAGCCAATAATTAACAGCAGTAGCATGGCTAAAATAGGGATCACTGCCAGTCCAAATGAGAGTGCTTTTTTCTGATTTTGAGAGGCATTCATTCATGAATCTCCAGTCTGTAAGGTCGCTCAAGAGTAGAGAACACTCTTTTGTCTGACTGTGATCGTTCATTGGCCCTCATGTAAGCGATTACATGAGGGCGCTAAATTTGAAGTCGATCACAACTCAGGGTCTTGACGATTTACGCATTGATTTCAGAGAGAGGGGGGAAGAACAGAATCGCGGATCACCAGCTCTGCAGTGAAACTATTCACGCTGGGACGCTGAGTTGCGCCCTTAAAAAGCTGTATCGCCAGTTGCGAAGCGCAGCGAGCCATGCGCTCAACGGGATAATGCATTGTTGTGAGTGCAGGGTAGAGATAGCGGGCCATCACCACATCATCAAATCCAACGATCGAAAGCTGTTGCGGAAGTGTAATTCCCTGCTGATGGAGGATGCGCATAATCCCGGCGGCCATCACATCATTAAACGTCACCGCTGCGGTGAAAGGAATGCCGCAATTAAGCAGCTGATGTGCAGCGCGTTCGCCACCTTCTTCATTAAAGGGCACGCTAATCACCCAATTTTTATCTGGCGTAATAACATATTCAGCCAGCGCCTGGCGATAACCTTCCAGCCGCTCACGGCGATCGATAATCGGTAAGTCACTTGTCACGCAGGCAATACAACGGTGTCCTTGCTCCAGGAGGTGTAGCGTGGCTGTTTTAGCTGCTTGACTATTTTCCAGCCACACGCAGCGATTGGCCATCCCTGCAATATAGCGATTTACGACCACCATGGCAGGAAAATGAGCGGCATATCGCAACAGTTCCTTTTCAGACAGTCTACTGGCATGGACTACAATAGCTTCACAGCCCTGGTTTATGAGGAAATCGAGTCCTGATTTTTCCATTCCTTCATCGTGGCCACCGCTGCATACCATCAGCCGAAATTGCTGCTGGCGTGATACTTCTTCCACGCCTCGTGCAAGCCTGGCAAAAAAGGGATCGGCAAGATTGCCGGTCAATAACCCGAGCATGTCACCGCTGCGTTTCGCTAATGCAATAGCGGCGGCATTGCGATGATAGTTCAGTTCGCGCATGGCTTTTTCAACACGTTCACGCGTCACGGGTTCAACCCATGCGGTTTGATTAATAACACGTGAAACTGTTGCGGTGGACACTCCCGCTAACTCTGCAACATCCTTTATCGTTGCCATGCTGGCTCTTTACCTTTTTAATTCTTAAGAATTTGCTTATCGCTGTTTTTTTTCCTTATCTTATTCAGGTTGGGGGGATTTGTCACCGATACATCCTCTGAGTAGATATACTCAGAGGCTTATTTTTGTGTTTAATTATTCAATACTATCCTGAGTATTATTACACTTACATGCGATATTCGATCATCCCGCTCTTTTTGGCCACCCAGTCATACAGACGTTGCCCACGGAGATTGGTTTCATGCGTATGCCAGTATAATCTTGACGCGTGATGTTTTTTGGCTTGTTGTTGGACATATTCGATAAGTTGTTTACCGATGTGTTGGCCGCGTACATCTTCGCTAACAAATAAATCTTCGAGATAGCAATAGTTTGATTCTGCCCAGGTTGAGCGGTGAAAGAGATAATGAACCAGTCCCACTATTTTCCCATCATATTTTGCAACAGCACAATAAACAGGTTCGCTCGGGGTAAAGAATCGCTCCCACGTTAATTTTGTTACTTCATCTGAAATTATAGTGCGGTAAAATGTTTGATAGTTTATCCATAAAGGAAGCCAGCTGGCGTAGTCTTTTTGTTCTGCACTTTCAATAGTAACGGCATTCATGTTAATCATATATATCCTGATATTTTATACGAGTAATGTGTTAGTATGATGATACTAAGAATTTTATAAACTCTCGTAAAGAGACACTTTCGATATATTGATAGGATCCACTTTAGTATAAAGGTTAATACAATGAAGAAAAACAATGCGCCTTTATTTCAAGGATTTGTTTTAGGAAAAGGTGCGGTTAAGGAGCAGGTTTACCAAATCCTCCGCGATCACATCCTCGAAGGGCGATTGCCGCCAGGAACAAAAATGCCGTCAACCAGGGCGTTGTCCGAAATGATGTCAATTTCACGAAACTCAGCGATCGCCGGTTATGACCGGCTATTAGATGAAGGGTATATCCTGACTCGTAAAGGGTCTGGAACATATGTCTCACATAATATTCCGGATCGGAGTATCAGCAATAGCTTTCCAGAGATGGCGTTGGGGGACGTCGTATCACCTGATGATCAGGTTCACAGCCGAAATAATCCTGCTCGCGATTTATGGTCAAATGAGTATGAAGGGCGCTGCATGAACCGTCTATTTGCGGTTGGTGTCGGGTGTACGGATCTCTTCCCGCATGCGTTATGGGGAAAGCTACTGCAACGAGTCTGGAGACAATCCCGGCATCAACTGGGAGCTCACACTCATCCTTGCGGGTACCTTCCTTTGAGAAAAGCGGTTTGCCGCTACATTAAAACAACGCGTGGAGTGAACTGTAACGAAGATCAAATAATCATCGTAAATGGTATTCAGCAGGCATTGAACATTACTGCACGAGCATTGCTGTCGGCAGGAAATGACGTTTGGCTGGACGACCCGGGTTACAAAGGCGCCCGCGGAACCTTCATGTCTGTTGGTGCTATGGTGAGGCCGGTACCGGTAGATAGCGAAGGAATGAACGTCCGCTATGGTATTGATCATTTTCCTGACGCTAAGCTGGCCTATGTCGTTCCGTCGGATCAATATCCATTAAGTGGAACGTTGAGTTTATCCCGGCGTTTTGAGTTGCTGGAATGGGCGAAGTCGAATCAGGCATGGATATTTGAAGATGATTATAATAGTGAGTTCCGTTATGCCGACCGTTCTTTACAAGCTCTGCAAGGATTAGATCAGAATCAACGCGTAATCTATGCCGGAACATTTTCTAAAATGATGTACCCGGAATTCCGTTTAGGTTTTTTAGTTGTTCCGCCGGGTTTACAAGAACAGATTATGGTGACCAAATATTATTCCGATCTCGGTACCAGCTATCTTGAACAAGCAGTAATGGCAAATTTTATTGAGGAGGGGCACTATGCCAGTCATGTGCGTCGAATTCGCAAAGCATGCTATGAAAGAAGAACTGCGTTGGTCAATGCTATTCAATACTATCTTGCAGATAAAATGATTATTCAACCTTCAGACTCTGGCGTTCATATCGTATGTTGGTTGCAAAATGGGATGGCTGGGAGTGAAGTTGAAGAGAAAGCCAGATTACTAGGGATGGGAATACTATCACTAAGTCGTTATTACCAGAGCGATGTCTCACGACAGGGGATTTTGATTGGTTTTGCAAATCATCCGGTAGAGGCAATTGTTGATGGGATTCGCCGTCTGGCTCAGGTTATTTAACTTATAATTTATTCAGCTCTTAGCATTAATGCAGAAAATACGTTTCTTTTGCTACGTGTAAAAATGTTGTGTCTGTTTTTTGTACAATTAAATAGTGTGGATCTGTTAAAAACACGCATTGTGGTTCTTTTGGACTGTTCAGTTTGATCATACTCTGCGCTGGTTTAGCCCTGTTTTGTAAGAGGTATGGATATGTCGGGCATCTTTAATCAATTTCATCAACCCGTTGGTATGACTTTGTCTGACTGGAAAGGCGCACCCTTTCCACAGGCTCAGCAAATTACAGGTCGCTATTGTAAGCTTGAACGTATTAACGCCGAACGCCATGCAAAAGAGTTGTATGAAGCGTACAGCGAAGCAAGCGATTGTCGTGACTGGACATATCTGGCGGTCGGGCCTTTTGAGACCTTCGATACCTTCCTGGATTATGTAAAAAAGATGGAAGAACAGACCGATCCGATGCATTTTGCGGTGATCGATTTAACCAGTATGAAACCTGTTGGTACGTTTGCACTGATGCGGATTGATCCCTCAAATGGCGTGATCGAAGTTGGCCATGTTTCCTACTCCGTACGCATGAAACGTTCGCGAATCTCAACAGAAGTCATCTCATTGCTTTTAAAGTACGTTTTTGAGGATCTGGGCTATCGCCGTTTTGAATGGAAATGCGATGCTCTCAATGCTCCTTCCCGTGGGGCGGCGGAGCGTTTTGGCTTCAGTTTTGAAGGCATATTTCGTCAGGCTGTCGTCACGCGGGGGCGTAATCGAGATACCGCATGGTACTCAATCATTGACGGTGAGTATCCGTCACTTCGACCGGCCTACGATATGTGGCTCGATGAGCGTAATTTCGATAATCAGGGACGGCAGATTAGGCGTCTTGGCGAGCTGATGGAAAGGGGATAAAAAAGCTCCCCGAATAAACCGGGGAGCCAGAAAGCGTAGCGCCCGTGTAGAATTATCTCTGCCGCGACTCAAGCCAGACCAGCGCCAGCGTGGAGAGTCCGCACATCAGCAGAATGCCGACAAACCAAAACAGATACCACATCGTACAGTCCTCCTTAATAAAGTTCGTGGTTGTGGCGGCGGATCGTTTCTACATTGATGCGCCCGAGCATTTTGTAATAACTCCACACGGTATAAAGCAGAACGATCGGTAGAAAAATCAGCACAATAACCAGCATGATACTGAGAGTCATCTGGCTGGAGGTGCTGTCCCACACCGTCAGGCTGGAGAGCGGATACGCGCTTGAAGGCATCACAAACGGAAACAGGGTGATTCCAGCGGTGAAGATCACGCAGGCCTGGCCCAGTGAAGCAAACAAAAATCCCCATACGGCTCGACGCTGTCCGCAGGCATAGATCGCGAGCATCGGGAAAATCATGCCAAGCAGCGGAATAATTAACAGCAGTGGTGACTGATAAAAGTGCGCCATCCACGCGCCCGGCGAGGTAGTTACTGCTTTTAATAGCGGGTTGGAAGGACCATTAGGATCCTGGCTTAGCAACACATAGCCATCGATCCCCGTCCATAGCCAGTAACCGGCTAACAGAAAGCAGAGCACGACCAGCATCGCGCTGCGGCGGGTTGCAGACAGCGCACGTTGGTGAAGAATGCCGTCGGTCTTCAACTGGAGCCACACGCCTCCTTGCAGAATAACCAGCATCAGGCTTAATGCGCCGCACAGCAGGGCAAAGGGTGAGAGTAACTGCCAGAAGGTGCCCAGGTATTGCACATGAAGCTGTGGAGTGAAGATAAAAGGCACGCCCAATAAAAGGTTGCCGAACGCGACGCCGAAGATAACTGGAGGGACCAGACTGCCAATCACCAACCCGGTGTCCCACATGGCGCGCCAGCGTGCATTGGCTATTTTTCCACGATAATCAAAGGCCAACGGGCGAAAGAAAAGGGCGCACAGCACCAGAATCATCGCCACATAAAACCCTGAAAATGCCGCGGCATAGACCCGCGGCCAGGCCGCGAATAATGCACCGCCCGCCAGAATGAGCCACACCTGGTTACCTTCCCAGTGCGCTCCGACGCTATTGATTAGTACCCGACGCTCATCATCGTTACGCGCGATCAGCGGCAACAGGCAGCCAACCCCCATATCAAACCCGTCGGTGACCATAAATGCCACCAGGATGATGCCAATCAGCAGCCACCAGATGAGCCGCAACGTTTCATAATCCAACATGATTATCTCCTTTATCCCTGTTGTTGCGCTGGTTGTTGGTTATGCATTGCATCCGGGCCAAGGCGCGCGTATTTCTGCATCAGGTAGACTTCGGCAATTAAAAACAAGGTGTAAAGCGTGAGAATTAGCCCCATGGAGAAGGCCAGTTGGCCTGCGCTTAACGCGGAGTGGGCGTACCAGGTCGGCAAAATATCCTGAATCGCCCACGGCTGGCGGCCAAACTCCGTCATAAACCAGCCGGCTTCAATGGCAATCCACGGTAGCGGCAAGCTCCACAGCGTCATGTGCAGTACCCAGCGATGCTGGTCGATACGCCAGCGTAAGGTCTGTATCAGCGCAATCGCCATCACCAGCAGCAGAAGTGAACCGCATGCAATCATGATGCGAAAACTCCAGAATACCGGTGCTACTTGCGGGATCGCACCGCGTTGCGCGGCCTGATATTGCTCCGGAGTGACATGGTTCATATCAGGCGCGTAGTTCGCCAGCAGGATGCCGTAACCCAGATCTTTCTCCACAGCGTGAAAAGCGTTCAGTACCTGAGGCGTGCGGTTACCTTTGGCGATTTCCTGCATCAGCAGCCACGCTTCCCGACCTCGTTGCAGGCGGGGAAGAGCATCCTCCATCAGATTTTTCAGCCCCGGAACCGGCGTGTCTAAAGAGTGCGTGGCCAGGATGCCCAGCAGAGCCGGTATCTTCACAGCAAAGGCGTTACGTTCTTGCTCCTGCTGCGGCCAGGCGATGACATGAAAGGGCGCGGGTGCCGGTTCGGTTTGCCATTCGCCTTCCATTGCCGCCAGTTTTACCGGTTGGCGTTGGGCAACCTCATAGGCTGAGCTATCACCCAGTTGTAGAGTGCCGAGGATAGCCAGCGTGCCAAAAACGGAACCCACCGCGAAGGAACGCCGGGCGAACTCGCGATTGCGACCGCGCAGCAAATACCAGGCGCTGATGGACATCACAAACATGGCGCCGGTGACATAACCGGACATCACGGTATGCACAAATTTCACCTGGCTGATGGGGTTAAAGACCAGCTCGCTAAAGCTGCTCATCTCCATACGTAGGGTATCAATATTAAAGTGAGCGCCGGTTGGATATTGCATCCAGCCGTTGGCGTTGAGGATCCACAGGGCCGAGATATTGGAACCAAACGCGACCAGCCAGGTGACCATCAGGTGTTGGTATTTGGTTAAGCGTTGCCAGCCGAAGAAGAACAGACCAACGAACGTGGATTCGAGGAAGAAGGCCAGCAGGGCTTCCATTGCCAGAGGCGCGCCAAAAATATCGCCCACATAGTTAGAATAGAGCGACCAGTTAGTACCGAACTGAAACTCCATGGTCAGGCCGGTTGCCACGCCGAGCGCAAAGTTAATCCCGAATAACTTGCCCCAGAAACGTGTCATGTCGCGGTAGACTGTTTTGCCGGTCACCACATAAATGGTTTCCATGATGGCCAGCATAAAAATTAGCCCCAGCGTCAGGGGAACAAACAGAAAATGGTACAGCGCGGTCAGCGCAAACTGCCAACGCGATAAGTCAATGACGTCCCACATGCGAACTCCATCAGGCATTAGAGAGTGAATAGATAAGGAAGAAAACGCCAGACCCGCAGCATAAAAGCATGCGGGCCGGGAGAGGGGGTCAGGCCGGTGGACCGGATGCCAGCCAGCCGCAGACTTCATCCAGGCGCTGGAGCGAGTCGCGAAGATCTTCCGGCGCAGCCTGCACCAGTTCCGGTAATGGACAGATCTCATAACTTTCGAGCAGAAGCCCTTTCAGGGTATCCAGACAGCGCACATGCCAGACATGGCGCAGCGCCGTGGCGTCGATTTGGCTCTCGCCGTAGCCGATAGTGCGGATCTGGATGTGTCCTTCGCCACATAACCGAGCAAGAAACAGGCGATCCGCATCGCTAATTGGAAGTTGTGTGAGGTTAATGCTATGGGGTTGCAAGGCCGGATCGCGCACGTGCGCCAGCAGTTCCTGAGCCAGTGTCAGGCCATTCATTAGCCCGTCCACCGGCGGGGGCAACAGGCTGTCGTCCGGCAGTGTATTGAACGTTGCCGCCAGCCACAGTGCCCGCGGCGCGCTGCCTGCTTCCAGATGCTCCTCCCATTGTCCCTTGTCATTCTGACAACGCACCCGCCAGATGCCGCAGAAAATCGACTCCTGGATCTCGCACGCTCTGCCGTCAGCATGCTGGATGCGCACTGAAACTTCGCCTTCGCCGAGCAGCGTATTCAAAAACGTGAGATCGTCTGCGTTGAGCGCGGATAAATCCCATCCCAGCACGTCCTGTTTGGCGGGAATGCGCCTCCTGAGCTGCTGGCGCACATCGGCTAACAATGCCATCACCGCCGGACTGTGCGGGCAGTTTTCTAGTGATGCCATGCTGGGGTCGCTGTTGACCTGGCAGGTGAGGGGTAAGGGATTCATGCTGAAGCTGTCATCGTCCGGCTGCGTTCCCGGCCCCA
>OJSM01001152.1_pt1 | contig 20050 bp, 18 predicted proteins | sample 1599431 | NCBI WGS metagenome assembly OJSM01 (sample SAMN04168659, study PRJEB22393) | human gut metagenome | biome: human gut microbiome; feature: stool | host: Homo sapiens | collected 2014-05-12 | reverse complement strand
CGATTACCTCCAACGAACTGGATACGGCTCGTCGCCGTACTACGGGGTCTATGGATGCGCTGAAAGCTGCAGGATTCCCGGAAAAACAAATTTATCAGGTACCTACCAAATCTAACGACATCCCGGGGGCATTTGACGCTGCCAACTCAATGCTGGTTCAACATCCGGAAGTTAAACATTGGCTGATTGTCGGTATGAACGACAGCACCGTGCTGGGCGGCGTACGCGCGACGGAAGGTCAGGGCTTTAAAGCGGCCGATATCATCGGTATCGGTATTAACGGTGTGGATGCAGTGAGTGAACTGTCTAAGGCGCAGGCAACCGGCTTCTACGGTTCCCTGCTGCCAAGCCCGGACGTACATGGTTATAAGTCCAGCGAAATGCTTTACAACTGGGTTGCAAAAGGTGTTGAACCGACCAAATTCACCGAAGTTACCGACGTGGTGCTGATCACGCGTGACAACTTTAAAGAAGAACTGGAGAAAAAAGGTTTAGGCGGTAAGTAATTTGCCGGAAAAATTCCCCTCTGCATGATGCAGAGGGGGTGTGAACGACCAGTGATTCACGGAGACGTTATGCAACAGTCTACCCCGTATCTCTCATTTCGCGGCATCGGTAAAACGTTTCCCGGCGTTAAGGCGCTGACGGATATTAGTTTTGACTGCTATGCCGGTCAGGTTCATGCGTTGATGGGTGAAAATGGCGCAGGAAAATCAACTCTCTTAAAAATCCTCAGCGGAACCTATGCGCCAACCACGGGTTCTGTAGTGATTAATGGGCAGGAAATGTCCTTTTCCGACACGACCGCAGCACTTAACGCGGGTGTGGCGATTATTTATCAGGAACTGCATCTCGTGCCGGAAATGACCGTCGCGGAAAACATCTATCTCGGCCAGCTGCCGCATAAAGGCGGCATTGTGAATCGTTCATTGCTGAATTATGAGGCAGGTTTACAAATTAAACATCTTGGTATGGATATTGACCCGGACACGCCGCTGAAATATCTCTCCATTGGTCAGTGGCAGATGGTAGAGATTGCAAAAGCGCTGGCGCGAAATGCCAAAATTATTGCGTTTGATGAACCGACCAGTTCCCTGTCAGCACGTGAGATTGAGAATCTGTTTCGTGTCATTCGTGAGCTGCGCAACGAAGGACGCATCATTCTGTACGTTTCGCACCGTATGGAGGAGATTTTTGCCCTCAGCGATGCCATCACTGTGTTTAAAGATGGTCATTACGTCAAAACGTTCACGGATATGCAGCAGGTCGATCACGACGCGCTGGTGCAGGCGATGGTCGGGCGCGACCTCGGGGATATCTATGGCTGGAAATCCAGACCGTATGGCACAGAGCGTCTGCGGTTGCATGAGGTAAAAGCCCCGGGCGTGCGTACGCCAATCAGTTTATCTGTGCGAAGCGGTGAAATTGTCGGGCTGTTTGGCCTGGTGGGGGCCGGACGTAGCGAATTAATGAAAGGACTGTTCGGTGGTACGCGTATCACGGCGGGCCAGGTATTTATTGATGAACAACCTATCGATATCCGTAAACCAAGCCATGCCATTGAAGCAGGGATGATGCTGTGCCCGGAGGATCGCAAAGCCGAAGGGATCATTCCGGTCCATTCAGTGCGCAACAACATCAACATTAGTGCACGACGTAAGCATGTTCTGGGGGGATGCGTGATCAACAACGGCTGGGAAGAGACCAATGCCGATCACCATATTCGTTCACTCAACATCAAAACACCGGGTGCAGAGCAACTGATCATGAATCTCTCCGGCGGTAATCAACAGAAGGCTATCCTCGGTCGTTGGTTATCGGAAGAGATGAAGGTGATTTTGTTGGATGAGCCTACACGCGGCATTGATGTAGGCGCCAAGCATGAAATTTACAACGTGATTTATGCCCTCGCAGCGCGCGGTGTGGCCGTATTGTTTGCTTCCAGTGACCTGCCAGAAGTGCTCGGTGTCGCCGATCGTATTGTGGTGATGAGAGAAGGCGAAATTGCCGGTGAGTTACTTCATGAACAGGCGGATGAGCGCCAGGCGTTGAGCCTTGCTATGCCTAAAGTCAGCCAGGCTGTAGCCTGAATAAGGAGAGTATGATGTCTTCCGTTTCTACATCGGGTTCTGGCGCAGCGAAGTCGGCGCTAAATCTGGGCCGCATTTGGGATCAATACGGTATGCTGGTGGTGTTCGCCGTGCTGTTCCTCGTTTGTTCCCTGTTTGTGCCAAACTTTGCCACCTTCATCAATATGAAGGGACTGGGGCTGGCAGTATCGATGTCGGGCATGGTCGCGTGTGGGATGCTGTTTTGTCTGGCATCCGGTGATTTCGACCTGTCTGTCGCATCTGTGATTGCTTGTGCTGGTGTTACCACTGCCGTAGTCATTAACATGACTGAAAGTTTGTGGATTGGCGTGGCTGCCGGACTTCTGCTCGGTATTCTGTGTGGCCTGGTGAATGGGTTCGTGATTGCGCGGTTAAAAATTAACGCCCTGATCACTACTCTTGCGACGATGCAGATTGTACGTGGTCTGGCTTATATTATCTCCGACGGTAAGGCTGTCGGGATTGAAGACGAGCGTTTCTTTACACTCGGTTATGCTAACTGGTTTGGTCTGCCTGCGCCTATCTGGATCACTGTCGTTTGTTTCATTGTCTTTGGTTTACTGCTGAACAAAACCACGTTTGGTCGTAATACGCTGGCCATTGGGGGCAATGAAGAGGCGGCGCGCCTGGCAGGGGTTCCGGTTGTTCGTACCAAGATTATTATCTTTATTCTTTCCGGTCTGGTATCCGCCATTGCCGGGATTATCCTCGCATCGCGTATGACCAGCGGCCAGCCAATGACCTCAATCGGTTATGAGTTGATCGTGATTTCAGCCTGCGTGTTAGGGGGCGTTTCGCTTAAAGGTGGCATCGGAAAAATCTCATATGTGGTGGCCGGGGTGTTAATCCTGGGTACGGTTGAGAATGCGATGAACCTGCTGAATATCTCTCCGTTCGCGCAGTATGTGGTACGTGGCCTCATCCTGCTGGCGGCGGTGATCTTCGACCGTTACAAGCAAAAAGCGAAGCGTACCGTTTGATGATTTAAACCCTAACTTTTTAGTCTAGCTTCTGCCCATCGCCAGCCGCTACCCGGCTGGCGATTGTTTTTCCAAATGGCGAGCATGGTCACACTGTCTATACTTATATCCGTCATACATCATCTATACGCCGCGATCCGCGTGGCGTTCTGACTATGATGAGGAGGATAACCGGGTGACAGCATCACTGATCTTACCCCCTGAACAATCTGTAAACTGTGCTTACTTTTTTGATCTCGATGGGACACTTGCTGAGATTAAACCCTTTCCCGACCAGGTCGTTGTCCCTAAGGCAATCCTGCAATGTTTACATCAGTTAGCGACGCATAATGCGGATGCGCTGGCATTGATTTCAGGGCGCTCAATGGTTGAGCTTGACGCACTCACAACTCCGTTTCGTTTTCCGCTTGCCGGAGTGCATGGGGCAGAACGCCGTGACATCAATGGTCAAACGCACATAGTACACCTGCCTGAAGGTATCGAGCGTGAAGCTGGGGCTTTATTACACGCAGCGTTAGTGACGTTACCGGGGACAACGCTGGAAACCAAAGGCATGGCTTTCGCGTTGCACTATCGCCAGGCACCCGAACACGAAGCTGCGTTGATTACCCTGGCTGAACGCATCACGCGCAGATGGCCGCAGCTTGCTCTGCAGCACGGAAAATGTGTCGTGGAAATAAAGCCTAAGGGCAGCAATAAAGGCGACGCGATAGCTGCATTTATGCAGGAAGCGCCTTTTGCTGGCCGGATCCCTGTGTTTTTCGGTGATGATCTGACAGATGAAACAGGATTTGCTGTGGTTAACCGCGCTGGCGGTATTTCCGTGAAGGTGGGGATCGGGCCGACGCAGGCGACATGGCGTCTGGATGGCGTCAGGGATGTCTGGCGCTGGCTGGAGCAAATTAACTCTTCGCAGCAAGAATCGAAAGCAACGAATAACAGAAGAGGTGGCTATGAGTCGTTTAGTCGTAGTATCTAATCGTATCGCCTCACCAGATGACAAAGGGAGCGCGGGTGGGCTCGCGGTCGGTGTACTGGGCGCGTTAAAAGCTGCTGGTGGTCTGTGGTTTGGCTGGAGTGGTGATACAGGTAATGAGGATAAACCGTTAAAAAAAGTCACGCGTGGCAATATCACCTGGGCCTCGTTTAATTTGAGTGAGCAAGATTACGAAGAGTATTACTGCCAGTTTTCAAATGCGGTTTTATGGCCCGCATTTCACTATCGACTGGATTTAGTTCAGTTTCAGCGCTCTGCCTGGGAAGGCTACCAACGGGTTAATGCCTTACTGGTAGATAAACTTCTGCCGCTGCTTGGCGATGACGACATCATCTGGATTCATGATTACCATCTGTTGCCGTTTGCCTGCGAGTTACGTAAGCGCGGTGTGAATAACCGCATCGGTTTTTTCCTGCATATTCCTTTTCCGACGCCGGAAATTTTTAATGCGCTCCCTCCACATCTGGCGCTACTTGAGCAAATGTGTGACTTTGATTTACTTGGTTTCCAGACCGAAAACGATCGCCAGGCTTTTCTGGACTGTCTCGCAGCCCAGACTCGGGTGTCCACGCATAAAGATAAGCAGCACCTGGTATGGGGAAAAGCGTTTCGCACTCAGGTCTATCCCATCGGTATCGAACCTGATGAGATTGCACGACAGGCGTCCGGGCCGCTGCCGCCAAAACTGGCGCAGCTAAAAGCGGAGCTTAAAAATGTGCAGAATATTTTCTCCGTGGAGCGTCTGGATTACTCCAAAGGCTTGCCGGAGCGCTTTCAGGCCTACGAGGCCTTACTGGAACATTATCCGCAGCACCACGGTAAAATTCGCTATACGCAGATAGCGCCGACCTCGCGTGAAGAGGTGCAGGCCTATCAGGATATTCGCCACCAACTGGAAACAGAAGCAGGGCGAATCAACGGCAAATATGGGCAACTGGGCTGGACGCCGCTTTACTATCTGAACCAGTATTTTGATCGTAAATTGCTGATGAAGATCTTCCGCTACTCTGACGTAGGATTGGTGACCCCGTTGCGCGATGGTATGAACCTGGTGGCGAAAGAGTTTGTGGCCGCACAGGATCCTGCTAACCCTGGCGTGCTGGTTTTATCGCAATTTGCCGGGGCGGCGAATGAGCTAACCTCTGCGCTTATTGTTAATCCTTATGACCGGGATGAAGTGGCAAGCGCATTAAACCAGGCGCTGACGATGCCACTTACCGAACGCATCTCGCGCCACGCTGAAATGCTTGAGACTATCGTTAAAAACGATATCGACAACTGGCAGGCGACGTTCATCAGTGATCTTAAAACAGTCACACCGCGTCGGAGTCAATGCCAACTGCCAGACAATATTTCTTCCTGTTCTAAACTCGCATGAAGTCCTGGCGCTGTGTATTAATCTCCGGCTAGCGGAACCAGAAGAACGTCCACCTGGCTGGTATGAATCACGCTTTTCGCTGAACAGGAAGCGCGTGAAAAAAAACTGTGGTTATGGTTGCCGTAAATGACCAGGTCAATGGCGTATTTGCGGCATACATCCAGGATATGTTCATTCAGAGCCCCATAGGTAATAAAGGTATGCTCAATGGGGTATTCTGCTTCTTTGCTAAGTTTGTCGATAAAATCCTGAGTTTCTTCCTGCATGACTTCACGCAGGTCTTCCAGCATGGGAGCTGCAAACTGGTTATACAGTTCGGGGTCTGAGACCAGTGTTATCAGGCTAATTCGGGCGTTGACAGGGCGAGCGATAGAAACCGCCTTGTTTAACAACTGCTGACTTTCAGGGGTGGCGGCAACAGCAACAAGAATGTGCGAATAGCTCATAACTCGCTCCTTTTTTTCAAGAATTATGAGAGGGCTTTTCAGCTTTACTCAGCTTACTCCATACTGCAACGTTTCCTTCCTTCATAGTGTGAATGTCATCATGATTATTCATTAATTATTCTTATAAATAGAATAATCGATTCATATTGGTTGCAGATATGTTTAGGTAACTTAAGTAAAACCCACGGCTAATGAAAACAATGTGTTAATAAAAAATAAACATACATTAACATTCGCAAGGTCGTCACATCGCGGTATTAATTAATTGCTCTAAATGTTTAAGTCATTGTTTATAAAGAATTTAATTAAAAAAGTTTTTTGAGTTAAATATGTGATCCAGCTCGCTATTTCATGGCGTGATATTAACGGTCGTGAACATAATACTATTCGCTTTTATTGCAAGAATATTCGTACATCAGGAATCGAAATGGATAATGGAAGGTTAAGAAATAAGCAAAGTAAAAGCCACGCTGATGGATTTATGTTAAGTGTTTGGCTGGTTTATGTGATCTTGATCACATATTCTTTAAATTCGCAGCATAGCTCCGTTGTATGTGTAACTGACGGCGGGTAGAGTTGCGTCGAATTAGGAAAAATCTTAGACATTTGTAAGAATTGATGTGAGCTTGTAAGGGACGCTGCCTTCTTAAAAGGGATTGTTTAGACGACGCGTAAGTGTCGTTACGCTGCTATGTATTTGACCTTTTGCTTTTTTTTACCGGGCCTTCCCGGCGACATCACGGGGTGCGGTTTTACCGCATGAAAACAATGTTGGTTATTATGGATGCAAATAATGCATACATCCGAGTTGCTGAAACACATTTATGACATCAATTTGTCATATTTATTGCTTGCACAGCGTTTGATCGTTCAGGACAAAGCATCTGCGATGTTTCGCCTTGGTATCAGCGAGGAAATGGCGGACACGTTGGCAACATTAACACTTCCTCAAATGGTCAAACTGGCCGAAACAAACCAACTGGTATGTCATTTCCGTTTCGACGATCACCAGACTGTTACTCGCCTGACGCAAGACTCCCGCGTTGACGATCTTCAGCAAATTCATACTGGTATCATGCTTTCAACACGCCTGTTAAGCGACATCGATGATGCAGCACGTAAGAAAAGGGCTTGATGATGAGCGAAAAAAGCATTGTTCAGGAAGCGCGTGATATCCAGTTGGCAATGGAATTAATCACATTGGGCGCCCGTTTGCAAATGCTGGAAAGCGAAACGCAATTAAGCCGTGGTCGATTAATCAAGCTGTACAAAGAATTACGCGGTAGTCCTCCGCCAAAAGGGATGCTCCCGTTTTCCACCGACTGGTTTATGACGTGGGAACAAAATATTCATGCGTCGATGTTTTGCAATGCATGGCAATTCCTGCTCAAAACGGGTCTCTGTAGCGGCGTGGATGCCGTGATTAAGGCGTATCGGTTATATCTTGAGCAGTATCCGCAGCCTGAAGAAGGGCCATTGCTGGCGTTAACTCGCGCGTGGACGCTGGTGCGATTTGTCGACAGCGGATTGCTGGAGTTGTCCCAATGCAATTGTTGCGGTGGGAATTTTATCACCCATGCACACCAACCCGCAGGCAGCTTTGCCTGTAGTTTATGCCAGCCGCCATCAAGGGCCGTAAAAAGACGTAAACTTTCCCAGAATGCTGCCGATATTATTCCACAACTGCTGGATGAACAGATCGAACAGGCTGTTTAACTGATACGGTGTGGATGAACACTCCAGCAGCGGTAAGCGATTACCGCTGCTTTTTTTTGTCCTGACCTTACGTTAATTGCCCGACTGCGCATCCTGTCATAGTCAATTGCGAAAGGATGATGTCGTGCTTATCTTATTAGGTTACCTGGTTGTTATTGGTACAGTTTTCGGCGGTTACATGATGACCGGCGGACACCTTGGGGCACTCTATCAACCGGCTGAGCTGGTGATTATCGGTGGCGCGGGTATTGGGGCATTCATCGTCGGTAATAACGGGAAAGCCATCAAAGGGACGATGAAAGCGATCCCGCTGCTTTTCCGTCGTTCGAAATACACCAAAGCGATGTATATGGATCTGCTGGCGCTCCTGTATCGCCTGATGGCCAAGTCACGTCAACAGGGCATGTTCTCGCTTGAGCGCGACATCGAAAACCCCAAAGAAAGTGAAATCTTCGCCAGCTATCCGCGCATTCTTGCCGATGCCGTAATGCTTGATTTTATTGTCGATTATCTGCGCCTGATTATCAGCGGCAATATGAATACGTTCGAAATTGAAGCGCTGATGGACGAAGAAATTGAGACTCATGAGAGTGAGGCCGAAGTTCCGGCGAATAGTCTGGCGATGGTCGGCGACTCACTGCCGGCATTCGGGATCGTCGCGGCCGTTATGGGTGTTGTGCATGCACTGGCTTCTGCCGATCGCCCGGCAGCAGAGTTGGGGGCGTTGATTGCGCATGCGATGGTGGGAACATTCCTCGGTATTTTGCTGGCCTATGGATTTATTTCTCCGCTTGCCAGCGTTCTGCGCCAGAAAAGCGCTGAAACAACCAAAATGATGCAGTGCGTGAAGATAACGCTGCTCTCCAATCTGAATGGCTACGCGCCGCCGATTGCCGTTGAATTCGGTCGTAAGACTCTGTACTCCAGCGAACGTCCTTCGTTTATCGAACTGGAAGAACATGTTCGTGCGGTGAGAAATCCAACTGCGCAACAGACGACCGAGGACGCATGAAAAATCAGGCCCATCCCATTATCGTTGTAAAGCGACGCAAACATAAGAATCACGGTGGTGGGGCGCATGGCTCGTGGAAAATCGCCTACGCCGATTTTATGACCGCGATGATGGCCTTCTTTCTGGTGATGTGGCTCATTTCTATTTCCAGCCCTAAAGAATTGATCCAGATTGCCGAATATTTCCGTACACCGCTGGCCACCGCGGTGACCGGGGGAAATCGTATTTCGAATAGCCAAAGCCCGATTCCAGGCGGCGGGGATGATTACACCCAGCAGCAGGGTGAGGTGAACAAGCAGCCGAATATTGATGACCTGAGAAAACGTATGGAACAGAGCCGCTTGAGCAAACTTCGTGGCGATCTCGATCAACTGATTGAATCCGATCCCAAACTGCGAGCGCTGCGTCCGCATTTAAAGATTGATTTAGTTCAGGAAGGGCTGCGGATACAGATTATCGACAGTCAGAATCGCCCAATGTTTAAGACCGGTAGTGCTGAAGTTGAGCCGTACATGCGCGATATCCTGCGCGCGATTGCACCAGTGCTCAACGGGATCCCTAACCGGATCAGCCTTTCCGGTCACACGGATGATTATCCTTACGCGAATGGTGAGAAAGGGTACAGCAACTGGGAATTGTCTGCCGATCGCGCAAATGCATCGCGTCGCGAGCTGGTTAGCGGCGGTCTGGATGATGGAAAAGTATTACGTGTGGTAGGTATGGCCGCCACGATGCGTCTGAGCGATCGCGGTCCTGAAGACGCTATCAACCGCCGTATTAGCCTGCTGGTTCTCAATAAGCAGGCAGAAGAGGCCATTTTGCATGAAAACGCTGAAAGCCAGAATGAGCCGGTAAGTGTCTTACAACGGCCAGCGGAACTCCCGCCGGTAAGCGTTCCCACATCGCCACCAGCCAATCCGAGGTGATAGCGTGAGCATGGATATTAGCGATTTTTATCAGACATTTTTTGATGAAGCTGACGAACTGTTGGCAGATATGGAGCAACACCTTCTTGATTTGGTTCCTGAAGCCCCGGACTCCGAACAGCTGAATGCCATTTTTCGTGCAGCGCACTCGATTAAAGGCGGGGCGGGCACCTTCGGCTTTACCATTTTGCAGGAAACGACCCATCTGATGGAAAACCTGCTGGATGAAGCGCGGCGTGGCGAGATGCAGCTCTATGCCGACATTATCAACCTGTTTTTGGAAACGAAAGATATTATGCAGGAACAGCTCGACGCCTATAAAAGCTCAGTGGAGCCTGATGCCGACAGTTTTGAGTACATTTGCCAGGCGTTACGGCAGTTAGCGCTCGAAGCGAAAGGTGAAACCGCACCGTCAGTTATCAACTCAGCAAAACTGAGCGTTGTTGATAGCACCGCGATGCAGGAAGAGGCGGTTGCAAAGCCTGAACTCGCCAGTGAAGAGAGCAAAAAACGCATTACTCTCTCGCGTCTGAAAGCCAGCGAAGTGGATTTGCTGGAAGAGGAACTGGGGAACCTGGCGACCTTAACCGATGTGGTAAAAGGAAGCGACACGCTGTCAGCTACGCTTGATGGCAACCTCGCAGAAGATGACATCATTGCAGTACTCTGCTTTGTCATTGAAGCTGACCAAATTGAATTCGAAACCGTCAGCGCAGCGCCCGCGACCGTTGAAACTGAAGAGGTAGCCGTTGTCGCGAAGCCGCAGCCGGTTGCCGTTGCGCCAGCGGTGAAAGCCGCCGCCAGTGAAGCGCCACATGGGCGCGCGGAGCGTGAAAAACCAGCCCGCGCCAGCGAGTCGACCAGCATCCGCGTAGCGGTTGAGAAGGTCGATCAGCTTATTAACCTGGTCGGTGAGTTGGTCATCACCCAGTCGATGCTGGCCCAGCGATCTAACGAACTGGATCCCGTCAATCATGGCGATCTCATCACCAGCATGGGTCAGTTACAACGTAACGCCCGCGATTTGCAAGAGTCGGTGATGTCGATTCGTATGATGCCAATGGAGTATGTGTTCAGTCGTTTCCCTCGTTTGGTACGCGATCTGGCCGGTAAGCTGGGTAAACAGGTCGAGCTGACGCAGGTAGGTAGCTCAACCGAACTCGATAAGAGCCTGATTGAACGCATCATCGATCCGTTGACGCACCTGGTGCGTAACAGCCTCGACCATGGTATCGAACTGCCGGAAAAACGCCTTGAATCCGGCAAAAGCCCAATCGGCAATCTGACGCTTTCCGCCGAGCACCAGGGTGGGAATATTTGTATTGAAGTGACCGATGATGGCGCTGGCCTGAACCGCGAACGTATTCTGGCCAAAGCTATCTCCCAGGGCATGCCGATCCACGAAAATATGAGCGATGACGAAGTGGGTATGTTGATCTTCGCTCCAGGCTTTTCGACCGCCGAACAGGTGACGGATGTCTCCGGACGCGGCGTGGGTATGGATGTGGTGAAGCGAAATATCCAGGAGATGGGCGGCCATGTTGAGATCCAGTCCAAACAGGGACAGGGGACCACTATTCGCATTCTGCTGCCGCTGACGCTGGCGATCCTCGATGGGATGTCCGTGCGTGTGGCGGATGAGGTCTTCATTCTGCCACTAAATGCCGTTATGGAATCGCTGCAACCGCGCGAAGAAGATCTCCATCCGTTGGCCGGAGGCGAACGCGTTCTGGAAGTGCGTGGCGAATATTTACCGCTGGTTGAGTTGTGGAAGGTCTTTGAGGTTGAAGGCGCTAAAACTGAAGCGACTCAGGGCATTGTGGTTATTTTACAAAGTGCAGGGCGTCGCTATGCGCTGCTGGTCGATCAGTTAATTGGCCAACACCAGGTAGTGGTCAAAAACCTGGAAAGCAACTACCGCAAAGTGCCAGGTATTTCTGCAGCAACGATCCTCGGCGACGGCAGCGTCGCGCTGATTGTCGATGTCTCTGCATTGCAGGGATTAAACCGCGAACAACGTGTGGCGATCACAGCCGCCTGATTGAGTGAGAAGGGAATAATATGACCGGTATGAGTAATGTAACTAAACTGGCCGGCGAACCGTCAGGTCAGGAATTCCTCGTGTTTACACTGGGGGATGAAGAGTACGGTATCGATATCCTGAAAGTGCAGGAAATCCGTGGTTATGATCAGGTGACGCGCATCGCTAACACGCCTGCGTTTATCAAAGGCGTCACGAACCTGCGCGGTGTGATTGTGCCTATCGTCGACCTGCGCGTGAAATTTAGCCAGAGTGATGTGGATTACAACGAAAACACCGTGGTGATTGTGCTGAACCTGGGTCAGCGGGTGGTTGGGATTGTGGTGGATGGCGTTTCGGATGTGCTGTCTCTGACAACGGATCAAATCCGTCCGGCACCGGAGTTTGCGGTCACGCTGTCGACGGAATATTTGACGGGATTGGGTGCGCTGGGTGACCGGATGCTGATTCTGGTCAACATTGAGAAGCTGCTGAACAGCGAAGAAATGGCGCTGCTGGATATTGCCGCTTCCCACGTCGCATAATCGCCATAACTCATCCGGCCTACAATGATTACTGTTGTAGGCCGGATTAGCGTAGCGTATCCGGCAGATTTCCTTCTTACGCTTCCCGCTCAACCAGCTCAGGTTCTTCTTCCAGTAAACCTTCATCCTGCGCCAGCATCGCCGTTGCAATCCCATTACCTAATACGTTGATTGCTGAACGTCCCATATCCAGGAAGTGGTCAATACCCATCAGTAGCAGAATTCCGGCAACCGGAATATTGAAGCTTGGGATGGTTGCCGCCAGTACCACCAGCGCTGAACGCGGCACACCGGCAATTCCTTTGGACGCCAGCATCAGCGTCAGCATCAGGACGGTGATTTCTGCGAAAGAGAGGTGAATATTATAGGCCTGCGCGATAAACATGGAGGCAAATGAACAATAGACCATGGAACCGACCAGGTTGAACGAATAACCGATAGGCAGCACGAATGACACGATGTTGGGTGAGCAGCCAAATTTAGTTAATTGCTCCAGCGTTTTCGGATAAGCGGCCTCAGAGCTGCTGGTGGTGAATGCGACCAGAACCGGGTCTTTCAGCATGCTCACCAGGCGAAATACCTCTTTTTTCAGCATGACATAACCCACCGCCAACAGAACCAGGCAGGTCAGCAAAATCGCCACATAGTAGCCGCCGATAAACGATGCATAGTTAAGCAGGATCCCCAGACCCTGGGTAGAGATTACGGAAGAGATGGCGGCAAAAATTGCCAGCGGCGCGACGTACATCACGTAGCCGGTCACCTTCAGCATAATGTGGGAAACCACATCCAGCGCGGCAACCAGCGGAGCGTTAAATTTCTCTCCGAGCGATGCTCCACCAATACCGAAGAACATTGAGAACACCACGATTTGCAGGATCTCATTGTTAGCCATTGCCTCGGCTATGCTGGTTGGAATGGTATGTGTCAGAAAACCTTTCAGGCTCATGCCGCCTACGGCCAGACCGGTGTCGGTGGCTTCCAGTGGGATCGCCAGGTTTAACCCGCTCCCGGGTTGCTCAAGGGAAACCACAAACAGACCGACCAGAATAGACAATACAGAAGAGCTGATAAACCAGATCATCGCTTTGCCGCCCACGCGACCGATGGTGGATGTTTCCCCCAGGCGCATAATACCAACGGTCAGGGTGCTGAATACTAAAGGCGCAATCACCATCTTAATCAGACGTAAAAAGATGTCGGTGAGAAGCGTAATATTATCGGCCCAGGCGGTCACAACGCCGGGGGAGGCATAAGAGTGGATCACCGCACCCGACAGGATCCCCGCCAGCATGAAGATCACGATAAACAACGTGAGTTTGTTTGCATTTGCCACTAAAAAGCCCTCAGTAAGGATTTAACATTTATTGATCGGTTACTCATTTTTTATACTTATTAAGTGGTAACGAAGTATTCATCATATAAATTGGATTAAAGCGTAAACGGATACAACTTTTTTTAATTTTTTATCCATTTTGTTGTGGTATTTACGATGCGTATGTGTGATCCAAATCACACAAAAAAGTGTATTTCAGCCAATCTGGCCGTGCTCACCGATGAGTATGTATGTTATTTGCATGATAATTATGGTGTTTTTATGTGAATAATTTGTGGTTGCTGCACACCTGTTTTACCTTCCCCTCGCCAGGCTTCACATCCCTTCAGGATTTCCTTTTTGCAAACGTAAAGTTATCTCTGCCACTGCCGATAACGTTGGTAACTCGTTTTCAGGAAGGTGCCTTATGTTTAACCGTATCCGCGTTGTCACAATGCTGATGATGGTGCTGGGGGTTTTCGCACTGCTACAGCTTGTTTCCGGTGGTCTGTTGTTTTCTTCATTGCAGCAGAATCAGCAAAGTTTTGTTATTTCTAACGATCTTCGACAGCAGCAAAGTGAACTCACCTCAACATGGGATCTGATGCTGCAAACACGAATCAATTTAAGCCGTTCTTCTGCGCGCATGATGATGGATGCGTCAAACCAGCAAAGCAGCGCCAAAAACGATCTGCTGAAGAATGCGAAAGCATCGCTGGCGCAGGCTGAAACGCATTACGCAAAATTTAAAAACATCACACCGTTGCCGGAAATGGCAGAAGCCAGCGGCAACATTGAGGAAAAATATCAGCAGTACCATGCGGCCTTGGCAGAACTGGTTCAGTTTCTGGAAAGCGGCAATATGGACGCCTACTTTGCGCAGCCTACGCAGGGAATGCAAAACGCGCTCGGCGAGGCGCTGGGCAAGTACGCCAGCGTTAGCGAAAAGCTTTACGTTCAGGCATTTGATCAAAGCGCGCGGGATTACTATTTCGCCCAATGGCAGCTTGGCGTGCTGGCCGTAGTGCTGGTGCTGATTCTGGTGGTGGTCTGGTACGGCATCCGTCATACCCTGCTTAATCCTCTGTCCCGTGTTATTGCCCATATTCGGGAAATCGCCAGCGGTAACCTGACCGCAACTCTCGCCGTTAGTGGTCGTAACGAAATCGGCGAGCTGGCCAGTACGGTTGATCATATGCAGCGCTCGCTGACGGAAACCGTCACTCTGGTGCGTGAAGGCTCTGATGCGATTTATTCCGGTACCAGCGAAATTGCCAGCGGAAACACGGACCTCTCATCTCGTACGGAACAGCAGGCGTCTGCGCTGGAAGAGACTGCAGCCAGCATGGAACAACTGACCGCAACTGTGAAGCAAAACGCGGACAATGCGCGTCAGGCCTCGCAACTGGCGAAAAGCGCCTCGGACACCGCGCAGCATGGCGGCAAAGTGGTTGATAGCGTGGTGAACACCATGCACGAAATTGCCGATAGCTCGAAGAAAATTGCCGACATCATTAGCGTCATCGATGGCATTGCCTTTCAGACCAACATTCTCGCACTGAACGCGGCGGTTGAAGCTGCTCGCGCCGGTGAGCAAGGCCGCGGCTTTGCCGTGGTGGCGGGCGAAGTGCGTAATCTGGCAAGCCGCAGTGCGCAGGCGGCGAAAGAGATTAAAGCATTGATTGAAGATTCCGTTTCCCGGGTTGATACCGGTTCTGTACTGGTAGAAAGCGCTGGGGAAACGATGAACGACATCGTCAATGCCGTGACGCGGGTGACCGATATCATGGGTGAGATTGCCTCGGCCTCCGACGAGCAAAGCCGGGGGATTGATCAGGTTGCGCTCGCGGTCTCTGAAATGGATCGCGTTACGCAGCAGAACGCCTCTTTGGTACAGGAGTCGGCTGCCGCAGCGGCCGCTCTTGAAGAACAGGCCAGTCGCCTGACGCAGTCGGTATCGACTTTCCGTCTTGCGTCACGTCCGGCCTCGACAAAACCACGCGATACACGATTACCTGCAGCGCCGAGCGCATCCTATCCGCGCCAGAGCATTGAACAAGATACGAATTGGGAAACATTTTGACTGACAGTTAAACCGCGGCCAGTGCCGCCTGATGGGAGCGTTGATGTTTAATCGTATTCGAATTTCGACCACGCTGTTTTTGATTTTAATCCTCTGCGGTGTTTTGCAGATTGGCAGTAATGGCTTGTCCTTCTGGGCATTTCGGGACGGTTTTCAGAACCTGAATCAGGTCGAACGGAGTAATCAGCAACGCGCTGCGCTGGCCCAAACCCGCGCTGTGTTATTACAGGCCAGTACGGCCCTTAATAAGGCAGGGACGCTGACCGCCCTGAGCTATCCGCCAGAGGACATCAAAACCCTGATGACCCTTGCGCGCGACAGCCTGGCGCAGTCTGAATTGATGTTTAAACGCTTTATGGCGACGTCGGATTCGACGGAACAAGGCAAGGCGCTGTTTAGCGCGACGGAGAAAAGTTTCAACCAGTGGCACAGCGATCTCGCGCATCAGGCCACCTGGCTTGAAAACAATCAGCTGTCAGATTTTCTGACCGCGCCGGTGCAGGCGGCTCAAGATGCTTTTGATGCGAATGTGAATGCGTGGCAGAGCAACATCGACCGCGTGTTGCAAACGGCAGGAGAGCAGAGTCAGCGCAATTATCATATGTCGGGGGTGATTTTCGCCACCATGGTGGTCCTGGCGGCACTGCTCACCAGCGGTGCGCTGTTCTGGTCACGCAAGATGATTGTTCAGCCGCTGGCGATTATTGGCAGCCATTTCGACAGTATTGCCGCGGGGAATCTGGCACGGCCAGTAGCGGTTTATGGGCGCAATGAGATCTCGGCCATTTTTGCCAGCCTGCAGAAGATGCAAAAGGCGTTACGCGAAACGGTAAGTGACGTTCGTCAGGGCAGCTCAGCATGCATAGCGGTATTTCAGAAATCGCGATGGGCAATAACGATTTATCTTCGCGAACCGAACAGCAGGCGGCCGCGCTGGCACAAACGGCGGCCAGCATGGAACAACTTACCGCTACCGTCGGCCAGAACGCTGATAACGCGCGCCAGGCGTCAGGAATCGCCAAAAGTGCGGCAGACACAGCGCATAAAGGTGGCGAGCAGACGTCCCGGGTTGCCAGCACCATGCATGAGATTTCTGCCAGCTCGCAGAAAATCGGCGACATCATCGGCGTGATTGACAGCATTGCCTTCCAGACCAATATCCTGGCGTTGAATGCCGCGGTCGAGGCCGCCAGGGCAGGGGAGCAAGGGCGTGGTTTTGCCGTCGTCGCTGGTGAAGTGCGTAATCTGGCAAGCCGTAGCGCGCAGGCGGCGAAAGAAATTAAGGGGCTCATTGAGGAGTCAGTCACCCGGGTGCATCAGGGCTCGCAACTGGTGGATATGGCGTCGCGCACGATGACAGAAATTGTCAGTTCGGTGACCCGGGTTAACGACATCATGGGCGAGATTGCCTCGGCATCCGATGAACAGCGCAGAGGCATTGAGCAGGTGGCGCAGGCCGTCAGCCAGATGGACTCAGTGACGCAGCAAAACGCCGGGCTGGTGGAAGAAGCCGCATCCGCCACCGGACAACTCGCCACACAGGCCGATAATCTTTCCGCCTGTGTCGCATTTTTCAAGCTTGAAGAGCAAACCGTAGCAAAACAAGAGTTGGCGCAGCCGCAGGTTGTGCCCGTTGTATCCTGAATGTGATTGAGAAGGCGCTATGACATCATCTCTGCCCACCGGGCAAACGTCATTATTGTTACAGATGACACAGCGCCTCGCGCTGTCTGACGCGCATTTTCGTCGGATATGTCAATTAATCTACCAGCGTGCGGGGATCGTACTGGCCGACCACAAGCGGGATATGGTTTATAACCGCCTGGTCCGCCGTTTGCGTACCCTGGGGCTGGATGACTTTGGTCGCTATCTCAGCATGCTGGAAGCTAACCAGAACAGTGCTGAGTGGCAGGCTTTTATTAACTCCCTGACTACCAACCTGACCGCATTTTTTCGCGAAGGGCATCATTTTCCGGTGCTGTCAGATCATGCTCGTCGGCGCAGCGGTGAATACCGCGTCTGGAGCGCGGCGGCATCAACCGGAGAAGAACCCTACAGCATTGCGATTACGCTTGCCGATACCTTAGGTATGGCACCGGGCCGCTGGCGTGTTTTTGCCAGCGACATTGATACCGAAGTGCTGGAAAAGGCCAGAAACGGCATTTACCGCCTCGATGAGCTAAAGACGCTGTCACCCCAGCAGTTGCAGCGTTATTTCATGCGCGGCACCGGGCCGCATGAAGGGTTGGTACGCGTTCGGCAGGAACTGGCAGGTCATGTTGAATTTTCCAGCGTCAATTTACTGGATAAGCAGTACAACGTGCCAGGCCCTTTTGATGCCATATTTTGCCGTAACGTGATGATCTATTTCGATAAAACGACGCAGCAGGACATTTTGCACCGTTTTGTTCCACTTCTTAAACCTGACGGACTGCTGTTTGCAGGTCATTCAGAAAACTTTAGCAACCTTGTGCGCGAGTTTAGCCTGCGTGGACAGACCGTGTATGCGCATGCGCCAGGTAAGGATAAAGCATGAGTAAAATCAGGGTGTTGTCGGTAGATGATTCTGCATTGATGCGTCAAATCATGACCGAAATTATTAACAGCCACAGTGATATGGAAATGGTGGCGACGGCGCCGGATCCGTTGGTCGCCCGGGATTTAATCAAAAAATACAATCCCGACGTCCTGACGCTGGACGTGGAAATGCCGCGCATGGACGGCCTCGATTTCCTTGAGAAGTTGATGCGCCTGCGTCCGATGCCGGTGGTTATGGTTTCTTCACTGACCGGTAAAGGTTCTGAGGTCACGCTGCGGGCCCTGGAACTGGGGGCGATTGACTTTGTCACCAAGCCTCAGTTGGGGATCCGCGAAGGCATGCTGGCGTATAGCGAGATGATTGCGGAGAAAATCCGCACCGCATCGCGGGCAAAACTGGCCGCCCACAAACCCTTGGCGGCACCGACGACCTTGAAAACGGGGCCATTACTCAGTTCAGAAAAACTGCTGGTCATCGGCGCCTCAACCGGAGGAACAGAGGCAATTCGCCATGTACTCCAGCCATTGCCGCTTTCAAGTCCCGGTATTCTTATTACCCAGCATATGCCGCCAGGATTTACCCGTTCGTTCGCCGAACGTCTGAACAAACTGTGTCAGATTACCGTAAAAGAGGCAGAGGACGGAGAGCGCGTTCTCCCTGGGCATGCGTATATCGCGCCTGGCGACAAGCATATGGAGCTGGCGCGCAGCGGCGCGAACTATCAAATCAAAATTCATGACGGTCCGCCGGTTAACCGGCACCGGCCCTCAGTGGATGTGCTGTTTCATTCGGTGGCGAAACATGCGGGGCGTAATGCCGTTGGGGTGATCCTGACCGGTATGGGCAACGATGGCGCAGCCGGAATGTTAGCGATGAACCAGGCGGGTGCCTGGACCATTGCGCAAAACGAAGCAAGTTGTGTGGTGTTCGGCATGCCGCGCGAGGCCATCAATATGGGTGGCGTAAGCGAAGTGGTCGATCTTAGCCAGGTGAGCCAGCAAATGCTGGTGAAAATTAGTGCCGGACAGGCAATACGTATTTGAATCAGGAGTTTATTTTTATGGCGGATAAAGAGCTTAAGTTTTTGGTTGTGGATGACTTTTCCACCATGCGTCGCATCGTGCGTAACCTGCTTAAAGAGCTGGGATTCAACAATGTTGAAGAGGCTGAAGATGGCGTGGATGCGCTGAACAAGCTGCAGGCAGGGGGATTCGGTTTTGTTATTTCTGTTGTAATTGTCTGTTCAGATAGCTGTTTTATATTGAGTTTATAAAATCTGTCGGTGCTATATTTAAGAATAATAAACATCTGTTTTTTTATGTGAGAATTGAAAAGTTCCTATCTTTGATTCACTGGTCGAGGACTGCGTTTTTTAGGGGAAATTCCCCATTTTTTTGCCGGTTCAGGCCCCATCCATAATTCCAATAGTCCTCCTTTACTAAAGTCGGCATGGGAAAAACGGAAGTCGTGTAACGGTTTTCCGTTGAGACGTGCTTGTCGGATGTAACAGTTGCCGGCCGAATTATGATAGGTTTGAATGATGAATTTTCCTTTTTCATAATAACGATCGTCGAGTATGATTTCGATCCGGTCGAAGATCGGAGAAGTGATTTCATAAGAGGGATTCTGATCCACATTTCCTGTCAGACTAAATAGCCCGATAGCCATTAGTGCGCTGATGCCTCCCATCTGTCCCTGATCTTCGTCATGCCCGCCGTATCCTCTGTCGGGAGTGACTGCTCCGTAAGCTTGTGCTCTGACTCTTCTGACCCAGTATTGTGTCAGCCAAGGCTTACCGGCCCAGCTGAATACGTGGGCGTTGGACACTCCGGGTTGGTTGGCATAGCTGATGTAGCCTCCCGAATAACCGTATACAAAGTCATCGTCGGCAGCTTGTTCGAAAGCATAATTCAATTTATCGCATAATACGTCTTTTCCTCCCATTAGTTCGATCAGATCCGGGATGCCGTGTGATACCGACC
>OJSM01001128.1_pt1 | contig 20413 bp, 18 predicted proteins | sample 1599431 | NCBI WGS metagenome assembly OJSM01 (sample SAMN04168659, study PRJEB22393) | human gut metagenome | biome: human gut microbiome; feature: stool | host: Homo sapiens | collected 2014-05-12 | reverse complement strand
GCGTTCTGCGTACCACTGGTGAACACGAAGTGAGCTTCCAGGTTCACAGCGAAGTGTTTGCTAAGCTGACTGTAAACGTAGTTGCAGAATAAGTTTTTATTCTGATGACCGCGTAAAAGCGCCGGCCCTGTGCCGGCGTTTTGCTTTTCTGTTCCCCCCGCTTTTCTCTCTGGCTATTCTTTATCCTTTTCGGGATAATCACAAAAATAAAACATTATTTCAAAGTGGTGATGGAATGGAACCAACGCACCAACCTCTGTTTGCGCGTAAAAATGTTGTCTATCTGAGCGCGGCGTTCTGCTGCCTGCTGTGGGGGAGCGCCTATCCGGCGATCAAAAGCGGATATGAGATCTTCCAGATTGCCACGGATGACATTCCCTCAAAGATTGTCTTTGCCGGATATCGCTTTCTGTTTGCGGGAATATTGCTGCTAATGCTGGCGCTGGCACAGCGAAAACCGATTGGCCGGTTAAGCCCGCGTCAGTACGGCCAACTCACGCTGTTGGGGCTGACGCAAACCTCGCTGCAATACATCTTCTTCTATATCGGCCTGGCGTTCACCACGGGGGTGAAAGGGTCCATCATGAATGCGACCGGGACCTTCTTCAGCGTGCTGCTGGCCCATTTTATCTACCATAATGACAAATTGAGCTACAACAAAGCGCTGGGCTGTATCCTCGGCTTTGCTGGGGTGATGGTAGTGAACTTTAGCAGCGGAATGGATTTTAGTTTCAGCCTGTTAGGAGACGGTTCAGTAGTGATGGCGGCCTTTATTCTTTCTGCTGCCACGCTATATGGAAAACGTATTTCTCAGACAGTGGATCCGACGGTAATGACAGGGTACCAGTTGGGCGGTGGCGGTCTGGCGTTGGTTATCGGTGGCTACGCTTTTGGCGGCACGCTGACCGTACACGGTGCGTCTTCGGTGGCAATTCTGGGCTACCTGACGTTACTCTCTTCTGTCGCCTTTGCCTTGTGGAGTATTCTGCTCAAGCATAATCGTGTGGGAATGATTGCGCCGTTTAACTTCCTGATCCCGGTTTCGGGGGCGCTGCTGTCGGCGATATTCCTCGGCGAAAACATTCTCGAATGGAAATACGCACTGGCGCTGGTGCTGGTCTGTTCGGGGATCTGGTGGGTGAATAAGGTGAAGCGCTGACGCTTCACCTAGATGCCTGATGGCGTCGCTTAACGGGCGCGAATAAAACTGCCGTTTGGCTGGCGGGTAAACAGAACCTGCTGGCCATTCCCGGTATCAATGGTTAATCCCGTCACCACGCCATTGGCATTCTGCCTGATCTGCACCATCTGACCGTCTTTCAGGTTGCTTAGCGGTTTTCCCGCGCCTTCAACCTGCGCCATTGCATACACATCGGTTGGCGGGAGGTTATGGTCACGGAAGACCTGGGCCAGCGTTTTGCCCGAGTCTACGCGATAAGAGCGCCACTGTTGCTCAATTCCGCTATCCTGTTGGAAAGGTTGCGTCTGCGGCTGAGATTGCTGAGCCTGCGGCTGCGCATCAGGTTCTCCTTCCTGGATTGGCTCTGGAGCAACCGGAGCGACCTGGCCGGGATCGTTTTGCGGGGCGACTAACTGTGCCTGTAGCTGAGCCTCGGTTGGTGGCTGCGACTGTGACTGTAAATCCAGCTGGGCAGTACGCGTCACCACAGGGGCATCGCTGGTGTCACTGGAAGGAAGCAGGAAACCTATCACCAGCACGATAGCAGCAATAATAATGCCGCGGCGGTGCATAGGCGGTAGCGGATCCATAATGCGAAAATTGTCCGGTGCATGCCAGATTTTCGCCAGGGTTGGTTTTAATTCAAAGCGCCCGGGCATGGCTTTCCTCCTGCTCCGCGTCTCGTTCCTCGATCATAGAGTATAGATGGCTAACGCTATGATGTTCGTCATATTACCCGCTTTCGTGACGTCAACGCGGGATATTCCTATTGTTTATGTTTCCTCGCGATTTGTCATCTGTTCCCGAGACAAAGTTTTACCGGATGCGGCATGGCTGATATGCTGCCCGCTACTTTACATCCGATGAAAGGAAATATGATGGCTAACCCGACTTTTGACACTATCGAAGCGCAAGCAAGCTACGGCATTGGTTTGCAGGTAGGACAACAGCTGAGCGAATCCGGACTGGAAGGACTGTTGCCTGAAGCGCTGGTAGCGGGTATCGCTGACGCGCTGGAAGGTAAGCACCCGGCAGTGCCGGTTGATGTTGTGCATCGCGCGCTGCGTGAAATCCATGAACGCGCCGATGCAGTACGTCGCGAACGCTTCCAGGCTATGGCGGCTGATGGCGTCAAATATCTGGAAGAAAACCGTGAGAAAGAGGGTGTGAACAGCACTGAATCCGGTTTGCAGTTCCGTGTTCTGACTCAGGGCGAAGGGGCTATTCCGGCGCGTACTGACCGCGTTCGCGTGCATTATACCGGTAAATTGATCGACGGTACCGTGTTTGACAGCTCTGTCGCACGTGGCGAACCGGCTGAATTCCCGGTTAACGGCGTAATCCCTGGCTGGATTGAAGCACTGACCCTGATGCCGGTAGGTTCGAAATGGGAACTGACTATTCCTCAGGAACTGGCTTACGGCGAGCGTGGTGCTGGCGCGTCCATTCCTCCGTTCAGCACGCTGGTGTTTGACGTTGAGCTGCTTGAGATCCTGTAAGCAGTGACTTCTGTTCCCCCCGAGGCCGGGGGGAGCAAAAAAATAGCGTGAAAAGCTATAGTTACGTCGCTGTCGATATTTTATCTTGCAAATGCCGCATCAGCGTGTATTTTTGTGAGCTGATTCGCGCTATCAGAGTGATATGACACTCACTTTAAACATTAAATTAACATTATATCTAAATCTTAGTATTCATCCCGCCAATTCTTACCTAATATCGATGAGTCCTGATAACAGGATCGTCGTATCATAGACACACTAAAGGCCGTAGAGCCTGAACAACACAGACAGGTACAGGAAGAAAAAACATGGTAGATCAGGTAAAAGTCGACACCGCTGAAGAGGCGTCGTCTGAACAGTCGCTACGGCGCAATCTCACAAACCGTCATATTCAACTTATTGCTATTGGTGGTGCTATCGGTACTGGCCTGTTTATGGGCTCCGGTAAAACCATCAGTCTCGCCGGACCGTCGATCATCTTTGTATATATGATCATCGGTTTTATGCTGTTTTTCGTGATGCGGGCAATGGGTGAATTGCTGCTCTCGAATCTGGAGTACAAATCGTTTAGTGATTTCGCCTCCGACCTGCTCGGGCCGTGGGCCGGGTATTTTACCGGCTGGACCTACTGGTTCTGCTGGGTCGTTACTGGGATGGCAGACGTTGTCGCGATTACCGCGTATGCGCAATTCTGGTTCCCCGAACTGTCAGACTGGGTCGCCTCGCTGGCGGTGATTGTGCTGCTGCTGAGCCTCAACCTCGCCACCGTAAAAATGTTCGGTGAGATGGAGTTCTGGTTTGCGATGATCAAAATCGTCGCCATCATCGGCCTGATTGTCGTCGGTCTGGTGATGGTGCTGACGCACTTCCAGTCGCCAACCGGCGTTCAGGCATCGTTCACGCATCTGTGGAATGACGGTGGCTGGTTCCCGAAAGGTCTGAGCGGCTTCTTTGCCGGCTTCCAGATAGCGGTGTTCGCGTTTGTGGGTATTGAGCTGGTGGGAACGACCGCTGCGGAAACCAAGGATCCTGAGAAATCTCTGCCGCGCGCCATTAACTCGATTCCAATCCGTATTATCATGTTCTACGTGTTCGCGCTGATCGTGATTATGTCCGTAACGCCGTGGAGCTCGGTAGTACCAACCAAGAGCCCATTCGTTGAACTGTTTGTGCTGGTTGGTCTGCCTGCTGCGGCGAGCCTGATCAACTTTGTGGTTCTGACTTCAGCTGCCTCTTCCGCAAACAGCGGCGTGTTCTCTACCAGCCGTATGCTGTTCGGCCTGGCGCAGGAAGGCGTTGCGCCTAAAGCATTTGCCAAGCTGTCTAAACGCGCAGTTCCGGCGAAGGGGTTAACCTTCTCCTGTATCTGTCTGTTGGGCGGCGTGGTGATGCTGTACGTGAACCCGAGCGTGATTGGCGCGTTCACCATGATCACCACCGTGTCGGCGATTCTGTTCATGTTCGTCTGGACCATCATTCTTTGCTCGTACCTGGTGTACCGCAAGCAACGTCCTCACCTGCATGAAAAATCAATCTACAAGATGCCGTTAGGCAAGATGATGTGCTGGGTATGTATGGCGTTCTTCGTCTTCGTACTGGTACTGCTGACGCTGGAAGATGATACCCGTCAGGCGTTGATGGTGACGCCGCTGTGGTTCATCGCGCTGGGTCTGGGCTGGTTGTTTATCGGTAAGAAACGTATGGCGGGTATGCGTTAAGCGTTGTCATATCGGACACAAAAAAGGCCACATAAGCAGTGGCCGAATTCGGACTTCAGGAAGGCGCTCTCGGGCGCCTTTTTTTATTCACCTGCGAGGGCACGCGGGAACAACACATTGTTTTCCAGGCTGATGTGTTCCATCAGGTCATCGATCATTTCGTTAATGCCGTTATACATGGCTTTCCAGGTGGTGCAGGCTTCTGGCGGCGGCGTCACGTTGTGGGTGATGTGTTTGATCACTTCCACCAGTTCACCCGCATCGTCATGTTCGCTTTCCATCACGCTGATTGGCCCCATCGCCTGGCTACCCATGCCCTGTTTGATCATCGGGAACAGGATCTGCTCTTCTTTCATCATGTGGCTGGACAGCTCTTCATGCAGCATGGTCAGGTTTTTCGCCAGACCGCGCGGTACGTTCGGTTTGTCTGCGTGAACGCGTTCAACTTTTGTGGCCTGCAGGATCAGCTCCGGCAGCTGTTCGCGGTGTCTGTCGTGATAACGCACGATGATATGGTCGATGATTTCAGCCAGAGCCACGGTACGCCAGTCTTTCTCCAGCGGCTGTTCAGCCAGCTGCGCAAGCTGCGCCTCAATAACGTCTAAATCCAGCTCTTTACGCGCGGCAGCGCGTGCCAGCGTTTGCTTACCGCCGCAGCAGTAATCCATATCGTATTTACGAAACAGGGCCGAAGCGCGAGGAATAGAGAGCGCCAGTTCACCTAAAGGTTGATCGCGATAAGACATTGCCGTTACCTCATTCTCAATAATATAAGGTGTATTTTAAATACAACTTATAGCGAAGGATATAACCCTTTCGGGGTGGGGTGTTTTGTGATGAATATCACGAAAATTTCTTATTTCGTTAAGGTGCTGAATCTTATTGGAAAGGTGAGGGGCGGCGAAAAAAGCGGCTCGACAGGATTAAATAAGCGCACGCCGCTGCCGATAGTTAGACCTCAGACAATACCTGCATAATAAAAAGGCTACAGATGTTCAAACGAATCAAAGTGATAACCTTACTTATCACCGTGTTACTCGCCCTGGGCGCAATGCAGCTTATCTCCGCGGGCGTCTTTATTGGCGCACTCAATAACGATAAGCAGAACTTTAACGTGTCTCAACTTTCCAGCCAGAATGTGGCCGAGTTTACCGATGCGTGGATTAGCCTGAACCAGGCTCGCGTCACGCTCAACCGGGGCATGCTGCGTTTACAGGGAACGATGGCTAGCGAGATTAACGGCGGTCAGTTGAAGGAGCTGGTGAACACGGCAAATCGCCTGTTGGCCGAATCGAAAGAGCATTACGATAAATACTACGCTCTACCGGAAACGCCGGGGCTGGATGAGCATCTGGCCGATCGACTGGAAGAACAGTACGGCATCTATTCTGCGACGCTGGCAAAAATGAACGCGCTGCTGGCTGAAGGAAAGCTGGAAGAGATGTTCAAGCAGAATGCCGAGCAAAAGCAAACGGCCATGCAGGAAGTTTATCGGGAATGGCGTAGCGCGCAAACGGCGCTGGCCACTGCCGGAGTGCAGGACAATGAGAGTGACTACCAGAAGATAATCTGGCTGCTGTCCGCGGTGATGTTGATTGTCGTCACCGTGATTATCGCCAGTTGGCTGGCGATGCAGCGAGTGCTGCTCAAGCCGCTCCACGAGGTGATGGGACATATTCGCCATATTGCCGCAGGTGATTTGACTCACCGCATCAACGCCGATGGCAGTAATGAAATGGCGCTGCTGGCAGGCAACGTCCGCGACATGCAGCAGGCGCTGGCGAACACGGTCAGCGTGGTGCGTGACGGGGCTGACACCATCTATACCGGCGCGGGTGAAATTGCCGCTGGCAGTAACGATCTCTCGTCACGTACCGAACAGCAGGCCGCCTCTCTGGAGGAGACCGCAGCCAGCATGGAACAACTTACCGCAACCGTGAGACAGAACGCAGATAACGCGCGTCAGGCGACCAGCCTGGCAAAAAATGCTTCACAGACGGCGCAGAAAGGCGGAACCGTGGTTGATGGCGTGGTGCGTACGATGGATGAAATCGCCACCAGTTCCAGCAAAATCGCGCAAATTACCACTGTTATCGACGGTATTGCTTTCCAAACCAACATCCTGGCGCTGAACGCGGCGGTAGAAGCGGCGCGCGCTGGCGAACAGGGGCGTGGCTTTGCTGTAGTCGCAGGTGAGGTGCGCACGCTGGCGCAGCGTAGCGCTCAGGCGGCAAAAGAAATTAAGGCGTTGATTGATGACTCAGGGAATCGGGTCAATGCCGGTACGGCGCTGGTGCATGAAGCGGGTGAGACGATGGCGGAAATTGTCAGTGCCGTCACCCAGGTAACCGATATTATGGGAGAAATTGCGTCGGCCTCTGATGAACAGAGCCGGGGTATCGATCAGGTCGGTCAGGCGGTGGCTGAGATGGATCGCGTCACGCAGCAAAACGCCTCGCTGGTGGAGGAATCCGCTTCCGCCGCAGCCGCGCTCGAAGAGCAGGCCGCACGGTTGAACCAGACGGTGGCGGTGTTTAAAGTTTAACGTCTGCTCCGGCCTACAAGATATTATCCAGTAGGCCGGATAAGCGGAGCACCATCCGGCACATTATGATTGTGAAACCACCATGACGCTCGGTTTCTGCGGCTTGGCTCTGACGGCTATCACTACCCCAACCATCAGCAGCGTAATACCGCTTACCGTCAGCAACGGTGGAAATTCCTGGCGCAGTATAAAGGTGTACAGCAGGCCAGCCAGCGTTTCGAAGACAATCAACGGGCCGAGGATCACCGTCGGCAGCTTCTGGCTGGCGACGTTCCAGCACAGTGCGCCAACCCAAGAACACAATACCGCAATGGCTATCATCAGGCCGATAAACACGGCTGGACGCGGACCGAAGGGCAGAGCGAAGTCCGGCGTTTGCCCGTTCAGCCACAGGCAGGCGGCAATATAGCCGAGCAGAGAAACAGGCAGCGTTACCAGAGCCTGAGCCGTCGCCCACATCATCGGGTGCTTATCCGGATTCTCGCGCAGCCAGCGGGCATTACGCAGCGCATACCACGCCCAACACACCACCGAAATCAGCGCCAGTGCGATGCCAGAGCCATATCGCCAGCCGCTAAAGTCAGGGAGTCCCTGATTCAGCTCCGAGATATTCACGCACAGCAGGCCTATACCAATCAATACCAGCGCAGGCGACAAACGCCACCATGATAATTTGCCGTCACGCTGGCTGTAGAGCAGGTTAGCGAAGACCGGGATCACCACCGGCAATGTACCAATAATCATCGTGGAGACCGGTGCGCCGGTGCGCTGGATAGCGCTTGCCAGGCAAACGTAATAAATCAGATTCCCCATCATTGTTAGCGTCAGCGCAGTTACCCAGTCTTTCCGCCCGAGTTGACGCAGGCGCACACGTCCCAGCCAGGCAATCGGCAATGCGATCAGCCCCAGCGCCAGATAGCGCCCCATCGACTGCAATACCGCCGGGTATTCCGGTACGATCAGCGGTCCAACAAAAATTAATCCCCACATCAGCCCGGCCAGCAGGGCATACAACACACCGCTAATCATTTTTGATATCCACATCGCTTAACAATACGTCGAGTGTAGGCAGGAAAAATGCCGCCGTATTGTATGAGATTGCTGATCAACGCCGGACGACTTGTTTCTGATAACGCACTGGCGTAATGCCGTAGCGATGGGTAAACGCGCGGGTGAGATGCGACTGGTCGGTGAGGCCGGTTGCGGCGGCGACTTCTGCGGCGGGCATACCGCAAGTGAGAAAACCTTTGGCTCGCCACAGGCGGATCGCCATCAACATCTGGTGCGGCGTGACGTGGAAATGAGATTTAAACTGGCGCTGAAAATGCCAGGGACTCAGCGATGCAACCCGCGCCAGCTCGTCGAGCGTGACCGGATGCATATAATTATCGTGCAGATACTCGCGTACTCGTTCAAAGCGATGCGCCCCCTCCGGCAATACCGGTGCATGGCGGGCCAGCGGCTGGAACGTGTCGATCAGATCGAGCAATAGTCCTTTTTGCGCCAGCGGATCTTCCGTGTTCCACAGGCCGTGGATCAGCGAGCAGATCTGGCGCGAGCGCAGCGGATCGTGACGCGTTACGTCATGAAACCACCAGTGGCGGATCCCAGTGACCTCTTCCAGAAGATCGGGCTCAAGATAAATCATCCGATAGCGCCAGCCATCGGCGGTTTCGGCCTCGCCGGTATGCAGCTCATCGGGATTCATGGTGACGACGGAATGGGCGGGGGCCACGTACTGCGTGCCGCGATAACGAAAACGTTCGGCTCCGGCTTCTATCGCGCCAATGCCGAATGCTTCATGGGTGTGCGGCTCAAAGGCGTAACGTGAGATGTGCGCATGATACAGCTCTACGCCCGGCACCTGCGCCAGATGGCGAAAGCGGGCGCTGTCTTTCTCATCAATAAACTGCTCAGGTACACCTTGCACGTTTTCTCTCCCCACGCATCATCCTGTCATTATCAGAGAGGATGCGCGGGGATGCCACCACAATTAACTAATTTTTAACACTTACACGATGCCTTTGACGCTGTCAGCCAGCGAGGTGGTCGGGCGACCAATCAGTTTGCTTAGCGTATGGCTGTCGTCGAACAGACCGCCTTTGGAGGCGCCAGTGTCTGAGTCAGCCAGCATGTCCGCCAGCCCGGCAGGCAGACCTACACCTTTTAGCGCGGCGGCAAAATCAGCTTCGCTCAGGTTCTGATACACCACTTTTTTACCACTCTGTTTTGCCAGCTCGGCAGCCAACTGGCTCAGGGTCCAGCCTGCGTCGCCCGCCAGCTCATAGGTTTTACCGGCGTGACCGTCTTCACTGATGACGCGCGCGGCGGCAGCGGCATAGTCGGCGCGGGTCGCTGAGGCAATTTTGCCTTCACCTGCAGCCCCGATAAACACGCCATGTTCCAGAGCAGCCGGTGCGCTGGCGAGATAGTTTTCGGTGTACCAGCCGTTACGCAGTAGCGCGTAGGCGATACCGGATTCAGCCAGCATCTGCTCGGTTGCCACATGCTCATCAGCCAGCCCCAGCGGGGAGGTGTCAGCGTGCAGCAGGCTGGTGTAGGCGATAAATTTCACGTGAGCGGCTTTCGCTGCGTTAATCACGTTGCGATGCTGCGGGGCACGTTGTCCCACTTCGCTGGAGGAGATCAGCAGTAGCTTGTCGATACCCTGTAAGGCAGTTGTAAAGGCGGCTTCATCGCTGTAATCCGCCTGACGAACGGTAATGCCCTGCTGACTAAGCGCCGTCGCTTTAGCGGGATTACGCACGATTGCCACAATCTGGCTGGCAGGAACGGTTTTCAGCAGAGATTCAATAACGTGTTGGCCCAGTTGGCCGGTGGCGCCGGTAATCGCGATCATGGGGTGACTCCTTGGTATTGGTCTTGTGTTTAATCACGCTAACACCTAAACTTACTTTTAGTAAGTACGTACAAAAAGGTTAGTATGAAAATGACAGCTTCGACGCTCTCCCAGCAGTTACGCGATGGCAACTTGTTTGCCGAACAGTGTCCCTCCCGCGAGGTGTTAAAACACGTCACCAGCCGATGGGGTGTATTGATTCTGGTGGCGCTGCGCGACGGTACGCACCGTTTCAGCGATTTGCGCCGTAAGATGGGCGGGGTCAGTGAAAAGATGCTGGCGCAATCTCTGCAGGCGCTGGAGCAGGACGGGTTTATCAACCGGGTATCGTATCCTGTCGTACCGCCGCATGTGGAGTATAGCCTGACGCAGTTGGGTGAGCAGGTGAGCGATAAAGTCGCCGCGCTGGCGGACTGGATAGAACTGAATTTGCCGCAGGTTTTAGCGCAGCGGGAAGAGCGGGCGGCGTAAAGTATTGCCGGATGGCGGCTAACGCCTTATCCGGCCTACAGATTACTTCGACTCGTAGGCCGGATAAGACGCTATTGCGTCGCATCCGGCACGAAAATTACTTACTTAAATCCAGCTGGTAAATGGCGAAACCGATGTCATCGGTCGCGACTTTTTTCAGCGGATACTGGCCTTTCTCTTTAATAAACGCCGCGGCTTTATCAGACGGTGATGTTTCAAAGCGAATATCCAGTGGCGTATCGCTGTGAATTGGCGCCAGACGCCAGTTGTTATCTGCCGCCGGATGAATTTCACCGGCACGCTTCGTCTGTGCACCAATCCACGCGGCCAGCACCGAGCGGTTTTCATCCGGAGAAGCAAACGCGATGTGGTTGTCGCCGGTTCCGGCAAACTTACCGCCGTAGGCGCGGTAGTTGTTGGTCGCGACGAGGAAGGTAGCATTCGGATCGATTGGTTTGCCGTTAAAGGTCAGATTTTTAATACGTTCCGCTTTCGGATTAATGGTCTGACATTCCCCGTCGTAGCGGGCGGGTTGTGAAACATCAATCTGATAATTCACGCCATCAATCACGTCGAAATTATAGGTACGGAAGCCGTCCCAGTTAATCAACGACTGTGGTTTGCTGCTGTGGATATCAATCTGATTGAACTGCCCTGCGGAACATTCCAGCCACTCTTTCACCTCTTTACCGCTGGCTTTCACCACCACCAGAGTGTTGGGATAGAGATACAAATCAGCGGCGTTACGGAAGGTTAACTGGCCTTTTTCGACTTCTACAAAGCTTGCCGGATCGTTCTTACGCCCACCGACCTTAAACGGCGCGGCGGCGGAAAGTACCGGTAGTTTTGCCAGATCCGGATCGCCCTGAATAAAGTGTTCCACATAGGCTTTCTGCGCGTTGTTCACCACCTGTACGGTCGGATCATCCTGTACCAGCGCCAGATAGCTGTACATATTGTCGGCGGATTTACCGATCGGTTTGCTGACAAACTCACGCGTGGCGTCGTGATCGGCTTTCAGGATCTCAACGATTTTTTTGTCTTCTGCTGCCAGTGATTTTTTCGCTGCCGCGTCATAAATCGGACGTGCTTCGGCTTTCGCCTGGGTGACCTGCCATTTACCGCTGTCGTTATTCAGCACTAAATCCACCACCCCCAGATGATCGCCCCACATACCCGGCATCACTGCCGGAACCCCATTCAGCGTACCTTTTGTGATATCTGCACCTTTGATGTTGGCAAAGTCTTTACCGGGGAAAACGGCGTGAGCGTGACCAAACATAATGGCATCTACGCCCGGGACTTCACTGAGGTAATAAACGGAGTTTTCCGCCATGGTTTGATACGGGTCGGCAGAAAGCCCGGAGTGAGCAACTACCACCACGACATCGGCACCTTTTTCTCGCATTTCGGGAACGTATTTGCGTGCAGTTTCCGTAATGTCGTTCACCGTCACTTTACCGCTGAGGTTGGCTTTATCCCAGGTCATAATCTGGGGTGGCACAAAACCGATATAGCCAATCTTCAGCGTCTGCTTGTTCCCTTCTTTGTCGACAACCTCAGTGTCTTTGATCAGATAAGGCGTAAATAGCGGCTTTTTGGTCTTAACGTCGATGATATTGGCGTTAACGTAAGGGAACTTCGCCCCTGCCAGCGCGTTGTGCAGATACTCAAGGCCGTAGTTGAATTCATGGTTGCCGAGGTTACCCACCGCGTAATCCAGGGTATTCAGCGCCTTATATACCGGGTGAGTTTCGCCCGCTTTCAGCCCTTTGGCCGCCATGTAATCCCCGAGCGGGCTGCCCTGAATCAGATCGCCATTATCAACCAGCACGCTGTTTTTGACTTCTCCACGCGCAGCGTTGATAAGACTTGCCGTACGTACCAGACCGAATTTTTCAGTCGGTGTATCTTTGTAATAATCGAAATCCATCATATTGCTATGCAAATCAGTGGTTTCCATTATACGCAGATCGACGGTCGCGGCATTGACGCTGGCTGCAATCAGCGTTGCCAGAAGCGTTGCACTAAACTTAATCATCAGGGGCATCCTTTTAAGATCTAAGCCACAAAAGAAAATGTATATAAATCTTCTTGCTTACAGAACTGTGAATCATGACATGAATATAGCGTTTAAAACCGCAGACGCTATCACAGTTGGCGGATCCCCTAACGATCGGGTATAAGTAAAACAACGAGTTAACACCACTGACAGAAACGAGGTGGAGAATGCTAGAACATGTATGCCAGCTTGCACGGAACGCGGGCGATGCCATTATGCAGGTCTACGATGGAATCAAACCGATGGAGATTACCAGCAAGCAGGATGATTCTCCGGTCACGGCGGCGGATATCGCCGCGCACAAGGTTATCCTCGAGGGATTACTGGCGCTGACGCCGGATATTCCCGTCCTGTCTGAAGAAGCGCCTCCTGGCTGGGATGTCCGCCAGCACTGGCAGCGCTACTGGCTGGTGGACCCGCTGGACGGGACCAAAGAGTTCATTAAGCGTAACGGTGAATTTACGGTCAATATTGCGCTGATCGAAAAGGGAAAGCCGGTTCTGGGCGTGGTTTACGCGCCGGTAATGAAAGTGATGTACAGCGCAGCAGAAGGTAAAGCGTGGAAAGAAGAGTGCGGCGTACGTAAACAAATTCAGGTTCGTGACGCGCGTCCGCCGCTGGTGGTCATTAGCCGCTCGCATGCCGATAATGAGTTAAAAGAGTATCTGCAACAGTTGGGCGAGCACCAGACCACGTCGATTGGCTCATCGTTGAAGTTCTGTCTGGTGGCGGAAGGGCACGCACAGCTGTACCCGCGTTTTGGGCCCACTAACGTATGGGACACCGCCGCGGGCCACGCTGTTGCCGCCGCAGCCGGGGCGCACGTTCACGACTGGCAGGGGAAACCTCTGGATTACACCCCACGTGAATCGTTCCTCAACCCCGGCTTCCGCGTTTCTATTTACTGAGCAATTTGTGCAGCAGGACAATCACCTGCTGCACCTCTTCCATTCTTTTCATTCTGAAAGGGCAGCGAACTGGCAGCCAGGATCGGCGGTGAAAGCGTCATGATTAACTGCCCATGCCAGGCATCGAAGGCCGCCACGGCATTGCGTTTTAAAAAGACATTTACCGCACGTTGCAGGCCAGGTGAATTCGCGCAATTGACGAAAAAGAGGCGCGTTTTGATATATCTCTGTCAGCGGCGTCTGCAGCATATTCCCTACCGCAACGGGCAAACGACGACAAGGATACACGTCGGCATTGGGCATGATGGTGATTAACCCTGCTCCTGCCTGGCAGCGATAAGGCGCGGATTCATGATGCTGAAATTGTAACGCGCGCAGCATTGAGATTTCAGTTTTGCTCTGAGGTTTTAAAAAACGATGCACAAAACTGGGACGTTCTATTTTCTTTTTAATCTGTGCCGCAAATTGAAAGAAATCCTGAGTTTCTGCTTGATCCAATATATCAGGTATGTTTTCGCGACAAGGGATCAGACGATCGAACCATAGACGGTCTACCGCATAGCGCCTGGCCATATTTGCAACGGTGGCAAAGCTTCTGATATTTTTTTTGTGTGCCGTAAAAGACCAGAGCACACGTCGGCCTTCAGCTTTTAACCGTTTTGTTGTCTCGAGTACGCGGGAGAAGTTGCCAGTGCCGCGGATTTCGTCATGAATGATGCTGTCTCCGTCCACGCTTAACTGAATAAAAGCCAGGCGCATTGGGGCGATAAGTTTTAAACGCGTTTCGGTGAGTAGCGTCCCGTTTGTGAGGATGGCGATGTTCGGGCGCTGCGGATGCTCATGCAAAAACTGAAGTAATTTGATGAAGTCTGGATGAGCGAAGGGTTCACCGCCGGTTAGCGTGAGCAAAAAAGGTAAGGGCGAGGACCCCGCCAGTTGCTGGTGGAAATGCAATATTTGCTCGGCTATTTCCTTGAGTTCAGCGAGCGAATTGCGTTTCCCCTCATACCCGGGTTGATAACAATGCTGACAGCGTAAATTGCAGCTATCTGTGATGTGCCACTGGACTGTTAAATGTTGAGGACGAAAATTCGCTACCATTTTTGATTAATCACCGCCGCATCCACCACATCCACTTCCTCCGCAGCTACTACCGCTACAACTACTGCCGCTACAGCTACTGCCGCCACAGCCACTGCTATCGCTAGTGTCGTGAATAAAACTGTTATTATCATAATCTGAAGCTGCAGCCTGTGCGGTATAAAGACCCGTGATAGCAGCGCTACTGATAAGCACTTTACTTAACCATTCCTGCTGCAGATTCTTGTTCGTGATGTTTAATAACGTGTCATGATAAAGCCGAATGTACTCTTGTCCGCAGGGGGTGAGAGTGACGGTATTCATATTTATTCTGCTGGCAAATACGACAGGGACAACAACAAATATGGTTAAGATGAGATAGCCAATATTAGCGTGTCCTGTATTCATGGCAATTATGAGCTTATATAAACCAAGCACCATTAGTGATAACAAACATATTCTATGTCTCTTTATTATTTTTTGTTTATCTTTTTTACTATAAACCAAACACATGCTTTCTGCTTTTTTATGATGACTTTCATCTTTCCCAGTGAACACTTTGTTTATCCTGAATACGCTCTTTGGCTTCCTGAAATATGCAAGTATGAGTCTTTCATAGTTCGTGGTGTTCGTTTTTTTCTTTTTAGTTATTTGATAACATTGATCATTTTTTCTGATAATGTAACCTTCATCAAGCAGTGGTCCCATCACCATCCTGGCGATCCCCATTGTGGGATCTTTTAGCCATGCGATAAAAAAAGGGTCTTCATTGACATTTAAGGATGTGGATTGTTTTTTATGTAAACTTTTCTTATATAAAATAAGATAATACCGCGATGTTATGATTATTGTGTAATAGAAAAGTAAAAAGTGACCGCCACTCAGTGAAATAATTGGGTTGGCTCCCAGACTCCATGTCATGGTGATTAATCCTTAGTGATTTAATACTGTTGGTCAGGGTTATATCACGCGATTTCTTTCTCCGCCAGTTTTTGACGGAGAAAGAGGAATAAAGGACAATATATATGAAGTTTATTTATTGTGAGAGCAATTTGTGCAGCAGGGCAATTACCTGCTGCACCTCTTCCTGCGTTAATGCGCCATCTTTTGCCCACTGCACGCGTCCGTCCTTATCGAGTACGACGATAGCGGAGCTCTCTTCATCCAGTTGCCAGGCTTTACGCGCAATGCCATTGCTGTCGACAATGAATTGCGACCACGGGTAGAGCTTCTTATTGCTCTCCAGACTGCTGCGCACAAACATACCGGAGCCGGGGATGGCGTCATCTGTGTTGACGATAGTGGTGGTCTGATATTTGTCGTGCGGTAGGTTGGCGGCTTTGATTGCCTCGATCAGTGTCGCATTTTTCTCTTTGGCGGAGGTGCGTCCGGCAATGTGTTGCACAATTCGCACTTTCCCAGGCAACTGCGCGCTATTCCAGCTTTTGTAGCTAAACTTATCGTTATCGAGAATCAGTTCGCCGCGATCGGCGATCCCCACCGGTGGTACGCGTTGGTCAGTCTCAAACTTATGTGCGGAGGCAATCATCGGCAGCAGCAGAAACGACAGCGCCAGCAGTTTTCGTAAGGTCATAGGTTTTCCTTCTTTCTTTTATTTTGCAGGTGATCCGACCACTTGGGTCTGGAATTTAATCATATGTGCGATTGATGCTTTTTCCCGCAAGCGCGATGCCAGTTTGCGGACGGGCGCACAAATCCTGCGAAAAATGAAGGCTTATACTGAAGACAGCGAAGCGTTGAAAAGATAATTCTGAATAATTGTAACCTGAAGGTAAATAAACTTATACACGCTGGAAACATCAACGAGATAGTCTATAGTCATAGGGCATTAAAATTTGCGCCTGAGGATTGTCGGACCGATTGTGGTACCGCAAAGGCGTAATGCTCAGCAGGAGACAACAATGAAAATTTTCCAACGATACAACCCGCTGCAGGTGGCGAAGTACGTGAAGATCCTGTTTCGTGGACGGTTATATATCAAGGATGTAGGCGCTTTTGAATTTGATAAGGGTAAGATTCTTATCCCAAAAGTGAAGGACAAGCTGCATTTTTCCGTGATGTCCGAAGTTAACCGTCAGGTCTTGCGTCTGCAAACTGAGATGGCTTGATCAAGTGCTATGCAGTAGTTAAAAAAACGGCTCCTGGACAGGAGCCGTTGATGTTTCTGTAAGGCGTTACGACGCCTTTGCCTCTTCTTTTGCATCTGGCAGTTTTGGTACCAGAACTGTAGGTTTGCTGTCCAGACGCGTCACCAGCAGCTGATCGATCTTGTAGTTATCGATATCCACCACTTCAAATTTGTAGCCAGAATACTTCACCGAGTCGGTGCGTTTCGGGATTTTACGCAGCATGAACATCATAAAGCCGCCGATGGTTTCATAGTTGCCGGACTGCGGGAACTCGTCGATATCCAGCACGCGCATAACGTCATCAATCGGCGTACCGCCATCAACCAACCATGAGTTCTCATCACGCGCCACAATCTGCTCTTCCAGACCCTGGCCAACTAAATCACCCATCAGCGTGGTCATCACGTCGTTGAGCGTGATAATCCCTACCACCAGCGCGTACTCGTTCATGATGACGGCAAAGTCTTCGCCTGCGGTTTTGAAGCTTTCCAGTGCTTCAGAGAGCGTCAGCGTGTCCGGGACGATCAGCGTATTGCGGATCTGTACGCCGCTGTTCAGCGCCATGCTTTGGTTCGCCAGTACGCGGTTGAGGAGATCCTTTGAATCGACATAACCAATGATGTGGTCGATATCTTCGTTACACACCAGGAATTTGGAGTGCGGATGTTCCGCCACCTTGTTCTTCAGGCTTTGCTCATCTTCATGGAGATCGAACCAGATAATATTCTCGCGCGAGGTCATTGAAGACGGGACGGTACGCGATTCCAGTTCGAACACATTTTCAATCAGCTCATGCTCCTGTTTGCGCAGAACACCTGCCAGCGCACCGGCTTCGACCACGGCGTAAATGTCGTCTGAGGTGATGTCATCTTTTCGCACCATTGGGATCTTAAACAGACGGAAAATGTTGTTTGCCAGACCGTTAAAGAACCACACCAGCGGGCGGAAGACCAGCAGGCAGAAGCGCATCGGGTTGATGATACGCAAAGCCACAGCTTCTGGCGCAATCATACCGATGCGTTTCGGGGTTAAATCCGCGAACAGGATGAACAGGCCAGTAACCAGCGAGAATGACAGAATAAAGCTTAACTGTTCGGACAGCTCTGGAGCGAAGTATTTTGAGAACAGGCTGTGAAAAGCCGGGGAGAATGCCGCATCACCGACGATACCGCCGAGAATGGCGACCGCGTTAAGGCCAATTTGCACGACGGTAAAAAACATGCCGGGGTTTTCCTGCATCTTCAAAACACGTTGTGCGTTTACGTTGCCTTCATCGGCAAGCAGTTTAAGTTTTATTTTGCGTGATGCAGCAAGCGAGATCTCAGATATCGAGAAAAACGCACTCACGGCGATCAGGCAGAGAATGACTAAAATACTGTTTAACATATCTTATCCGACCGTTCAGGTCAGATCCTCGGAAGGGAGAAGTTGATACTCGTCGTCTTTCAAGCTGCAGGTGCGTTAGCTGCACTCATTCACCCCAGTCACATAGTTATCTATGCTCCTGGGGATTCACGAGTTTGCCGCCTGCCTGCAACTCGAAATCCATAGAGTATAAATCCAATGGAATATTCAATGAAAACCGGTCCGAAGGGAGTGGACCGGTAATTTCAGAAGCTAGTATAGCGTAAGGTACTGTAAAGCCGCCAGAGGGCGGCGATTATCCTTGTGGCGGCAGGCAAACGCCAATCCCGCCAATGCCACAATATCCATAAGGATTTTTATGCAGATATTGCTGGTGATCGTCCTCGGCATAGTAGAAAGGCGTTGCCGTAGTGATTTCCGTGGTAATGGTGCGCTCGTCGCCTGCGGCGGTCATAGCTGCCTGAAAACGCTCAAGGCTGGCCTGTGCGGCAGCGGTTTGTTCCGGCGTTAACGGGTAAATGGCGGAGCGATACTGCGTACCCTGGTCGTTCCCCTGACGCATGCCCTGCGCCGGATCGTGATTTTCCCAGAACACCTGCAGCAGTTGTTCGTAGCTGATAACATGCGGGTCATAGACGATGCGTACCGCTTCGGCATGTCCAGTGTCGCCAGAACACACTTCCCGATAGGTTGGGTTTGGGGTGTAGCCGCCGGTGTATCCGGCTGCCGTGCTGTATACACCGGGTAATGACCAGAATAAACGCTCAACGCCCCAGAAACATCCCATGGCGAAATAAGCGGTCTCCATACCGTCGGGCACGTTGGTCATCGAATGTTGGTTAACCGCATGCAGCGTTGCCACTGGCATCGGGGTGTTGCGTCCAGGTAGCGCATCTGCTTGAGTAACAAGATGCTTTCTATCAAATAAACTCATGGCCGTTCTCCCGAAATCAGTCATTTGGGTTAAGGTTGTAACGAGACGCGTCTTTGCCCACAATAAACGGCGTGAATACGTCTAGAGTTAAACATAAGAAATATTTGGGTTGTCGTCTGTTTTTCAACTCTTATTGTTGATTTTTTGTTAAGCCGAGGAACGGCATAGTATTTTTTTCCAGGGGTGGGAAAAAAGGATATTCAGGAGAAAATGTGCCACATATCCGTCAGTTATGTTGGGTGGGATTACTGTGCTTAAGTGGCTCCGCCGCCGCCGCGAATGTTCGCTTACAGGTCGAAGGATTATCAGGACCGCTGGAGAAAAACGTCCGTGCGCAGCTGTCCACGATTCAAAGTGATGAAGTCACTCCAGACCGACGCTTTCGTGCGCGCGTTGATGATGCCATCCGCGAAGGGCTAAAAGCGCTGGGCTACTTTGAGCCGACCATTGATTTTGAACTACGTCCACCGCCGGCGAAAGGCCGCCAGGTGCTGATCGCCAAAGTGACCCCCGGCGAGCCGGTGCTGATTGGAGGCACCGAGGTGATTTTGCGTGGTGGCGCGCGTACGGATAAAGATTATCTGGATCTGTTGAAAACGCGCCCGGCAATCGGCACCGTGCTGAATCAGGGGGACTATGACAACTTCAAAAAGTCACTCACCAGCGTGGCGCTGCGCAAAGGTTATTTCGACAGTGAATTTAATAAAAGCCAGCTTGGAATAGCGCTTGAGCGCCGCCAGGCGTTCTGGGATATCGATTACAACAGCGGCGAACGCTATCGCTTTGGGCATGTCACCTTTGAAGGCTCGCAAATTCGCGATGAGTATCTGCAAAATCTGGTGCCCTTTAAAGAAGGTGAAGAGTACGAGTCGAAAGATCTGGGCGAACTGAACCGTCGTCTGTCGGCGACCGGATGGTTTAACTCCGTGGTCGTCGCGCCGGAGTTTGATAAAGCCCGCAAAACCAAAGTGCTGCCGCTGAAAGGCGTGGTCTCACCGCGCACCGAAAACACCATCGAAACCGGGGTCGGCTATTCAACTGACGTCGGGCCACGGGTGAAGACCTCGTGGAAAAAGCCGTGGATGAACTCCTACGGCCACAGCCTTACGACCAGCGCCAGTATCTCGGCGCCAGAGCAGGTGCTTGATTTCAGCTATAAAATGCCGCTGTTAAAGAACCCGCTGGAACAGTATTACCTGGTACAGGGCGGCTTTAAGCGAACCGATTTAAACGATACCGAGCAGGACTCTACGACGCTTGCGGTTTCCCGCTACTGGGACCTCTCCAGCGGCTGGCAGCGCGCGATCAACCTGCGCTGGAGCCTCGACCATTTTACCCAGGGTAACGTCACCAACACCACTATGCTGCTCTATCCGGGCGTGATGATCAGCCGGACGCGTTCACGCGGCGGCTTGATGCCTGTCTGGGGCGACTCTCAGCGTTATTCTATTGATTACTCCAACACCGCCTGGGGGTCAGATGTTGATTTCTCCGTTTTCCAGGCGCAAAACGTCTGGATCCGCACGCTGTACGATCGCCATCGCTTTGTGATGCGCGGCAACCTCGGCTGGATTGAGACCGGAGACTTCGACAAAGTACCGCCGGATCTGCGTTTCTTCGCCGGGGGCGATCGCAGTATTC
>OJSM01001078.1_pt1 | contig 21055 bp, 24 predicted proteins | sample 1599431 | NCBI WGS metagenome assembly OJSM01 (sample SAMN04168659, study PRJEB22393) | human gut metagenome | biome: human gut microbiome; feature: stool | host: Homo sapiens | collected 2014-05-12 | reverse complement strand
AGGATGGACTGATTCGCGTGAACCCGGCCATCGGCTGCAAGCTGCCGCCCAAGAAAGCGCGGGAGATGCAGGTGCTGACGCGGGAGGAGCTGCAGCGGTTTCTCATTCAGGCGAAGTTCGAGGGCTACTACGAAGTGTTCCTTCTGGACTTGGCAACCGGCCTGCGCCGGGGTGAGCTGATGGCGCTGCAATGGGACGACCTGAACTTCAAAACCGGCGTACTGAATGTGAACAAGCAGGTCTACGATGTGCGTGGCCAACTTCAGATCAGCACGCCCAAGACGAAGAACTCCGTCCGCAAGATCGTCCTGCCGCCCGCTGTGGTGGCGGTGCTGCGGGAGTACAAAAAGACGGTGGACTCTCGCTGGATGTTCCCGTCCCCGGTGAAGGAGGACTGCCCCATCACACCTGGCGTGGTGCGGCGCAGATTGCAGCTCATTCTGGAGCACGCAGGATGCAAGCATGTACGCTTTCACGATCTGCGCCATACGTTCGCAACGCTGGCGCTGGAGAACGGTATGGATGTGAAAACCCTCTCCGCCATGCTGGGCCATGTGTCGGCGGCCACCACGCTGGATATCTATACCCACATCACCGACGATATGCGGCTCACAGCCGCCGCCAACATCGACCGCGGCATCGGCAAGGCAGCGCCGCAGGAGGACGCTTCAGAGCCGGGGTGGGAAACTGCCCTGGCCCAGGCGGAAAAGCCGAGAATGACCGACTTCAAACCCTATACGGGCCGCAAGCGCAGGTCCGGCACCGGCTGCGTCACCGAGATCAACGACCATCTGTTTGAAGGCCGCTACTCTCCCAAATGGCCCGACGGTAAAAAGCACGCCCGCAATGTCTATGCCCACACCCGCGAAGAGTGTGAGGAGAAACTGAAGGTGTTGATTGCAGAGATGAAGGCTGAGATTGTGGAAGCGCAGCGGCTGAAGGATTTGGGCGAAGGCGATGGGCGGCCGTTGGAGGAGAAGAAGGGAAAGCGGGGAAAGAAGGGAGAATAAGGTGCCGCCCTAAGTGCCTTGCTCGGTACTTAGGGCGGCGTTTGTGACTTATAGGATGAGGAATATGAGGAGTGATTCAGTGGTTTATTTTTTCGGCCAGTTGGTTCTGCAAATAAGGACGGATTGATGCAACAATAATAGCCCGAATCTTTTTTTGTTGCCCGAAGGTGATAGACGATTTATCTCGCTTATTAAACATTTTTACAATGAACTCATAGTCATCCAATCCGTCGTAATCATTGTATTCACAATCAAATGCACCATCTTCAAATAGCTTTTTAAGGAGTTTCCGGGAAAAGAACTCTGGCGAAAGCGAAATGAATTGGTTGTTTTCAACTGCGTGATATAGCTTGAACATTTTTTCACGAACAGATGCCTCATCATTCAAATCATCTCGACCAAATTTTTTAATACAAGAACTACCGATAGGGAATAGAGTGCTTCCGGTTATGATATTTTTGATAGTGAACAAATAGAATAGATGTTCCTTGCCACAGATGCAAGATTCACTAAGAGTACTATCCTCTTCACAGTCAATAATTTCCCATTCTACTACCGCAGTATCCCAGTCATTGCCGTGCGATAATTCAATTACAGTTTTTATAAGTCGCTCCATATAGATACGAGCCATAAGTAATACACCACCTTCCCCTATATTCCTATATTTGAATGTAATTATTTGCTCCTCTTAATTTGGATTGCATTAAAGTCGATTATCTTTGAGACAGCTAATGTGCCAACGGGAAGGTCAAGCAAATATTCGACCTCTTCAGGGCTGATACTTAGTTTATACTCATTGGATAATTCATCCATAAACTCTTTAGCTGTAAAAACATTTTCCTGAAGTAACATCATAACAGATGCCTTCAACAGCGCCGGCGCAGCTGTAATGAGTACATCATCCAGGGGCTCTTCTTTCCTTTGACCGCGTCTTTGCATGATTCTAATCAACGATTGGTAGTCCTCTTTTGTGATTATATCAAGCCTTTCGGCTCTTCGAATCATTGCGGCAATAGAAACTTTCCATTTCTTCTTAAGTTGCTTGTAGTAAATGATTGTCTGTGGGCCAGCTTCTGCATCTTTTCTGAAAGTCTCTTCCGGAAGCAAAAAGGCTGCAGCAAAGTCATTGGCTTCACGCTCCCTACGCTTGAATTCCTCTTTTGAGAGTTCTTCAATGTCTTCGCTCCATTCATGCAAGCAAATATGTCCGAGCTCATGGGCTATATCGAAATGAATACGTGCAGCAGATGTTTTATTGTTAGAATATGCGATGAGATAAGTTGGCATATCTGCCGTTCCCACAAACTGACTAAATGCATCGACATCATCTGTACTTGTAGAAAAAGAAGTGACCAAAATACCATGTTGCTCAACAACAGATATGATATTATCAATTGGGTCACGCCCAAGTCCCCATGCATCTCTTAATGCATAAGCAGCTTCTTCAGGGGTAACATCTTCGGGGAGATCAAGTGGTTCATACACGGGGAAAGAAATATAATCCTGCAATAACGAATATACCTGCGCAAGAAAGTCCATTTTCACAATTTGTTCGCTACGATATTTCTTGTTGGTGGTAAGAAGTGAACGAAAATAAACTGTACCTTCTGTATTAGATGCAGGATGTTCGTAAAAGAATTTAACAGGAAAACTAAGCGCACGGGATAAACGGTCAACAAGCTCTTTGTCGGTTGGCTGACTTTTAGAAATCTCATACATTGACAGTGTTTGGCGTTGGCAACCAACTTGTTCTGCTAATTCGGCAACGGTTAAACCTCTATATATACGTGCTTTTTTCAAGCGTTCACCATTAAACTGGGTTTTCATATGGGGCGCTCCTCTTCAAATAATAATTGTTGATTGACTCGTTATCTGTACCTTCGGGAAGCCATATAAGGACCGCCACTCTGGCGATCCTTATATGGCCAATCTATTAGCCGTCTTTTTGAGCGGAAGTTTCCAAAGTCCGTCTTTCGGGTTTGCCTTTCTTGCGAGCCATAGCTTTGGCTGTAAGGGAAAGCCCGCGTCCGGGATTGTTCTCCGGTGCTGCAGGATCGGAAACTTTCTCTACAACAATACTCTCGTCGGCGTTAATATACATAGACCAGTCGTGCTCGCTTCCCTGGGCAATGTCCAGGGAGGGAGTGACCATAACGGCACGGATATTTGTTAACCGATATCCCACTGTGTCAAATAACACCAGGACATGGTGGCGAACGATGTCGACGTTGCTTCCTAAATCTCGCAACAGCGTCTGAACTAATTCCGCAAGTCGTTCTTCGTCGGAGAACTCATGAGGAATGAGACAAAGCTGCTGTTGATCTGCCAAAAGATCCTGGTTGAACTGGCGAGCCATCATATCGATGTAGTGCATCCGTTTGCGCTGCCGCTGTCGCTTGCATAATTCTGTGAATCGTTTTTCCCGCATGAAGGTGAGTATGCATTGACTGGATTTTTCAAAAATCACCAACATCTCCCACGGACCACGATGCGCTTTTGCGATAGTGCAATCCTCTGTATCCAGTGTCTTAATAACATTGGTGTTCAGCAAATCCCAGATACGAGCGGGAACGCTGTTCCGAGTTTGGAGATCATTGCGCTGAATATCAGCTTGAATGTCGTCGCCGACAGCATCTTCCACGCAACGAACGATTTTGACAATCAGGTCAGGAGAAAAGGAAATGATGTTCGTGTGCATACTGCACCTCCTCAGGAGTTGATGACTAAATTATAGGCGTTTTGCTCGAAAATGTCAAGGCCTATATTTGAGAGCACCAATCACCCCCTGCGCCGCAATAGACAAAGAATAAGAAAAATCCCTCTGAAATCAACGATTTCAGAGGGATTTTGGTCCGAGTAGTGCGGCTCGAACGCACGGTCTCCTGGTCCCAAACCAGGCGCGATACCAACTTCGCTATACCCGGATATTCACTTTTCTGTCATGATACCACGGCGAGCGGTAAAAATAAAGTTTTTTCTGTCTGTGGTCATTTATGTGGTCAAAGGCGATTTTATGCCGCTTTCGGCAATCGGGAAAAATCCCGCAAATGCAGGTGTCACAAGGCTTTGCGGCGTTTCACCTTGCCCCGCCCCGGATACCGCCACGGCACTCCCAAACCAGGCGCGATACCAACTTCGCTATACCCGGATACTTTTTTAGTATACCACAGCTGCGGGTGGAAGGGAAGAGAAAATTTTTGGTTTACATAAATAAGGTCGTCATCGGCGGGCGCTTGCCTGCCGATGACGACCTAATTCAGATCTGTATAAAACACTTAGCTTGCTGCGCTCTCCGACAGCGGGAAGGTGATATCCGCGCGGAAAAGGTCGGCGTCGATGGCCAGGTCGAAGCGGCCGCCCTGCAGCTGCACCAGGCTCCGTGCGATGGACAGCCCCAGTCCGCTGCCCTCCGTGTGCCGCGAGGCATCGCCGCGCACAAAACGCTCCATCAGCTCGTCGGGGGAGATATTCAGCTCGTCCCGCGAGACGTTCTTGAAGCTGATGGTAACGGCCTCCCGGGACAGCGTGGAAACCACATAGACCCGTGTGCTGGGCAGGGCGTACTTGCAGATGTTGGACACCAGATTGTCCATGACGCGGCTCAGCAAACGACTGTCGGCGCGGATGACGGTACCCGGTGCGGGAGGCTGCGTTACCAGCGTCAACTGGCAGGCGGCCAACCGTTCCTGATACTCGCCCTCGATCTGTGAAAACAGCACGTTTACGTCCGTGGGCTGTAGGTCCACATTCAGCACGCCGGAGGAGGCTTTGGACGCCTCCACCAGATCCTCTGTCAGCTTTTTCAGCCGATGGCTCTGCCGGTCCAGCACGGCGATGTACTCCCGGGCCTCTGGGGAGGGGATGTCCTCCTTTTTCAGCAGGTCCACATAGTTGACGATGGACGTCAGCGGCGTTTTGATGTCGTGGGATACATTGGTGATCAGCTCGGTTTTCAGGTGCTCGGCCTTCATCTGCTCCTGCACCGCCTGCTCCAGGCCGGACTGCACGTCGTTCAGCTCCTGGCCGTAGCGCTTGAAGTCGCCGATGAGGTACTTCGTGTCGATGGGAGAGGAGAAGTCGCCGCGCGCCAGCTTTTCGCCGCCCTTCTGCAGCGTCCGCAGGTTCAGGGCGATATACAGGGCCGCCAGCAGCTCCACTGCCTTCATTATGACAAAGATTCCGTCCACCGAGCCGTAGCCAGCCAGCACAAAGAGCATCTCCAGAAAGAATACCCCTGCCATAACCAGCGCCGTTTTCCACAGCAGCGGGAGATTTCTGGCGATGCGCCACAGCCCCAGAAACAGCGAACGGACAATGCGCCAGAGGAACCGGGCTATCCGCGCGATCAGCGCGCTCCGCAGGACGGTGCCCGCCTTGCACTGGGCGGCAAAGGCGCACAGGAACAGCAGCACCAGCGGCACCAGCGCCGCGCAGAAGAAAACGCGTCCCCACCCGTAATAGAACGCTTCCCAACCAATGAAAAACGTACACAGCAGTACGATCAGCCATACATCCGCGGGGATCTTGCCCGGCCAGGTCAGATGTATGCCCTCGTGCCCCTGCCAGTGTCCGGCGGCAGCCAGGGAGAAGCAGAAGCAGAACAGCGCCAGCAGTGCGAATAGTGCGGTGAGGAAGATAGTCAGGCCGGTGTGCTCCAGCAGCCATTGGCACAGCAGATATGAATAGCTGGGCGCGTTTTCCGACCGCAGCAGATCGGCGGCAATGGTGACCATGGCCGTATTGCCGGTGTTCAGCGCGTAGGTGAACGTCTCCTGCGTGGTATACAGCGGCTTGTCGCCGTCTGTCAGTTCAAAATTTTCAAAGGTACCGACGACCTCCCCATTCCCTCTGACGGTGACGGTCAGGTGACAGTCGGCGGCATCGCGGGAGAACTCCTCCGCAAAAACGCGGGGCAGGTCGCTGATCACCTGAGCCCGCTCCTCCTCGGTGACATCTCCACTCTCAGCGGTACTGTAGTCATAGGTGCCGTCACTGACCAGCACGCCCGCATTGGCCAGCGTGCCGCGCAGGAAGCTGTCGGCGGTGTCGATGGATCTGACGCAGCTTCCCTCGTACATCGTCTGGCGCAGGAAGTCGCCGCCGTCCAGAAACACGTCGTAGCTGATAAGGATACCCACACCCACGCCGCCCAGAACGGTCAGAACGCCGAACACCAGCGTCAGCACGAAGGCGGCGGCCTTCGCCCACGTCTTGTCTAAAAATCCCTTCATGAGATGCCGCCCTCCATCTTATAGCCCTTGCCCCAGACCACCTTGATGTACCGGGGCTCTGAGGGGTTGATCTCCAGCTTTTCCCGCAGGTGCCGGATGTGTACCGCGATGGCGCCCGCGGCGTTCAGCGGCACGTCCTCCCACACCCGGCGGTAGATCTCATTGGGGGAGAACACCGTCCCCGCGTTCCGCATGAGGAACCGCAGGATGTCGTACTCCTTGGGTGTCAGCGCCACCGGGTCGCCGTCCACGGTGACGGTCTTGGCGTTGTCATCCAGGCAGATGCCGCCGATGATGAGCGTGCTGGCCTGCACCTGCCCGCCGCCCAGCTGCAAATACCGCCGCAGCTGTGAGCGTACCCGGGCCAGCAGCTCCACCGGGTTGAAGGGCTTGGTGATATAGTCGTCCGCACCCACGTTCAGCCCCAGTACCTTGTCGGTGTCCTCGCCCTTGGCGGTCAGCAGGATCACGGGTACGTTGCTGGTCTGCCGCAGCTGGGCCATGGCGGACAGTCCGTCCATCACGGGCATCATGATATCCATCAGAATGAGGTGCACGTCCTCCCGCGCCGCCGCGGCCAGGGCCTCTTTCCCGTTGCAGGCGGACAGCACCCGGTAGCCCTCGGCCTTGAGATAGATCTCCAGCGCGGAGACAATATCCTTTTCATCATCAACGACCAAAATCGTGTACATAGAGGGACCTCCTGTGGGAGTAATACATCTATCATACCTCTATTCCCGCCTTTGCACAAGGTCAATTCTTCACAGCGGTGGAGGGGAGCGACGTCAGGTTCACGCTGTGGTGGATGGGCTTCCACTCCACCTTCATAAACAGCGCCGCCAGCGAGATGGGCAGATACGTCAGCATAAACAGCGGGAACGTCAGAGTGAAAGCGATCTTTTTCCACGCCGGCGCGTGGATACGCCGCCACTCGCTGGCCACGGTGATGCCGCCCAGCACCAGCAGCGTGGCCAGGATACTGCCCATGCACTCCAGCAGGGACCGCATGGCGAACCACGCGCCGTCGCCCTGCATAAGGCCCAGCGCCGTCAGCGTCAGGTTGGCCAGCAGACCCAGGGCCGTCAGGATAAACGCCGGCAGGATGGACATGGACATATCGAAGCAGCTCCAGCTGCCCTTGGCCGTGCCCTTCAGCAGCTCCGCGCCGTAGCGGCGGAACACCTGTATGTAGCCCTTGGCCCAGCGCAGCCGCTGCCGGCAGGACTGCCGGAAATCGGTGGGCTGCTCGTCATAGAGCACCGCGTCCTCGCAGATGGCGATCCTCTCGCCCCGCAGAATGTGGTGGATGGAAAACTCGATATCCTCCGTCAGCAGATAGAACCGCCAGCCATGGCTCTCGTCCAGTATCCGCTGCGAGAACAGAAAGCCTGTCCCGCCCACGGCGGCGCTGCTGCCCAGCCGGTTCCGCGCGCCGTTCAGATAGCGGCTCTCCCGCAGGAACCACAGGGCGTACCCGGCGCTGATCCAGTTGTCGCCGAAGTTTTTGCTGTTGCGGTAGCTGGTCACGATCTCGTTTCCGGCGGAGAAGCTTTCGTTCATGCGCTCGAGGTAGTCCGGCGAGAGGATGTTGTCCGCGTCGAACACGAAGTAGCCGTCAAAGCCCTCCGGATAGTCTGCGCCGATGTGCTGCAGCAGAAAATCCAGGGCATAGCCCTTACCCACGTTCACGTGATTGAAGCGCTCGTACACCACCGCCCCATGTTCCCGCGCGATGGCGGCGGTGCTGTCGGTGCAGTTGTCCGCCGCCACGAACACCGTCACCAGGGACATATCGTAGGTCTGCGCGGCCAGCGAGTCCAGCAGCCCGGCAATGACGTTTTCCTCGTTCCGCGCAGCGATGAGCACCGCGTACCGGTGGGGTGCGGCAGGGCAGGGAAGGGGCCGGCGCTTTTTCAGCAGCACCAGCGGGATATAGAGAAATTGATAGGTGTAGCAGATAAAAAACAGCGCCGAGATCACGGCATTGATGGTCCGCAGCGTGGGTTCCATAGGGGCACTTCCTTTCTTTCCTTTCTGGCTCCATGGTACTGAAATGCCTCTTAAGAAACAAGCAGGGGGAGGATTAAGACTTTATTAAGACGAAAAAGTAAACCTGTAAGCTGCCGCGGGCAGTTTACAGGTTTACCATAATTAAAATTATTGTCAACTTATTACAGCAGCAGCCCGGCCAGATGCCCGGATGACCAGGCCCATTGCAGGTTGAAGCCGCCGCAGTCGCCGTCCACGTCCAGCACCTCACCGCAGGCGTACAGCCCCGGAACGACACGGCTTTCCAGCGTTTCCGGGTCAAATTCCTCCGTCCGCAGGCCGCCCGCCGTGACCTGTGCCTGGTCAAAGCCGCAGGTGCCGGTGATAGGGAGCGCAAAGCGCTTCGTCTGCCAGGCGATGCGCTCCAGGTCCCCGTCGGTGAGGTCGGCGGCGCGCTGGCTGGTGAACCCGGCGGCCTTGCAGAGCATCTGCCCCAGCCGGGTGTGGCAGGAGCCTACCAGCAGGGTGGAGGCCTCGTGAGCGCCCATGGTCTCCCGCCGCAGGCGCAGCCAGTCCAGCACCTCCCGCGTCTCCCAGTCAGGGAAGAAGTCCAGCGCGCAGACCAGCCCCTCGCCGCCGGTGGACACCGCCCGGGAGATGTCGAAGATCGCCGGGCCGCTGACACCGTATTCAGTGAACAGCACCTCGCCGCGGTTCTCCGCCACACGCTCGCCGCCCCGGAGGATGGCGATGCCGCACTCGGCTTTGACGCCCTTCAGCGCCCGGGGGTAGGTAGGGTCGGTCCTCAGTTGCACCAGGGAGGGGTACAGCGCGGTGCGGTGGTGCCCCAGCATTTTGGCAAGGCGATAGCCGTCCATGACGCCGCCTACTTTGCTGCCGGCGGCCCCGCCGGCGGCCAGTATGACCTTCCGCGCGGCAAAGACCTCCGCCTCGGTCCTGACGGTGAAGCCCTCCGCTATTCGCTTTACGGCGGTGACCGCCTGCCCGGTGCAGACCCGGATGCCGGGGCGCTCCAGCGCGTAGCGCAGCACGTCCAGCACGCTGCCGGCCATGTTGCTCATGGGATACACCCGGCCGCTGTCCTCACTGACCGTCAGCAGCCCAAGAGAGGCAAAATATTGCAGTGTGGCACCCACGTCGAAGGTACGCAGCGCGTGGGCGCAGAAGCCGCTGTCCTCTCCGTGATAGCGGGCAGGGGAGACGTTGTAGTTGGTCAGATTGCACCGGCCGTTGCCGGTGGCCAGCAGCTTGCGCCCCACCCGGCTCTGCCGTTCCAGCAGGACGACGCTGCGGCCGTTTTCCGCGGCGGTCAGCGCGGCCATCATGCCGCTGGCGCCGCCGCCGATAACGATAACGTCCGTCATTTCGCGCCCTCCAGCCTCCGGCGGGTCAGATAGCCCTCCAGCATCAGCGCGGCGGCTACCGCGTCCACGGTCTTCTTCCGCTTTTTGGCGTTCTGCCCGTTCTGAAACAGGATGTTGTGGGCGTCGATGGTGGTGCGGCGCTCATCCCAGAGGATGACCTCCAGACCGGTCGCCTGGCGCAGCAGCGCGCCGAAGGCGGCGCATTTCTCGGCCCGGGGCCCCTCGGTGCCATCCATGTTCCGGGGGTAGCCCAGCACCAGCAGCTGTACGCCGTGCTCGGCGATGAGCCGCTGTATGCCGGAGAGCACCTCCTCCTGTCGGCGGGAGTGGAGGGTGTCGGAGTAGCCCGCCAGCGTTTCGGTGTAGTCGGAAATGGCGATGCCGGTGTGGGCGTCGCCGTAGTCGATGGCCATGATCTTCATGGGGATGTACCTCACTTTTCGCGGCGTGCGCCGCCGCGTTTTTTCACGTTGGCTCTATCATACACAAAATGGCGGCGGGAAGCAACAGAAAATGGGACGAAACCGTGAAAAATACGGGATTTTTCTGCAAAAAACGGTTGACCGGCGGGGGAAAGTGTGGTATAGTGGGCATTACCTGTGAGTGGGTGCTTTCTTTTTGCGCGCTTTTTCGCTTCGGGGGCGCAGGTGGAGATCATCCGGCAGGGAGGCAAAAGGGCGTTCCAAAGCGGAAGCCTAATCTAATAAGGAGGTGCCGTTAATGCGCGTGAAGATCACTTTGAGATGCAACGAGTGCAAGCAGAGAAACTACAACACGATGAAGAACAAGAAGAATACCCCTGACAAGCTTGAGCTGAACAAGTATTGCCCCTTCTGCAGAAAGCACACCGTCCATAGCGAGACGAAGTAACCGGAAGGAGATATTGACATGGCTGAAGAGAAGAAGGTCAGTAAGGATCGCGGCAAGTGGTTCCGCGAAATGAGAAGCGAACTGAAGAAGGTCGTTTGGCCTGATGGCAAGACTACCGCCAAGAACACCGGCACCGTCCTGCTGTGCTCCCTGATCGTGGGCGCGGCGATCTGGATCTTTGATGCCGTGGCCGTGCTGGCGGTGGATACCCTCATCGATCTGTTCTAAGGTACAGGACATGGCTGATAACGCAAAGTGGTATGTGGCACATACCTATTCCGGCTATGAAAACGCGGTAAAGGCCGCCATCGAAAAGTCCGTGGTGAACCGCGGGATGGAGGACATGGTCCTCAAGACCGAGATCCCGATGGAGACGGTCACCGAGGTCACCGAGACCGGCGTGATGAAGGAAGTGCAGCGGAAGGTATTTCCCGGCTACGTCCTCATCAAGATGGTCATGACGGACGATACCTGGCACTTGATCCGCAACATCCGCGGCGTCACCGGCTTCGTGGGCGAGGCCAACAAGGCTATCCCCCTGACCGAGGACGAGGTGGCGGCGCTGGGCATGGAGAAGCGCGAGATCGTCGTGCTCTACCATGTGGGCGACACGGTGCGTATCACCGAAGGCCCGCTGTCCAGCTTCACCGGTACCGTGGAGGAGATCGAGCCGGAGAAGAACCGGGTGCGCGTGGTCGTATCCATGTTCGGACGCGAGACCCCCGTTGATCTTGAACTGGACCAGGTCGAGGTCAGCAGCAACTGAGCGCAGAACGTCTGCGCGGAAGTCCGGCGCAGGTGTGCCGGCAAAGTGGGAGAGACGCTGCGCGTCTCGCCAAAAGCGGCAAGTATCCCCGCCGCTACCACATTTTATTGAAGGAGGTGCCTACAAATGGCACAGAAAGTAGTTGGATACGTCAAACTGCAGATCCCCGCGGGCAAAGCAACTCCCGCACCCCCCGTTGGCCCGGCCCTGGGTCAGCACGGCATCAACATCGCTGCCTTTACCAAGGAATTCAACGAGCGCACCAAGAATGACATGGGCCTGATCATCCCCGTGGTCATCACCGTGTACGCCGACCGTTCCTTTAGCTTTATCACCAAGACCCCTCCCGCGGCTGTCCTCATCAAGAAGGAGTGCAACATTGAGTCCGGTTCCGGCGTTCCCAACAAGGAGAAGGTCGCCACCATTTCCAAGGCCTCCATTCAGAAGATCGCCGAGCTGAAGATGCGCGACCTGAACGCCGCGTCTCTGGAAGCCGCCATGAGCATGATCGCCGGTACCGCCCGTTCCATGGGCGTCGTGGTCGGCGAGTAAGGAGGGTGTAAGAAATGTTTAGAGGTAAGAAATATCAAGAGAGCGCCAAGCAGATCGACAAGGCTACGCTGTATGATCCCAAGGAGGGTCTGGAGCTGATCTGCAAGACCGCTTCCGCCAAGTTCGACGAGACCGTGGAGCTGCACGTCAAGCTGGGCGTGGACTCCCGTCACGCTGACCAGCAGGTCCGCGGCGCCATCGTGCTGCCCAACGGCACCGGCAAGTCCGTCCGCGTTTTGGTGTTCGCCAAGGGCGACAAGGCCGAGGCTGCCAAGGCCGCCGGCGCCGACTACGTGGGCGAGATGGACCTGGTGGAGAAGATCCAGAAAGAAAACTGGTTCGACTTCGACGTGGTCGTCGCCACCCCCGACATGATGGGTGTTGTGGGCCGTCTGGGTAAGGTCCTGGGCCCCAAGGGTCTGATGCCCTCTCCCAAGTCCGGCACTGTGACTCCCGACGCCGCCAAGGCCGTTCAGGAGGCGAAGGCCGGTAAGGTCGAGTATCGTCTGGACAAGACCAACATCATCCACTGCCCCATCGGCAAGGTGTCCTTCGGCGCTGACAAGCTGTTTGAGAACTATTCCGCCCTCATCGGCGCTATCATCAAGGCCAAGCCCGCCGCTGCCAAGGGTCAGTATATCAAGTCCTGCGTGGCCGCTTCCACCATGGGCCCCGGCGTGAAGATGAACGCCAACAAACAACTGTAATTTTGTGAGGGCACCGCGATACCGACTCCACCGCACAGCTCACCGGCAGATTTCCCGCAGGCCTGCGTTGAAGCCTCTTGAAATACACAAAGTATTCCTGCGAGACTTCGCCTTGCCCAGCGAAAAATCTGCGCGGAGATCTGAACGGCGGCTCGGTATCTTGGTACCCGGGGCGCTTTCAGGAAGTGTCCTGAAAATGCCGGAAAATTGTTATCTTTGGCTTGACAAGCTGTGAAGCCTTGGATATAATATTGGTTGCGTTCCAAAGACAGCAGGTGGCGAAAGCCGTAAGTCCTGCCGAGGATGGCAAGTCATTTTGATTGCTTTTACCGTCCTCATGTCCTTTGGCATGAGGACGGTTTCCTTTTTTGAACGCACCGACAATTCTAACGGAGGTGAAATCAAAGAATGCCCAACGCAAAGGTTCTGTCTGAAAAGCAGGCGATCGTGGCGGCGCTGACCGAAAAGCTGCAGAATTCCGCAGCCGGTGTCATCGTTGATTACAAGGGCATCACCGTGGCAGAGGATACCGAGCTGCGCGCGGAGTGCCGTAAGAACAACATTGAGTACGCTGTCATCAAGAACACCCTGCTGCGTTTCGCTTTCAACAACTGCGGTCTGAACGAACTGGACGATCAGCTCAACGGTACCACTTCTCTGGCTATCTGTGTTGACGATCCCGTCGCCCCGGCCCGTGTGATGGCGGACTACGCAAAGAAGCTGAAGGACAAGTTCGAGATCAAGGGCGGTTTCATGGAGGGCAAGGTCGTCTCCATGGAGACCGTGAACGCTCTCGCGTCCATTCCCGCCCTGCCCGTGCTGCAGGCGCAGGTCCTGGGCACCATGCTGGCCCCTATTTCTGGTCTGGCTTGCGTGCTGAAGCAGATCGCCGAGAAGAACGGCGCTGCCGCCGAGTAATTCGGCCCCCTTTCCATCGCAGGCACAGGGCCTGCACAACATCAATTTAAATCTTACAAATAGGAGGCTATCACAATGTCTGAGAAGATTACTGCTATGATCGAAGAGATCAAGGGTTTGACCGTTCTGGAGCTGTCCGAGCTGGTGCACGCTCTGGAGGAGGAGTTCGGCGTTTCCGCCGCCGCTATGGCTGCTCCCGCTGCCGGCGCTGCTGCTCCCGCCGCTGAGGAGAAGACCGAGTTCGACGTGGTCCTGGCTGGCTTCGACGCCGCTCAGAAGATCAAGGTCATCAAGGTCGTCCGCGAGATCACCGGTCTGGGCCTGGCCGAGGCCAAGGCTGCCGTTGAGGGCGTGCCCCACACCCTGAAGGAAGGCCTGTCCAAGGACGATGCCGAGGCTATGAAGAAGCAGGTCGAAGAGGCCGGCGGCAAGGTCGAGCTGAAGTAAGTTCTTTTACAAGCAAAAAACAGCCACCCATCCGGGTGGCTGTTTTTGTGCGGCCGGAGCAGCCAGCTTTTCCCGCTTTACAAAGCCCCGCGGCGAATTGCCGGGTGGTCGTAAAACAGTAAAATCAAAAAATGGTGAAAACCTTGTGTTTTCAAGGGGCGGCGTGACTTCGGTCACGCCGTTTCCTTTTTCATCAGCTCATTCAGAGGGATAAAGCCCAGCCCGTCGTACCTGATATGGATGTGCTGTACCCGCTTGCCGCTGGACTTGTCCGGTGCGTCCACATAGATGGCAGACACCAGCTCACGCAGAGCGTAGCCGTCCAGTTCCTCAATGCCCACATACTTGTGCGCTTTCTGAATGAATTTTTCAATGTTTCCGTTCTGTCGTTCCTGTACTTCAATCTCCTGCTGCAAGGTGATCGCTTCCACTTCCAACTGTTTCTGCTCCGCTTCATAGGTCTGGCTCAGCATATCATAGCGTTCATCCGTCAGCCGCCCGCTGGCGTTGTCCTCATAAATCTTGATGAACAGCCTTTTCAGCTCGGCAATGCGCCGCTCGTTGCTCTCCAGACGCTTTCTGCGGATGCGGATTTGTTCACAGCTTTCCACGCGGAGCTGTTCCTCCATGATCGTGCGAAAATAATCCTCGTGCCGCAGGATATACCCCATAACCGCTTGAATGTGCTCGAGAACCAGCCGCTCCAATACCTTGACACGGATGAGCGGATCTCCTGCACCTTTTCAAACATATCATCGTCGATAATGCGCTCATGGGTATTGGGGAAAATCGCCTGCTTTTCAATGGGATTATCCCTTTGCTTCTTATCCCAGATAGAATTGGTGTAAGTCTTGAAGTTCACCGTGCAGCCTGTGTACTCCCGGCGTTCCAGAATTGCCACAACGGTACTGCGGCAGTCCATCCGGACGCGGGGCGCATTTGCAACACCGCTTCAGAAGCTGCGAGCGCTGCCATCCTATATCGAAATACTGACCGTGCCGATGGCTTTGCGTGTCATCCGCATCGCCGAGACGCTTTCCGCCTCCGCCGAAACATGGGGCATCGACTTAAAGCGCCGCAAGAGCAATTATCTGTCGCTTCGGTTCTCGGCGTGGGATGCTGTGTTCTGTGTCCTGCTGGCGGCATCGGTCTCCGCCGGTCTTATTATTCAACAAAGCCCGTACCAGTTAAACTGATACGGGCTTTGTTATGCTCCACGTTTATCTGCCCCCCCCTAACGCTAATAACACAGCGTCTGCAAGGAGCAGAGAAGCACCTTGCTGCCTCTCTGCTCCCTCACTTGCTTGTTTATTTTTGGGTATTTTCTTCATCGTCCAGCAGGTCGGTCATATTCCGCAGGCTGATGCCCAGGGTGGACCCGTTGTGCAGCAGTGCCGAGGTGGCAGGTGGCAGTACACCCGCCACGCCCAGCGCGATCAGCGTCAGGTTGAAGCCCACGATAAAGCGGTAGCTGCCGTGGATACGCTCCATCAGCGCCTCACCGAGCCTGCGCAGCGTTACCAGCGCAAAAAGGTCTTCCGAGGAAACGGTGATGTCTGCGATCTCCCGGGCGATGGCTGCGCCGGTGGAGATGGCGATGCCCGCGTCCGCCTCCGACAGAGCAGGGGAGTCGTTGACGCCGTCGCCCACCATGATAACGGTGTGGCCCTTCGCCTTTTCCTGCCGGATAAACGCGGCCTTGTCCTCCGGCAGCACCTCGGCATACACGGCGTCCACGCCCACCTCGGCGGCCACAGCCTCCGCCGTGCGGCGGTTGTCGCCGGTCATCATCACCACGTTGGTAAAGCCGCTCTCGTGCAGCGCCCTTACCGCCTCCCGCGCCTCCCGGCGCAGGGGATCGTGGATGCAGATGACCGCCGCCAGCTCCCCGTCTATGCAGAGGTACAGGTGGGAGTACGCGGCGGGCAGCGCGTCAAATTTCGGCTGCTCTCCCGCCGGGATGCAGCAGCCCTCGTCCTCAAAGACGAAGTGCGCACTGCCGATGATGACCTTCTTGCCCTCCACCATACTGGAGATGCCGTGGGCCACCACATACTGCACCTGTGAATGGTACTCCTCGTGGGTGAGCCCGTGCCGCTTTGCCTCCGCCACCACGGCGTTTGCCATGGAATGTGGGTAATGCTCCTCCAGACAGGCGGCAAGGCGCAGCATTTCCGCCTCATCGTGTCCGCCGAAGGGGATGACCGCCGCCACGGTGGGCGTCGCATAGGTCAGTGTGCCGGTCTTGTCGAACACAATGGTGTCCGCCTTGGCCACCGCCTCCAAAAAGCGTCCGCCCTTGACGGAGATGTGATAGCCGCTGCTCTCCCGCATGGCGGACAGCACCGCAATGGGGATGGCCAGCTTCAGGGCGCAAGAGAAGTCCACCATCAGCACCGCCAGCATTTTCGTCACATTCCGGGTCAGCAGATACGTCAGTGCCGTGCCGCCCAGCGTATAGGGCACCAGTCTGTCCGCCATCCGGGACGCCTTGTCCTCGGCGGTGGATTTTAGCTTCTCCGACTCCTCGATCATGTGAACCACCCGGTCATACCGCCCGCTGCCGGAGGATTTCTCCACGGAGATGACGCACTCACCCTCCTCCGCCACCGTCCCGGCATAGACGGGACTGCCGGGGTGCTTCGCCACAGGCATGGACTCGCCGGTGAGGGAGGATTGGTTCACCATGGCCTCGCCCTCCACCACCCGGCCGTCCAGCGGGATCATACCGCCGGTGCGGATCACGATACGGTCCCCCGGCTTCACATCGGTGATCTTCGTCAGCACCTCGGTGCCGTTTGCCTGCAGCCAGACGCTGTCCACCCGCAGGCTCATGGCGGAGGCGAGGTCGGCCACGGACTTTTTGTGGGTCCACTCCTCCAGAATTTCGCCCAGATGCAGCATGAACATCACAGAGCCTGCGGTGGCAAAATCGCCCCGTGCCATGGATACCGTGACGGCGGTGGCATCCAGCACGGCGACGGACAGTTTGCCGTGCCACAGTGCCGAAAGCCCCTCCCGGATGTACTTTACGGAGCGGAGCAGTGCCAGTGCCGTGGTGATGGGCGCAGGCAGAAACAGCTTGGAGACGCACCGCCGCATGACGGCGATAGCCAGCTTGTCCTCAAACTCCCGGTTCAGGGCCCGGGAAGTATGCTCCGGCACCAGCTCCATGGCCTCCGCCTTGGCGAAGGAGAAAACTGCCAGCGCACGGAGTATGCTTCCACGCTCCGCGTCATAGAGCACCACCGCGTCCTGCGTCCGGTCGTAGACCCTGACCTCCTGTACGCCGTCCTGGGCGCGCAGATAGTATTCCAGCACATCCGCTTGGGATAACGTCATCCGTCCGCAGCACAGGTGTACCCGCAGCCGTCCGGTCGTTTCATGTAGGATTTTGCATTTCATGGCTCACTCCGCCTTGCTTTCCTCCGCAGAAGCGTCCTCCACCACAGCGGCGGCCTCCGCCTCTGCGCGGCATTCGTTGATGGCCTTCGCATCGGCGTAAACATCCTCCGCACCCTCACGCACCGCCGTGACCGTTTTCATCACGCTCTCCTTGGCACGCAGTGCGGCAGCAGTGGTGTGGGCGTAGACTTTCTTGGCATCCTTGCTGCCCAGCAGCTTGATGCCTGCCGTGCCGAACAGCACGCCTGCTGCAAATAAACCGAGTTTTTTCATAATGATTGTCCTCCTATATAAAATATATATGTCAAACCGATGGCCGCGATGGCGGCATCGGAATGATCTTACTGTTTCTTCTTCCCGAAATGGAAAAAGTCTTTCTTCTCGTAGACTGCGGTGCTGATCTCTCCCGCCATATAGCCGGTGGCATTGATGGCGGCACGGAGTGCATTTTCGCCCAGCGGCTCTTTCGAGAGGATCACCGTCTCCCCCTTGGAATGGGATGAGGAAACCTTCTCCACCGAGAATGCGGCGCGAATGGCGTCGTTGATGTGCGCCTCGCACATAGAGCAGGCCATGCCGGAAACCTTAACTGTTGTCTGGATCATTTTCGTACCTCCTGTTCCGGGAATCTTTCACGCACCGTTTTTCGGAACGCCTTTGTAGTATAACTTTCTTTCATCGCTGTGCCTCCCGCTTAAAGCTTCTTTTTATACCCGCAATCGCAGTATGGGCCGCCGGAGGCGAGGGTGTACTGCCGCACAAAGTCGGTCACGCCGCCCGCCTCGCTCATGGTGTAGTCCAGACGGCACAGTGCGGGAGTGAGGTCATATAGCCCCAGCTTTTTCATCAGCACGCAGATGCCGCATTTGGTGAAGCGTCCCTCGTAGCCGCTGCCGTCGGGATATTCGTAAAACTCCATGTTCCACGAATATGGGTTGCGGTCGGCGGCTTTCAAGGTGGCGGTCGCCTTCATGCCGGAAATATCTTTGGGGGTAAACTTGTTTTTTCCGCTCTTGCGGCAAAACCATTTCATGGGCTTTGTCATCATGGATTTTGCATAATACTCCGTCAGCCGCTCCACATCCGGGCGCTCCGGCATAGAGAGAATAAATGCACCGATCATCGCGCAGTTGACGAGGTTCATCTTGAACCGGTCGCCTTTTTCAAATTCGGGCAGCTCGGAGATGATCTCCCTGTATTTCGGCTTTGCTTTTTTCGTGATGGCTTTTGCCGTATTCGTACCGTAGCCGAACACCGCCGTCAGCTGCTTTTGAAATGAGCCTGCAAACAGCGTCCACATGCCGAAAGGCATTCCGGCGTATTTCATCGTAAGTATTTCCCGGCCTCCGCCTCCAGCGCCTGCCACACGGGATAAGCCGCGCCGTTCTCATCAAAGAACCGCTTGATATCCCGATTCAGGGCGCTCATTTCGTCTATGGCGTTCATGGCGTGGTCGGAGGCACATAGTTTGCCCAGTGAGGTGGCGCACATGAGTTTAAAGAAGCGCAGACAGGTCTTGCGGTACTTTTCGCTCTCAAAGTCTACATCCGCCTTTGGCAAAATGTCGTGTTCCGCATTGCGTATGGCACGGTATCCCTCGATGTTGGCATCCAGCACACGGTTCAGGTACGCGGTATCTCCCCTGAGCTTTTTCAGGTCGCCGTCCGTCTTATAGCAGGCGAAGGCCGCAGGCATCACAAAGGCCGCATGGCAGAGCAGATAGTCCTCCATATTCGGCTCATAGACGACCTTGTATTTGGTACCGCCGAAAATCTCTCCGATCAGTTCCGCATTGGAGACCGCCCCACGCAACTGCCCGATGGTGATCTTTTTCAGGTCGATAGAAACGACCCGGTCAGGTTCCCGATGCCCGGCAGAGAGCGCAAAGGCAAACAAGACATTTTTCTCCGGCAGTGCCGCCGCCAGCGCTCTTGCCTGCACATTGTTACCCACAAAAACAATATTTTCCGTCTGATTCGCCCGCAAGGTTTCCAGAGCAGAATCCAGCTGCGTATATCGCAGGACGACAAATATCACATCGTACCGGACATTCGGTGCCAGTTCCGTCACCACAGGAATATTGCTGACCGATGTGCGGAGGGAGAATTGATCCTTGATCCGCAGTCCGTTCTTCCTGATTTCCTCTGCCCAATTTCCCCGGGCAAGCAGGGTCACATCCTTTCCGGCGTGAAACAGATTCCTTGCCAGATTACACCCTAAAACACCTGCACCATATACCAGAATTTTCATTGCTTGCCACCAAATCCGATCTTTACAATCTGCATCTTCATCATTCCGTCACCGACTTTTGCAAGAAGCCGGAAAAAGCCGCTGACGGATGGGTCGCGGAGATCGTTGTAGCCCAGCATATAGCCCCGACTCGTGACCTGCAAACGGCTGTCCCACAGGGAAAGTTCACTTTTGGCGTCCGAAACCGCAAAATATGCGCCCACATCCTTGATTTTCGCACTCTTGAGCCAGGTCTTGGCGATCATTTTCACCGCCGTCCGGTTCGCCGCATCAAATACCAGCATGCCGCTGGGGAAAGCGTCCGCCATTTTTTGCACCAATGCTTTGACCTGTTCCATCAGAAAGTAGTAGAACACGCCGGAGGCAAAGAACACCGCGCCGCCGGAGGCATCGATTTGGGAGAGCCATTCGGTATCGTTCAAATTGCAGGGGATGTTTTCCTCCCGCTCCCCGGCGGGCAGCAGCTCGTTGCGCACGGTGATGACATCGGGAAAGTCTAGATTGTAAATGTTACAGCTGCCGTTGTCGCAGGCTCTGCCGGTGTTGTCCAGCCCGCAGCCCAGATTGACCACCGCCGCGCAGGGGTGGGTTTTCAGATAATCCCGCACCTCCCACGCAAGGTCGCACTGCCGCATGGCCACCTCCAGCGCACCGAAGCGCTGCATCAGGCTGCGGGAATTTTTCTCTGCCTCTGAAAGTGTCTTCACAAAATTAATTGCTGCCAATACTGCTGTTTTTCTATCCTGCGATAAAAAACCTATCTGTATTTCCTGCTTTTGAACATCTATCTTTGGCTTTTCCGAGATTTTTAAGATCTTTCTTAATGATTCAAGAATATTTTCATTCTGATCAACAATTTCTATTCCTTGCAAATCTAGAAGTTCACTTTTATCTCGAACAATCAAAATTATCTTTATCTCCGGAAAGCTATTTTGAAATTCTATCAGATCTTTTGAATTTTCCAATGCTACCTGCTCAATTATAATTGCTTCTGGCTTCATTGTATCGATGCTGATATATTCTCTTTTGATAAAATCTGTCAGCCTGCAATTCCATACAATATAATTCCGATGAAGGACATTCAGTTCTGATCCAAGATATTCTAATTCCTGTGTGATTAAAAACAGAATCATTCTTCTACCTTCCATTCATCTTTATATTTATATAAATATACTTGTTGCTCTTTAAGGTATGCAATAAACAATAATACAAATGCTCTCATCGAAATATTGCCCTCCAGTCTTGTATTAAACCCTATACATGCTGTAATTCCAATCATGATCGTTAACACTACAATTGATAGATCCCGAGAAATTCCATACAAGATAATTGAAAAAACAATTACAAATGCTGACATAAGGATTGTGAGATATAATTCTTTTTTCCCAAATCCAGGAAAATATTCATGCTGAGCCGTCACATACGTTGGTATGTATAAATCCTCTTTTTCTCTTTCTTCCATTAATTTTTCCTCACTTTCTACTGATAATATTTTAAAATACTATCTTTCAAACTATAAATCAAT
>OJSM01000870.1_pt1 | contig 25043 bp, 20 predicted proteins | sample 1599431 | NCBI WGS metagenome assembly OJSM01 (sample SAMN04168659, study PRJEB22393) | human gut metagenome | biome: human gut microbiome; feature: stool | host: Homo sapiens | collected 2014-05-12 | reverse complement strand
ATATAATTAATATATTCGTTTTTCAAGTTTTATACCCATATTTCATAAATTTTATTTTTGAAACATGGGTATAAAAGTCATTTTTCTGATTTTATAATATTATTTTAAGTTTCCTTAGAAAATTTCCTTTACATACATAAAAATACAATGCCTCTACAGCGCATCCTTCATTGCTTTAACATACTCACCGACATACTTTGGTGAAGCCTCACCATACTCATCGATTATCTTTATGATGGCAGAGCCCACAATGGCACCATCCGAGATATCTGCCATCTTCTTTGCCTGCTTGGGTGTTGAAATGCCAAAACCGATAGCACATGGCACATCTGTGTTTTCTCTGATTACCTTGACTATTGAAGCCAGATCTGTCTTAATCTCGCTTCTTGTACCGGTGACTCCGAGGCTTGAAATCACATAAATGAAGCCGGTTGCCTCCTTTGCTATCATCGCAATGCGATCCTTTGATGTAGGTGCGATAAATGAAATAATGTCCACATCATATTTCTCGCAGAGTGGTAAAAACTCTTCCTTTTCCTCATATGGGATATCCGGCAGAATGAGTCCGTCAATGCCTATTTCCTTACATATACTGATAAACTTTTCTGCACCGTAGGAGTAAACCACATTTGCATATGTCATGAAAACCATAGGGATTGTGACATCTTTTCTCAAATCTCTCACAAGGTCAAAAACCTTGTCTGTTGTAACTCCGGCTTCAAGTGCCTTTATGTTGGCGCTCTGGATTACAGGTCCCTCTGCTGTAGGATCAGAGAATGGAATACCAAGCTCTATAAGGTCTGCTCCGTTTGCAACTGCTTCTCTTACGATTTTTGCAGTTGTCTCTAAATTTGGATCACCACAGGTGATAAATGGTATAAATGCCTTGCCGTTTTCAAACGCACTTCTTATCTTACTCATAAATATTCTCCCCTCTGTATCTTGCTATTGCCGCGCAGTCCTTGTCGCCTCTGCCTGAAACAGTAACAACGATTATCTTGTCCTTGTCCATTGTAGGCGCCAGCTTCATGGCATATGCCACTGCATGTGAGGACTCGATTGCAGGGATGATTCCCTCTGTCTTTGCGAGGTATTCAAAAGCATTTACCGCTTCATCATCTGTTATAGGTACATACTGCGCTCTGCCGATATCGTGCAGATATGCGTGCTCCGGTCCGACTCCCGGATAATCAAGTCCTGCAGAAATTGAATAAACCGGAGCAATCTGTCCGTATTTATCCTGACAGAAATATGACTTCATGCCGTGGAAAATACCAAGACGGCCTGTATTTACTGTAGCTGCAGTCTCAAAGGTATCTATTCCTCTTCCTGCTGCCTCGCAGCCGATGAGCTCAACTCCCTCATCCTCTATGAAGTTGTAAAAGCTTCCGATGGCATTTGAGCCGCCGCCCACACATGCGATGACCGCATCAGGCAGTCTGTGCTCCTTTTCAAGCATCTGCTCCTTGATTTCCTTTGAGATGACCGCCTGGAAATCTCTTACGATGGTAGGGAACGGATGTGGTCCCATCACTGAGCCCAGGCAGTAATGTGTGTCCGAAATTCTCTTGGTCCACTCTCTCATTGCCTCAGATACGGCATCCTTTAATGTGGCTGTGCCTGATGTAACAGGGATAACCTCTGCTCCGAGCAGACGCATGCGGTATACATTGAGCGCCTGACGCTTTGTGTCCTCCTCGCCCATGAATACAACACATTCCATACCCATAAGGGCTGCGGCCGTTGCTGTTGCCACGCCGTGCTGACCGGCTCCGGTCTCAGCTATCAGGCGGGTTTTGCCCATTTTCTTTGCAAGAAGTGCCTGACCTAATACGTTGTTGATCTTGTGGGCTCCTGTATGGTTTAAATCCTCTCTCTTAAGGTATATTTTTGCTCCGCCGAGATCCTTTGTCATCTTTTCTGCGTAGTACAGTCTCGATGGTCTTCCTGCATAATCGTTGAGAAGCTCTGTGAGCTCTCTGTTAAATTCAGGATCGTTTTTGTAATAATTGTATGCTTCTTCTAATTCTTTAACGGCATTCATGAGGGTTTCAGGAATGTACTGTCCTCCGTGAATACCAAATCTTCCGTTTGGATTTGTCATGATGTTTTCCCTTCTGATGTATATTTGTAAATATTTTGTTTTCTGTACTGAATAGTTACAGATATTCTTAAAACCATGAAGATACTTATATATCTCTATTAGCTTAATCGCAATTCATCAAGCTTAGCCTTTTTGTCGTCCGCTCTCATCAGTGTCTCTCCGATAAGCACTGCGTCAGCTCCGATTTCACGTATTGCCCTGATATCGTCTGTGCTCTTTACACCGCTTTCCGATACAAATATGATGTCATCGGGAATCAGGTCGCGCAGCTTTCTGCTGTTAGCTGTATCAACTGTAAAATCCTTCAGATTGCGGTTGTTGACACCTATTATTCTGGCACCGGCTCTTACCGCCATCCCTGCCTCTTTTTCATTGTGTATCTCCACAAGAGCGCTTATACCAAGGCTGTCGCAGATTTTTATGTATTTACTGAGCTGTTCCTCTGACAATATTGAGCAGATTAAAAGCACCGCAGCGGCACCGAGTGTCTTTGCCTGATATATCTGATATTCATCAACCGTAAAATCCTTTCGGATGCACGGAATCGAAACCGTTTTTGCAATCTCCTTAAGATACTCATCCGAGCCTAAAAACCACTTCGGCTCTGTCAGTACCGAGATGCAATCCGCACCTGCCGCCTCGTATTCCCTTGCAATTTCAAGATATCTGAAATCCGGCTCTATAAGCCCCTTTGACGGCGAAGCCTTCTTGCACTCGCATATGAAGCTCAAGCCATCCTTTTTGAGTGCTTTTTCAAATGCAAAATCACAAAGCTTTTCGTTTTTCGTCTGAATCGCGATATTTTTCATTTCCTCAAGGCTTATTTTTTTCTTGTCCTCTGCCACGCGAAGCCTTGAATATTCTGCAAGCTGGTCTAAAATATTCATCGCTTATCCTTTCCTGTTTTGTGTGCCTAGCTGTTGCTTACCTCGATGAGCTTATCGAGTGTTTCAAGTGCTTTTCCTGAATCAATGATTTCTGCTGCTAGCTCGATACCCTCTTTCATGCTGTCGGCCTTTCCTCCAATATAAAGTGATGCTCCTGCGTTCATGAGTACTGCATTTCTCTTATGCCCCTTCTGTCCGCCTAAGATATCACGTACGATTTTTGCATTTTCCTCAGGTGTACCGCCTTTTAAATCCTCCTTTGTACAGCGCTCAAAGCCGAAATCCTCCGGTGAGATTACTGTGGTTCTGAACCATCCGTCCTTTATCTCGCATATCTTGGTCGGTGCGCTCATAGAAATCTCATCGAGCTTATCCATGCCATATACTACCATTCCACGCTTTACTCCGAGGCTTACAAGCACCTGTGCAAGCGGCTCTACAAGATACTCATCATACACTCCTAGAAGCTGCATGTCCGGTGAACCCGGATTTGTGAGCGGTCCTAAAATATTGAATACTGTTCTAAAACCAAGCTCTTTTCTGATAGGTCCGACATATTTCATTGATGTGTGATATTTCTGTGCAAAGAAGAAGCACATGCCGACTTTATTTAAAAGCTCTACACATTTCTCAGGGCTCTGGTCTATGTTGACACCGAGCGCCTCAAGACAGTCTGCTGTACCGCATAATGAAGAGGCTGCCCTGTTTCCGTGCTTTGCCACCTTCATGCCGCCTGCCGCCGCAACAAGTGCTGAGGTTGTTGAAATGTTGAAGCTCTGTGCATTGTCTCCGCCTGTTCCTACGATTTCGAACACATCCATACCTGTTTTCACCTGTATGGCATGCTCTCTCATGGCTGCTGCACAGCCTGCGATTTCGTCTGTTGTCTCAGCCTTTGCGCTCTTTGTTGAAAGAGCTGCAAGAAAAGCTGCATTCTGGGTTGATGTTGTCTCACCGCCCATGATCTCATTCATCACTGCATATGCCTCGTCATATGTGAGGTCTTCTTTGTTTACGATTTTTACTATGGCTTCTTTTATCATGATTATGTCCTCCTGTATTCCGATGATGTTTCGTTTATAATTTTGTTTATGATTTTGTTCTGCTATTTGTTTTCAATTCAACAACTAATATATAAATTCATTAAACGCTGCAATTTTCAATTAAGCTTTGATAAAATTACTAAGCATCTGCTTTCCGTCCGGCGTCATGATTGACTCCGGGTGAAACTGCACGCCGTATATCGGATATTCCCTGTGCTCAACAGCCATGATCTCACCATCATCTGTAGTGGCTGTAATCTTTAGGCAATCAGGCATTGTGTCCGCATCTGCAGCAAGCGAATGGTAACGTGCTACCTTTGCTTTTTTCGGGCAACCCTTGAATAAAAGGCTTTCTGTGTCAAACGATGCATCCGATTGCTTTCCGTGCATGAGCTCCTTTGCATATGTGACTGTCGCACCGTATGCTGCGCATATCGCCTGATGGCCGAGGCACACGCCAAGGATTGGGATTTCCTTTCCAAGCTCCTTTGCCACAGCTATTATCACGCCCGCATCCTCAGGCCTTCCCGGTCCCGGTGATAATATGATGCGGTCAGGCTTTAAAGCCCTAATCTCTTCAACTGTCATCTCATCATTTCTGATTACTCTGATATCAGGCTCTATCTCGCCGATTAGCTGATACAGATTGTAAGAAAAGCTGTCGTAGTTATCAATCAGTAAAATCATTCTTCCACCTCCTGTGAGACTTCCAGTGCCTTAAGAGAAGCCTTTGCCTTGTTTATGCACTCCTGAAATTCCTTCTCAGGATCTGAATCCGCAACGATTCCCGCTCCGCTTCTCACGAAAACCTTGCCGTTTTTCTTGTAGGCAATACGGATTGCAATACATGTGTCCATATTTCCTGTAAAATCTATATATCCAATCGCGCCACCGTAAATGCCTCGCTTGTTGTCCTCAAGCTCTCCGATGAGCTGGCACGCTCTGATTTTTGGCGCTCCTGAAAGTGTTCCTGCCGGAAGCACGGCCTCAATTGCATCGAGTGCGTCATACTCTTCTCTTATCTCTCCACGCACTGTCGAGCCTATATGCATCACATGTGAATATCTCTCTATGGAATGAAGCTTTTCAACTTTTACAGTTCCGAATTTACTTACCTTTCCGAGGTCATTTCTTCCAAGGTCCACGAGCATATTGTGCTCTGCGAGCTCTTTTTCGTCCTTAAGCAGCCCTTCCTCAAGCTTTTTGTCCTCCTCTGCTGTGGCACCTCTCGGCCTCGTGCCTGCCAGCGGGAATGTGTGAAGCACTCCATTTTCAAGCTTCACAAGTGTCTCCGGAGATGCTCCCGCAACCTCCACATCGGTTCCCAAAAAATAAAACATGTACGGCGAAGGATTTATCGTTCGAAGCACGCGGTAGGTATCAAAAAGGCTTCCCTCAAACGGTGCGCTCAATCTGTTTGATAAAACTATCTGGAAAATATCCCCCTCTTTGATATGGTGCTTTGCCTTCTCTACCATATCACAATACTGCTCCTTTTCAAAAAGCGGTGTGACCTCACCCAGCAGCTTGCCACCCATATTCTGTTTTTTCTCTCCGTGCATCAGAAGCTCCCTAAGCTGCTTTAGCTCAACAATCGCTTTGTTGTAGCCTGTTTCCGGAGCATCAAGTGACATATTTGCGATTAGTATTATCTTTTGGCACAGATTGTCAAATGCTATTACCTTATCAAAAAGCATCAGATCAACATCCTTGAAATCCTCTGTGTCCCTTGCTTTTCCTCTGATGCTTTTCTCCTTGTAGCCCAGATAATCATACGAAAAATAACCTACAAGGCCACCTGTAAACGAAGGCAGATAATCAAATTTCGGACTCTTGTACTCTGAAAGAATCTGTCTGATGTACTCTGAAGGATTTTCCGTCTCCACCGAAAGCTTTCCAAGCTTCATGTGACCATCTATGCAGTTAATCTCAAGCTTTGGATCATATCCCAAAAATGTATATCTTCCCCAGGCTTCATTTGCTTGTGCTGATTCAAGCAGATAACAATGTGTTGAAACATTCTGCAGAATCCTCATAGCCTCTATAGGTGTGATAAAATCTGATAATATCTCACAGTTTACAGGGAGAATGTCATACTTCCCGGTTTTTGCTATTTCTTTAACTTCGGTCAGTGTAGGTGAAATTTTCATATGCTTGCCTCCAAATTTTGTGTGGTAGTGAATAAATGTCCAATGTTCAACCGTGAACAAATGCCCAACATACAAGCTCGAATTCGCCTTTTCAAGGCTTCTCCGCAGCTTACGCTGCTACAATTCTCGCTTTATGTTGTGCAGTCCAATGTTCGTTCGCAAGCTTGCATGCGAGCATGCAGACTTGCAAACTCCATTGTCCCTCTTTGTTCACTAAAAAACGCCCTTGACAGAATTTTAGTTCTGTCAAGGACGAATAATCTTAACTATCCGCGGTGCCACCTTGAATTCACGATAAAGCTCGTGCGCTTGGCAGGATACCAACATATCCCGGACAAATGACGTATGCCCTCACGTCACAGAATACTCTGGATATCTGGATGAATGATAAATCCATTTGACTGCGCCCTCAGCGGTCCATTTGACAACTTGTTTCACACCTGATTCTCAGCACCACAGGCTCTCTGTAAAGGCATCATTGCCGTTATCTCCGCTTCAACGGTTTACAATTTATTTAATTGTCGAAACAGTTTAAACTGTTTTCACTTCTTTAACGATTTAATACTTTATCTTGCTAAATTTGTTTAGAGTTTATCACTCCTTTTTGTGTTTGTCAACATACATTTTACATTAAAATATACTCCATCTGGCGTTCCTTTGTCTTAAGCCCCATCTTCTCATAAAATTTCTCAGCAGATGTGTTTCCACTCCATACATTGAGGGTGACCTCGTAGCAGCCGAGATGCTTTGCCTCATTCTTGACATATTCAAAAAGCTGCTCTCCGATATGCTGTCCTCTGGTCTTTGCATCTACACACAGATCATCTATGAAAAGTGATGTAAACGGCACCATATTGTTGGAAAACGGCTGCTGTCTTATCTGACAGAATGCATATCCCATGCATACATCGTCATCATCTGCCGCAACATATATCGGCTTTGTATCGTCCTTTATCATTTCTGCAAGCTCTTCATTTGTATATTTTGTCGTTCCCGGAATAAAAATATCCGGTCTGATATCGGCATGGATCTGAAGCACCTGCTCTAATAATTCAATAAGTCTTGGTATGTCTTTTTCCTGTGCTCTTCTAATATTCATTTTTGAGAATCATCCTTCCTGTTGTCGTTAATGTATAGTTTTTATATTTCAAAATAAATCCAGCATATTATCGAGATAAATGTGCTCTCTGACATGTATCTGATACTGTGGCTTCGTCATATAGTAGAGCAGAAATTCAAGTATCATGGCACTTCCAAGCCCTCTGCCCTCTATTTTAAAATTGCTAAAGCCCATCGGCAGATAAGTGTTCTTTATATCGTCTACTCCAATAAAGCCGGGATTTTCCATTGCCTTTGAAAAGAGATATCCTTGCCCCGCATCAGGCGCAGTGCAGTAATGCTCCGGGCAATCATCGCCCAGATTTTTGCGGCTAACCGTCTCGTAGCATTTCTTCCTGTCCATGCAGCCAAACCAGCAGCACTCATTGCACAAAAATTCTACTTTATCCTTTTGATGCTGTGATAGTGCTTTCAGATTGTCAAATGATTTGTTCAACCTGAAATCCGGTACTACATAGCGGAATTCCTCTCTGTTTAGCTCATTTTTAAATTCACTGAAATCCGTCAGAACCTTTGTGGTTGAAGACACAAAATAAAAGTCAGGGTAGTTTTCTTTTATGTAATCAAGCAGAATATCTGAGTAGATGATTATGCCGTTTCCAACGCCCCTGCTTCGCTCATTATCTCTGCCTATATCAAATATCCTGCACAGTTCGTTACATTTTTTGTCAGGAAGATGCTCCTTAGTAAGCAATGAATTGCTAAAGGTAAGTCTCGCGGATATCCCATATTCCTGCATCAGCTTAAGAACTTCTTTCGGATCGTGCTCACCAAAACCGACGCGGCCTCCGCCCCATATGCAGTCTGCCGGTGCACCGTATATTGAGCCTATGTCGCACCAGTCATAGAAATATTCCCGGTGCTTGCGGTACAGTGGGAGAAATTCTTTGTATAATTCATAAAATTCAAACAATCCCGGTAGGTGATAATACGCTTTCATTTTGACTCCTTATTTTAATCCGTACCAGACTCTCAACAGACTCTAGTATACTTCTCCCAAGTGTAAGTGTAAAATCCCGGAGCGTATTGTATGCTTTGATAGCATATCAATATCACGCTCCGGGGTTTCTATTTACGCCTGATTTAGTTTAAGAAATTCTGTATGATAACTTCCTCTGCCTCTTCCTCTGTAAGTCCGAGTGTACGGAGCTTGAGAAGCTGCTCGTCGTTTATCCTGCCGATTGCTGCCTCATGGATGATAGCTGCATCGATATTTTTTGCCCTGATTTCAGGGATTGAACCGACCTCTGCATGATCCATGATGATAGAATCACACTGGATATGAGCCTGGCATTTGCTGTTGCCGATAGCATTCGGATGGAAGGTCTGGACTGAGTTTCCTTTTCCTACGGATCTGGAAACAATCTGTGCAGAGCTGTCCTCTCCATTTAACTGTACCTCGATATTTGACTCCGCCTTCTGCTCTCCATCTGTCATGAGACGCTCTGTGACATAGAGCTTTGCGTCCTTTCCAAGCTCCACATTGGTCTCACGGACTGTAGAATCAACACCCTTTATCTGTGCTGTATCGAGAGTGAAAACAGAATTCTCACCCACAAATATATTTGTTACAGGGTTGAGCACTCTCGCACCTGTTCCGTTTCCCTCGCCGTAATGCTTTTCCTCATATCTGACATTCGCATTTTTGCCTACATGGAAGGTGTGGATTCCATCATGTCTGCTCTCGTTGCAGCCGCTGTTGTGGATTCCGCAGCCTGCCACAATCCTTACATCTGCGCCATCCTCCACATAGAAATCGTTGTATACAAGGTCTGTCATGCCTGATTTGCTGAGTACTACTGGGATATAGACAGCCTCTCCGTCCGTCTTTCCATCAATATAAATATCAATGCCGGGCTTGTCCGTCTTTTTCTTTATCTTGATGTGCTCGCTGTCTCCGTGGCAGATTGATGTGCCGTTTTCACGCAGATTAAAGGCACCGGTCTGACTGAATTTATTATCATTTATGACGTCCAATACGCCCTCTGTTACGTTGTCAAGCTTTACCATATTATGATCTTCCCTCCAGTCTCTCTACACATTTGTGACATTTCTGTACACCATTGAGATAAGGCAGCACCTCGTCCTTTGTGCCGATTTTCTTGATTTCTCCGCCATCAATTATCATGATGCGGTCTGCCATATTTATGATTTTCTCCTGATGTGAAATCACTATGAGGCTCTGCTTTTTCTCAGTATGGATTTCCTCAAATTTCTGTATGAGCATTGAAAAGCTCCACAGATCGATTCCGGCCTCCGGCTCATCAAATATGCAAAGCGAATGCTCCTTGGCAAGCACTGATGCAATCTCAATTCGCTTCATCTCTCCACCTGAGAGTGTGCCGTCAATCTGACGGTAAATGTAATCCTTTGCACAGAGTCCTACCGCGGTGAGAAGGTCGCAGCACTCCTTGTCTGAAAGCTCATCCTTTGCGGCGAGCTTGAGCAGCTTCATGACTGTCATTCCCTTAAATCTCGGTGGCTGCTGGAATGCAAAGCCTATTCCCGCATTTGCCCTGTGATTGATGTCGAGCTCTGTGATATCCTGTCCGTCAAGTATAATCTTTCCGCTGTCCGGTGTCTGAATACCTATCAGGGTCTTTGCCAGAGTGGATTTTCCACCTCCGTTTGGTCCGGTGATGACAAGCATTTCTCCGTCCTCTACCTGAAATGATATATTGTTCAGAAGGCATTTCTTTCCGCCCTCATCATCTACGTTTAAAGTTAAATTTTCTGCTTTAAGCACGATTTTCACCTCATTTTTATTTATGATACAGCATAAAATCCCTCTCCTGCTGTTCTAATTACTTTTTCCGTTTACCGTTCATACATCAGTATGCCCGGCAACGATTACAGTATAACATAATAGTAAAGGTTTACAAGGGATAAACTCTCTGGTACTTGCTAAAATACATATTTGGCACGCATACCACACTTTGGTTTTTATAAATTGCTTGCTTATCTATTTATTTCCCTTATCATTGAATACTCATTGCACAAAGTTCCGTCCTTCTGCCTTATAGCATTAAAATTTATACCTGTAATCCTAAATCCCATTTTCTCATAAAGTGCTCTCGCCCTGCTGTTGCCCTCGATAAAATCCAATTCCATCTGCAATATCTTCGGATTGTTTTCTGCTATTTTTATCATTTCTTGAAACATTCTTGTTCCAATTCCCTGATTCCAGAATTCGCTCAGCAAGCCGATTGCCACACTTGCCCTGTGTCCGGTTTTCACACGGTTATTCCACCAGACCATGCAATTTCCGGCAAGTTTTCCACCTACTTCACAAACTATCATTGCCCGTGCATCTGACGAATTGCAGTTATTGATGAAATCAATCTCCTGCTCGATGGTCTGTGTCTCACATTCTTCCGGTGTCCTAAGTAAGAAATCCGTTTCACCGGTTGACTTTTTCATGTACTCTATAAAAGCTTTGGCATCCTTTTCATTTGCACTTCGCAAAATGGCAGTTCTGCCATCTTTCAATTTAAATTCGATATCTTTTATTGTCATATTATTTAGTACCAACTTCCTATTGATTTTTATATTCTATCTGTGATAAACTATCGACAATTAATGGTAGTTGCAGCTTAGACAGAGCGAGACGAAAGTTTCCCTCTGTCTATTTTTTTGTGCTTTTACATGCATGAAGCCTTGTATACACTTCAAGCCTTTTTCAATTATCGCAGCTATCAAGAGCCTATTGTAACGACTTGTTACAGCTATATTTATTTTACATAACAGGAGGATTTAAGAAAAATGCCAAAGAACAGATTACAGGAAACAGTTTTTACCATCATGATGGTGCTTGTCATGGTTTATGCCATGATATGCTACAATATTGCCCTTGAAACAGGCGGTATGAAGAACTTTGTTTTTAAGGCCGCATTAGGCGAATTTCCTATCATGATTGTTGCCGGTTTCATCCTTGATACGTTCATTGCCGGACCACTTGCCAAAAAATTTGCCTTCAAAATCGTCACACCGGGAAAGGACAGACCTATTGCTATAATCCTTGCAATTTCTGTCTTCTCAATCTGGTTTATGTGCCCTATGATGAGCTTTATCGCTACCATCCTTTTCAATGGTAGTTTTAATTCACAGATATTTGCGACATTCTGTGAGCTCGTCGTAAGAAACTTTCCAATGGCCTTCTTCTGGCAGCTCTTTGTTGCCGGACCACTTGTTAGATTCATCTTTGGAAAAATTTTCCGAGAGAACTAATTTAAAATGTAAAACCGGGCATAATAGCCTGCCCGGTTTTCACTATAGAATACTACTTCTTAGAATACTCCCTCTATAAAGCCTTTCATATCGTCCTTAGACACAAGGCCTATCTGCTGGCCGGCAACCTGACCGCCCTTGATTGCAATAACTGCCGGAATATTCATTATACGATACTCTCTTGCCAGATCAGGATTCTCGTCCACATCAATATTGTAAAACTCCACATCTGTGATTTCATCAGAAAGCTGCTCCATTACCGGCGCAAGCATCTTGCATGGACCGCACCACTCTGCCGAAAAATCAACAATGATAGCCTTATTATTTTTAACCTGTTCAAATTCACTGCTATTAATCTTCTTTACCATAGTTGTTCTCCTTTCATCTGTCGAACGAATTATTTTCGTTGCACCCATACAGCAATAAAAAATAACTGCTGTACTATAGTACACCGAATAAGAAATAACAATGCATCAGAAACTTATTATTCGATGTACTAGCACTACTATAATACATAAATCAGATTATGTCACATAAAAATATTATAAACCGTAAAATTTATCATTTACCACGGTTAATTCTTTTTGTGCTCTGCCATGTAGGCCTCTATATCCTCCGTTGTTCTGATGATATCCTCCGACAGACACACTGCACCGTCCTCGGTGATAAGCACATCATCCTCAATCCTGATACCAATTTCCCATTCATCTATATAAAGCCCCGGCTCGTCACTGATGATTGCTCCCGGACGAAGCCTGCTGTTTGAGTCAACTGTCACGTCATGCACATCAATTCCCAGATGATGTGACACGCCATGCATGTAATACTTAGAAATCTCTACCGAATTCTTTATCAGTCCAAGTTTCATAAGCCCGTCTGCAAGCACATCCTTACATACTTCATTTAATTCCTTTGTAGTCATTCCCTGCTTTGCAACCTCGACAATCTTTCGGTTTGCGGCGAGCACGATATCATAAACCTGTTTCTGGCGCTCGGTAAACCTGCCATTTACCGGATATGTTCTCGTAATATCCGAATTGTAGCCATCTATTCTGGCTCCAAGGTCAAGAAGAACCAGTGTTCCATCCTCCATCGTCTCACGATTTGTGTCATAATGAAGCATTGTTCCATTCATTCCGCTTCCGGCAATTGTAGGAAAAGCTGTCCACTCTGCACCGCCACGTCTTATGATATATTCAAAGTCAGCCTGTGTCTGATATTCTTTCATGCCAGGCTTTAAATTAGCCATCACATTGCAAAGTCCGTCCTTTGTGAGAGCGATTGCCTTTTTGGTCAGCTCAATCTCATCCTCATCCTTCTGCATACGCTCCTCTGCCACAAGTGGGAAAAGATTCTTCACAGCAACTCCCGGATAGTCTGTCTTAAATTCATTGGCTTTTACCACATTATAATCCGGCAAATCCACTTTCTGATGACGATACGTGTCAAAATATGCTGTGTATACATCCTCACGCGTCATTATCCTGTCCAGCGTGCTCTCAAGCTCATAAATATATTCTACTTCGTCAATTCCTGATATTTCCTCGGCTTCCTCCATAGTCACCTTTCTGCCGTACCAGCGCTCCATCGTAGGGTCTGCCTCCTCTATGAAGAGCATCGTCTTAGCAGGCTCTACACATTTATCCAGTACAAGGACCATGTTGTCACGTCTAAGTCCGGTCAGATAGAAGAAATTGCGGTTAGCCTGTGCTGTGAATAAATCATACTCATCTGCACTCACATGGTGCTCGATGCCTGAGTACAATATTGCTATAGAATTTTCCTCCATCTTGTCTAAAATTCTTTGTCTTCTGCTTTCAAAATCCATTATTATCGCCTCTTATTTCTTTTATATAGATACCATTATATATAGATATCAATCACTCATTCCCTTATTCTTGCTTCAAACTCCATCCTATGATCCGTCAATCAATCTACAACTGGAAGCTTCGCTAAACTCTTTGCGATTTCCTCATCTGTCGGAATATAATCTGACATCTCCCCATCATTGTACTTCTGATAAGCATACATGTCAAAGTATCCCGTTCCGGTAAGACCAAATACGATATTTTTCTCTTCTCCTGTCTCTTTACATTTAAGTGCCTCATCGATAGCAACTTTTATCGCATGGCTGCTCTCCGGTGCCGGAAGTATTCCCTCGACTCTTGCAAAGGTTTCTGCCGCCTTAAATACCTCTGTCTGCTCTACACTTCTTGCTTTTACATATCCGTCATCATAAAGCTGTGATACTATAGAGCTCATACCATGATAACGAAGCCCTCCTGCATGGTTTGCAGATGGAATAAATCCGCTGCCAAGTGTATACATTTTAGCGAGTGGACAGATTTTTCCTGTGTCACAATAATCATATGCATAGCGGCCGCGTGTAAGGCTAGGACATGATGCCGGTTCAACCGCAATGATCTCATAATCAGCCTCCCCACGGAGCATTTCTCCTGCAAATGGCGAGATAAGTCCACCAAGATTTGAACCGCCTCCTGCACAACCGATGATCATGTCTGCTTTTACTCCATATTTATCAAGTGCAGCCTTTGTCTCAAGTCCGATCACAGTCTGATGGATAAGTACCTGGGAAAGCACTGATCCGAGTACATATCTGTAACCCTCCTGTGTTGTGGCAGCTTCTACCGCCTCTGATATGGCACAGCCAAGGCTTCCTGTTGTTCCCGGGAACTCTGCGTTTATCTTTCTTCCTATCTCAGTATTCATTGATGGGGATGGTGTGACCTGTGCTCCGTATGTTCTCATAACTTCACGTCTGAACGGTTTCTGCTCATATGAAACCTTTACCATATATACCTGACAGTCCAGATCAAAGTATGAACACGCCATAGAAAGTGCTGTTCCCCACTGACCTGCTCCGGTTTCTGTGGTAACGCCTTTAAGTCCCTGCTTCTTTGCATAATAAGCCTGTGCTATAGCAGAGTTTAATTTGTGGCTTCCGGATGTATTATTTCCCTCAAATTTATAATAAATATGTGCCGGTGTTCCGAGCTTTTTCTCAAGACAGTATGCACGCACAAGTGGTGATGGACGGTACATTCTGTAAAAATCCCTGATTTCCTGTGGTATGTCAAAATACGGTGTTGTCTCGTCAAGCTCCTGTTTTGCAAGCTCCTTGCAGAAAATCGGTGAAAGCTCATCAACAGTTATCGGTTTTAATGTGGCGGGATTTAATATCGGTGCCGGTTTGTTTTTCATATCGGCACGGACATTGTACCACTGCTTTGGCATTTCACTCTCTTCAAGATATATTTTGTATGGTATTTCTTTGCTCATTCTGATACCCTCTCTTTACTTTATAATTTATATAACTTTATCCTATGATATATTTACGTTATCATAACCAAGCTGTTTTTACAATCGTATATTTACGTTCATATATTATTATCCACGATTACTTTGTAAGTTTCTTTTTGCAGTATTTATATGCACCTCAATAAGGGCATTTTAATTTACGTTTTCTTCTGATAATCTTCTTCTGATAATCTTTTGAGTTTACCCAATCGCCTCCCCATGTGAAACCATGAACTTTAAATAGCTTGTAACACAAATCATTATGATCTATTTTGTGTGGGAAATTCAGACTTCTGTCAACATATGGCGCATAGCTTGACAGCGCAGTGTCAAGCTTGCGTGTGAACAGTAATGCGTTTTTCGATGGAATAATATTTTTTTCAGAAAGACCTTGATAAACCTGTTCTCATCATAGATAATATTTTATAAAGATACAACATAAATTTTTATTTAAGGAGTTAAAAAGATTATGTTTTTTAAAAAGGAAAAATCTAAACAGCAGGAAAAAGGCGACTTCTATCTTGGCGTGCAGAAAATTTTTCGTATAGAAAATTCTGCCGATTTATTAGCTGCCGGAAAAGTAAACGGAACTATTTATAAAGGTGCTGCCATCTACATCACAAATCCCGGAGAAGATAGTGAACTGACTGAACTTACAACTGTCACTGAAATTATTATCAATAATAATTCCGTTGATAATGCGGCAGACACTTTTGTCATTGTAAAGCTTGAAGCAGGAAGTAAACTCCAGCTTAAACCCGGCTCTGTATTATTCACACGAAATGTATCAGTAAAAAATGTTCATGATGCATATATCTATACACTTGGCGAATCCTATATCAGTACAAAAAAGATGGAACTTACTGATATCGACTATGACAATATGAGTCTTACTGATCTGGCCGAATTAAGAAGATTATTCTGCTGGCTGATCGAACAAAAGAAGACTCAGGAAACAGAAGAAATCAAAGCCTTTAATAAAAAAACACTGGATTCCATCTCACATCATATGTGCAGCCGCATTTTATCATCTCAGGAAATCTATACTGTAATCCACAAAAAAACCGGGGAACCTTTTATGATAGCACAGGTCATAAAACAACCGGATCAATATTTAACTACACCACCTGATATCATGCTCATACCAAAAGCATATATTAATGTTATTAAAAATCAATATAATCCTGATGTTTTTGACATTGTAAAAATAGAAAATGGTTCAGACAAAAAAGGCATATACAATTTCCTTGGAAGTACATTTTATCTGAATGGTGCCTGTGGCGTGAAAGTTATCTATGATAATTTTTCTATTGACGCATGTATGCTTGTTGAAAAGCCTGATTACAGTAATCTTCCACCCATCCAAAGACCGGTAACTAACCCCGATGTTGAACGTTGGCTCCTGTTACTAGGACAAATGAATGAGCCAAAAACAGATGACGAAAAACTCATATACAACATATTTTATGGTCACCTGTTCCGCGAACTTGCCAGTGCAAATTTCATCATTCCGATGAAAATGAATGCCAAAATGGCTCCGCCTGATGAAAATGGTAAAACCGTAATAACAGAAGACTCCACAATGGAATTTCCAACCAAAAATGGTAAAAATGGAAGAGATGCTGTCTGTATGTTTACGGACTGGAAACGCCTTCGCATGAATTACAAAGAATCTGATGGATGGGATGGTTTGATCCAGCCTATCAGCGGTATGATAGAAAAATTTGACTGCGCCATAAATGCTACTGAATATTTATCTGCTGGCTGCTATATAGACAAAGATTTCTATGATGCCAATATAAAATAAAGATACCCCAAAAAATATAAACTTTCTCAACCAATATTTGGTTGAGAAAGTTTTGTTTTTTACCAGACCTAATGCAGCTGTCAGTTAATTTTTGTAAATTATTCCTCCCTAAATTTCCATAGCATCTACCATTATACTTATTTCTCTCTTGCCTGTATCCTGATTTGTATTTGCCACAAACTCATAAACCGGACGATAATATCCCTTCGAATCCGGTGTGTAACTTATCTTCACTGATTTTACAACTAAATCAGATAATTGTTCATCTTTATCATAATCCGGGAAATAAAATTTTCCTGCACATAGCCTGTCATAAGCCTCTTTTTCTGAAATAACATCTACCTTTTTATAAGGCGTATATTTTATCATGGAGTCTCTGAAATTTGCAATTTTACCTGACGAATTAATACAACATTCTATCGTTCCCTTATAATACAAGCCATCGTCAAGAATTTCTCCATCGTTTGTAAACCTATAGTTTCCTGCATCATATTCCTCGATTGGTGCAAAAACTGCGTTTTCGGGAATAACCACTCCTAGATTTTCCAGCTTTTCTCTGACAAATTCCTCTGAAAGTCCAGCGTCAGCATCCGAATTTTCATCATCTATATTTGAAAAATCCGTGAAACTTACTGTTGGTCCTTCGTAATCGCACCAGATACTCAGGTTACTGCCCTCATCATCAAGGCTGGTACTGTAAAAAATAATAGTATCATCATATATGTCTGTTTTTGAGTCATCTATTAAAACACCATACTTTGAAAAGTACCCGTCGGCAAGCTCCCTCGCCTCATCTTCTGTAGCCCTGTGAATTGTGTATACATCAAGCGGATCTGCCTCATCTGCCAGACTCACACCATCTACCATCGAGACATCCACATTTTGATTTGAAAGATTATCGATTGAAAGATTACCATATTCCATACTATTGTATACAATAAAAACAGCTGCAAAAGCTATAATTGTAAACGCAAGCGGAAGCTGTGCCACCAGACATTTTCTTATGGAAATGTTCTGTCTTTCACAAACATTTTCATCATGTGCCACTCCACTGACTTCATTTGTATTATCTTGGACTTTCTTCCTTGAACAGACTGCCACAAATATCAGTCTTGCAACCGAAAATAATCCATATCCGATCATTGCACCTATCGTATTATTTATTATATCGTCAGTTTCAAATACACCTCGTCCCGTGATAAGCTGCACAACCTCTATAAACAGTGCAAACCCAAACCCGCACAAATATATTTTCCACGCTCTTTTAATCTTTCCAAAACAAATTGGTAGTAAAAATCCAAACGGCACGAACATACATATATTAAGTATCAGATTTCTCCATTCCTGTGCACTAAAATTGTACCAGGCCTCTTTGTACGAAGAAAATGGTTTAAAGTTAGCCCGGTACTCAAATCCCCCAAAACCAATACCTCCTCTTAGCAATGTCACATAAAGGACAACAACAATGTATACTACAAGTACACACACCAGACCTATTCTGCCAATTGAAATCTGTTTTTTACCATGCAATATTTTTTTATAAATCATTTTGTAGCCTAAAAGCCAGATTATTGCCAAAAAAGCCACTACAATAGTGGCAAAAATAATGGCAGACTTTCCTAATCTCATAATATCTGATATTCTCATTACATTCTCCTCATACACTGCATTTTATTCATCTATATACAAATTTTAAAGCTGCGTGTCTCCGTTAAAAGTTTATTATTCTACGTCTTTAACCACTTGCTGCCTGATGAATATATACGTTTCTAAAAAATCTTTATAAAAATGGTACCATATACATTGGAATATAATAAATTCCGTTTTCCCATTTGCAATCTTTTGTATGAACAACATATTTGCTACCTATACGATTACTAAACTTGTTGCAAAATGCATCAAGTGATTTATGCGTTCTATAATTACCGGATTTCACCTCTAATGGACATATCTTATCTTTAACAGAAGTTAAAAAATCAATCTCATACAAATGATTTGAAGTTTCACTTTTCATCGTGTAATAAAACAAATTATTACCTTTTGCTATTAGCATCTGTGCCACAACATTTTCATAGACATATCCTAAATTTACATCTAGTTTGTCCGAAAGTAACTTATTATAAATAATATTCTCCGTATATTTTTTATCCTTAAATGCCAAAGTTATAAATAAACCAACATCCGAATTAAACAATTTATATCGTCCTGCATCCTTTTTATTCTTTATAAGATACCTTATTGTTTCCGCTGATACCTCATCTCCTATTGCCCATAAGAACTCCTCAAAATCCATAGGAAACATAGATATTTTATGTTCTTCGCTTGGAATCAAAATATCCTTTGTATTCTTTTTTATTGATAATAAAGAGCCTGTTTCAATATACTTATATCTTCCATCCGAAACGAGATATTTAATTGCCTGCCTAGCCTTTGGAAATAACTGAACCTCATCAAAAATAATTACTGACTCTTTCTCCTATAACCTGGTTCCCATTAACTGCTGCAATTGCAAAAAGAAAAAATCCAGATCATACATATCATCAAATAGATCAATAATTGCCTTACTTGTATGAGCAAAGTCAATGAGAATATACGATTTAAACTCTTTTTTGCAAATTCCTCTGCAATAGTTGATTTACCAACTCGTCTTGCTCCCTTTATCAAGAGTGCATATTTATCGCTTCTGTTCTCTTTCCACTCATATATTTCATCGTATATTTTTCTTTTAAAAACTGGTTTATCCATGCATAAATCCACCTTTCCGCCACAATTATAACGCAAATCCCCCTTTCATGTAAATCTGAATTATAGTCAAATCCCTATTAGTTTTCTCGCGTTTTTAACGCATATCCCCCTTTGATTTTCCTGGCTATTAAATTTACATCTATTTCTTCATCTTCTCATTATGTACATATATCACAGTTCTTACACAAAAATAGTATCACATATTTTTATTAAAGTATCCTGTCTCTTCCCACACCTTCTTATCTGGACAATAATAACTATATTCTCTTGAATTTCCAACTTTCATTGCTGTTCCAAATTTTAATATTCCTTGTTGTATGCCAATTCTTATATATTATGCATCCTTTCCAATTGCTTTAGCAATCTCTGCGATAGGCACATTTCTATGTGTTACCTGTTAGTTACCGGAACATTTTCGTGTGTTTTGAAGGTGTCTGATAGATTTTCAGAATATAAAGAAAACCCCGAAAATACAGGATTTTCGGGGTCTGTTGCTCTTTTTCGATATTCGGTTGAATTATCTCTTTGTTAACGTTTTGATATCCTAAAAAGCCCATAAATAGGGGATTTGTGTGTCCCAGTGTTGCATATATGTTGTATGCGATTGACTGCCCACACATTCCCTTTTTGCTTTATTACTTTGATATGCTGTGATTACATTCTATCTATCCCACTTATCACACAGCGCATTTATCTGGTCTGCAAACTTGCTCAAGTCCTTATTAGCCATACCCTGGCACTTCTGGATGACAGATACAAGCCTCTGGCCTGCTGCCACAAGACGGTCAAATATAGTCTTCTCTCTGCTTGCCATGCCATATGCAGCCTTTTTCTCCACAAGCTTACGGGAGCCATCTGCCACCTTCTGATTCGTGATAAGATCATAGGCATCACCACTGTACGGTGCCACTGCATCATAGCCGAAGGTCTCACGCACGTGGTTTGCAAAGGACTCTGCTGTGGACTCCTCTCCATGGACTATAAATACATGCTCCGGCTTATTTTTTATTGCACCAAGCCACTCGGTAAGCTGATTTTTGTCTGCATGTCCACTGATACCCGGCAGATTTACTATGCTTGCCCTTACTTCTATTTCCTCACCAAAAAGCTTCACCTTTTTAGCACCGTTTAAAAGTGCATAGCCAAGTGTTCCCGGAACCTGATATCCTACAAACAAAACTGTTGAATCACTTCTCCAAAGATTATGCTTTAAGTGGTGTCTGATACGTCCGGCCTCACACATACCCGATGCTGAGATGATAACCTTTGGCTTCTTATCGAAATTAATCATCTTTGACTCATCCGATGATACTGCCACACGAAGTCCGGGGAACTTGATTGGATTGATGCCTGCCGAAATAAGCTCCATAGCCTCCTCATCAAAGCAGTCCGATACATTCTCATGAAATACATTTGTCGCCTCAACAGCAAGGGGGCTATCGATGTAAACCTCAAAATTCGGATGCTCCGGCAGCAGATTCTCAGTCTTTATACGCCTGATAAAGTAGAGCATCTCCTGTGTCCTGCCCACTGAAAATGCCGGGATTACCAGATTTCCGCCTCTTGTAAAGGTCGCATTGATGACTTTTGAAAGCTCCACCGCGTAGTCAGGCGGCGTGTCATGCAGACGATTGCCATATGTAGATTCCATAACCACATAATCAGCACTGTCCACATACTGCGGATCCTTGATGAGCGGCCTGTTGTGATTTCCGATATCACCTGAAAAGACAATCTTTTTGGTCACATTCTCCTCAGTCACCCACATCTCAATGGATGATGAACCAAGCAGATGACCTGCATCCACAAATCTCACCTTAAGCCCCGGGCATATCTCATACACACTGTTGTAATCACACGGTGTAAAGTGCTGCATGACATTCTGTGCATCCTCCACATTGTACATAGGAGTCACTTCCGGTCTTCCGGCTCGTCTTGCCTTTCTGTTCTTCCACTCCGCCTCAAATTCCTGAATATGTGCAGAATCCTTTAGCATGATGTTACATAAATCTGTTGTCGCCTTTGTCGCAAAAATGGTGCCCCTGAAACCATGATTGTATATGAGTGGCAAAAGACCTGAGTGGTCAATGTGTGCGTGTGTGACAAACACATAGTCTATGAGCGAAGGATTGACCGGTATCTCCTGATTCACGTACAAATCAGCTCCCTGCTCCATTCCACAGTCAATAAGTATATGCGTGTCCCCAAATGTCAGATAGTGACAGCTTCCAGTAACCTCTCTGTCAGCCCCGATAAATTCCAATACCATACTACCATCTCCTATTCTGTTTTATAATAGAAACTTCTCAGTTGTTCTGAATAGTTACTTATGATAAAAATATTATACCACACTTATGCCATTTTCTGTATTTCTTTCTTCAATCTTGCCATTATTTTTTTTTCGAGCCTTGATATGTATGACTGTGAAATTCCCAGAATATCTGCCACCTCCTTCTGCGTCAGCTCCTTATTCTCCACACGGTTTACTCCAAATCGAAGCTCTATTATCTGTCTTTCACGCTCGTTCAATGACAGCATGGCTTTTTTTAGCAGTGAAATCTCAACCTCAGTCTCAAGATCCTTATATATGACATCCTCATCTGTCCCCAGTATATCTGATAAAAGCAGCTCATTTCCGTCCCAATCCGTGTTTAGTGGCTCATCAAAGGATACCTCAAGCTTCACTCTGTTGTTGCGGCGCAGATACATAAGAATCTCATTTTCTATGCATCTGGATGCGTATGTGGCAAGCTTTATTTTCTTCTCAGGATTGAATGTGTTTATCCCCTTTATGAGACCGATTGTGCCAATTGATATAAGGTCCTCCACGCATACTCCCGTGTTTTCAAATTTTTTAGCCAGATACACCACAAGCCTTAGATTGTGCTCTATAAGCTGCTTTTTTGCCTGTTCCTTTGACATTGCCACATTTTTATCCACCAGTGCAATCAGACAGCACTTCTCCTCATCTGTCTCAAGCGGAGGCGGCAGCACCTCCGTCCCTCCTATGTAAAACACCTCATTTGTGTGCGGCTTGCTTCCCCAGAGTATTTTCCATACCCGTTTTATTACTAAAAACAGCTTCATTCAAAATCATATCATATGCATTGTCCTCGAATAAACTATCCGATGCTCTTCCCACCAGCACATTATGTAAAATCAGCTTACCATTTCCCTTCATGACTGTCATCTCATCAAATTCACACACTTTAATGCTCCCACCATCATTTCCCAGGCTCTTGTACGGCACATCAAAAAAGCTGGCATCCTCTCCTACAATATCAAACAATGCACTCCCGCCTATGTGCACCGGAATCTGCTGTGGCTGTTTTTTTAGCAGATTTCCCGTATCATACAAGGCTGTGGCACAAGCTCTTTTACCATCCTTTAAAAGTGTGACCCTATATAGTCTTCTGCTCTCATTACTTCGCTCACAGAAGCACTTTAACACTATGTATGATATGACAAAACCAAAGCATACCATAACTGTCGCATCAGAGCTGAAAAAGCTGTCCAGAGCTGTTACTATGCCTCCGGTCAGCACTGTTACAAACATACATAGTGCAAAAAGTCTTAGAAACGGGATTTTTCTGCCAGCCTGTCTGCCTATTGCAAGCCTTGCCGCAAGCGGCACGACCACCAGAACAGAGGTCCATTTATAAAACGCATAGCTGCCTGCCAAAAGAAGCAGTACACATTCACATACCGATGCACCCACCGCTGAAGCAATCAGACGTACCACCTTCCCGATCAATGGGATTTTTAGCATATATATGACAAATATAAGTATGAGACAGTTGGTGATAAATGTACGAAGAAGAAAAATATCGAGATAAAATGCATAGATAATTTTTCACCTCACTTTCACAGACAAGAATAGCGTAAAAGCAGGTTTTTAAGTGCCGTAATATGTCGACAATAATCAAAAAGACATGCAGCCAAAAAGCTGCATGTCCTATAAACTATCGTCTTGAATTCTTAAGGAAATCCGGAATATTAATCTCTACCGGCTTAACCGTGCTCTCAGGCTGGCGTGGCTTCTGGATACCTGTATATGCATGTGCAGGTGCTGTCTGCTGTTGCTGGGCAGCTGTATGAAGTCCTGCTGTTGCTGTGGACTGTGTTCCCATGCCTGAAACAGGTCTTGCAGCTGTCTGATTCGGATATACCATACGGTTTTGCATACCGCCTGCCATTCCTGCACCAGGCGCTGCCTGCTTGCCCGGCATATCTATCTTCTCTGAAACATCCTCCAGTCCTGTAGCAATAACAGTGATAGAAGCCTGATCAGTCATGCTCTCATCAAACTTGGCACCAAAGATAATATTGGCATCCTCTCCTGCCAGATCCTGTACGTAGCTTGCTGCATCGTTTGCATCCATAAGGGAGATATCGCCTGAGATATTGATAATGACATGTGTTGCACCATTTATCTTTGTCTCAAGAAGAGGTGAAGCAACCGCAAGCTTAACAGCTTCGATAGCCTTATCATCCCCCTGTGCACTACCGATACCGATATGTGCCATACCCTTGTCCTTCATGACAGTCTGTACATCTGCGAAGTCAAGGTTGATAAGTGCAGGAAGATTAATAAGATCAGTGATTCCCTGAACTGCCTGCTGCAATACCTCATCTGCCTTCTTGAGTGCATCCGGCATTGTTGTGCGACGGTCTACTATCTCAAGAAGCTTATCATTTGGAATGACAATAAGTGTATCAACGCTCTCTTTAAGTCTCTCTATTCCTGAAACAGCATTAATCATTCGCTGCTTTGCCTCAAATTTGAAAGGTTTTGTAACAACACCAACTGTAAGTATGCCCTGATCCTTTGCTATCTTTGCAACAACAGGAGCTGCACCTGTACCGGTTCCGCCTCCCATACCGCATGTGACGAATACCATATCAGCGCCCTTTACTGCTGCCTGAAGCTCCTCTGCGCTCTCCTCAGCGGCCTTCTGACCGATCTCAGGCTGCGCACCTGCGCCGAGTCCCTTTGTAAGCTTCTCTCCAATCTGTATAAGTGTAGGAGCCTTACAAAGCTGTAAAGCCTGCTTATCTGTATTGATGCCGATAAACTCTACTCCACCAATATTCTCATCAATCATTCTGTTAACTGCATTGTTACCGGCTCCTCCGACTCCGATAACCAGGATTTTAGCTTGTGCTAATTCTTCGTTTGACATAATTTCTAGCAAGGTTTACTCCTCCTTATTCTATGTAAATATATAATTCATCCAATTTTACTTATCATAAATATATAATACGTTTTTTTATAGAAATAATCAACTAAAAAAATTGGATTTTTGCGTTTTTTTCTGACTTCTATGAAAATTCCCATAATTGCCTTGAAAAATCAGGAAAATATCGCCAGATGTTCTTTGTCTCTTACTTATCATTCTCTTTAAAAGTGACAATCGGTTTATCATCTGTATATAAATGCATATCAATGGTTCCTTTTTTGAAATTAGAAGAAACCGTCTCAAGTATAGAAGAAAGTTTTGACATTTTACCATCGAGATAAGAAGAGCTTCCTAAATATATCTTATATTTTGAAGAAGTTAATGTAATATCATCTTCCCCTTCAAAATGTATTTCTGAAACATTTAGTTTATATGTCGTAATTTTTTTCGTAATAGATACGAT
>OJSM01000642.1_pt1 | contig 31685 bp, 27 predicted proteins | sample 1599431 | NCBI WGS metagenome assembly OJSM01 (sample SAMN04168659, study PRJEB22393) | human gut metagenome | biome: human gut microbiome; feature: stool | host: Homo sapiens | collected 2014-05-12 | reverse complement strand
AGTGATACAAATGGAAAGTGGGCCTGGAGTATCCATGAATAAAATCCACCTTTCTCTTCTCATATCCGTTTATACGAATACAAATAGATAAAATTAATCAAATTTCTACTTTCAGTATGTAGACGGACAATAAGATTATGCTGGGAAAAACGGCCAGAAGATCGGAATAATGATAACCGACGCAATGAAAGTAACAATACAGAGCGGAAGACCGACCTTCACATAGTCATTAAACGTAAAACCGCCAGGTCCCAGTACAAGAGTATTCGGAGGCGTTGCCATCGGTGTGGCAAATGCCATAGACGCTGCGATACCGATAGCCATCAGAACCGGTTTCGGGTCAGCACCGATGGACTGGGCAATGGAAATACCGATCGGTGCCAAAAGAGCTGCCGCAGCTGTGTTGGACATGAACTGGGTCAACACATTGGAAATTAGGTACAACACTGCGCACAAAACGACCGCATTCGGATGTTCACCCATTGAACCAACAACCGTATCGGCAATCAATTTTCCTGCTCCAGTTTTTTCCATAGCGGTAGCCACAGAAAGCATGCCGGCGAAGAGGAAAATAGTTACCCAGTCAATCCCCGCATAGGCTTCTTTTTCTTTCAGGCAGCCTGTGATAACGCAGAGGATAGCCCCGGTTACCGCCGCGGTCTGCAGTGGCAAAGTCTTCAAATCCAGAGCCATGCAAATAACTACACCAATCATGATCAGTCCTGAAATCCACATCTTTGTGGTGCTCTTCGGTTCGCTGTCTTCGCCAGAAGCACCCGCTTCTTCGGCAGCAGCCCTGATAGCTTCTTCATCCATTTCTCCGGCAGCATTTGCAGGAAGCAGGTGACGGCCGATAAACAGGGTAAAGAAGAAGACAATAATAGACAGCGGAATGCCGATATAAGCAAATTCGAAGAATCCAAAAGTCGGCAGACCTGCTGCGGACAGAGCGCCTGTGACAATAACGTTTGGCGGGGTACCGATCATGGTGATGGTACCGCCTACATTGGCAGCAATCGCCAGAGGCATCAGCTGACGAGACTGAGAAATTTTGGCTGCCTGGCAGATACCAATAACTACGGGCATAAGACAGGCTACTGTACCCGTATTGGAAGATACAGAAGACAAAATGATGGTAACGAGCATAACTGCGCCCATGAGTGGCACTTCTTTAGTACCCGCTTTTTTGACTACACCAAGACCAATCGCCTGAGCAAGACCAGTTCTGAACATAGCAGCGCCGATAACAAACATACCGCCAAAGAGTACCACGGTGGAGTTGGACAAACCGGCATAAACCTGTTTTGACGGCAGAACGCCCAAAATACCTAATGCAGTACAAGCTGCCATGGCTGTGACTGCTAAGGGAATCAGTTCGGTTACGAACAAGAAGCACGCTACTGCTAGGACGCACAGTGTGACAACGGCTGGATCCATAAAATTCACCTTCCTTAAAAATATCCCACAGCCTGATCGGATTCAGGTGCCTGACACAAATCAGAGTATGGGCATTTCCCGGAAACCTCGGAATTCATAATGATTGTAAATAAAATTAATGCTGTTTTCTCCATGAATTCCTTCTGCCGGAAAACGAACTGTATCCCCTCCTACTTCTCATGACCTCCTTTCTGGACAGTCCCGGGGCAGGACTCGCATTCATACATAGCCGCAAATACATTGCATTCTATGTAAAAGCACCTGTGGCTATTGTAATCAGTCAAATATAAATTTTCAATGAGTCTACAGCTGGAATCGTTTCGCAATATTTATCATTTCAATATATTTACTTTATATATTTTATTTATAATTTATATAAAGTATCTTGGAATATCTGTCATTCCGCTTTTAAACAGGAATTATATTTTTTCCGGAAATGCACAATATGTACTACGGTTATCCCTCCCATAATATATAGTCATCTATGTATTTTAATGTAAGTGGAACATAAATTATGTCCAGTAGTATTGCTTAGCATTCCCATTTAATCTTGCCATCTTTTATATTCTTACCTTTGAATATGCCCGCCCCTGTTTTACGTAAATATTTCTTTTGTGAATTTTTGATTAGAAATAAAACTTCATGCTGCGGAAGATACTTTCCATTTCTTATTGGAAGAAAATACCCCGCAATAGAAAAACGCCCCGTAAAGGAGCGTTTTCGTTTTGATTTAACCAGACTCATCAGCTTATACTGATCAGCCTCCGAACTGTGCCAGCATGGTGCCTGCCGCTACGGCAGTGCCAATAACCCCTGCTACGTTCGGACCCATCGCCTGCATCAGCAAGTAGTTGGACGGGTTGTCTTTCAATCCTACCACCTGGGATACACGTGCTGCCATCGGTACAGCTGATACGCCTGCCGATCCGATGAGCGGGTTAATCTTGTTGCCCGATGCAATTCTCATGATCTGGCCAAAAACCACGCCGCCTGCTGTGCCTGCCGCAAAGGCAACCAACCCGAGGCAGATAATTTCAATCGTTTCCAGACGGAGGAATTTGTCGCCGGACATCGTCAAGCCTGTGCCTGTCGCCAGGAAGATGGTGACGATATTGATCAGCGCATTCTGCGCGGTATCGGACAATCTTGCCGTTACACCGGACACTTCGAAAAGATTACCGAGACACAGACATCCCATCAGCGCCGCTACCGGAGGCAGAAGCAGGGATACGACGATGGCTACGACAATCGGGAATACCACCTTTTCAAAGTGGCTTACCGGACGAAGGTTGACCATCTTGATCTTTCTCTGTTCCTTGGTCGTGCACATTTTCATGATTGGCGGCTGGATGAGCGGAACCAGGGACATGTAGCTGTATGCCGCCACGGCAATAGCTCCTAAGAGATGCGGTGCCAGTTTGGATGTCAGATAAATCGCGGTCGGACCGTCAGCACCGCCGATGATGCCAATGGATGCCGCTTCCTGCACATTGAAGCCGAGCATCATAGCACCTGCCAGTGCAACGAATACGCCGATCTGGGCAGCTGCGCCGAGAAGCATGGTCTTTGGGTTTGCAATAAGCGGTGCAAAATCCGTCATGGCGCCTACCCCCATGAAAATAAGGGGCGGGAAAATTTCATACTTGATCCCGAATCCGATGGCCATCATGACGCCCATTTCATCTTCAAACCCGGTATTCGGGAAGTTGGCCATGATGCAGCCGAACGCGATCGGGAGAAGCAGCAAAGGTTCATATTCCTTCGCAATTGATAAATAAAGTAAAACAAGTCCTACTAAAATCATGACACAGTTTTCCCAGGTCAGCGCGGCAAAGCCGGAATCTGTCCATACGGAAACAAGTGCTCTCATAAAACCATCCATTTTATACCTCCTATTAGGTTAATCATATTTAATTTATTCTTATTTTTTCTTTTTTGTCGGGTCAACGACATGGATCAATTCAATAACGAAAGCCAGAAAAATAAGAACGGCAAATACGATAACCATGTTAGTGATACAAATGGAAAGTGGGCCTGGAGTATCCATGAATAAAATCCACCTTTCTAAATAGGAAGATGTGTCCTCCCCGGTTCACCCGAAGAGAACACTCCCCTGTAAAACCTATTGATTTGTGACCATAATTTTAGAACGGCCAGAAAATCGGAATGATGATAACGCAGGCTACCAAGGAAATCAGGCACATCGGAACGCCGACCTTGACATAGTCATTGAAGGAGAATCCGCCCGGTCCCAGTACGAGGGTATTCGGAGGCGTTGCCATCGGTGTGGCAAATGCCATGGAAGCCGCGATACCAAGCGCCATCAGAACCGGTTTCGGATCTGCGCCGATAGACTGGGCGATGGAAATACCGATCGGTGCCAGGAGCGCTGCCGATGCCGTGTTGGACATGAACTGGGTCAGTACGTTGGAAATGAGGAACAGCACCGCTGTCAGCACATAGGGGTTCGGATTGTCACCCATCATACTTACAACAGCGTCAGCAATCATTTTCCCTGCGCCTGTCTTTTCCATAGCAGTAGCTACGGAGAGCATGCCGGCGAAGAGGAAAATGGTTACCCAGTCAATCCCCGCATAGGCTTCTTTTTCTTTCAGGCAGCCTGTAACTACACAGAGGATAGCGCCGGTTACCGCCGCGGTGTGCAGCGGCAGATTCTTCAGCCCCAGAGCCATGCAGGCTACTACGCCCAGAAGGATGATGCCGGAAATCCACATCTTTGTTTTGCTCTTCGGAGCACTGTCGCCGGAAGCACCTGCTTCTTCAGCTGCCGCTTTTACCGCTTCTTCATCCATTTCACCGGCCTGCTTATCAGGAATGAAATGACGGCCGATAAACAGTGTGTATACAAGAATGATAATAGACAGCGGAATGCCGATATAAGCGAATTCGAAGAATCCGAAAGTCGGCAGACCTGCTGCGGACAGAGCGCCTGTGACAATAACGTTTGGCGGGGTACCGATCATGGTGATGGTGCCGCCTACGTTGGCAGCAATTGCCAGAGGCATGAGTTCTTTCGATGGAGAAATTTTAGCTGCCTGGCAGATACCGATAATAACCGGCATGAGGCAGGCTACTGTACCCGTATTGGAAGATACAGAAGAAAGAACGATGGTAACGAGCATGATTGCCGCCATGAGCGGAACCTGGTTGGTGCCCGCTTTCTTGACTACGGCGATGCCGATCGCTTCCGCAAGACCTGTTTTAAACATAGCGGCGCCGATAACGAACATACCGCCGAAGAGAACTACGGTAGAATTGGACAAACCGGCATAAACCTGCTTTGACGGCAGGACGCCCAAAATACCTAAGGCAGTACAAGCTGCCATGGCTGTGACTGCCAGCGGGATCAATTCTGTAATAAACAGAAATGCCGCAACAGCAAGGACGCACAGCGTAATAATGGCTGGATCCATAAGTTTCACCTTCCTTATAAATCTTCCACGGTCTGATTTGAGTCAGGTGCCTATTCAAATCGGATCGCAGAACTTCCCCGGAAGACAATTTGCATTTAATAAAAAAAGAATATTGCAGTCTGCTTTATGAAATTATCTAAACGGGAACAAATAACAACTCCCTCTTACTTCCACGACCTCCTTCCAAAACAGCCCCGGGAGCGGACTTTCAAGAAATACATCGCATGCAATATATACGCAATTGCATACTATTTGCATTAACACCCTTACATATTGTACTTACCGTGCTGTAAATATACAAACAGAATACTATGTATTTTATCTTCCTTCTTAATATATATAAACTTCTTTGTTTATTATTTTTATCTTCAAGATATAATTTATGATTCTGAAATCAACGATATCATCCTCCTCATCATAAAAACCCGCGGATATGCATAAATTGCAATCAATGTATATTGCTTGAATACATAGTATTTTATATATCTATCTGTAAAACGCTTATATATAGGCTTTACCTCCTCTGCCATTCTCCTTTTCCGACTTATAATTTTCTCTCTTTTCCTCAAGTAGAAATCCATTCATTGATTTCCATTTTCAATAAGCCGTAAGAATCTGCAGCTTGCTTTTTATCAACCATCAAGTATTCCATAATGGAATTATTTAGTTGTTAAAAAGTTCATTAGAATTTTTTCTGCTTGTAAAAATGAGATCTTCTTCTACAAAAAACTGGAAAATTCAAAAACAGACAATATAAAATCTCCGCCCATGAATATTCATCCATAAGCGGAGATCCTGTCTTTTACTATTTTTTCGTATTCGTTTCAGCTTCAGTCTTTTTCTCTGCCGCTTCCGTTTCCGCACGGTCATGCTTTGCCGCATTATACTCTTCTTCGTTGAAGCCTTCTTTTTCTTTGATGTCTTCCAATGTCACTTCGTAATCGCTGCCGCCCATATCGGTTCCTTCCTGACGGAGCTGTTCGATCCCTTCTTCAAAAGTCATGTCATCTTCTGCATCAGCCGCCTCCGCTTCTTTCAGCTTCTGCAACAGCTCCGGAGGCACTTTCCCTGAAGCGATCAGTTTTTCTCTCATCCCTTGGTATACATAAGCAATTACCTCTTCCTGCGGAATTGCCACCCGATCAGGAAGGCGGAGCGAAAATTCATGCCAGAAAGCGGCAGACCCGGTCATCATAATGCGGCCGATTTTCTCCACTTCACCGATATCATAAAGAAGCGACCATATTTCCCTGTTATCCAGCTGGCTGTACATATGGCGGGTATAACGGTAAGTCGCCGGTTTCATGAGCTGGTTCTTAAAATGGTGAACACCGAAGATATCTTTATATGCCACATAGATCGTTCTGTTTTGGAATAGACTCTTTTTTTGGAGTGTAAGGCCTTCCTCTCCCAAAGTATAGGTGCATTTCGCCGTGACTACATTTAAAAGGAAACAGGCCGCGATGATAAAAAGAATAATCCCCTGGAGAGGAAGTACATGGTACGTCATGTAGACCCATGCCAGGCGGACGGCATACCCTGCAAGTGCTAAACCGCCTATGTATGCCGCGATCAGATATTTCCTACTCGGCGTGGAAGATGCTGAAAAATCCTTTTCACCGGCCTTCGTTTTTTTTGTCTGTGCCATAAAAGAAAAACTCCTTGCTAAATAAATATTTATCCGTTATAAGTCCATGCAGCCGGCGGTATATCCAGGAGATAAAGGCCTTTCCCCGCTGCATAAACACAGATGCCGATAAGGAAAAACTGGAATCCCACTTTCAGGCATCCCTTCGTAATGGAAAAAACATCATTCATACGGGGATCCATAAATGTATAAGGATATAAATGGGACGTCCCGTGTGTCACGATGGTCATCCATGCCCGCCAGTAAACGAATACCACATAAAGCGCTGGATATATCATCCAGGAAATCATAATATGCCAATGAAGCTCCGTCTTATCCACAAAGAATAAGTAGTCTGCCGTCATCAGCACGGGAATGAAATAGTGAAATATATAGTTATAGAAAGAAAAATGCTCATAGCTTATGTCATTCAGCCTATGGGTACGTATCGCACCGGGGCGGACGATGATGTGATACATGACCGACAATGTCACCAGTCCGGCAGCCACGATATAGCGGCAGTCCGCCGTGTAAAGAAACGGGATGTCAGCTTTGAAAAGCGTGGCGCCCAGCCAAATAAAGAAAAGCGTGAACGTGGAAAACGTATAATACTGTATCCGCGACCAAAACACGAAAGGCGTAAGCACCCCGTGCTTCATGAGCAATATAAGTCCTAACACCAGCAGGATAAAAACGGCCCACCGGTAAATCAGCGCTATTTCCATCAAAATCTCCCAAAGCGGCAGGGACTTTCAAAAGGAACTCATCCTGTCCGCCTTACCCGTTATTTTTTATGTTTTTTCCCCTGCTTCCGCCGGGCTTCCGCACGGATACGGCGAATCTCTTCTTTTTCCCTGATTTTCGCCATGGCTTCTTCCTGCTGCGCCTTTTTCTGATTATTATTGTAAATATTGATGACCAGACAGATTATGATCAGCAGCGCAATCGCTCCCGACCGCACGCTGAGTCCATTGTTCAAAATATTCCAGCCGGCAAAAACGACGGCAACACCAAATAAAAGGCTTTGTGCACGGGACATTGCTGTGCCTCCTTTATCCTGTAAAATAAAAGTACATCACTGCTATTTTATACTGAAACCTATCCAATAGCAATTAATAAATTGCCCCTGCCCCTTCTTTCCGGCTATGTATTTCATTTCTTTTATTATGGAAACAGAAAACTTATAAAAATTTTTTCTGTCTCCATGAAATATATTTTCCATTGCCGTTTAAATAATCTCCCCTATAAAAAAAAATTATGCCATGGTATATAAATTAAATTCCTTAAAGTTATTGAACGTTTCATTTTCATCGTATATACTTGTAGATAATAATTGTTTTATTCATAAATTGTAATCTATGGATCTGAAAATAAATACATCGTTCTTTGGTTGTCTATAATGGGGAGATGGGATGATGGAGTTTAACAGCAGTTTTTATTTTTCCATTTTTATTTTTTTATTGACCTACGCGGGGATTATGTCCGAAAAAATTCCCCGTTCTCTCTGCGCTCTTCTCGGCGCAGGACTGGTCGTATACAGCGGACTGGTCACACAGGAGATGGCGCTCCGGCACTTCATTGATTTCAACACCATCGGTCTCCTGGCAGGCATGATGATTTTAATCGGCGTTGTAAAAAAATCAGGCTTCTTTGAAGCGATGGCGCTTTGGTCCGTAAAGATTTCAAAAGGCCGCCCGAAAGAGCTCCTGATTATCCTCGGCTTGATTACCGGCTTCTGTGCCTCTTTCATGGATGCTGTCACTGCGGTACTTCTCATCACTCCCATGACGATTTCCCTCTGCCGCCGTATCCATGTCACCCCGATCCCCACTTTGATCGCAGAAATCCTTCTTTCCAATATTGGCGGTTCCGGCACGATGGTCGGCGATCCGCCAAATGTCATGATCGGTTCCGCGACACATCTCGTATTTAATGATTTTGCCATGAATACCGGTCCTATCGCCCTGCTTAATGTGGCTGCATGCATCATCTACCTGGAAATCATTTACGGCAAGGAACTTCCAAAAACAGAAATGACTGCGGAAGAATTAGGAAAAATCAGTATTTCTTCCGTCATTACGGACTATTCCATTCTCAAGAAATCCGTCACCATTCTGGCTTTGACCATTTTCGGCTTCATCGTCCACAATCTTATCGGTATCGAATCGGCAACGATCGCCCTCACAGGCGGTGTGCTTGCCATCCTTGCCTGCAGTGTGGATCCTCATGAAATATTCCGTGATGTGGACTGGGATTCTCTCTTCTTCTTTATCGGTCTCTTCATTGTCGTAGGCGGCCTTGAAACGACAGGCGTTATCAACGCCCTCGCCCAGGCAGGCATCAGTGCGGTCGGCGGTGACCCGGAAGCCCTTACGTTTACCATTCTCTGGCTTTCCGGCATCGCTTCCGCATTCATCGATAATATCCCTTTCACGGCTACCATGATCCCCCTAATCCACAATATGCAGGATCTTTTAGGTTTGGCCCACGCGGACTATATGTGGTGGGCGCTTTCTATCGGCGCGTGCTACGGCGGCAACGGCACCATCATCGGCGCTTCGCCGAACGTCATCGTCGCGGCTCTTGCGGCAAAAGAAGGGTACAATATTACTTTCGGCCACTTCATGTTGAAATGTTTCCCCATGATGCTCGTAACTCTTCTCACATCCACCATTTATCTTTATGTCAGGTACTTCCTATTCGGCACTCCGTAACCGGCAAAGGCTCCGCTTTACGGCGGGGTCTTTTTTATTTCCCGTACTGCCCGCCGTCTATGCTATAATGGATACAAATAATAACAGGCGGAAAAGAAATGATCCGCACCGCGTCAAGGGGATATTCCCCTCTTTTGGCGCACCCGTTTGCAGAAGGAGGAGTGAATATGGATGAAATTTTCAAAAGAGGCACCTGCCGCCACTTCAAGGAACTGACTCCCGTCGCGGAAGAAGACCTGCTGACCCTTGTAAAAGCAGGTATGCAGGCTCGTGCCTGCGGCAACCAGGAAGCCCGCGAATTCATCATCGTCACAAGAGATGACCTGGTAAAAGCGATCTCCCACAACAGCCTTGTAGCGGGCCCCGCCCGTAAAGCAGGTGCGGCCATCGTCATCGTAGGCAAAAAAGAAGATATCTCTTTCCCTGAAGAATGGTCCTTTGACTGCGCCGCCGCTGCGGAAAACATTCTCATCGAAGCGGAACATCTGGGTCTCGGATCAATCTGGCTCCAGGTATATCCCTATGCTGACCGCAAAGCGCATCTTTTAAATATTCTTGATATCCCCGCGGAAATGGAACCGTTCTGTATCATCGCCATCGGCTACGCGGAGCGGAAACCTGTCCGCATGAACCGTTATAATGAACGGATCATTTATAATGACCTCTACGGATCACGCAAGAAATAAAACGACAGCAAAAGACCTCCTGTTCCATTCCGGTTCAGGAGGTTTTGTTGTAAAAATCCCGGCAGGAAATCCTGCCTTTTATTTTGCTCATACCTGTTTATTTCCCCAAGTTTCAGGAAGCAGGAATCCGCCGATCACCGACGCCGCAAGGACAGCGTACTTCACTTCGCGGGGCATAAAGAAATCCGATACCCCATACATGAGGATAAGTACCGCCGCCAGCGCTGACCCGCGGGGATAGACGCGGTACCGCTGGAAAAAGGAAGACCCGAGAATGACGCTGTTGCATACTGTCATAAAGAATTGAACTGCACCAACAGCAGCGAAACGGACCTCTGGTTCAAGCCGGATAAAATATATTCCCGTCATAAGCGCGATGCCCAGAACGAACACAAACAGCACCAGCAGCAGACGGCGGAAGAAAACCTTTCGTCCTATCTGCCGCCGGATATCAAGCCTCCCCCGCTTCCACGTGCAGAGAAGCAAAAGGAGCGCCGCCAATGCATATTCCGCGGCATAAAACAGATCAGCCTGATTGATGGTAAGCATGCTGACCTCCTTTTCTGTATTCCGCAATTTCCACCAGATTTCCATCCGGATCACGCAGATACAGGCTCCTCATTTTCCCCATGGCGCCATGCCTTTCCACGATATCCGTCACCAGCGGCGCCTTTTCTTCTTTCAGCTCATCCAGAAGCCTCTCCAATGGTTCCTCCGTCACGAAACAGATATCCAGACTCCCCGGCACAGGCCTTTCCGCCGCCGGCTGGAATTCTCCGGGACAGGTATGGATATTGATTTTTGATGTGCCGAACCGAAGAGCAAACCGGCCGTCTTTTTCTTCCACTTCCATATGAAGCAGATCCCGATAAAAGGAAACACACCGGGATAAATCGCCTGTCACCAGCACCAGATGGTCCAGCTTTGAAATACGCATGATCCATCACCTTTACAAATTCCTTTTTCAAAAAGCAGAAGATATGCCCATCCTTTTCTCCCGGACCTCTTTTAATTCTTCCAGCAGATCAGGAGGCGTATCGCTTTTCCACACCCAGCCGGGCACGGCTTCCGCAGCCCTGTCTTTTGCCGCTTTCAGGTCATAGTAGACCTGCCATTTCGCTTCTTTCAATCCCTCTCCCGTCTGGCGGAGCAGGTATGCCGGATGGAAAGTCGGCATGACGGGGATGCCCTTGTAATCAATCCAATGGCCGCGGGAACGGATAATACCCGCATCATGCCCCAGAAAGAAACGGAGCGCCACTTTTCCGAGAGCGACGATAACTTTCGGCTGCAGAAGGCGTATTTCTTCCGCCAGCCACCGTCTGCCGCATTCATTTCCCTCTGCAATAGTAGGCGTGCGGTTTCCCCTGGGGCGGCATTTTACGATATTTGTGACATATACATGGTCACGCGTAATCCCTACCGATAAAAGAGCTTTATCCAGCAGCTGTCCTGACGGCCCGACCAACGGCCCGCCGTACTCATCTTCCACACCGCCGGGGCCTTCGCCAACGATCATCAAAGGCGCGTCAACCGGACCGGTAGACAGCACGGGACCGCGGCCGCCCTCATCGCAAAGAGGGCAGAGCCGGCACCGGTGGATGGCGTTTTCCAACATTCCGTAACTCTCGAAATGATAAGACGAACTGAATATTTCCGCCCGTTTCCGCGCTCTGTATTCGTCTTCGTCTTCATTCCCCCAAAGATCCATTGCCCCCTCCTTTCCCGGCTATGCCGGCGCTTTATTCCACATCCGGCGGCGCTTCCTGATTCGTCGCCTCATAGAAAAGCGTATACTGCCCGGCAAAAAACATCTTAATAATTCCCACAGGACCGTTTCTGTTTTTAGCCAAAATGAGTTCCGTTTCATTCTGCCGGGGATCTCCTTCTTCAATTTCCTTGTTATAGTAAGCCTCGCGATAGAGAAAGCAGACCAGATCCGCATCCTGTTCAATAGAGCCGGATTCGCGGAGATCGGAGAGCAAGGGACGGTGGTTCGGTCTTGCGTCAGGTCCGCGGGAAAGCTGGGACAAGGCGATAACAGGCACTTCCAGTTCTCTTGCCAGGCTCTTTAAGGAGCGGGAAATCTCTGAAATTTCCTGCTGGCGGCTGTCATTATTCCTTACATTCCGGCTCGTCATGAGCTGGAGATAGTCAATCATGACCGCATCCAAGCCATGTTCGGCTTTCAGGCGCCGGCATCTGGCGCGGATCTGCGCCACTGTCACGGCCGGAGTATCATCTATGTACAGCGGCGCTTCCATAAATACGCTCACTGCGGAAGAAAGGTTTTTCCATTCCTGCTCCGTATTGATGCGGCCCGTCTTGAGCCGCTGGCCCTCAATCAGCGCGGTGGAACTCAAAAGACGCTGGACCAGTTCATCACGCCCCATTTCAAGAGAGAAAAATGCTACTGTTTTCCGTGCGGAAGAAAGGCTCATATTCTTCGCCATATTGAGAACAATCGCCGTCTTCCCCATGGACGGGCGTGCCGCGACAATAATCAGATTCCCTTTTTGGAAACCGTTTGTAAACGCGTCTAACTTGGCAAATCCCGTTGCCAGTCCCGTGATCAGCTCATGGTTCTGGTACTTCCTTGTAATATCTTCCAAGGTATGCTGGACCGCTTCACCCACAGGAGTAAAACCTTTCACATTTTGCTCCCTGGCAACCTGGAGAATAGCGCGTTCCGCATCATCTACAATTTCTTCCACCGTATTTTCTTCGGTATACGCAGCTTCCGCAATATCCCCCGCCGTATCGATCAGACGGCGGAGTTTTGCTTTTCCCGACACGATATCCACATGGCGTTCAATCCCCTTCGTGGTGATTACGTGCTCCGGCAGCTCATTGACATACATAATGCCGCCCACATCATCAAGGCGCCCCATGCGTCGCAGCTCTTCCGTGACCGTCAGGATATCTGCGCTTTTCCCTGCGCGGGACAAATTCAGAACCGCCTGATAAATGATCGCATCCTGCTCACGGTAGAAATCCTCGGGATGCAGCATGTTTTCCGCCACTTCAATGGCATCTTTGTCCAGAAGCATCGCACCGAGAACTGCCATTTCCGCTTCTATATTCTGTGGAGGCATCCGTCCCAATATGAGCGTTTCGGTATCATTTTTCTGTTTGCCCCGGTTTTTGCCTCCGCGTTCTGTTGCAGCCATAATCTTCTCCTGTTATTTCACAAGTATTTTATCCAATACATCTTCAATCGTCCGTACTGCCGCCACTTCCATGCCGAAATGGGTTTCCCCGATATCTTCCTTATTTTCCGCCGGAATAATAAGTCCTTTCATCCCCGCCTGATGAGCGCCAAACGCCTTTTCATAAACGCCGCCTACCGGTTTGATTTCTCCGGACAAAGAAATTTCCCCCGTTACAGCCCAATCCTGGCGAAGCGGTTTTTGTTCCACCGCGGAAATAATGGCTGCCGTGACAGCGCACCCTGCCGAAGGACCGTCAACATTCCCTCCGCCGATCACATTCACATGGAGATCGTAATCGCCCAGATTTTTATCGGTAAGCCTGCGTACCACCGATGCCGCCGTTGCCACGGAATCTTTTGCCATAGACCCTGCTGTATTATTAAAATGGAGCGTCCCCTTCCCCGCTTCTTTGGCAGGATATGCCGCCGCTTCGATCTCAATAGTGCTTCCTGAAAATCCCGAAACGCCCAGTCCGAAAACATGCCCCACTTCCGGCACGTCCGATGCCATTTTATGATGCGATACGGTAAGGCGGCTTCCCCTTGCCGTGCGGCGCATGATTTCTCGGGAAATAAAATTTTTCCCCGCCCCGCCCGCTTCATATACTGCCAGACTGTACGCATCGGCAAGAAGATTTACCGCTTTTCTGCCTTCCATGGTGTATTCACTGATCATTTCCGCCACACCGTCTTCCAAAGACACTTTCAATTTCTCCGCCGCATTTTTTACGATGGTTTCTACATCTTCCGGCCGAAGCGGTTCAAAGAATACTTCCGCGCACCGCGAACGGATAGCGGGATTGATTTCCTGCGGCTCCCGTGTAGTCGCACCAATGAGAATGAAATCAGCAGGTGCGCCGTCGCGGAATAATTTTTTGATATACGCCGGCACATAGGGATTTTCTTCATCATAGTATGCCGATTCGAAAGACACCCTTTTATCTTCCAGCACCTTAAGAAGCTTATTCAGAAGGATAGGATCCAATTCCCCTATTTCATCAATAAACAGAATGCCCCCGTGGGCATCCGTCACAAGCCCCGGCTTCGGTTCGGGAATACCGTCATCTGCCAATTCCCTCTGCGCGCCTTGGTAAATAGGATCATGGACGGAACCGATAAGAGGATTCGTAATATCACGGCTGTCCCAGCGGAGCGTCGTACCGTCGCATTCCACAAAAGGCGCATTCTCTCCGAATGCTGACCAGGCCGTTTTCTTTGCTTCCTCAAGGACAAGACGGGCGGCCGTCGTCTTCCCCACACCGGGCGGTCCGTAAAGAATTAAATGCTGGGGATAGGGAGAAGCGATTTTGGATGCCAATGCTTTCACTGCGTCATTTTGCCCGACAATTTCCGACAGGGTGCCCGGCTTTACCACATTCATGACCGTTTTCGTCAAACTGATTTTATCCAAAGTTTCCAGCTTTTCCATTTTATGCCGGCTCTGTGCTGTTTCCACATCGTCTTCGTCTTCTTCCAAAAGTTCGCGCTTCACTTCATCCACATATTCTTTATGCTTTTCTTCCAGGCGTTCAGAAATCTTCCTCTCCAGACGCTCCTCCACCGCCCGGCGTGCCAGGAGTTCCGCCAAACGATCTTCCAGCCGGTCAAGAATAGCAGGAATTTCTCCCTCCTGCGGTTCTTCGGTATACTCCCTGCTCTCAAAAACCAGCCGCTCAATCCCCAAAAGGCGTTTCTTCAGATTTTCATGATGAATATATTTCAATGCGCCATAGCGGCTTGCGCGGACAATCAGTTCTTCCGGACCAACAGCGCCGGCATAGATTTCATAAATCACATCCAGACGCCTTTTCAGTTCCGGTTTATCCGCTGCGCCGCCGCTGATAATGCGTTTCTTCAAACGATCCATTAAATCCTTTATATCTTCCATCTAAGATCCTTATTCACAACCATTCCATTGAAAAGATAATGACATATTTATATTTTACAACATAGAACGGCAAATGATAAGGACACAGGAAAATACCTTGCCGTTCCCCATCATTCAGGGCAAGTGCAAAAATGCTTTGCAGAAATAACAGGAAACGGCCATATGACAAAGAACAGGCAATTCCGCTTTTATCAGCAAACAAAAAACTGCCAGCTTACAGACAACAGAATCCTGCTGACAGAAAAAACTTTTACTCTAATCTTTCGCGTCATCACTATAGCAGATTCTTTACTCACGTCCCGGATGACACCTTGTCGTCTGCTGTCATCTGAACGGAGTCGAGAATGCTTTGAAGGAAACCAGGAAACAGAACAATGAAACGGAGTGAAGAATCTATTACTCGAATGACATCTTACCGCTTTCCTCACCACGATAATAGATCCTTCGCTGCCGTTCTGGATGACGTCTTACTGCTTTCCGCAACACATTAGCAGATCCTTTAATCACGCCCTGGATGACGATTTCCCGTCCGCCGTCATTCTGAACGGAGGCAAGAATGCTTTGTGGGAAAAACGGGAAACGGAATGATGAAACAGAGTGAAGAATCTATTACTCGGATAACGTTTTACCGCTTTCCTCACCACGATAATAGATCCTTCGCACGAATCTGAATGCCTCCTTACCGTCCCTATCCTTCAGAGTGGTAGTAAAATGCTTTGCCGGAATGACAGGAAACGACTATGTGACAAGGGACGATGAATCTATTCCTCTGCTAACGCTCAGCGGCCGGCAGCTCATCTTCCGGTCTCTGCTTCCCGAATTCTGTCTTACCTCCGATTGCTTACGGCGAGCGACCAACAGCTGATAGGTAATGGCTTCTGTCCTCCTGCCTATCTTTTCCTTATCGACCGGACACGCTTCAACACCCCCGCAACGAACCAGGCCGTAGCCGCCGTGAACGCCATGCCCGGCAGAGCCGCCGCCACCATGGCATAAAATCCTTTTCCCAGAAGAAGTGTCATTGCTCCCCTTGCCGCGGTTGTCCCTATCGGTCCGGAAATGATATAAAACAATCGGGACGAACCGAGCAGAAGCCATACCGCGCCTACAGCCAGCCGGAATGACATGGAGATCGTCACATTCAAAATCGTGTGCGTTCCCAGCGCCAGACTCAATAGAGACGCCAACACCCCTGCAATGATGTATTTCTTAAAACCGAAGACGCCGCAAATGGCAACGGCGATAGGCGCCGATAATTGAAACTCCGTCCCCGGTACTAATCCGGGGATCTTAAAAGAACCGCTCACCCCGATAAGCGCCGCCAAAAGCGCTGTTTCGCAAACATCGACAATGACTTCCCTGCTGCCTGCCGCTTCCGGCTTGTACGCTCCTGTTTCCAATTCTCCGTTCATTTTGACCTCCAATGTCTGATTAAAATAGCTGCTACTTTTTTCATTTCTTCTTTTGTATGCATCGCCGTTACCGTCAATCGGATGCGGCTTGTTCCCACGGGTACGGATGGCGGACGGATGGCGGACAGCAGGATTCCTTCTTTCCTGCACGCTTCCGCCGTTGCGAGCGCCTCTTTTTCATCTCCCACCGCCACCGGAATGATGGGCGTATCCCCTGCAGCAATGCCCACTCCCGTTTCTGTCAGGAGATTTCGCATATAAGCCGTGTTCTCACGAAGACGGCCCAGATATTTCTCCGGGTCCGCTTTTAACAAGCGAAGAGCCGCTAAGGCCGCCGCTCCCGTGACTGCGGAAATGGCTGTGGAGAAAATAAAAGGCCGCGATGTATTCCGCAGATAGTCGCAAATTTCCCGGCTTGCCGCGATGTATCCCCCTTCCGCACCGAAAGCTTTCGACAAGGTCCCCACCTGCACGTCGATCCCTGCCATACGGAAGTACTCCGCCGTTCCCCGGCCGGTTCTGCCAATGACACCCGATGCATGGGCGTCATCCACGATGAGACAGGCCCCGTAGTCCTTCTTCAGTGCCGCCAGAGCGGGCAGCGGACAAATATCCCCATCCATGCTGAATACGCCGTCCGTCACAATGAAGCGCTGCCCTTCGCAGGGAACGGTCTGCAGCAGTCTTTCCAGATCCGCCATATCGCTGTGCCTGTAGACTGCCGTTTCGGCTTTTGATATACGGCATCCGTCGACAATACTCGCATGATTCAGTTCATCACTGAAAATGACATCTCCCTTTCCGGCAAGCGCATACAGCACTCCCAGATTCGCCATGTATCCTGTATTGAAGATGACTGCGTCTTCGGTATGTTTGAAATCGGCTATTTCCTTTTCCAAATTGGATAACTCAAAAGCTGCCCCCGAGGTAAGACGCGCCCCGCCGCTTCCCGTACCGAAACGAACCGCTTTCGCTGCCGCCTCCTGTACTTCCTTCGCATGGGTCATGCCCAGGTAATCATTGGAATTGAAAACGATATACCGCTTTCCTTCACGATCTACACCGAGAGACGCCGTTTCCATGCGCAGATCCTGCACCTGCCTGAGCCGCCCTTCCTGCCGCAGCGCGGAAAGAGCGGAGAAAATATTTTCCGGCTTCATTTGACCCTCACCAGCACTGTCTGATGCTGCATATACTCCACATACCTGTCCATATCCGTACCGTGCTTTACAAAAAATACGCGGCCGCCGATAGGATCCTCTTTTTCTTTCATCACCGTAATCCGTCCGTAGCCAAACTTCGGCGAACCCACATAGCCTGTCACATAAAAGGGATCATCCGACCAGCAAAGCTCCGCCACCGTCCCCGGCGCCGCCGCCACTTTCGATGCCAGAATGAGCGCTTCCCTCGGATGTTCTCCGCCCAGGCCCTTCGCCCCCATCTGTGCTTCGTATGCGCACGTATCTTCGCAATCCATACAGCTGCACCGCACGCCGCGCATACCAAGTCCGTCCAGGCGCTCTCCTGTTTCCGCATCAACGACTGCCGCGCCGCGCATACTGTCTGTCAGCGATTCCAAAATGGCAAATCCTTTCCCCATAGCAGTTTCACTGACTCCGGAACGGAGCAGTTCTTTTTTCGCCGCCGCCCGTCCTTCCTCCTTTGTTGCCGTGTCAATCTGGTACAAAGGCAAAAGCGGGCAGCAGGTGATTCCCTCATGCCTGACCGCTTCCACCTTGAACTGGATAAAATCCGCCGCGCCGCGGTCATGTTCCCAGGCACGGTGCAGCATGGAAATCATCTCCTGTTCTACGCTGTTCTTTGTTACAATCCTCTCCGCTCCGGAAATATGCTGTCCGCCCACGCCGTGGGCACCGCCAAGACTGGAACGCATTTTCACGCTGTACAATACCTTTTCTTCTCCCATAATACTTCCCCCTTTATTTTCCGCCCGTTTCCGGACAGCCAACATCTTTTCTAAGTGTAGTAGCCGTCTTCGCTTTTGTCAATCATAATTTTTAATAAAGTTTACAATAAAAGCAAGATTTTTTCCAAAATAAAAATCTCCTCCCCCGGTTAAGGGAAGAAGATTATTTTTTAACTGCCGCTTTTATTTTCTGCTGCTAAAGAATCCCCTGCAGGAACAAGAAATTTTTATTCCGCAACTACGGAAATATGTACTTCGCTGGTGACCTGCTGGTGTACCCAGACTTCCACATCATATTCTCCTGTGGTCCTGATCGGATTTTTCAGCCTGATATTTTTCTTATCCAGTTCAAACCCATACTGCTCTTTAACAGCATCACAAATATCTTTTGCCGTGACACTGCCGAAAACCCGTCCGTCCTCACCGGACTGCACTTTGATGACCGCTTTTACTTTCTTCAGCTGGGATGCCATGATGACCGCTTCGTCCGCAGCCACTTTGGATTTAAATTCTTTAGATTCACGGCGCTGTTCCGCCGTATTCAGATTGGCTTTCGTTCCTTCCGCGCCAAGTCCGCGGCGAATGAGGACATTACGGCCATAGCTGTCCGCTACTTCGACAACATCGCCTCTTTTCCCCAATTTCTTTACATCCTGAAGCAATACTACTTTCATTCTTTTTCCTCCTCCGTTTGTTTACGAACATTGGCAACAACCGCCTTTGTTATATCTTCTATATTGCCGTCAGTGCCGAACTGCGCTCCCGCCACTGTCTGATGGCCGCCGCCGCCAAGCTGTTCCATGACAATCTGCACATTAACGGATCCGTCGGAGCGCGCGGAAAGGCAGAGTCCGTTCTCCGTATAGTAGAAAAGGAAGCTGCACCGTATCTTCTGCACGGTGACAAGGAAATCCGCCACCTGTCCTGCGATAATCTGGGAATCCGCCGTGCCTTCCGGACATACGGCAAAGGCCATGTATTCATCCACCTGTTTCATATCGGCCAAAATCATGGATTTAATCTTGATGGACGCCAGGTCCATCGAAAAGAGCTTTTTAACCAAAGCGGTGTCTGCGCCGCACCGTCTGAGATAACTTGCCGCGTCGAACGTACGGACACTTGTCTGGACGGTAAAGCTCTTCGTGTCCACCACCATCCCCGCATAAAGGCAGGATGCTTCCAGTGCATTCATTTCTTCTTCGCTGCCATAGTACTGGATCAGTTCCGTCACCAGTTCCGAAGCGGAAGATGCCGACGGTTCCATGTACGTCAGAAGCGGACTGTCGATAATGCTTGCCGCACGGCGGTGATGGTCGATGACAACTTTCTTATGCACTTTCCTCAGCAGTTCCGGCGCTGCCACCAGTTCGGGGATATGCGTGTCCACGACAATAGCCACCGTCTTATCCGTCACGAGGCTTTTCGCCTTGCCCTCATCAATCAGAAGTCCTTCCGCTAAGCCGCTGGATTGTATAGCCTGGATCATTTTCCTGGACGTATCATCCTGTTTGGAAATGACGATGTGCGCTTCCACCTTGGACACTCTCGCCAGGTGGGAAACACCTACCGCGGCCCCAAGCGCGTCAAAATCTTCATGGGCGTGCCCCATAATGAGAACCATATCCGCTTCGTTAATGATCTCACGGAGCGCCTGCGCCACCACACGGACGCGGACACGGGTACTGCTCACCGAAGCAGGCGCTTTGCCGCCAAAGGCTTTTACATCTTTCCCGAGACGGACGATGGCCTGATCCCCGCCGCGGCCAAGAGCCAGATCAAGCGCCACCTGGGCTTCTTCATACTGGCGGTTAAAAGATTCGTCACTTTTTACGATGCCGATGGACAAGGTCACGGGAATACGGTTCACCGTATGGATTTCCCGCACCCGGTCAAGTATTTCAAAATTAGAATCCATCATATCCTGCAGGGCCTTTGACGAAATACAGGCCACAAAATCAGACGCATTGTACTGCTTGATAAATCCGTCATGGCTGTTGAACGTAGCAAGCACTTTCTCCGTCACATCAGAGAGCAGGGCGGACCGCTCCACATCACTCATCTCCGCCGTCACTTCCTGTATATTATCTATGCGGATCAGACAAAAGACAGGGCGTGCCTCTTCCGACTCTTTTAAAGATTTCTCCACATCGCTCCTGTCCATGAAGTAAAGCACCATGAAAGATGCTCCGTCCGGCTCATCAGAAGGAACCCATTTATGGAATACACGGAAAAACGTTCCTCCCGCATGGCAGTCAAACCACCCCGCCTTCCCCCAGAGCTTGGCTACTTTCTGTCCCTGGATAATATCCCGGAGAGGCGTTCCCTCTTCCGTACCGGCAATCCATGAACGAAATACGCCGTTTGCCCAGACGAGCTTTTTCTTCTCGTCCACAACGGCAATTCCCAGCGGAAGATTCCGCACCGCATAGACCGTACCAACCGAAACACCTGATGATAAATCATCAAGATACCGCATGAGAAGCCGCTCCTGCATAAGGTCGGAGCGTTTCACCCAGACGACAGCCGCCGCGGTCACGATAAACATTAAAAGCCCGAGGAGCCAGTTCTGTGTGGCAAGCACCAAGACCGCCGCCAAAAGGAGGCTTATCATGACTTTTGAAGTTTTCTTATATACCCAAATATTGCTGAGCATAGTGCTCCTTTCATTCTTTTCATCCAACGCAACCCGGTTCCGGAAACCGATGCTTTATATGTAATCGTACCCTATGGCAGTTCTTATTGCAAATAGGCTGCTATTCGTAATTTCTCTTCTTCCTGTATTGAAGCACCATATCGGACAACCCCAGGAGAACGACGATCATCTGCACCATTCCGATGATAACGGAAAGAACTGCGATGATCCAGCGGAGCGGCCTCACGAAAGGATATTTTCTGGGCATCCACCAAAGCGCCGCCAGCCCCTGAAGCCAGAAAACGAGAACACAGGCAAGTCCCAAATTGTACTGGATCATTTCGAGCGTTGCATTTCCATTCGTGATGTACTGCATGGCAAATGCCAGAACATAAAGTCCCAGAAAGAAACGGGGCAGTTCCCATCGTTCCAGGGGAGGCATTCCGGGGATATCCTTCATGCCGAGACGGGTAAAAATCTTTTTCCCAAGCATCATGGACGCCCAAGTATAGAAAAACGCGGCGCTCACCGTGATGACAGGAATAGATCTCCGTATATCATCTATCATCTGCTTCACATTTTCCTGCGTCTGCATGAGCAGTTCGCCGGAATAAAGTTGCGCCATCTGCGCCATCATCTGCTGCTCCATGCTGTCCATCGCTTCACCGCCAAAAATCATGGGCGGCACATTCAAAATATACATCGCCGCAAATGCCTGCCCTATCCAAGAAGCAAGCACCACGACCGCTCCCGCGGCAAGCGTCGCCGCCGCAGGAACCTTATTTCTGTAACAAATCCCCAGTACCACGCCAAGCACGCCGAAGATGGCGCAAAGGAAAGCAGCGGAAATGAACCCGAAAAAGACAGAATCCAAAATCATGATGCCTGCCGTGACAATAATCGACCATGAATCCCCCTCTTTCATCCCCAGGTACGCGATAGGAAGAGGGATCAGCAAAAACACCACCAGGGAAACTAGGGGCATGTAAAATCCGATGACGGAAAGCACCACCGCCAGGGCGGTACACTTTACCGCCAAAACGACGGCGCTTGTTTCTCCTGCTCTGTATTCGTCCATAACTACTCCTGTCCTGTTAAATATGTTCAGTATTATTCTATATTTTATCATACAGAAACAATAAACGCGGCCAATAAAAAACTGCGATTCTATAAAAGAAATCACAGTTCATTATGTTCACGCGAGGCTTATCTGACTTCCTGGATGATAGGAAGAATCATCGGCCTGCGCTTCGTCTTTTCAAAGAAATACCTGCCCAAGGCATCGCGGATCTGCGTCTTGATAGCGTTCCATTCGGTCACATTCCCCGTGTTGCACCGTTCCAGCACATTTTCGATACGGCTTCTTGCGCCGGACATAAGCTCCTCGCTGTCACGGACATAAACGAATCCCCGTGATACGATATCGGGACCTGCCGCGACCTGGCTGCTTCCCTTTTCAAGAGCAATAACCACGATGAACACTCCGTCCTGCGCCAGCTGCTGGCGGTCGCGGATAACGATATTTCCCACATCGCCTACCCCGAGGCCGTCTACAAAGACAGCGCCGGACTGCACCTTGCCATTGATCTTCCCGCTGCGGTTCGTAAATTCGAAAACGGTCCCGTTGTCGCCGATAAGAATATTCTGCTTCGGCACGCCCAAACTTTCCGCCAATTCCGCATGAGAGCGGAGCATTCTGTATTCTCCGTGAACCGGCACAAAAAACTTCGGACGGACAAGAGAGAGCATCGTTTTCAAATCCTCCTGGGAACCGTGGCCCGACACATGGACGCGGCTCGTCCGGGACGTAATTACCTTTGCTCCCAGACGCATAAGATTATCAATCGTCCTGCCAACACTCGTTTCATTTCCCGGAATCGGCGATGCGGAAATAATGACCGTATCTCCGGCATGGATCTGCACCTGCCGGTGGCTTCCGTCCGCCATACGGGACAGTCCTGCCATAGGTTCGCCCTGGCTCCCCGTCGTGAGGATGCAGATTCTGTCATCGCGATAATGATTGAGCTCCTCCGGTTCAATAAATGTGCCTTCCGGAGCCTTAAGGTAACCCATTTCAAGCGCGATACCCACCACATTGACCATGGAACGGCCGAAGACACAAACTTTTCTTTTATTTTCAACAGCCGCATCAATCGCCATCTGTACGCGGGACACATTGGACGCGAATGTGGCAAGAATGATACGTCCCCTGACTTCGTGGAAAGCATCTCTAAGCGACTTGGAAACCACTGCTTCCGACAAAGTATATCCCGGATTCTGGGCATTCGTGGAATCGGCGCAGAGGACAAGCACACCGTTGCGGCCAAGCTCGGCGAGCTTATGCATATCCGTCTGTTCTCCGTCCACAGGGGAATGATCAAATTTAAAATCACCTGTATGCACCACAGTTCCTACCGGCGTACGGACATAAACACCGCAGGAATCCGGAATGGAATGACATACATGGAAGAAACCGAACCTGAAAGAACCGCGTCTGAATTCATCGCCTGTCTTTACTACATTCAAATTGTACTTTCCGATTTTCTGTTCCTTCAGCTTGCCTTCAATCAGGCCGCAGGTCAGCCGCGTCGCATAGACCGGAGCGGAAACATCACGCAGTAAATAAGCCAGCGAACCGATATGGTCTTCGTGTCCGTGAGTAATGAGAATGGCCTTGATCTTGTCCCTGTTTTCAATCAGGTAACTGAAGTCGGGGATAACGATATCCACCCCCGGCATTGTTTCATCAGGAAAAGCCATTCCTGCATCTATTACGATAATTTCGTCGCCGTAACGGAATACAGTCATGTTCTTCCCGACTTCCCCCAGGCCTCCCAAGGGAATGATCTGTAATCTGGATTTTGCCAAGATTAACCTCCTATTCAATTGTAGCCGTACATTTCATTTATTACATAAAATATAAAAATTGCCGTACCATAGTCGCTTTTGTTATTATACCATGGGACGGAAAGGATTTGTTCCCTTATTAAAGAAATAATATATTTTTTCATTTTTATGTGCACCCATAGTATAATGAATGAAATATGAAATCCCGCACAGGAGGCGCCATGGCAAAAGTAATTAATTTCAATCCCGGCAAAAACGTAAAAGCCGGCATCTTCGAAAAATACATGAAAGACAATGACCTGAATTTCTTCCAGCGCAGAGATACCCATGATGAAAAGGATTCCGTAGCTTTCATCACCGCCATTCCGGCGGGCAGCCACCGCCTTGTAGCTGCCGTCATCACGGACAACAGCATGTATACCCTGCTCCGCATCCATCTGGGTGTCGCGCCTGCAGGCCCCGCCCGTAAAACTTTCATCCGTTTCCTGGAGCAGCTGAACGCCGCCCATTCCATTTTCAAGTACAGCATTGCCGAAGACGACAACACATTTCTGGATATCTGCGTCACCACAAGGCCGGAAAGTTTCGATCCGGAAGTAATCCGCACCTCTCTCAACCTCATCATCTTCCATTTGAAAGACAATTATGAAGATATCGCACGGCGCCTCTCCAAACCTGGCGACGCTTCTGACGGCTTCGAACTGTAACATCAAAAACAGTATGATCTGCCCTATCGTAAAAGATATTCTATTTCTCCTTAAAACAGCATTATAAACTTGAGCTGAATAACGAGGAACATCAGACGTCATAGCGAAGGATCTCCTGCCGTTGTGAGGAGAACGGTAAGATGTCATCAGGGGAATAGATTCTTCACTCATTGTCATGTTGCCGTTTCCCATCTTTCTCACACAGCATTCTTGCCCCGTTCAGAATGACGATTTAGGGAAAGCGTCATAATGACGAGAAATGAAAAACGTCATCCGGATCGCCAGCAAAGGATCTGCTGTCATAATGAGGGAAACGTTAATCGTCATCCGTAGCAAATGTGAAGAATCTATACCCGTGGCAAGGAAAGTGGTGAGCATCATCCAAGTAACAGATTCTTCACTCTGTGTCATTGTCTCATTTACCGCCCTTCTTACAAGGTATTCTTGTCCCCATTCAGAATGATGAGGGACGGCAAGGCGTCATCCTGAACGAATGTGAAGGATCTATACCCGTGGTGAGGAAAGTGGTAAGAAGATAAAAGCCGTTAGCTGTGAGCTGTCAGCTGCAAGCTAACTATTCTTTTACGATTTAAGCCATTACGACAAGCGAGTATCCTCAATCGCACTACGTGCGCCAGCAGCTTCTTCTGACAGCCGACTCCATCATCCTTGTATAAGACGTTAAGGTTTCATAATTAGAGAAACGTTAATCGTCATCCGTAGCGAACGTGAAGGATCTGCCATCATGAAGAGAAAAAATACCGAAGATCCACTTTTCAAACTTCACCGCAAAAATCACCAGCATGAGCCGGATAATCTCGATTTAACTAAAAAACTCCGACAATATATGTTACTGGACATATATTATCGGAGTTTTATTTTTATCCGGATTTCTTAGTCATCAAAACTTATAGTCTACCGTGACCATGTAATTTCTGCCTTCTGAGTAATACCCGCCATCTGTCAGGTTATCTCTGTCAAATATATTATCTACTGCCAGCGCCACAGAGAATGCATCATTAATGTGATGGGTATAAAGGAAGGTGGAGTTAAGCATGAGTCCGATATCTTGGATATTACTGTTTGTACTGGTTCGATCTCCAATCCATGCCAGAGAGAGGGATACTTCATCTTTGTCACCTTTCCATGCTGCGCCTGTGGATAACTGCCAACGGCTGTATGTTTCTTTCCATGCGGAAGCAGCCGTATTCTTCTTTTTAGGATTGCCAAATATACCGCCTACATACCAGGATAGCTGATCATTAGCCTGTATGCTGTAGGACAGTTCTACACCTGTATTTTTGTATTCCGCTGCATTATAAGACTGGGACACGGTATTTCCATCGACAGTAATTTTACGGGAAGAAATCATATCATTCAAATGAACATGGAATACAGCTGCTTTTAATGTACCTCGACCAATTTGCTTTTTATAACCGGCTTCATAGTTCCACCCATACTCAGGATTTAAATTTGGATTGGCGGCAAGCATACCGCTGCTGTAGTAAAGCTGACGCATGGTCGGCATACGGAAAGATTTCCCTACATTGATGTATATGCTTTCTTTGTCATTCAATTTCTTATTGATTTGAACCTGCGGCAGGAACGCATCAAAGTTTCCCCGTTCCGTATGATACGCATCCCAACGGAAACTTGCAATACCTGTCATCCCATGTCCAAAATCATGTTCATAAGAGCCATAGAGTGCGTAATTATCTGACACGAATGTCCCAAATTTCACCGGATCCCGCAATGTACCCGTATCACTGTTTTTAAATTTCTGGTTATGGTCCACATAAGATTCTCTTTTGTATAGAGCGCCAATCAGAACTGTGTCATCCCCGATAAAAAAACGCTTCTTCAAATCAGTCCCCCAGTAACGCTGTTTGCTGATTTCCCATTCACGAGCCGCTTTATTATGGACATAATAGTCAGGATTGTCGATACTCCTTTCCTGATAAAATATATTCGAGGAAAAATTATTTTTATCATAAGAAAGATAAAAAAAATCTTCTTTATCTTTATAGTCAAAATGCTGGATTTTACCTACTTCTGTCGTCTGATGGGCATAGTATTCAATAGAGTATTTCTTTTCTGTATGCATGTAACTTGCTGCCAAAGTATCAGTGAGTCGGTAGGAAATACCCATTGCCTGTTTTTTACTTTCGCCAAATCCTGTATTATACTTGTATTTCTTTCCATTTACTGTTTTCATCGAAGATGAAGGAACCGCAGTCATGGCTCCTTGATCTCCCATGCGGTCATAAGAGTAGAATACCCTTAATTTATTATTGCCTGCAGCCACGCTGCCTACTCTTTGTCCATCACTCCCCGCACCAAGTCGCACAGAACCCTGTCCGTCTTTTCTGGTAATTACATTGATAACACCGCCATAAGCAGAACTGCCATAAAGTACGGCACCTCCACCCTTTACGACTTCCACTTTTTCAACGGCACCGACCGGAATCATATCTAAGTGGCTGACACCATTCCAATTGACAGGAATACCATCAATCATCACAAGAGTACCGCCGGTAATTCCTCGGAGATTGACACTTGTATTTCCTGTAATCCAGCTTTGGTCATGCGGCCCCATGGCACTGACCATAATCCCGGGTTCATATTTCAATGCCTGTGCCACATTTTCACGACCGGAAGCCTGTAATTCCTGCCCGGTGACAACGGTAACATCTGCGGGCGTATCCAGTTCTTTTTTCTCATACGCCTGCGCTGTGACATTCACCGTATCCAACATATAGACCGGCGTTTCTTCTGCTGAAACAAAACCATTTCCCATCGCCCCCAAGACACATGCAAGCAACCATATTTTCTGTAACTTCTTCATACTGACACCCTTTCTTTAAAAACTGGACTTATTCATAAAGGCCTTTATAAATGGCTTTTATACTTTCCCCTGTCTTCACATTTGCAGCGCAAATGTATCTATATTCCAACGGATAAATGCGTTTTGTCTGTACAGCCCGCAAATGAAACAGCGGTGCTTCTTTAAAATACCCCTTAGCAAATTCCCTATCCGTATCCCCACCATGGTAAATCAGAAATACAACTTCCGGATCAGCTTCCCTTAACTGTTCCGCACTGATGAAGGGAACTTCATAATTTATATTGAAGCTGCCAAGACGTTTAATAATATCTCCTGAAAGCAGTTTATCTCCAAAAACTTCTATCTTATCCCCCATAAACTCCACGGTCAGCACACGAACGGGTCTTTTCCCTTTTGCTTTTTCCTGTAATTCCTTTAAAATGGACTCGATTTCATTAATGACCTGTACTGCCTTTTCCTCTTTGTTAAAAATCATCCCCATATTTCTTATAAAATTTATTTCACTGTCTATCGTACATGGCGGGAATGGATCCACGGCAGGAACAGGTCCGGAATTTTCCTCAATATATACAGGGATGTTTTTCTCTTTCCAAAAAGAAACGTCACCTAACGCTCCGTTCCGAAATGACATCCGCCAGCCGATAATAAAATCTGGGTTTTGTATTAAAGCAGTTTCTTTATCCAATTCCCCTTCAACTATCACTGCATGAGGAATCTTTTCTTTATAATAAGGAATCCTGTCTTTCGTATTCATCGGAAAAGAAGCAGCAACCACCTTGTCGCTGACTCCCAGACAAATAAGAACATCCAGTATTTCCGGGCGAGTCACAATAACTCGTTGCGGTACTTTTGAAAAAGTAAGTTTCGACGGACTCCCGTCAAAAGTGAAATTGACGATGGAAACAGGTTGGGGAAGAAGCGCTTCCGATACTTGCATTTTTTCCGTCTTTTCGCCGCAGCCTGAAAACAGAGCAATCCCAGCCGCTATAATGCCGATCGTGACTATTTTACTCCAGCACATCAGAGTGTTTCCTTTTCCTTCTTCCAATGACGCGGGAGGTATACGATATTCATCCGGCCCGTAGCTTCTTCTATATCTACACGGCTGTCCACGCCATACAGCTTTTTGATAAATTCTGCCGTCAGAAGTTCCCTGGGAGTACCGATACCTGCTACTTTCCCCCCGCTGATGGCAATGAGGCGGTCACAGTACATGGCAGCGATGTTCAGGTCATGAACGGCAGCTATGACTGTCACATCCAGACTTTTCACGATATCCATGATTTCAAGCTGATACTTAATATCCAGATGGTTGGTCGGTTCGTCAAGGACAAGGCATTCTGTCTGCTGTGTGAGCGCTCTGGCAAGTATGACACGCTGCTGTTCCCCGCCGGAAAGAGTGGAAAAGTTTCTTTCGCCAAATTCTTCCAGTCCTACGACACGCAAGGCGTCCCGCGCAATTTTATAGTCTTCCGCATTGTCCCGCTCCATCATTTTCTTATGGGGTGAGCGTCCCATGAGGACCACGTCCAAGACGGAGAAATCAAAATTGTAAAAATTGTGCTGCGCCACGACGGCCAGTTTCAGCGCTGATTCACGATAGGAAAATTCATCTAATTTTTTTCCATTGAAATAAATTTTTCCCGTTGTCGGTTTCTGCACGCGGTAGACGCATTTCAGGAAGGTGCTCTTCCCGCTGCCGTTCGGCCCGATAATACCTAAAAATTCCTTTGGCCGCAATTCCAGGTCAATCCCCTGGAGTATCTGTCTGCCGCCGGCAAAAAACCGGACTGCTTCCGCAAGTATTTCCATCAGTCATTCCCTCCGAATCCATAGGTTCGTTTAATCATGAGATAAATAAAGCACGGCGCGCCGATCATGGAAATCAGGATGCCGATGGGCAGTTCCGTATGGGGGATGATGATACGGCAGAGACCGTCGCATATGACAAGAAATATAGCCCCTACAAGGGCGCTGGCAGGAATGAGTTTCTTGTGGTCAGGTCCCAGGAACATCCGCATGACGTGGGGAATAATAAGTCCGACAAAACCGATCATCCCCGCCGCGTAAACGGCGAATCCCACAATGAGGGAGCTGATGAGAAGATACCACTGGCGGTAAAGGTGGAGATCCGTCCCCATCGTGATTGCCGTTTCATCGCCGAGGAGCATAAGGTTCAGCACACGGCTCTGTGTCCAGAAAAAAAGGACGGACACAATGATTACTGGCGCGATGACGGCAAGTTCGTTCCATTTCGCTCCCGCCAGACTTCCCATCAGCCAGTAAGCAATGCTCTGCATGCCTTCCTTATTATTGGCAAAGTACACGATGAAGCTGGAAAAAGCGCTGCATACCGCCGAGAGTGCCATGCCTGCCAGGAGGAGTTTCATGGAATTTGACCGCCCCCCAAGGTTGGATATGAAGAGGACTGCCAGTGACAGAACAAAAGCGCCGATAAATGCACTGATTCCCACAAAGTTCGGTCCCAGAGACGCCCCGATCCCCAAAAGGATGGCAGAGGTGGCTCCAAGGGACGCGCCGGAGGATATGCCTAAAATGTAGGGGTCCGCCAGAGGGTTTTTTACGATAGCCTGCATAATGACGCCGCAGACAGCGAGTCCGCAGCCAATAAGCGCTGCAAGGACAAGGCGGGGCAGACGGAGAAGCCATACAATATCATGAACCGGCCCACGGCCCACAGCCTCAATGGGCAGATCCCCCATAAGCTGCTCCAAAACAGAATTGTAGATCTGATCAAGCGGCAGTTTAACCGTGCCGATGCTGAGCCCCCAAAAGAGCGCTGCCGCGAGGAGGAAAGCAAGCGCAATAAGAATCATGGTAAACCCCAGTGTTTTTAAAAATTTCATTTATTGCTCCTTATATAAATCGGGATACAAACCTTTTCCTATATATCGTATGCCATCAAGAGTCCTTATCCCCGATGAGTAGACAGAATACAGGGGCAGCGGATAAACCCGTTTCTCACGAATACAACGTACATCCCGGAGCGCTTGTTCATGATAGAGCATATCCAGTTTCTGCTTTGGATGATCATAATCCCCTTCGATAAGGATGACGAATATGGCATCCGGATCCATTTCTATGATTTGTTCCTTGCTGATTTGCTGCTGTCCGGATGCAAGCAGTTCGCCGTTCATTCTTCTGAGGATATCGCCTGCAAGGGTTTCCTCCCCGTAGACACTGATATCCGATCCCATAAATTCGATAATAAGTCCGCGGGGATGTTTTCCTGTAAGAGTTGCCTGCCCGGCGGTGCGGGAGATTTCATCTTTCATTTCTTTGACAAGGCTTTCCGCTTTTTCTTCCCTGTCAAATATTTTCCCCAGATTTAAAATATCGGCATACTCATTTTCAATGGTGCGGTTCCTGTTTGCCGGATCGGAGTTTTGGGAAATATAGGTATGCACGCCGCGTTCATTCCAAAATTCCGTACTGCGGAGAACCTTGTCGGTAAAGGTGGAACTCCAGCCTGCAATGAAGTCAGGCCTCATCATCATGATTGTTTCCGGATCAAGGTTTTCCAGGCTTTTATAAGGAATCGCTTCATAACCTGCCTGATACTCCTCACGGATATACTTCCTGTCAGGGACGCCCATTCCCGCAATGATACGATCCCCTACCCCAAGAGCTAGCAGTGTTTCTATGGAGTTCTGCCAGACCGCCGCCACTCTCTTTGGCGGAGAATAGAACACCTGCCGCTCCTTCTCCCCATGAGAGTTCAGTATCTCCACAGCAAGAGGATATTTTTCCCTGTTCCATTCTATTTTCGCTTCTCCGTCGATACGGGGCATTGTTTTCCCACTTTCTTTCACAACCGGCGCGCAGCCTGAAAGAAAAATCAAACCCGCCGCTATAACCGGCAGCCATTTCACCATTATTCTCTCCAATATTATTTAAACTGTTTATATTTCAATCTTAATCAAAAAACATTTTATCCTCGCTAATTATATCATAATATAAGCCGTGATATATTATATTTATTCTCCAATAAATATAGCGGTACGCAAAAAAAGAATCTCACTTTGTTTCCAAAGCGAGATTCTTTTCATATTTATGCTATGCACTGATTAAGCAGATTATTTTGTAATCTTGGCAACAACGCCTGCGCCTACGGTTCTCCCGCCTTCACGGATTGCGAAGCGCTGACCTTCTTCCATGGCAATCGGGGTGATGAGTTTTACACTCATTTCAATGTTGTCCCCAGGCATGCACATTTCTACGCCTTCCGGCAGGTTGATGTCACCTGTTACGTCTGTCGTTCTGAAGAAGAACTGCGGACGGTATCCGTTAAAGAACG